>Ga0307513_10000012_pt1 | contig 328865 bp, 302 predicted proteins | sample 15_EM_MG_FD_202174 | JGI IMG/M metagenome (GOLD analysis project Ga0307513, IMG submission 202174) | Populus trichocarpa ectomycorrhiza microbial communities from riparian zone in the Pacific Northwest, United States - 15_EM | ecosystem: Host-associated > Plants > Roots > Unclassified...
TCTGTTCGACGTGTTCTTTGCGCATCACCGCTGCTTGACCATTGACCTCAGGCAGCCGGATAACTTCTAATGAAAACCGTCAACCATGTCCCCGCACACCTGTCCACTATGTGTCCGGTCTATACAGGCGACGCAAAAGAAAAGTGAGTTGCCGCCGGGCAACCCCCGGCTTGCTGGCAGACCACTAACCTCAGAGGCAAAGAAGGCTTCGACAGGCTCAGCCCGAACGGTGGAAGGTGTGGCGTTGAAGGATCGCCTGCATGGATCATCAGGGACCAAATCCGGGATGACAACCCAGACGAATGGATGATCACCATGCTATGAATTCCATAGCTGCTTGCGTCCGCACCAAAAGGGCAAAAGGCGTATTTGACTAACAGATCCGGAGAAGAGCGCCTTCTCAGGACCCAGCCTCAATCATCCGCACAATCTCTTCCCGCCCCAGCCGCCGCGCATACCCCAGCGCATTCACCCCGTCCCGGTCCACCAGCGCAGGGTTCGCCCCGGCAGCCAGCAGGCGCTGCACAACGGCAGCGTGGCCATGGATGGCGGCGAGCATCAGCGGTGTCCGGCCGGCTTCGTCGGGCGCGTTGATGCGTGCACCCTGCGCAATCAGGCGCTCGACCTGCGGGAGCTGGTCGAGGCGTGCGGCCTCATGCAGCGATTCCTGCGCGGAGCGCTCCTGTGCTTTCGCCAGACCCGCTTCCGCGCGGTTGCGCTGTATCCGTGAGGCACGTTCCTCCTGCGCATTCGGGGCGACGGACATCGCACTTCGTGTCGCAGGGGACGGGGCCGCCGCAGGTGCAGCTCGCGAGGCGGCAGCCGGGGCAGCGGGCGCCGCCGAACCTTTCAGGGCGGGCGCCGGCTCGTCCGCTGCACTTGCCGTGTCGGCCATCCGGTTGGAGGACTCGGCTTGCGCGGCAGGCTTCGGATCGGAACGGGACGCGGGCGCAGGAGGCGCAGGCGCAGCGATTGTCGGAGGTGAAGGGCGTGCGCTTTCTGCCGGTGGCGTGGCCCGTTCCGTGCTGCCAGCTGCGGCATCTGCTCTGGCGCGCGCGCCGGGCGGGGCGGCACGCGGAACCGGCGGGCTGGTGGGCGCCGTTGCAGCGGCCGTCGCTTTGTCTGCCGGCTTTGCGGTGGAGATGGAGGGTGTCGAGGGTGCAGGCTCAGCAGGTGGAACGGGTACTGCTGCAGGTGCTGCTCCGCGGCCGGCCACCAGTTCTTTCTCTTCGGGTGTGCCGCGTTCGAACTGCAGCACCAGTAAACCCGTCAGCCCGACGAGGGCCAGGCTGGCCAGCAGCGACAGCTTCCAGCGTGACTGGTTGGCCGCGGGTGCCTGCGGCGCCGCCGCGTGCGTGGCGGCCTTTCCGTCAAGCACCACCTGGGCATGCGCGCGCACGGCGTCGCGCACGTGCGCGCCGGGGTGGCGCGTGTCCTGCACACTGGCCTCGTGGTAGCGCCGTGTCAGCTCATCGCCTTGACGGGGTTCTGTCATGCAAACTCCTGTAGCTGTTGGCGCAGGCTGCGCCGGGCATAACGCAGGCGGCTCTTGGCGGTTTCAAAGCTGACGCCGGTGGTGCTGGCGATGTCGTCAACACTCATGCCGGCTTCGGCCTGCAGCAAAAAGGCTTCGCGCTGGTCGGCCGGCAACTGCTCCACTGCAGCGATCAGCGCTGCAGCCTGCTCGCGCGACTGCAGCTGGCGCATCGGGCCAAAACCGGAGTCGGCCGCCAGCGTGTGTGCCAGGCCGTTCTCTTCATCCTCGCCGCCATGGTCGTCCATGCTCGCATGATTTTTTGCCGTACGGAAGTGGTCAACCATCCGGTTGTGCGCGATGGTGAATAGCCAGGTCTTGAAGCGCGCGGTGGGTTGGTAGCTCGCTGATTGCCGCGCCACCGCAAACCAGACATCCTGCAGCAAATCGTCGGCCACCGCCTGCACCCGCACACTGCGGAACACATAACGCCACACACCCATTTCATGCCGCGCGTAGAGCACATCAAATGCCCCGATGTCACCGCCGGCGTAACGCAGCATCAGCGACTCGTCGCTGTCCTGGGCATCGTAGGCGGGTGGTGCGGCGCTGGGCATGCCGCACGTTAGCACGCCGCCGCACCCAGTTTCCTTAAGACGGCAGCTCGCTCCGAGGTACCGGAGCGCAGCGAACGGTTTCCCAGGCAAGCAGGGGCCGCGGGTTCGGCTTTGCCGGCCCGCAGGCGCAGTGGCCCTCCCCGGGGGGGAGGGCGCTACACGCAGTGAGCAACCGTGGGGGTTCAATAGGGATCAGGCACGTAAGAGGTGTTGGCCGGAAAAGGGTTGGGCACGGGTGCGTGGGCCACCGGTTCGCGGATGATGCCAGCGGCAACCAGGTTTTCGCGGCTGTCGTAGCGGATGCGGATGATCTCGTTGGGCTGCGGCTGCAGGCGCTCGAAACTGGTGTGCGACACCATGGAGGTCTCGCGCTGGCCATGGGCCGTACCCAGTTGGGGTGCGAGCCTTGGGGCAGCCTTGGCCAGGCTGCTGGTAGACGAAGAAGCCGAGCGCTCTGCCTGGGCCGAAGATTCCTCGCTGCGGTCGGCCAGGCCGGCGCTGCCTGCGGCGGAAGGCGATGCCGGTGCCGGAGAAGCCAGAGGGGCGCTGCGCAGGCGCCCGGAGGACTCGTTGCGTGATTCGTCGCGCCGCGAATAGGCCGGCGCCTGGGCGACCGGCTCGGGCAGCCTTTCACGAAACAGCGCCACGCCGATCACGCCCACGTTGGCGGGTCGCCCGGTGCGTCCGGCATAGGAGTTGCCCACTGCGGAAAATTCAAAGGCCGCTACTTCACTGCTGCTTTTGCGCCAGCCGGTCACCGCGTATTGCTGCCAGGGCGAAAACACATAACCGGTCTGTTCCCAGGAAGCGGTTTCCCCGCTGAGCACGTTGACGCCGTCTACGGTGGTGACTGCCAGCACACGTTCGCCCAGACGGTTACGCACCATGATGGAATATTTCGCGCCGTACTGGCCGGCCACCCAGTATTCGCCGCGGTGGCGGTACACCGGGAGTGTGGTGCCGGAGTGGCGGTCGATCACGGTCACGTCGGCCAGGCTGCCCACGGCATGGGCCGGCAGGGTAAAGGCAATAGCGGTCAGCGCCAGGGAGAGGGCAAGAAGGGTGGTTTTCACGTGAGCTCCATAAAAAGTGGTGGAGCTGACTGAAACGAACGAGGCGAGGCGATGGGGTTAAAAGCCGCGAAAAATAAACAGAAGCCTGTCCGGCACACTGCAAACAGCTGGCAAATAGCTATTAAATAGATAGCTAACTCTTCCCGCAGTTAAAGGGCTGGTGACCGGTTTATCTTGAAGAACTGGTCATACAGGCGTGTCAGCGCAGGAAAGTCCTGGGTGAAGCGCTCGCGGTTGACGAAATAGGCTTCGCAGGTCACCGCAAAAAACTCTGCCGGCGCCGTTGCCCCATAGGCATCGAGCCACGGCGCTTCGCCGCCAAAACGTTCGGCCATGCTGACCTGCTCGCGAAAGCTGTCGTAGGCCGGCTGCATGACTTCGCGCCAGGTCGCGTAGGCCGCGCGCGAGGGCAGGGGCGGGCAGCCGTCGGCTGCGCCGTCCTTCATGTCGATCTTGTGCACAAACTCGTGAATCACCACGTTGTAGCCGTGCCCGGCCAGGGTGCCGGCCGAAGCCACGTCCTGCCAGCTCAGCGTGACGGGGCCGCGATCCATGGCTTCGCCGGCCAGCACTTCGCTATAGCGGTGCATGACACCGGCCTCGTCCAGCCTTTCGCGGCGTGCCAGCATCTGGCCGGGGTGGACCACAATGCCGACAAAATCGTCGTACCAGCCCAGTCCCAGGTGCAGCACCGGCAGGCAGGCCTGCGCGGCAATGGCAACGGCCATGGCGTCGGTGACCACCAGACCCTGTGCGCCGCTGAACTCTTTGTGTGCCAGAAACTCGCTGACCAGGCCGCGCAAGTGCAGCAGTTGTGCGGCGGGTCGCTCTGCAAGAAACGGATAGTCCGCCTGGGTGGCCTGCCAAAGCGTGTCGGGAATGGTTTCAGGGCGCGCCCGGCGAAGGCCCAGAAGCTGGCGCAAACGCTTGAACATGCCAGCGCTTTACAGCAAGGCGATGCGCCGCAGGCCGCCGGCCGTCAGGCGCAGCACTTCGGCGCGTGGCACCGCGGCTGCGGCGTCCCAGTCGCTGAGCACCACGCGTGAATGGCCATGGCCGAGGTCGTGCACCGCCGGCTGGTGGGTGTGGCCGTGAATCAGGATTTGCGCATTCGCTGCCTGCAACTGCCCGAGGGCGGCGCCGCTGTCCACATCGGCGTAGGTGGCGCCGGATTTTTTGCGGGCCTCGCTTTGCTCGCGCAGGCCGCGTGCGATGGCCTGGCGTTCGGCCAGTGGTTTGGCAAGAAAGGCGCGCTGCCATGCGGAGCTGCGCACCTGGCGGCGAAACTGCATGTAGTCCACATCGCCCAGGCACATCGCGTCGCCATGCGAGAGCAGCCAGCGCTGGCCGTTGAAGCCCAGCACGGTCGGGTCGGCGAGCAGGGTGGTGTTGCACAGCCCCATGAGGCGCGGGCCCACCAGGAAATCGCGGTTGCCGTGCATGAAAAAAAGCGCCAGGCGGCCGGCCGTCTGGCCCAGCACGTGGACGCAGTGGTCTTCGAAGCTGCTGTCAGCGCCGGCCGGCCGCTTGTCGCCGACAGCATCGTCACCGACCCAGACTTCAAACAGGTCGCCCAGGATGAACACCGCGTCGGCGGGGGTGCTTTCCATGTAATGCTGCCAGGCGGCAAACGTGGCGACATCGCTGGCCTGCAGGTGCAGGTCGGAAATGAAATCGACCGTGGCCCAGGAGGGCGGCGCAGCAAGCTCCGCAATCCGGGGCTCGGTCGACGGAAGTTTCACCGGCAGGCTCGGTCCGGGCGAGGTTCAGGCCAGCGCAACAGCTTTTTCGATCACCACGTCGGTTTGCGGCACGTCGTCATGCAGGCCCTTGCGGCCCGTCTTGACGGCGGCGATCTTGTCGACCACCTCGGTGCCCGCCACCACCTTGCCGAACACTGCATAACCCCAGCCCGAAGCGTTGGGTGCGGTGTGGTTCAGGAAAGCGTTGTCGGACACGTTGATGAAGAACTGCGAGCTGGCCGAGTGCGGTGCGTTGGTGCGCGCCATGGCCACGGTGTAGTGCTCGTTCTTCAGGCCGTTGTTGGCTTCGTTTTCGATCTCGCCGTCGGTCGGCTTCTGTTTCATGCCGACTTCGAAGCCGCCGCCCTGGACCATGAAGCCCGGGATCACGCGGTGGAACACCGTGTTGTTGTAGTGGCCCTTGCTGACATAGCTCAGGAAGTTGGCGACCGACTTCGGTGCCTTGTCCTGGTCCAGTTCAAGCGTGATGACGCCGTGGCCGGCAATGTGGAGTTCGACTTTGGGATTGCTCATGATGGGTTACTTCAGAAGGGTTGTAGAGTTGATGAGAATGGGCGTTTTGGGCACGTCGCCCGGGAAGGGGCCGCCTGCGCCCGTGGGGGTGGTCTTGATTTTGTTGACAACGTCCATGCCGCTGACCACTTTGCCGAAGACGGTGTAGCCGAACAGCTGCGGTGCGTTGACCAGCTGCGCGCGCGGGGTGTTTTCATAAACCTTGCCCTGGTACTCGAACCTCGGCACCGGGTCGCCGGGCGGGATCGGCGTGGGGTTGAGGAAGTCGTTGTCCTTGACGTTGATGAAAAACTGCGCAGAGGCAGAGTGCGGGTCGTTGGTGCGGGCCATCGCCAGTGTGCCGACCACGTTTTTGTCGCCACCCTTGGCCAGCGCCTCGCGGCCTTCGTGCGGCACCGGTGCGCGGGTTTTCTTTTCGGCGTATTTGGCGTCATAGCCGCCGCCCTGGATCATGAAGTTTTCGATGACGCGGTGGAACACCGTGCCGTCGTAATGTTTGTCTTTCACGTACTGCAGGAAATTCTCAACGGTTTTCGGTGCCTTGTCGGGATAAACCTCGACCACAAAATCGCCGGCGCTCGTCGCAAATTTCACCTTGGGGGCGCTGCTTGCGCCTTGTGCCCAGGCCTGGCTGGCCGCAAGGCCCAGTGCCGCCAATAGCAGGCAGGCGCGCCGGCTGCCCGACCATTTGCTGGATGTCATCCAATCACTCCTTCAAAAAATATCTTCCACTGCTTGCCCTGGCGCACCCAGTACTGGCGCCGGACCGGGCCGGTGCGCGAGCCGCTGAGCACCTCGCCAAAGGTTACCACCATGGTATCGGCGCTGTCGGTCCAGCGCAGGTAGGACAAGTCCTTGAGTTGCACCGTCCGGCCGCGTCGTTTTTCGACTTCGCTGCGCAGCACGGCGGTCCAGTCATCGCGGGTTTTGCCGTAGCTGTTGAAGTCGCTGCTGTACAGGCTGGTCAGCACGGCCAGGTCGCCGCCGGATTTGGCCTGGTGCCAGCTGTTCAGTGCGTCTTCAAAGGACTTGCTGTCGGCCTTGATGCTGTGTGGTGCCACCCACGTGAGGCTTTGCGCAATCACCACCGGGGTGCTGCGCACTTCCACGGTCCGGATGATGCGCTCCAGGTCCGGGTTGGCCAGCACCACACAGCCGTCAGTGGCCTGCGGCGCGCGCGAGAACTGGGCGGGCGGCGTGCCGTGCAGCCAGATGCCGCCGCCGGTCTTGCCGCGCTTGATGTCCAGTGGGTTGGGGTAGTTGATGGGCAGGGCGCCCGAACCATAGAAGTCCTTGAGCGACTTCGGGTCGAGGTTGCTGGTAACAAAATAAACGCCCAGCGGAGTGCGCAGGTCACCCTCGACGGATTTTTCGATGCCGGACTTTCCCAGCGAGATGTAGTAGTCGTTCAGCAGCTTGAGGCCGGTGGCGGTGTTTTCAAACAGGTACAGCCGGGAGCGCGAGGCGTCGACTGCGATGGCATGTTTGTTGCGCGGTGCCAAAGCCAGAAACTGGGAGGGAATGGTGCCCGGCGCGGGCCGTTCGCGCAGCGCCTTCAGCCGCATCAGGGACTCCTGGCGCAGTTCGGCCAGTGAACTGGCGCCGGCCTTGGCTTCTGTGTCGGAGACATCGCCCACGGCACGCAGCGGACGTGATTGCGCTGCCAACAGGTCGCCGTAGACCAATTGGGCGAGCTGAAAATTGGGGTGGTCATGAACCAGACGCTCGGCCTTGGCCAGTGCTTCGCGCCCTTTTGCCTGGCCCGCGAGCTTGTAGATCTCGATCAGGCGGGCTTCGGCTTCACCGTCTTTGTCTACCGGGCGTGCCGGCGAGCGGAGTGCGCCTGCTTTGTGCTGACCGGCCGCTGCCCAGGCTGGTGCCGCCTTACCGGCCGTTTTTTTCTTATCTCCGTCCTGGGCCGGCGCAGCGCCGCACAGCAGCGACAGCGCGGTGACAAGAAGGGTGGCGGATGCCCGTTGCATGGAGGGAGGGGGTCAGGAACCAGGAAAGTCAGCTAAGTGCCTGGGATGCGGGCGCCGGCTTCGGGGCGGGCATCAACCGCCCGTCGATTCCTTGACGATGAGCCAGCGCTCGCCGGCTTTGGCCATATCCAGGGTCTTGCGGCTGGAGACATGAAGCGTGTCGGCGCTGTAGTCCTGCTTGAATTTGGCTGTGGCCTTGCTGCCCTTGACGTCTACAGACAGGTCGCTCACCTTCACGCTGATGCGCGACTTGCCGGTGATGCGGGCGCGCCGCTCTTCTTCCCAGGCTTTGCGGGTCTGGTTGCCCGGTGTATCGAAGTCCTTGCCGTAGGCGGCCAGGTAGGCAGTCATGTCCTTGGCGGCCCAGGCACTGGCCCAGGCGTTGATCGCACTTTCAACTTCTTTCCCGGTGCCGCTGGCCGGGCTGGCAGCTGCCACCGGTGGGGCGGCGGCCGGAGCTGCCGGTGCAGCAGGGGTGGCGGCAGGAGCAGGAGCAGGAGCGGGAGCGGGTGTCGCAGGTTTGGCCGGAGCTGCAGGCGCCTGGGCCGTCACGGCCGGTGGTGTAGGGACGGCCGCTGCGGGTTTCTGTGCCTTGGGTTCGGCATTGAAGAGGTTGCGTATCAGTGCCAGCTTGGGCGGCACGGCACTGTTGCCGCCATCGAGCTGCAGGGCTTTGCTGTAGGCCTGGCTGGCAAGCTTGGCATACACGTCACCCAGGTTTTCATGCGCGGTGGCGTAGCTCGGGTTGGTACGTATGGCCATTTCAAGGGCGGCCCTGGCTTTGTCGAACTGGTTCTGGCCGGCGTAGAGCACGGCCAGGTTGTTGTAGGGCTCGGGCAGTTCCGGGTAGTCTTGGGTGATCTTGGTGAAGGTGGCGATCGCGTCGTTCGGCTTGCCGGCTTCGGTCTGGATCACGCCCTTGATAAAGCGCATCTGCGGATCGCGCGGTTTGGCGGCCAGGTACTGGTCGGCCTTGGCCAGCGCCTGGGGGAGCTGGCCGTTCCGTACGAGAGCGTTCACGTCGGCGTAGTCGTCGGCATGCGCGGCCGTCATGAACAGGGCCGTAGCCAGAGCCAGCCAGCGCAGGGCGGTTGGCAGCGCCTGGTTTGAAAGATGAGCTGACTTGGGCATATTTCCTCTGGAACGCATGGGATGGCTGGTATGAAACAGGAATCTGAAAAAGCCGGCCCTGCAGCTGGCTGCAGGGCGCAAGGGCTTCTACCTAGCTGGATATACTGGGCGATTGTATCTGAGGGGTATAGTTTAAGCCCCGGTGAAAAATCACCGTCCGCGTTCCCTGTTGATTGATTTCCGGAGCAGCTTTCCCCTTTGCTGATGCACTTGATGACCTGCCCCCGTTCCAGCGACTCCTTCCGGTTCCGGCGCTTCCAGCCGGACTGAACACCCAGACTTTTCATGAGCCTTCGCATTTACAACACGCTGACGCGTGCCGTAGAAGATTTTTCGCCTCTGGTTTCCGGCCATGTACGCATGTACGTCTGCGGCATGACCATTTACGACCTCTGTCACATCGGCCATGCCCGCATGATGATGGCCTTTGACGTGGTGCAGCGCTGGCTCAGGGCCAGCGGCTACCAGGTCACCTATGTGCGCAACATCACCGACATCGACGACAAGATCATCAAGCGTGCCGTGGAGCACGGCATCAGCATCCGTGCATTGACCGACGAGATGATCGTGGCGATGAACCAGGACATTGGCGCGCTCGGCATCGAGCCGCCAACGCTGGAGCCGCGTGCCACCGAATACGTGCCGCAGATGCTGGGCATGATTGCCACGCTGGAACAAAAAGGCCTGGCCTACCGTTCGGGCAATGGCGACGTGAACTATGCGGTGCGCAAGTTTCCCGGCTACGGCAAGCTCTCGGGCAAGTCGCTGGACGAGCTGCGTGCCGGCGAGCGTGTGGCCGTGCTGGACGGCAAGGAAGACCCGCTCGACTTCGTGCTGTGGAAGTCGGCCAAACCGACCGAACCGGACGATGCCAAGTGGGCCAGCGACTACGGGACCGGACGGCCCGGCTGGCACATCGAGTGCTCGGCCATGAGCTGCCAGACCCTGGGCGAGACTTTCGATATCCATGGCGGCGGCGCTGACCTGCAGTTTCCGCACCATGAGAACGAAATCGCCCAGAGCGAAGCGGCCAACGGCAAACCTCTGGCCAGGTTCTGGGTGCACAACGGTTTTGTACGTGTGGACAACGAGAAGATGTCCAAGAGCCTGGGCAACTTCTTCACCATCCGCGAGGTGCTCGCGAAGTACGACGCGGAAACCGTGCGCTTTTTCATCGTGCGTGCGCATTACCGCAGCGCGCTGAACTACAGCGACGCGCATCTGGACGACGCCCGCAATTCCCTCAAACGGCTGTACACGGCGCTGGCCGGAGTCGCTCCCGACACGGTGGCCATCGACTGGGCCGGCCCCTTCGCCGCCCGCTTCAAGGCTGCCATGGACGAGGACTTTGGCACGCCCGAGGCGGTGGCTGTGCTGTTCGAGCTGGCGGGTGAAGTCAACAAGACGCGATCTGCCACACAGGCTGGTTTGCTGAAGGCGCTGGGTGGCTGCCTGGGCCTGCTGCAAAACGATCCGGCAGCTTTTCTACAGGCCGGTGCCGGCCTGGACGAAGCCGCCATCCAGGGTCTGATCCAGCAGCGCGCTGCCGCCAAGGCGGGCAAGAACTTTGCCAAAGCCGACCGCATCCGCCAGGACTTGCTGGCACGTGGCATCGTGCTGAAAGACTCGCCGGCCGGCACCACCTGGGAGGCGAAGCCTTGATTCATTTTTCTGAGAAAACTGGCCTTTGGCCCTTGTTGGACGGGCGCAGATAGCTATGAAAAAGATAGTAAAAAGCGGCCCGGCCAGTGCCGAGCTGACCGATGTGACGGAGCGCGTCACCACCATCGTGCCCAGCTACTGGGCCGAGGCATGCAAACACCTGGTCAAGAAGGACCGCGTGATGAAACGCCTGATCCCGCAGTTTGGCGATGCCTGCCTGCAGTCGCGCGGCGACGCCTTCAGCACACTGGCACGCAGCATTGTCGGCCAGCAGATTTCCGTCAAGGCCGCGCAGACGGTCTGGCACCGGTTTGATGCTTTGCCGAAAAAAATGACACCGGGCAACGTGCTCAAGCTCAAGGTGGACGATATGCGCGCTGCCGGGCTGAGCGCGCGCAAGGTCGAATACCTGGTTGACCTGGCCATCCATTTCGACGCCGGCACGGTGCATGTGAAGGACTGGCAGGCGATGGACGACGAAGCCATCATTGCCGAACTGGTGGCTATTCGCGGCATTGGCCGCTGGACGGCCGAGATGTTCCTGATTTTTTACCTGACACGCCCCAACGTGCTGCCGCTGGACGATGTGGGCCTGATCAGCGGCATCAGCCAGAACTATTTTTCCGGCGAATCGGTGAGCCGCAGCGATGCCCGGGAAGTGGCAGCCGCCTGGGCGCCGTACTGCAGCGTCGCAACTTGGTATATTTGGCGCTCGCTGGACCCCTTGCCGGTTCTGGACACCGAGAAGACCTGAATTTCAAAGCAAGCCTGAGGAGCAGAAATGAGCCCCCACATTCACTTTCGTTCACTGCCCCCCGAGGGGGCGCATGCCTCCCTAGAGGCGGCTCGTCAGGAGGCATAACATGGCCAAGAAGACCTTCCTCGATTTCGAGCAGCCGATTGCGGAGCTTGAAGGGAAAATTGAAGAGCTGCGTTATGTGCAAACCGAGTCGGCGGTCGATATTTCCGAAGAAATCGACCAGCTCGCCAAGAAAAGCCAGCAGCTCACCAAAGACATCTACAGCGACCTGACGCCCTGGCAGATCACCAAGATTGCGCGCCACCCCGAGCGGCCCTACACGCTCGACTACGTCAACGAACTGTTCACCGACTTTGTCGAGCTGCACGGCGACCGGCATTTTGCCGATGACCTGAGCATTGTCGGCGGCCTGGCCCGCTTCAATGGCACGGCCTGCATGGTGCTGGGCCACCAGAAAGGGCGCGACACCAAGGAACGCGGCCTGCGCAACTTCGGCATGAGCAAGCCTGAGGGTTACCGCAAGGCGCTGCGCCTGATGAAAACCGCCGAAAAGTTCAAGCTGCCGGTGTTCACCTTTGTGGACACCCCCGGCGCCTACCCCGGCATCGACGCCGAGGAACGCGGCCAGTCCGAAGCCATCGGCCGCAATATTTTTGAAATGGCGCAACTCGAGGTGCCCATCATCACCACCATCATCGGTGAGGGCGGTTCAGGCGGTGCGCTGGCCATTTCCGTGGCTGACCAGGTGGTGATGCTGCAGTACTCCATTTATTCCGTGATCAGCCCGGAAGGCTGCGCTTCCATTTTGTGGAAAACCTCGGACAAGGCCGAGGAGGCCGCCGAGGCCCTCGGAATCACCGCGCATCGCCTGAAGGCACTGGGTGTGATCGACAAGATCGTCAACGAACCTGTGGGCGGCGCGCACCGCGACCACAAGCAAATGGCTGCATTCCTGAAGCGCGCCCTTAACGATGCCTTCCGCCAGGTGAGCGACCTCAAGGTCAAGGAATTGCTGGACCGCCGCTACGAACGCCTGCAAAGTTATGGCCGCTACACCGACACCAAGGCCGACGCGAAATAGGGGCCGACATACCAGCTCTAGCTGAACTGTACGAAAACAGCGACGAGTTTCTTGGCTGGATCAGGCTGGAAAACAATAGTGGTGAGTGCATCGACAGCATTCATGTTGTCCGGATCGAAGGTTTTTTTCTTGTAGATCCACTTCACCGCCTCGCCGGATTTCTCCTCCGAGGTCGGCTTGCCTACCTTGTCGACCACCTGCTCCTGCGTCTGGCCCACGACATAGCCCTCAAACAGGCCGCGTGAAAAGGTGCTGTCGATGCAGCCGCTGAGCAGTGAGCCTATGAGCAGGATGGCAGCGAACCACGCCAGGCGCAGGGGGGATTTCATGGATGTCTCTCCGTTGTTGGGAAATCCAGTATCCATACGGTGCTGACGCTCTTCTGACACCCCAAAACAGCCCTTTTCACCTTTCAGGCGGGCTTTTGCTACGCAGCATCAACCGATAATCAGGCCATGAGCTGCCTGCCGCCTGCATGCCCGACCTTGCCCAGCACAGTGGAGCCGGGAGCCGTCACGTGAGCATCTTGCTGGATGACGCCTTGCGCGTCTTTTCTCCACCGCTCCCCCTGGCCGTGGGCTACAGCGGCGGTGCCGATTCCACGGCCTTGCTGCTGGCCAGCGCCGAAAAATGGCCAGGCCAGGTGAGGGCGGTGCATGTGCACCACGGCCTGCAGGCTGCTGCCGACGGGTTTGCGAGCCACTGTGAAGCCTTCTGCGCGCAGTTGCAGGTGCCCTTGCGGGTGATCCGGGTCCAGGCGCGGCATGCCTCGGGCGAAAGTCCGGAAGACGCCGCCCGCAAGGCGCGTTATGAAGCTTTCAGGGTGTTTGCCCAGGAGGAACGGGCGCTAACAGCTATTAAAAGCATAGCGCTTGCCCAGCATGCCGACGATCAGGTGGAAACCATGTTGCTGGCACTCAGCCGCGGCGCCGGCCTGCCCGGCCTGAGCGCCATGCCTGCAAGCTGGCAGCGAGATGGGCTGGCGTACCACCGCCCCTTGCTGCAGGTGCCGGCGCCCGAAATCCGCACCTGGCTGGCGCGCAGGGGCGCAGCCTTCATTGAAGACCCCACCAACACCGACGAGCGATTCACCCGCAATCGCATTCGCGCCCGCTTGTTGCCAGCGCTGGCAGAGGCCTTTCCCCAGTTTCGCGAAACTTTTGCGCGCAGCGCACAGCATGCTGCGCAGGCGCAGGCTTTGCTGCTGGAGGTGGCGCGCGAAGACCTCCAGGTGCTGGGGAACCCGCCCGCGATCAAGGCCCTGCAAGGTTTGTCGCCGGCGCGGCAGGCCAACGCGCTGCGTGCCTGGCTGCGCGACTTTCACCAGGCCGCGCCCAGCGCGGCGCAGCTGGAGCAACTGCTTTCACAGGTGGCCGTCTGCACCACACGCGGCCACCAGATTCACCTGAAGATCGCGTCGGGCCATGTGACGCGCGTCGGAGACCGCTTGCATTACGCAGGCTAGCGGTGCCTCGGGGAAGGGCTGAGGGCGGTGGGGTACGCTGCCAAGCCTGCAAACCGGGGCCATCTAGGTAGTTGTCCTAGGTATAATTGAAGGCTTTGCTGGCGGCCCTGGCCTTCTGTACGGGGTGAAAACGGTAAGACCGCCCCTTAGCAATAGCAATGTTCGCAACCAACTCCTGATTGACACCCTGCAATGGCATTGATCGTTCATAAATACGGCGGCACGTCGATGGGCTCGACCGAGCGCATCCGCAACGTCGCCAAACGTGTTGCCAAGTGGGCACGCGCCGGCCACCAGATGGTTGTGGTGCCCAGCGCCATGAGCGGCGAGACCAACCGGCTGCTGGGCCTGGCCAAGGAACTTGCGCCGTCCAAAGCCAGTGACACCTACCACCGCGAACTCGACGCCTTGGCCGCCACCGGCGAGCAGGCCTCCAGTGCCTTGCTGGCCATTGCGCTGCAGTCCGAAGGCATGGAAGCCGTCAGTTACGCAGGCTGGCAGGTCGCCATCAAGACCAACAGCGCCTACACCAAGGCCCGCATCGAGTCGATTGACGACAAACGCGTGCGCGCCGATCTGGACGCCGGCCGGGTGGTCATCATCACCGGCTTTCAGGGCATGGATGACGCCGGCAACATCACCACCCTGGGCCGCGGCGGTTCAGACACCTCCGCGGTGGCGGTGGCTGCTGCACTGAAGGCCCACGAGTGCCTGATCTATACCGACGTGGATGGTGTGTACACCACCGATCCACGGGTGGTGCCCGAAGCGCGCCGCCTGCACACCGTGAGTTTCGAGGAGATGCTGGAAATGGCGTCCATGGGCTCCAAGGTGCTGCAGATCCGCTCGGTCGAATTTGCGGGCAAGTACAAGGTGCCCCTGCGCGTGCTGTCCAGCTTCACGCCCTGGGACATCGACATCGACGAAGAGGCCAAGTCCGGCACCCTGATCAGTTTTGAGGAAGACGAACAAATGGAACAAGCCATCGTATCGGGCATCGCATTCAACCGCGACGAAGCCAAAATCTCCATCCTCGGCGTGCCAGACACCCCGGGCATTGCGTACCAGATCCTGGGCGCCGTGGCGGACGCCAACATCGAAGTCGATGTGATCATCCAGAACATCAGCAAGGACGGCAAAACCGACTTCAGCTTCACGGTGCACCGTAATGACTACGCACGGGCCGTCGACCTGCTCAAGGCCGAAGTGCTGCCCAAGCTCGGCGCGCAGGAGATCACCGGCGACGCCAAGATCTGCAAAGTCAGCATTGTGGGTATCGGCATGCGCAGCCATGTCGGCATTGCGGCAAAAATGTTCCGTTGTCTGAGCGAAGAGGGCATCAACATCCAGATGATCTCCACCAGCGAAATCAAGACCTCCGTCGTGATCGACGAAAAGTACATGGAACTCGCCGTGCGCGCCCTGCATAAGGCTTTTGACCTCGACCAGCCCGCCGCAAGCCCCTAATGGGGTGGACAGGCGCCCAAGTCGTGAGATAATCCGCTCTCAGCCAAAAATCAGGAAACGTGACCGAGTGGCCGAAGGTGCTCCCCTGCTAAGGGAGTATGGGGTGTAGAGCCTCATCGAGGGTTCGAATCCCTCCGTTTCCGCCAAGATAAAGAGCCGCCTTCGGGCGGCTTTTTTGTGCCTGGCTGTGGAGCTACATCGACGTTCGAATCCATTCGTTTCCGCCAAGATACCCCTTGCGAGCTTTTTGCTCCGAGGGGTTTTTTGTTTTCTGGGGCTTCATCGGTTTCAGGAGGGAATGCGTCGAGCATTGCCCGTATCGTGGTTCTGGCCTGAGCCTCGTATTCATCTGTTGGGTCTAACGAGTCTTCGAAGTATTCGAAGATCGTACGCAGCCGATCTACTCCCGCAATTTCTGCTAACAGCACGATCTTTTGTGATGTTAAATATCCCTCCTCTAGTTGGAGGAGGTCTTTTTTGGCTGCCCCCTTCATACTAGGGCGATTTCCATGAGGGAAATGGTTAGTGAGCAAGCACCCGCCGACGCATCTGAGTTAGGTCGCGGATCAATGATGAGTCGTTTAGGAGGGATGGCAATGGCAGTACTCGACCCGTGGGCGCTCACGGTATTGCAATACCTTGACAATGAATGGCAGACCCTTGACTTGAGGAGAGCTCCCTGGCCGAGACCGGATGCGCTCCAGGGGCCTGGGGGCCACCGCAATCTCGCCTGCTGGAATTGGGCGCTGAGCGGCTTTCGGCCTATCTGCGTGGATCCCACCCGAATGTTTGCCTACTGCTCGCAGGGCGAGGACCCCCGGATCAACTGCCTGCCCGCACTTGGCAATGCCTGGTACCAGAGCGCACCCAACATGCTCAGGCTGGATCAGATACAAACCCGGTTTCTCGACGCGGTGATCACCTCGGACGTGTGCCGCCAGGAGCTAATCAACCTTTCGATTGAGGCCAACGGATTGACCCTGGGCGGAAACGGTGACTACCGGCTCGCCGTCTACAGCAAACTCAACAACCCGACCCCCACCTTTGATCACTGGTGGCTTGAAATCGCAGGCGTCACCATCGAAATGTTTCCCAACCTGCCTGACGTCCGCCTATATACCGGCGGATATGCCGGGGGACACGCCCTTGCCGGCTTGGCGGTCGACAGGATCGACCTTGTAGGCATCCACCAAGAACACAAGGACCTCATCCAGTCCATCCTGCGCAATCGCCGCGACAGCGTCGTCCTGCGCCACCCGGGTGGCCGCCAAGCCTGGCGTGCGGACAACGCCCGCGCCGGTTGTGTCCATTGCAACGTGCAGTTCAGCACGTTCACCCGGCGCCACCATTGCCGTTGCTGCGGGGACATCTTCTGCAACGCGCATTCCTCGCAGACACGTTTCGTCACCGAGCCTGCGACCCGGCCCAACACTCCCCAACTGGCCCGCAGCGCCGACCGAGTGCGCGTTTGCGTGCGGTGCTGCCCTATACCGCCCTGAATCCGTACATTGCGGAGGTCGTGTTCAGGGGGCAAGGCCAGTTGCGACACACAGTCACCATTGCGGTCGGTCTCGACGACAAAGATTGGTAGTTCCTTGCTCGCTCAAGCTTGAAATAGCCGACGGCTGGCTGGTCCTAGTTTCCGACTGGAGGTTCGACGGGTGTTATCGGGTTCAACCACACGTCCGCGGCCTCATGCGGCGACAGCACACGGTACAGCTCCTTAGCCTTGGAGAAGGCAGTTTTGTACCGGTCAACAAGCGGCGACGCATTAGGCCCTTGCCAAGCATGTGGAAGCAGGTGGTACTGGTTTGCTGCAGGCACGTAAGTCCTCACTAAAAATTCGAATCGTCACCAGCACATCGCGATGTTGGCGTGCGTTGAATGTTAGAGGATTCCTCATGAGTAAAAAGGACATCCCTGCGTATCGTTTTCAAGTCATGAATCCTGACATAGCTGATGTGTGACTGAGTTCGTCCCCTAAAAGGAGGATGACCGGCCAAGCGCGAGCATTTATATTGGCTGTAGATCTGACATGCCCCTGTCAACGTTGACAGGGGTAAGCGGATTGGGCTTCGTTTTCTGGTTCTTAATATGACCGCGGTAGCCCCAGGGAGTACAAATGCCTTTCGAGAAAGTCATTGAAGCCAATGCCTTGCGATTTCGTTGGACAGGTTCGACGCTGATCGACGCCACTTGGCGTTTCATCGAGCTGATGAACCGACGAGGTACCCTCTTCGTCCGCATCGACCAGAAGCCTTGGACGTACTACATCGCCAGCGGAACAGCTGCTTCCAAGGCCACAGCGGACAATGTTCGCGGGCGCGGCACCATGGCGGACAAATTGATCCAGGCAAAAATCGACGCACGCGCCAACGTGCGGCGCGTCCCGTCCAAAGGCAACCCATATGGCCGTTTTCCCGAAGGGACGGAAGTCGGCATTCTGGGCGAGTACAACGACATGCTGGACATCGAGTTTACGGACCTCACGGATGGCATGGGGATGCGAGTGCTCGACGAAGGTTTCATCAGGATCTATAACGGTTAGCTTTGAAGAATGCCTTGGACCACATAAAACCATTGACCAAGGCAATGCAGGAGTACGTACCCCCACAGGTCGTGAGCGCCTTGGCGAAGAAGGGCATAGCACCCGGAGCTGATGCAATCATTCATCTCCGGCCAGTGGAAGGTTTTGTCACAGAAAGTGGCACGAAAGTTCGATTGGAACTGACCGTTCGGAGTAGTGACCAATCAAAGCAACCCTGGACCGCCAACATCTTGGATGGCAGCGCAGTTGGTTCATCGATGGGAGAGAAAAACGCCCAGGTGTTTTCCGACCGCGTTATCTTTGAGTTAGTAAAAGCTGGATTTCTCCCAGAATAGGCAAGCCTAGACACGTAAAAAACCCCGGCGTGTGCCGGCTGGTCTATTTAAATGTCTTTTTTTGCGCCCGATTTCTGCAATCGTTTCGGGAATGGGCGGGCGGACGTGCTGACGACCACCTTCGGCCCGGCACCTTAGAATTTGCCCAGTTCTGGCGCCGGGTTCTGTGGTTTTAGCCAGATTTCGCGATCCAAAGAAAAGCACAAGAAGGAAATCATGATCGAGCAATATTTCAGGCCCGGCGTCCGATATCTCTGGAACAAGCCGAACGACGCTATTGGTCCCCTGAATGGGGCTCTTGTTCCCAGCGTGATGGTTTCCAATAACTTGACTTATGACGGGCTGGATGGCCACCAAGCTGTCATAGACCCGCCCTTGCTGGTAAACGTGAATGGCCTCGGACTTGCAATGCGGGCGACCGTTCCGCATAGCTGGCTCGACTATGCCCCCGGCCGCACCTCTCATTTGCAAATCGGCGGCAACGACATCTTGACGGGCTACATGAGTGGTTGCCTGATTGCGCGGGGAACCCATCTTGGCGTGATGAGTGCCTTTCACGTTGGAACGATTGTTGGTAACCCCGGGGTCAACCAGACCGTCAAACAGAATTTTTTTGCAAACCTGCCTGCCGATGTCACAGGGTTCAACCCCGCGGGTGCGTGGACGCATGGCGAAGTTGCCGCCATACAGGCAAGCCTCGGAGGGGGTGGCGTTGCAACGCCCAATATTCTTGCCCTGGTGACAGCGGGCGGTGTGTTCTATTCGATCCTCATGTTCAACGTGTCGGAGGGTGGCCAATGGGTCAACCTGGCGGGACAGAGACGGTGGTGCGTGGGGGGCAAGAAACTGGTGCAACCGCTCAATCGAATCAGGGTTCGGGGCAGCTTGCTGTAGTGAAACTGCAAGCCAGCGCAATCCCGACGGTACGGGTGCATGCAGGCCTTGGTATCTTTTGCAACCGTATTTGCCTGTCTCGTACGCAACCAGTCGTAAAAATGGGCGTCTTGTCTGGCTGGCCGCGTTATGGTGGCGCTTTCATTACGGAGAACATATGTCTTTGAAACTCATCACGGCAAGCGCGGCGCTGACGGGTCTGGTCGCTCTGGCCGGTTGTGCCGCGCCAGGCACACCTTCCGCCGGAAGCAGTCCCATGCCGCCGCCGCCGCCGGGAACGGCCTGCAATGCGGAGGGCGCCCAGTTTGCTGTGGGCCAAAGGGCTGCGGCCAGCACAGTCGAAGAGGCGCGCAAGCGTTCGGGTTCCTACATGGCGCGTGTACTGTGGCCCAAGCAGGTAGTCACCATGGAGTTCAATGCGCAGCGCCTCAATTTGGATGTGGATGCGGCGGGTGTCGTCCAGCGGGTGCGCTGCGGCTAACGTATTGCGCGCCGGGCGTACCGGTACTTCGGTGCGAAGCCATGTTGCATGACATGGCTGCGATGTTGGCGTGGAGAACAGGCTTGCTGCCCATAATACGGCTGCCGGCTTCATGAACCCCTTTCCGCTGGCGAGAAGGAAAAAACATGCGCCTGCGGCACATCGAGGTTTTCAATGCGGTCATGCTCACGGGCAGCGTGAGTGCAGCAGCGCGCTTGATCAATGTCACCCAGCCGGCTGTCAGCCGCACGCTGCAGCACGCCGAAATCCAGCTCGGTTTTGCGTTGTTCCAGAGGGTCCGGGGCCGGCTCACGCCCACAGCCGAGGCGCAAACGCTGTACCCGCATATCGAGCGCCTGTTTGCCCAGCTTGACGAAGTCCAGCGGCTCGCCAGCAGCCTGAAGACCGGGCGCGGCAACCTGGACGAATTGCGCGTGCTCACGGTGCTGGCACTGAGCTACGAAGTGTTCCCGCGCGCCATCCGCCTGTTTCGCGAGAAGTACCCCGATGTGGCCGTGGTCCATGAAGCGCTGCATTCGCCTCAAATTGTTTCTTCACTGGTGTTGCAGGAGGCCGACGTGGGTTATGTCTTCAGCGCCATCAGCCATCCCGCGCTGTCGCATGAGCAGATCGGTGAGCGGCAGGTCATGTGTATCGTGCCCAAAGGTCTGCTTGGCGCGCGGCAGCTCAAGGCCGGTGTATTGAGCTTCGCGCAGCTGGCCGACCTGCCGGTGATCGCCCTGGACAACCGCGACCCGCTGGGCGTGACGCTGGGCCATGTGCTGCGCGAGAACAGCCCCGGCCTCAAGCCGGTGATGACGGTGCAGACTTACCATGTGGCGCTGGCCCTGGCGCACCATGGCGTGGGCGTGGCGATGGTCGAAGGCTGCACCGCTGCGTCGGCCGACCGGAACAAGGTGGATGTGCTGGCGCTGGAGCCCGCCATCCCGGTCACGGTCAAGGCCCTGCGTCCCACGGCGCGTCCGAACTCGCTGGTCAGCCGGGCCTTCACGCGCTGCATGACACAGGCCCTGCAGCAGATTGCGTAGGGCGGGGGTTCTGGTGCAGCAGGGCGGCCACGCTTTGCGCGCTGCCAAAAGCCAGGGTAAAACCCAGCGCACCGTGGCCGGTGTTGAACAGCAGATTGGCCGGGGCGCCGGGTAGCCGGCCAATGATGGGCCTGCCGGTGGGCGTGGCGGGGCGCAGGCCCGCCCAGGGTTCGCAGGCGGAGAAGTTACCGCCATCGGGAAACAGTTCGCGGGCAGCCCTGGTCAGCGAAGCAATGCGCGCCGCGGGTATCTGCGTGTTGTCGCCCACCAGCTCGACCATGCCTGCCACACGCAGGCGCTTGCCTACGCGCGCAAACACCACCTTGCGCGCAGCGTCCGTCACGTTCACATGGGGGGCGGCGCCGGCTCTGGTGCTGATGGGCAAGGTGATGCTGTAACCCTTGAGCGGGTACACCGGCAGGTGCAGGCCCAGCGTTCGGCCCAGAGGATGCGACGCGGTACCCAGGGCGACCACAAATGCGTCGGCCTCCAGCGGGCCGGCGGCGGTGAGCGCCGCGACGGCACGCCCATCGTGCAGCACCATCTGCGTGACTTCAGTGTTGAACAGAAAACGCACGCCGCGCGCTTGCAGCAGGCGCAGCAGTTCCTGGCAGACCTTGTAGCAATCGGCCGCACATTCGCCAGGCGTGTGGATGGCGCCGGCCATGCGCGCCTGGTAGTGCGCCAGCGCGGGTTCGATGGCCACACATTCCTGCGCCGTGACGGCGGTCTGCTCGCTGCCCAGCCCGCGCTGCAGTGCCATCTGGCGGCGCGCCGCAGCAAACGAAGCGGTGTCCGGGTACAGCACCAGCTTGCCGGTGGCCGAGAAGTCGCAGTCCAGCGTTTCCTCGGCGAGCAGGCGCTCGAAGCCCGCCCGGCTTTGCGCGGCCAGGGCCAGCAACTGGGCGGTGGTCCGGCGTGACACGCTGCCGCGACAGGCGGCCAGAAAGCGCAGGCTCCAGGCCCACTGGTGCGGGTCGAACTGCGGCCGCAATGTCAGCGGTGAATCGCCGGCCAGCAGCAACTGCGGGAGTTGCCGCCAGATCGAAGGGTCGGCCAGCGGCTGCACATACGCGTAGCTCAGTTGCGCGCCATTGGCAGCACTGGCACCTGCGCCGGCACCAGCACGGTCGATCACGGTGACGTCGAAACCCTCGCGGTGAAGTTGCCAGGCGGTGGCCAGGCCTGTGATGCCTGCGCCCAGAATGCACACATGCATGCGTTGTCCAGTTGTTGTGGGTACACGGTGAATTTAGGCCAAACGGGGTGCCCTGAGAAATGCCAACGGGGCAAGGTGCCATGCCCCTAACTCATGGGTGACGGGCGCCGCCGGAAGACCATGAGTTTTGGTTATGGCATTCCAGCAAATCAGCATCACAGGGCGCACCCGCTTTCCGTACACTCGCCTTCATTCGATCCATGGATCCTGCATGACCCTGACCCGCGTTTTCCACCGCCACCTCCAGCACACGCCGCCTGTTGCCGTCAGCGGCAAAGGCGTTTACCTGACCGATGCGGACGGCAAGCAATACATCGATGCGTCCGGTGGTGCGGCGGTGTCCTGCCTGGGCCATGGCCATCCCGATGTGCTGGCTGCGATGCATGCGCAAATCGACAGCCTGGCGTATGCACACACCAGCTTCTTCACCACGGGGGTCGCCGAAGAACTGGCCGACCAATTGATTCGCACCGCGCCTGCGGGCATGAGTCACGTCTACTTTGTCAGCGGCGGTTCCGAAGCTGTCGAAGCAGCGATGAAAATGGCGCGCCAATATTTTGTCGAGACCGGCCAGCCGCAACGCACACATTTCATCGCACGCCGGCAGAGCTATCACGGCAACACGCTGGGCGCGCTCGCTGTGGGCGGCAACGCATGGCGGCGGGAGCCGTTTGCACCCATCTTGATTCCGGTCACGCACGTGGCCCCGTGTTATCCCTACCGCGAGCAGCTCGGCAACGAGACGCCGGAGCAATACGGCCAGCGCCTGGCCCGGGAACTGGAAGAAGAGATACAGCGCCTGGGCGCCAACAGGGTGATCGCCTTCGTGGCGGAAACCATAGGCGGCGCAACGGCGGGTGTGCTGGTGCCGGTGCCGGGTTACTTCAAGGCGGTGCGCGAGGTATGCGACCGCCATGGCGTACTGCTGATCCTGGACGAGGTGATGTGCGGCATGGGCCGCACCGGCACGCTGCACGCCTGCGACGTTGAAGGTGTGGTGCCCGACATCATGGCGATTGCCAAGGGACTGGGCGGCGGCTATCAGCCGATTGGCGCCGTGTTGATGCAACGGAAAATTGTTGATGCGATGTCCTCAGGCAGCGGCTTCTTCCAGCATGGCCATACCTACCTGGGCCACGCCGTGGCCTGTGCTGCCGCGCTGGCGGTGCAGCGGGTCATCGAGCGCGATGGACTGCTGGCTCGCGTGCGCGACAGTGGTGCCCGACTGGAGGGCATGCTGCTCGATGCCTTTGGCGCGCATGCACAGGTCGGCGATATTCGCGGGCGCGGCCTGTTCTGGGGAATAGAGCTGGTGCAGGACAGGGCCAGCAAGCAGCCCCTTGATCCGGCACGCAAAGTGCACGCACGCATCAAGAAGGAGGCGATGGCGCGCGGTTTGATGGTTTACCCGATGGGCGGTACGGTCGATGGCCGCTATGGTGACCATGTGCTGCTGGCCCCGCCCTTCATCACCAGCGATTCCGAGCTGGCACAGATCGTCGAGCGGCTTGAGGCCGCCATCCGGGCCGCACTTTCATCATCCTGACCGACCGACTTTTCAACGAGGAGTAATGCAATGTCCAGAGCGTTTGTTTTTAAAGCCCTTGCCGCAGGAGCGGTATTTTCCGGTGCACTTGCCGCTGTGCCCGCCATGGCCCAGCAGAAGTTTGTGACCATAGGCACGGGCGGCGTTACGGGCGTGTATTACGCTGCAGGCGGCGCCATCTGCCGCCTGGTCAACAAGGACCGCGCCAAACATGGCATCCGCTGCTCGGTCGAGTCCACGGGCGGCTCGGTGTTCAACGTCAACACAATCAAGGCCGGCGAGCTCGATTTCGGCTTCACGCAATCGGACGTGCAGTACAACGCCGTCAAAGGCCTGAATCAGTACAAGGATGGCGCCTACAGCGATTTGCGCGCGGTGTTTGCGGTGCATCCCGAGCCTTTCACGGTGGTTGCACGCAAGGAAGCCAACATCACGAAGTTTGAGGACTTCAAGGGCAAGCGTTTCAACGTCGGCAACCCCGGCTCCGGTACGCGCTCGTCGATGGAAGAGTTGTTGACCGCCATGGGCTGGAAGCTGGGCGACTTTTCCCTGGCGTCCGAACTCAAGGCCGACGAGCACGGCCCTGCACTGTGTGACGGCAAGATAGACGGTTTCTTCTACGGGGTAGGCCACCCGTCGGCGAACATCCAGGACCCGACCACCACCTGTGGCGCCAAGCTGGTGTCCCTGACCGGCCCGGTCATCGACAAGCTGGTGGCTGACAAGCCCTATTACGCCAAGGTCACCATTCCGGCCGGCTTGTACCCGAACAACCCCCAGCCCACCATGACTTACGGTGTGCTGGCCACCGTCGTGGCATCGGCCAAGACGCCGCCCGAAACGGTGTACCAGGTGACCAAAGCGCTCTTCGAAAATTTTGACGAGTTCAAGAAATTGCACCCGGCCCTGGCCAACCTGAACCCGCAAAACATGGTCAAGGATGGCCTGAGCGCACCGCTGCACGAAGGTGCTGCGCGCTATTACAAGGAAAAAGGCTGGATCAAGTAAACATCCTCACGGTGTGGATGACAGGGGCCAGGAGCGTCATGCTGCCTGGCCCTTTTTAATAGAGAACATGGATCAGCCCTGGGAGGTCAGTGATGGCACAGCTTGAAAAACATTCGGTCGAAGAACTCGACCAGCTCGTCAAGGAAGCCGACCTTGGCGGGCGTGAGCCCGGCGGAAAGATCGGCCTGGCGCTGGCCCTCCTTGCCGGCGCGTGGTCGCTGTTCCAGCTCTGGTATGCCTCGCCGCTTCCTTTTGTGGCCGGCTTCGGCATCCTCAACGACACCGAGGCGCGCGCCATCCATCTTGCGTTCGCAATTTTCCTGGCCTTCTGCGCGTTTCCCGCTTTCAAGAATTCCTCACGCAGCGCCATCCCCTGGACGGACTGGCTGCTGGCCCTGGTGGGTGCTTTTTGCGGCGCCTACCTTTTCCTGTTCTACAACCAGTTGGCAACACGGCCCGGTTCCCCGACCACCATGGACATCGCCGTGGGCGTGGTGGGCGTGGCTGTGATGCTGGAAGCCACGCGCCGCGCCATGGGCTTCGGCATGCTGGTGACCACCGGCCTCTTCATGGCCTTTGTTTTTCTCGGCCCTTATATGCCCGAGGTGCTGCAGCATCGCGGCGCCTCGCTGTCGCGCTTCATCTCGCACATGTGGCTGACGACCGAGGGCGTCTACGGCGTGGCGCTGGGTGTGTCGGTCCAGTTCATCTTTTTGTTCGTGCTGTTCGGCACCCTGCTCGACATTGCCGGCGCCGGCAATTACATGCTGCAGGTGTCATTGGCCACGCTGGGCCATTTGCGTGGCGGCCCGGCCAAGGTGGCGGTGGTGTCGTCGGCGCTCAACGGCATCGTGTCGGGCTCGTCGGTGTCCAATGTGGTGTCGGGCGGCATCTTCACCATTCCGCTGATGAAGCGCACCGGCTACTCCGGCGTGAAGGCCGGGGCCATCGAGGCGGCCTCGTCGGTCAATGGGCAGATCATGCCGCCGGTGATGGGGGCAGCGGCCTTCCTGATGGTGGAGTACGTCGGCATTCCGTATTCCGAGATCATCAAGCACGCGGCGTTGCCGGCCGTCATCTCCTACGTGGCGCTGTTTTATATCGTGCACCTGGAAGCGCTCAAATATGATTTGAAGCCTCTGGTGCGTGAGCGTCAGCCGACCTGGCGCGAACGCGTGCTGGGCTGGGCACTCGGCCTGTCGGGCACCGCGGTGGCTTTTGCCGCCGTGTATTACGCCATCACGGCGGTGCAGGCGGTGGCGGGTGATGCCGCGGGTTGGGCGCTGGCTGTGCTGGCCGGCGCGACCTATGTGGTGCTGATGGCTTATTCGTCGCGTTACCCTGACATCGCCATCGATGATCCGCTGGCCAGGGAGGTCAAGCTGCCGCTGCCCTGGCCGACCGTGCGTGCAGGCCTGCATTTTTTCATTCCCATCGTGGTGCTGCTGTGGTGCCTGATGGCCGAAGAGCTGTCTCCCGGACTCGCCGCCTTCTGGGCCACGGCGACCGTGATGGTGATGGTGGTGCTGCAGCCTTTCATGCTGTCCGTCTTCCGGCCCGACGGCAAGGCCGAAGCCATGGCATCGGCATTGAAACGCGGGCTGGCCGACCTGTGGCGCGGGCTGGTGCTGGGCGCGCGCAACATGATCGGCATCGGCGTGGCTTGCGCCAGTGCCGGCCTGATCGTCGGCGTCATCACGCTGACCGGCATGGGACTGATGATGACCGACTTTGTCGAGCTGGTATCGGCCGGCAATGTGCTGGTGATGCTGCTGCTGACGGCAGCGATCTGCCTGATCATCGGCGCGGGTGTGCCGACAACGGCCAACTACATTCTGGTGGCCACGCTGATGGCACCGGTGATCGTCGAGCTCGGGGCGCGCAGCGGCCTGGTGATTCCGCTGATTGCGGTGCACATGTTCGTATTTTATTTCGGCATCCTGGCCGATGTGACACCACCCGTGGGCTTGGCTTCCTACGCCGCCGCCGCCATTTCCGGCGAAGATCCGAACGCCACCGGTTGGCAGGCCACCTGGTACAGCCTGCGCACGACGGTGCTGCCTTTTGTGTTTATCTTCAACCCGCAGATCCTGCTGATCGGACTGGGCTCCTGGGTGGACGTGGTGCTGGTGTGCGTGACAGCGGTGGCGGCTTCGCTGCTGTTCGCCGCCGCAACGATGAAGTGGTTCCGCACCCGCTGCACCTGGCCGGAAGTGGCAGTGCTGCTGCTGGCGACCTTCCTGTTTTTCCGGCCCGACTGGGTGATTGACCAGTTCTCGCCGAAATACGTCAAGGCCCCTGCGGCCGATATCTACAAGGTGGCGGACGGGCTGCGTACCGACGAATGGCTGGTGGTGGGCATTGCCGGCGAAACACTCAACGGTGAACCGCAGACCAAGACCGTGGCGCTGCCCATGGGGGAGGGCACGACCGGCCGGGAGCGCTTGCGCGAAGGCGGCGTCACGCTGAGCCAGCTGGGCACCGAACTCGAGGTTGCTGCAGTCAAATTCGGCAGCCGGGCGAAAAAACTCGGCGTCGAACAGGGTTACAAGGTGGTCGAACTCAAGCTGCCCAACCCTGCCAGGCCTTCAAGCCACTGGGTCTTTGTTCCCGCGGCACTGCTGACGTTGCTGGTATGGTGGATGCAGGGCTGGCGCCTGCGCCGTGAACGCAAATAAATGCCTGTGAAGGGGTGGGGATTCGCTTGCCAGGATCAAAACCCTGGCGGGCCAGCAGCGGTAAAGGCCGTTTTTCATGAGTGAAATCGGCCCCCGGCCCTTTCCCTTCGGGCGCAAGTAGCTATGAAAATAGGAGCGTTTCAGGAATCGACCGAAGCGCTCCAGCGGTCACCCCAAGCCTGGCCCTGGGCCTTGTCCAGGGAGCGCCGGTCGCGTTTGGTCGGCCGGCCGTGTTCCTGGCTGCCGGCCGGTTCACCGTTCATGCGGCGCTGCTCGGCTGCCTCTTCGCGCAGGCGCACGCTGTCCGGTGTTTCTTCGTAGAGCTGCTGCGCAACCGGCGCAGGCCCGCGCTGCTGGCTCAAGGCCCGGACCACGACGGTGCGGGTGACCGGGCCCTGGCGCATGGCGACGATGTCGCCGGCCTTGATTTCCCGTGCGGGCTTGGCATCCTGGCTATTGACCTGAACCCGGCCCTTGCCTATCTCTTCACTCGCCAGCGAGCGGGTCTTGTAAAACCGTGCGGCCCACAGCCACTTGTCAATTCGCATGATGGACCTCGAGCGCGCCGCCATGCAAGGGAAAGGGAAGCCCGTATTTCATTGCCCGCCATTGTGTACCAGCGGCAGGCGCACGGTGGCGTCCAGTCCGGTAATACGCCCACGGTCCTCACGGTTTTCCAGCGTGATGCTGCCGCCCAGTGCCTGCGTGATCTCGCGGCAGATCGCCAGGCCCAGGCCCGAACCATGGCGCACATTGCCGGCCGAGAACGGCTGGTACAGGCGTGCCGCCAGTTCGCCCGAAATGCCCGGGCCGCTGTCGCTGACGGTCAGCGCCAGGTACTGCGTGTCGGCAACCAGGCGCACCGACAGCGCGCCGCCGCGCTGGCTGTGTTTGATGGCGTTGTGCAGCAGGTTGCGGCACAGCTCGCCCAGCATCCATTCGTGGGCGTTGACACGGGCGGCCATGGATTCGATGTCGAAGTCCAGGTCCTTGTCGGCGATCAGCGGTGCCAGGTCCAGTGCCACGGCGCGCACGATGGCGGCCATGTCCACCGGCCCCAGGTCAGCCTGCTGGCGCAGCTGTTCGACCTTGGCCAGCGCCAGCATCTGGTTGGCCAGCAGGGTGGCGCGGTCCACGGTCTGGTTGATCTCGGCCAGCGCCGCCTGCGCGTCCATGTCACCGCGCAGCGCTGACTGCACCTGCACCTTGAGCACGGCCAGCGGCGTGCGCAGCTGGTGCGCTGCGTCGCGCACAAAACGTTTCTGGTTGTCCAGCAGGTGCTGCAGCCGGCCCATGACTTCGTTGGTGGCGTCGACCAGGGGCAGCAGTTCGCGCGGCGCATCGGGCGCGGCGATGGCCGTCAGGTCGCCTTCTGGCCGCGCCTGCAGCTCGGCGCTCAGGCGGCGCACCGGACGCGTGGCGCGCTGCACCACCACCACCGCCACCAGCGCAATCACGGCCAGCAGCAGCGCCTGCCGCCACAGGGTATCGAACAGGATCTTCTGCGCCAGCGTGGTGCGCAGCTCCAGCGTTTCGGCCACCTGGATGACGGCCATGCCGCGCCCGTCCGGGCTGGCCACCGGCTGCAGCAGCACCGCGATGCGCACGCCGTCGCCGGCGTACACGTCGTCGTAAAAATCAACCAGCGCGGCATACGGCGGCTTGGCCGGGATGCTGCCGCGCCAGAAGGGCAGTTGTGCAAAACCCGAGACCATCTCGCCTTTGAGATTGGAGACGCGGTAAAACAGGCGGCTCTTGTTGTCGGCCTCGAACGCCTCCAGCGCCGCGTAAGGCACGGTAACGCGCAATTCCGACTGCTCGTCGTAACCGCTCACATCGAGCTGCTCACCGATCGATTTGGCCGAGGCCAGCAAGGTGCGGTCGTAGGCGGTGTTGACGGCAGCGAGGGCCTGGCTGTACAGGCTCGCGGTGTTGAGCGTCACGAGCAAGCCGACCGGCAGCAGGATGCCCAGCAGCAGGTATTTGCGCAGGGAGATGGCCGGCACGCTTTTGCCACCGGGCAATGCACTGCCTTCCGGCGGTGCTGTGCCAGCCCGGGCCGGTTCTTCATCGCGCACAACGGCATCGCCGTTTTTCACGGTGCATCCACTTTCAGCAGGTAGCCCAAGCCGCGCAGGGTCACCAGGGTCACGCCGGTATGCGCTATTTTTTTGCGCAGCCGGTACACCACCACTTCCACGGCTTCGTACTGCACGTCGGTCTCGCCGGGAAACACCAGTTCGAACAGCTTCTCTTTGGACACCGCCTGGCCCGGCTTGACGATCAGCGCCTGCAGCAGCGCCAGCTCACGCGGCGTGAGTTCGAGAATCCGGTCCCGGTGGTAAATTGCGCCGCTCTCTTTTTCATAGCGAAGTTCGCCCGCAGCATAAACGCCTGCACCCGGTTCGGTGCTGGATATGGGGCGCCGGCGGCTGAGGGCGCGCAGCCGGGCCTCGAGTTCGTCGAGGTCGAAGGGCTTGGGCAGGTAGTCGTCTGCCCCCGTGTTCAGGCCGATGATGCGGTCGCCCACGGTGCCGCGCGCCGTCAGGATGAGCACCGGCGTGGTCAGCCCCTGGCGGCGCGCCTGCTCCAGCACCTGCAGGCCATCCAGCCCGGGCAGGCTCAGGTCCAGCACCACCACGTCGGGCTGCGCCGCGGTCCATTGCGCCAGCGCGGCGCGGCCGTCGGTGCAGCCCAGCACCTCCATGCCGCGCCGGCTCAGGGCGCGCTGCAGCGCTGCCTGCATGGACGGGTCGTCCTCGATCAAGAGCAATTTCGTGGCGGATGACATGGGCAGGACATTAGCACTTTCCCCAATGCTTCCGGACAGCCGTTTGACAGACAGAGGGTGCATCATCGACCTGTTACCACCACTACACGGAGACATTCATGCGTCGCGACACCTTTTTGAAATCCCTGGCCGCTCTGGCCGCCACGGGTGCGTTGCCCCTGTCGGCCCTGGCTGCTGCCAGCGTGAAAATGATGATTCCGGCCAATCCCGGCGGCGGCTGGGACACCACGGGCCGTGCCCTGGGCAAGGCCCTGCAGGACTCAGGCGCTGCGTCCAGCGTCACCTTTGACAACAAGGGCGGTGCTGCCGGTGCGCTGGGCCTGGCCCAGTTCATTAATGGCAGCAAGGGCGACCCGAATGCCCTGATGGTGATGGGTGCGGTCATGCTCGGCGGCCTGATCACCGGCAAGCCACCGGTCAGCCTGTCGCAAGTGACGCCCATCGCGCGCCTGACCAGCGAGTACAACGTGTTTGTGCTGCCTGCCAACTCGCCTTTCAAGACCATGGCCGACGTGATCGCGCAGCTCAAGAAAGACCCCGGCAGCGTCAAGTGGGGTGGCGGCTCGCGCGGTTCCACCGAACACATCGCTGCAGCCATGATTGCGCGTGAAGTGGGCGTGGATCCTTCCAAGATCAACTACGTTGCTTTCCGGGGCGGTGGTGAGGCTACGGCAGCCATCCTGGGCGGCAACGTGACGGTGGGCGGCAGTGGCTACAGCGAGTTTGCGGAATACATCAACACCGGAAAAATGAGGGCGCTGGCCGTCACATCCGATACCCGCCTCAAGGGCGTCAATGTTCCCACCCTCAAGGAGCAGGGTGTCAATGTGGTGATCGGCAACTGGCGTGGCGTCTACGGTGCACCGGGCATCTCGGCCGCACAGCGCCAGGCCTTGACCGACATGATCCTCAAGGCCGTCAAGTCGAAAAGCTGGGTGGAAGCGTCCGAGAAAAACAACTGGACGCCTGCCGTGCTCACAGGCGCGGCGTTCGAGAAGTTCGTCGACGACGACTTCGCCAGCCTGCGCGCCACCATGGTCAAGTCGGGCATGGTCTAAATCTGCGAGGCATGTGCGGTTCACGGTCTGCCATGAGGCGGACCGCCCGCCATGCAAGACCTTGGCATCCCGGCTAGGGTGTTCCCGGATCAGGCCCGGGATGACCGCCAAAAGGGTACACAATGACAGCGGGCAGGGTCACCCGCGCACTGTTGTCGCGGGTGCCGGCCGCTTTGATACATCCAGCCACGCGGCCACGATGACGGCCCGACAAGGAAAAACAATGACATCACCCACCCTCTCCCGTGCACAAATCCTTCTGCAGACACTGGTCGGCGCCTGCATTGTGCTGCTTGCCCTGGGGCTGGCGGCCGGCGCCGTCAGCATCCCGTCGGCGGCAGGCTACGGCGGTGTCGGACCTAATTTCCTGCCCTGGCTGGTGACCATCGCCCTGCTGGTTTGCGGCGCTTTTATTGTCTGGGAAGCACGCAGCGGCGGTTTCCGTTCCCTGGATGAGCCCGGTGGTGCGGCCCAGGGCGACTGGGCGGGCTTTGCGTGGGTCTCGGCGGGTTTGCTGGCCAACGCCGCGCTGATCACCAGCATCGGCTTCATTTTCAGCTGCACCCTGTGTTTTGTGCTCGCGGTCCAGGGCTTGCGCGGCGCCGAGGGCAAGGCAGACCGGAGGCCGGTCGCCTGGCTCAAGGACGTGGCCATCGGTGTCGCGATTTCCGCACCGGTGTACTGGACCTTCACCCAATTTCTGGCGATCAACCTGCCAGGCCTCACCTCAACCGGCTGGCTCTGAGCCTCGATACCCATGGATATATTCAACCAGCTGCTGCAGGGCTTTGCCACTGCGGCCACACCGGTCAACCTGCTCTGGTGTTTTGTCGGCTGTGCATTGGGCACGGCCATTGGCGTCCTGCCCGGCATTGGGCCCGCCGTCGCGGTGGCCATGCTGCTGCCTATCACGGCCAAGGTCGAGGCCACCGCTTCGATGATCTTTTTTGCCGGCATCTATTACGGCGCCATGTACGGTGGTTCGACCACGTCCATCTTGCTCAATACGCCGGGGGAAACGGCGAGCATGGTCACGGCCATGGAGGGCAACCGGATGGCCAAGAGCGGGCGTGCCGGCGCAGCGCTGGCCACGGCTGCCATAGGTTCATTTGTCGCAGGCACGATTGCTACGGTGCTGGTCACACTGTTTGCGCCTGTTGTCGCCGAGCTGGCCGTCAAGCTCGGTCCGCCCGAGTACTTCATGCTGATGGTGCTGGCTTTCACCACCGTCAGTGCCGTGCTGGGCAAAAGCACGGTGCGCGGCCTGACCGCCCTGTTTGTCGGGCTGGCGGCAGGCCTGGTCGGGCTGGACCAGATTTCCGGCCAGGCGCGCTACACCGGTGGTGTGCCCGAACTGCTCGACGGTGTGGAAATTGTCCTGGTGGCTGTCGGCCTGTTTGCTGTGGCCGAAGCAATGTACGCCGTGCTCTACGAGGGCAGGGTGGTCGAGTCGCAGAACAAGATGAGCCGGGTGTACATGTCGGGCCGCGACTGGCGCCGGTCCTGGCCGGCCTGGTTGCGCGGTACGGCCATCGGTGCGCCGTTCGGCTGCATACCCGCCGGCGGGACCGAGATTCCGACCTTCCTGAGTTATGCCACCGAGAAAAAGCTGGCGAAAGAGGGTGACCGTGCCGAGTTCGGCTCGGCGGGCGCCATTGAAGGCGTGGCCGGCCCCGAGGCCGCCAACAACGCCACGGTGACGGCGGCCATGATTCCGCTGTTGACGCTGGGCATTCCGACCTCCAACACGACAGCCATCCTGCTGGGGGCGTTCCAGAACTACGGCATCCAGCCCGGGCCGCAACTTTTCACGTCTTCATCGGCCCTGGTGTGGGCACTGATTGCCTCGCTGTACATCGGCAACGTGATGTTGCTGGTGCTCAACCTCCCGCTGGTGGGCCTGTGGGTCAAGCTGCTGAAGATTCCCAAACCTTACCTGTACGCGGGCATTCTTATTTTTGCGACGGTGGGTGTTTATGGCATGCGGCAAAGCGCGTTTGACCTGTTCTTGTTGTATGGTATTGGTGTGCTCGGGGTGGTGATGCGCCGCTTTGATTTCCCGACCGCACCCATCGTGGTCGGCATGATCCTGGGGCCCCTGGCCGAAGCGCAGCTGCGCAACGCCATGTCGATCGGCGAAGGCAATGCTATGGTGTTTCTCCAGCGCCCGATGTCACTGATCCTGATCATCGTGGTGCTCACGGTGCTGATATTGCCGCGCCTGGCCAAACGGTGGACTGGACGGCAGCGAGTCTCTTGAGTTTTTCAACCAGCAAGGAGATCGACATGCGGAACATCAAACGGCGCACCATTCTTGGCGGGCTCGGGGTCGCCAGCCTGGGGGGCATCCATGCAGCTGTGTGGGCGCAAACGGGCAAACCAGCTGTCGCGGCAAAAACCAAGGCACCCGTCAAGCTGGCTCCCAAACTACGGATCGTGATTCCCGCCAATGCGGGCGGTGGCTGGGACCAGACCGGCCGCGCCCTGGGTGCTGCACTGGTGGGCGCCGGCATGACCGATGAGATCGAATATGAAAACAAGGGCGGCAAGGGCGGCACCATCGGGTTGGCGCATTACGCCGAAAAATACAGCAACGATGCCAATACCCTGTTGATGGGCGGCATGGTGATGGTGGGTGCGGTGGCGCTGCAAAAGCCTGCGGTCGACATGAGCCGCATCCACTCCATTGCCCGCCTGACCAGTGACTACCTGGTGGTCGTCGTTGCCGCCAATTCCCCGATCCGCAATGTCACTGACTTTGCGGAGCGCATGCGCGTCAACCCCAAGGACATGCCTATCGCGGGCGGGTCCGCCGGCGGTGTTGATCATGTGTTTGCCGGTGTGTTCACCCGGGGTTCCCGCAGCAAACCGGAGGAGCTGGTTTACCTGCCTTTCGCCGGTGGTGCCGAGGTGGTGCAAGCCGTGCTGTCGGGCAAAGCTGTCGTGGGCATTTCAGGCTACAGCGAATTCAGTGAGCAACTGGCCAGTGGCAAGTTGCGAGCCATCGGCGTGTCGTCGAAACGGGCAGTGTTCGGCATTCCGGCCATTCGCGAGCAGGGCGTTGATGTGGACATGGCCAACTGGCGCGGCGTATTCACCGGCCAGGAGGTGTCGCCAGCCCGGCGGGCTGAAATGGTCGAAGCGGTCAGGCTGGCGACCAACCACGAGTCGTGGCAGAAGGTCCTGAAGCAGAACCGGTGGGAGTCTTCCTGGCTTTCGGGCCCGAGCTTCGACAGCTTCATCGACGTCGACCTGACGACTTCCCGCGTGATGGTGCACCTGCTCAAGCTCAAGACCTGAGTCGCCTGCTCAATACATCTGCGCGTGAGAACGCGGGAACGTCCGACGCAGCTTACAGGTCGGCGGCGGCGGGGTAACCCGCAATGCCGGTTGCCGCGCGCGCGGCCCGGACAACCGCTATCGCCATGACTTCAGCGGCCAGTATGCCGAGCAGGTTGGGGTTACCGGTCTTGCCCGACTTGCCGGTGCCGAGCGCAAAAATCGTGTCGCCGTCAAACATGGTGTGGATCGGGTTGATGCTGCGTGCCAGGCCGTCATGGGCCATCTGCGCAATCTTCTGCGCCTGCGCTTTCGTCAAGACCGCATCGGTGGCAATCACGCCTATGGTTGTTGCGGTGCCGGCCATCATGCTGGCCGGCAACTGTCCGCGCAAAATGGCCTGCCGTGTGTTCAGCAATTGCTTGCCGTCTTCGGTGCGGGCGCCGGCAATCGGCCGGCCGGTGAGGGGGTCCACAATGTCGCCGACCGCGTTGACCGCTACGATGGCGCCCACGGTCAGGCCTGCGATTTTGATGGAAGCCGTCCCTATGCCGGCTTTCATGGCGCGCTTGCCACCGTAAAGTTTGCCGACAGTGGCCCCTGCGCCGGCGCCTGCGTTGCCTTCCGCCGGCCGGTTGTCGGAAGCGGCTTCGCAGGCTTTGTAGCCAGCGGCGGCGTCGGGCCGGATGCTTGCATCACCGACGCCCAGATCGAACAGGATGGCCGCCGGAACGATAGGCACATGTGCGACGCCGGTGTTGTAGCCGATTTTGCGTTCCTCCAGATAGCGCACCACACCCGTGGCCGCGTCAAGGCCGAAGGCGCTGCCGCCCGACAGCAGCACGGCATGGACCTTGTCGACCAGGTTGGTCGGATTGAGCAGGTCGGTCTCGCGCGTGCCCGGCGCGGCGCCGCGGACATCAACTCCGCCGACGGCGCCTTCCTCGGTCATGATCACCGTGCATCCGGTGGGCCTGCGGCTGTCTGTGAAATGCCCGACTTTGATTCCCGGCACGTCGGTAATGGCGCCGGGGCCCGCAGCGGGCTCCGGCATGGCGCTGCTCTGTGCCTGCAGCCCGGTGGCCGCAACGCTGGTGCAGGCCAAGCCGGCGCGCGCAATGAAATTTCTTCGTTGCATGGCTATCTCCGTGAGCGGGACCGCAAAGCGGTCCGAAGTTGACACAGTCCGATGATGATACCCATGAGCAGGCCGGCTCGCAGCTACCCGGCGCGCTGACTCCGCGTTACCATGCCTGCATGCTGATTTCCGACTCCACGCCGCACGGCTTGCCGCTCGATGCCCAGAGCATTCTGGCTCTGGCCGCGCGGTCCATGTTCCAGCTGTTTTCCAGCATCAGCCAAGGCATGTTTCTGGTGGACCGCACCGGCCGCATCGTCTGGGTCAACGACGGCTACAAGCGTTTTCTTCCGGCGCTGGGTTTTTCCTCGGTGGACCAGTTTGTCGGCCACATGGTCGAAGAGGTGATTCCCAACACGCAGATGCGGCGTGTGCTCGAAACCGGCGAGGCCTTCCTGATCGACCTGCTGACCAATCGCGCCGGCACTTTTGTGGTCAGCCGCATTCCGCTGCGCGACGAAGGTGGCGGTGACGTGATAGGTGCCATCGGCATCGTGCTGTTCGACCACCCCGAGACCACGCTGCAGCCCCTGATCAGCAAGTTTGCGCTGCTACACCGCGACCTCGACGATGCCCGCCGCGAATTGGCCAGCCAGCGCCTTGAGTCCTCTGCAGGCCAGCGCCAGTCCAAATACACCTTTGCCAGTTTTGTCGGAACCAGTCCGGCCGCGGTCGAGGTCAAGCGTCAGGCGCGCCGCGCCGCGCAGACCACCAGCCCGGTGCTGTTGCTGGGTGAAACCGGTACCGGCAAGGAGTTGCTGGCCCACGCCATCCATGCCAGCTCCAGCCGGGCGCGTGGACCCTTCATCAGCGTCAACATTGCGGCCGTGCCCGACACGCTGCTGGAGGCCGAATTTTTCGGTGTGGCCCCGGGTGCCTATACCGGTGCCGACCGCAAGGGGCGCGACGGCAAGTTCAAGCTCGCCGACGGCGGGACGCTGTTTCTTGACGAGATCGGCGACATGCCGCAGGCGCTGCAGGCCAAGTTGCTGCGCGCCCTGCAGGAAGGCGAAATCGAACCCCTGGGTTCGAACAAGCTGGTGCCGTTTGATGCGCGCCTGATCGCTGCGACTTCGCGTGACCTGGCCGTGCTGGTGCGTGAAGGCAAGTTCCGCGAAGACCTGTTTTACCGTCTCAACGTGCTGCCGGTGCGCGTGCCGCCGCTGCGCGAGCGGCGTTCGGACATTCCGGCTCTGCTGGAAGTGCTGGGCGAGGAAATGGCGCTGCGCAGCGGAGACCGCCAGCCTGAACTGGCGCCCGATGCGATGGCCCTGCTGTCGGCACAGACCTGGCGCGGCAACATCCGCGAGCTGCGCAATGTGCTGGAGCAGGCCGTGATGCGCAGCGACTCGCTCAACATCAGCCGCGCGCAGTTCGAGGAAGTTCTCAGGGAATCCGGCGTCGAGCATATTGCGCCCGCTGCGCTGGTTGACTTTGACACGGCCGAAGGTTCCGCCTCCGACCCGTTGCGGCCGCTGGCCGAGCAGGTGGCGCAGGTGGAGCGCCGCGCGATTGCCGCCGCAATGGCTGCCACCGGGGGTAACAAGCTCGCCGCTTCGAGGCTGCTCGGCATCTCGCGCGCCAAGCTGTATGAGCGTCTGGATAACCCTGCATGAAAACAAGTCAATTGTCTGAAAATAAGGCAATAAAAATGCCTGATAAAAATACAATTTTCAGTGAATCTTGAAAATATCTATATAAATCAATTGCTTATTGTTGGCACGACATGTGCAATCCTGGTGCATCGACACATAACAGGAGACATTTCATGAATCGTCGCACCTTGGTCGCGCTTGCCGCGCTCGCCACCGCCTTTGTTTCTCCCCTGGCCCTGAGTCAGGGCAAAGACATCAAGATCGCCATCATTGCCAGCAAGACGGGCCCGCTGGAGGCCTATGCCAAGCAGACCATTGTTGGCTTCCACATGGGGCTGAACTACGCCACTGGCGGCACCATGATGGTGGCTGGCAAGAAGCTCGTGGTGATCGAGAAGGACGACCAGGGCAAGCCCGACGTGGGCAAGGCGGCGCTAGCCGCAGCCTATGCTGATGAAAAAGTGGACATCGCCGTGGGTCCAACGGCATCGCCCGTGGCGCTGGCCATGCTGCCGGTGGCCGAGGAATACAAGAAGATCCTGCTGGTAGAGCCTGCAGTGGCCGACAGTATTACCGGCGACAAGTGGAACAAGTACATCTTCCGCACCGGCCGCAATTCCAGCCAGGATGCCGCCGCCAACGCCGTTGCGCTGGACCGGCCAGGTAATGTGGTCGCCATTTTGGCCAACGACAACGCCTTTGGCCGCGACGGGGTGAAGGCGGCCAAGTCGTTTATGAAGAACGCCAAGATCGTTCATGAAGAGTACCTGCCCGTGGGTACCACCGACTTCACGGCGGGCCTGCAGCGCATTGTTGACAAGCTCAAGGACCAGCCGGGCAACAAATACCTCTCGGTGGGTTGGTCGGGCAGCCCGACGCCGTTTCCGAAGATCGCCGATCTGGATCTTGAAAAACGTTACGGCATCAAGCTCGCCACCGGCGGCAATATCCTGCCCGCCATGGTCGCCTACAAAAGTTTCCCTGGTATGGAAGGCGCGCTGTATTACTACTTCGGCATTCCCAAGAACCCGGTGAACGAAGCGATGGTGGCCCAGCACTACAAGCAGTTCAAGGCACCGCCAGACTTTTTCACGGCAGGCGGTTTTTCGGCAGCGATGGCCGTGGTGACGGCGCTCAACAAAACCAAGGGCGACACCGACACCAACAAGCTCATCTCCACCATGGAAGGCATGAGCTTTGACACGCCTAAGGGCAAGATGACCTTCCGCAAGGAAGACCACCAGGCCATGCAGAGCATGTTTCACTTCCGCATCAAGGCCGACCCCGCATTTGCCTGGGGTGTGCCCGAGCTGGTCCGCGAGATCAAGCCCGAGGAAATGAACATTCCGGTTACCAATAAAAGGTAATTGCCGCACTGTCATTGCGAGCCTGACCCGCAATCCATGCCACGCTGACCGAGCGACTTTCGTTGTGCTGACATGGATCCCGGATCTGGTCCGGGATGACAGACAAGGGAGGTCGCGGGCCTCCTGCCGCTTCGCTACGCCGATCCCTGATCCCCGATTCAACGGGAATAGAAATGCTTCAAACCCAAGAACTCACGATCCGCTTCGGCGGCCACGTGGCGGTGAATGCCGTGACCTGCTCGTTCGAGCCGGGCACGCTCACGGCCATCGTCGGCCCCAATGGCGCGGGCAAAACGACCTATTTCAATTTGATCTCAGGCCAGCTCAAGGCCAGCAGCGGCACGGTCACGCTCAATGGCCGGGAGCTTTCAGGCATGAGCGCCTCGGCGCGTACCCATGCCGGTCTGGGCCGGGCGTTCCAGCTGACCAACCTGTTTCCCAACCTCACCGTGCTGGAAAACGTGCGGCTGGCGGTGCAGGCCACGCGCCATGGCGCGCACCGGCACGGTCTGAACCTGTGGAGCATCTGGAGCGACCACAAGGCGCTGCTCAATCGCGCGGATGAAATTCTCGAGGCCGTGGCCATGGAGAGCAAGGCGCAGATGCCGGTGGCCAGCCTGCCGCATGGTGACCAGCGCAAGCTCGAAGTCGCGCTGCTGATGGCGCTGGAGTCGCAGGTCTTCATGTTCGACGAGCCGACGGCCGGCATGAGCACCGACGAGGCGCCGGTGATCCTGAACCTTATTCGCCAGTTGAAGCAGGACAAGACCAAAACAATTTTGCTGGTGGAGCACAAGATGGACGTGGTGCGTGAGCTGGCCGACCGCATCATCGTGCTGCACAACGGCACGCTGGTGGCCGACGGCGAGCCGGCCGAGGTGATTGCGTCACCGGTTGTTCAGGAAGCTTACCTGGGGGTGAGTGCAAACACCGTTGGGGCTGAGCCTGTCGAAGCCCTTCGACAAGCTCAGGGCGAACGGAATGGAGACCAGGCATGAGCGAAAACCTCCTGACTCTCGAAGGCGTACATACGCATATCGGTGCGTACCACATCCTGCATGGCGTGAACCTCACCATACCCAAGGGGCAACTCACCATGCTGCTTGGCCGCAACGGTGCTGGCAAGACCACCACGCTGCGCACCATCATGGGTTTGTGGCAAGCCTCGCAGGGCAAGGTGACGTTTGGCGGGCGCGACATCACGCAACTGAACACGCCGCAGATCGCGGAACTCAACATCGCCTATGTGCCTGAAAGCATGGGCATTTTTTCAGACCTGACTGTCAAGGAAAACATGCTGCTGGCGGCGCGCAGTGCCAGGCGTGCCAGCCAGATGGATGCCGACCGGCTCAAGTGGATTTTCTCGCTGTTTCCGGCGGTCGAAAAATTCTGGAACCACCCGGCCGGCAAGTTGTCCGGCGGGCAAAAGCAGATGCTGGCGGTGGCCCGCGCCATCGTCGAGCCGCGTGAACTGCTGATCGTCGATGAACCCAGCAAGGGGCTGGCACCGGCCATCATCAACAACATGATCGACGCGTTTGCACAGCTCAAAGCCAGCGGCGTGACGATTTTGCTGGTGGAGCAAAACATCAACTTTGCCAAACGCCTGGGCGGCACCGTCGCCGTGATGGACAACGGTGTGGTGGTTCATGCCGGGTCTATGGCGGAACTGGCTGAAGACACTGCGTTGCAGCAATCCCTGCTTGGACTGGCCTTATGAAAACTCTAGACTTCGACTGGAAGCCGCTGGCGCTGGTACCGCTTCTCGCGCTGGGGATTTTCCCCTTCATCGGCTCGAGCTCGACCTGGATCACATTGACCGTGGCCGGGCTGGCCATGGGCATGATCATTTTCATCATCGCCTCGGGCCTGACGCTGGTCTTCGGCCTGATGGACGTACTCAATTTCGGCCATGGTGTGTTTATTGCGCTGGGTGCTTTTGTTGCCACCAGCGTGCTCGGCGCCATGAGTGACTACACCCAAAGCGAATCGATGCTGCGCAACATGCTGGCGGTGCTGCCGGCCATGATGGTGGCCATGGGGGTGGCGGGAGCCGTCGGCCTGGTGTTTGAGCGTTTCATTGTGCGCCCGGTCTACGGCCAGCACCTCAAGCAGATCCTGATCACCATGGGCGGCATGATCATCGGCGAAGAACTGATCAAGGTGATCTGGGGACCGGCGCAAATCCCATTGCCCATGCCCGAAGGCATGCGTGGCTCCCTGCTGTTCGGCGACGCAGCGATTGAAAAATACCGTCTCATCGCCGTGGCGGTGGGCCTGCTGGTGTTCGCCATCCTGGCCTGGACGCTGGTGCGCACCAAGGTCGGCCTGCTGATCCGCGCTGGCGTGCAGGACCGGGAGATGGTCGAGTCACTCGGCTACCGCATCAAGCGCCTGTTTGTCGGCGTGTTTGTGGTCGGCAGCGCACTGGCCGGCCTGGGCGGCGTGATGTGGGGCATGTACCAGCAGAGCGTGACACCGCAGATGGGCGCGCATGTCAACGTGCTGATCTTCATCGTCATCATCATCGGAGGGCTGGGCTCCACCGGCGGCGCGCTGATTGGCGCGCTGCTGGTCGGCCTGATGGCCAACTACACCGGCTTTCTGGCCCCCAAGGTCGCACTGTTTTCCAACATCGCGCTGATGGCGGCCATCCTGTTGTGGCGGCCCCAGGGCATCTACCCCGTGACCAACCGTTGAGGAGCTGGGCATGAACAACATCCTCACACGCATCGTCTCCAACGACTTCCCGCGCAGCCGCGTGCTGGCCGTCATCCTGGTCGGCCTGCTGCTGGCCCTGGCCTTTGCGCCGTTTATCTTTCCTGGCGTCAAGGCCCTGAGCGTTGCGGCCAAGGTGCTGGTTTTTATTGTGCTGGTGGCCAGCTTTGACCTGCTGCTGGGTTACACCGGCATCGTCAGTTTTGCGCACACCATGTTCTTTGGCATTGGCGCTTATGGCATCGCCGTGGCGACCACGCGCCTGGGCCCGACCTGGGAGGCGCTGGCGGTTGGGCTTCTCTCGTCACTGGTTCTGTCCTTTGTGCTGTCGCTGCTGGTGGGGCTGTTCTCGCTGAGGGTGAAGGCGATCTTTTTTGCCATGATCACGCTGGCGGTGGCCTCGGCTTTCCAGACTCTGGCCTCGCAGTTGTCCGAGATCACCGGTGGCGAAGATGGCCTGAGCTTCAAGGTGCCCGAGCTGCTGTCGCCGAGCATGGAGTTTTTCGAGCAGCCCTTCCTCGGTGTGTCCATCGACGGGCGCCTGCTGTGCTACTACCTGCTGTTTGTGGTCACCCTGGTGCTGCTGCTGAGCCTGCTGCGCATCGTCAACTCACCTTTCGGCCGCGTGCTGCAGGCTATCCGCGAAAACGAGTTCCGTGCCGAGGCCATCGGTTACCGCGTGGTGGTTTACCGCACCACCTCCAGCGTGCTGTCGGCGCTGTTTGCGACCATGGCCGGCGCCATGTTGGCACTCTGGCTGCGCTACAACGGGCCGGACACCTCGCTGTCCTTCGAAATCATGATCGATGTGTTGCTGATCGTCGTGATCGGCGGCATGGGCACGATTTACGGCGCGGCCATAGGCGCGGCGCTGTTCCTGGTGGCGCAAAGCTACCTGCAGGACCTGCTGCGCCTGGGTAGCGAGGCGGCAGCCGGTCTGCCCTGGCTTGCCGCCTTGCTCTCACCCGACCGCTGGCTCCTGTGGCTCGGTGTCCTTTTTGTCTTGTCGGTGTATTACTTTCCCACCGGCGTTGTGGGACGGCTCAGAGCCGTGCGTATTCAGGGAACCAAAACCCGGACCTGAATGCCAGGCCACAAGCAGGAGACAACAACATGAAGACGACATGGAAGAACTGGGGTCGACAGACGATGGCCGCGCTGGCCCTTTGCGGCCTGGGCGGCATGGGGCAGGCTGCTGATCTGGTGATAGGCCAGGTGGCACCACTTTCGGGTGTGCTGGCCAGTACCGGCCACCAGATGGTGATTGGCGGCAAGATCTATTTTGACCACATCAATGCGCAGGGCGGCATCCACGGCGCGAAGATTCGCCATGAGGTGGTGGACGACGGCTACAAGGTGGCCGACACCGTGCGTCTCACGCGCGAAATGCTGGCCAAACCCGAAGTGGTGGCGCTGTTCGGCTTTGCCGGAACGGCCAACGTCACGCAACTGCTGACCGACGGTGTGCTCGATGTCGGTGGCGCTGCATTGGTGGCGCCTTATACCGGCGGTGAGTCGTTGCGCAACCCGTTCAATCCATGGATTTTTCATGTGCGCGCCGGCTACGCCGACGAGGCCGAGCACATGGTGCAGCAGGTCACCACGCTCGGCATGAGCCGCATTGCAGTGATGTACCAGGATGACGGTTTCGGCAAGGCCGGCTTGCTTGGTGTTGAAAACGCGCTGACGAAACGCAAGCTGACGCTGGCGGCCTCGGCCGGCTACGAACGCAACACCGACAAGGTGGAAGAGGCGGTCAGGAAAATCAAGGCTTCCGACGCTCAGGCCGTCATCATGATTTCGGTCAATAAGTCCACCGCAGCCTTTGTCAAGCTCTACCGGGAAAGCGGCGGCGGAGCACAGTTGTACAACATCTCTGTGGTGGATCCGGCCGAACTCGTCAAGCTCGCCGGCCTGAAAAATGCCCATGGCCTGGGCATCAGCCAGGTGGTTCCTTACCCTTACATGCCCAACACGCCGGTGGTGCGCGAGTACCAGGCGCTGCTAAAGAAATACGCACCGAAGGAACTGGTGAACTACACCAGTTTTGAGGAATTCGTGGGTGCCAAGGTGCTGGTTGAGGCCCTGCGCCGCGCAGGCCCCAATCCGACGCGAACCAAGATCGTGAAGGCGCTGGAATCGATGAACAGTTTTGACACCGGCGGCGTGACCGTCAATTACTCGCCGGTTAACCGTATTGGTTCGCGTTATGTAGAGGTGACCGTGATCGGCAGCAGCGGCAAGTTGCTGAAGTAAGCGGTCAACGCACGTCCCCGGGAAGAACAGATAGAAAAAGAGAGTCGGCTTCATGCAATTCACGTCTGAGTATTTGACCTGCGCTGGGCGCGAGATCCACTACACCGAGTGGGGTGCGCAGCACAGCGCCACCGTGATTGCCTGGCATGGGCTGGCCCGGACCGGGCGTGACATGGACGAACTGGCGGCACACCTGAGCAGCCGCTACCGTGTGATCTGCCCCGACACCATTGGCCGGGGACTGAGCCAATGGAGCCCGGACCCGCAGAACGAGTACCAGCTTTCGTTTTACGCGCGGATTGCGGCTGACCTCTTTGAACAACTGAACATCAAAAAGGCACACTGGGTCGGTACCTCCATGGGTGGCGCCATCGGCACCGTCTGCGCTTCAGGCCTGTTTGAGCCGGCCATGAAGGGCCGCATCCAGAGCCTGGTGCTTAACGACACGGCGCCGCAGATTGCCGATCCGGCGGTCGAGCGGATCAAGTCCTACGCCGGCAACCCGCCGGCCTTTGACAGCATGCTGGCGTTGGAAACTTTTTTCAGACAGGTCTACAAGCCTTATGGCTGGCTCAGCGACGCGCAGTGGCGCCGCCTGACCGAGACCTCCGCCCGGCGCCTGCCCGACGGTCGCCTCACGCCGCACTACGACCCGGCCATGGTGCAGCAGTTCACCCATCACCCTGCAGACTATTTGATCTGGGAACACTACGACGCGCTAGACATTCCCGTGCTGTGCCTCCGCGGTGAAGAGTCGGATCTCGTGCTGCGCGACACCACCACCAGAATGCAGGCGCGCGGCCCGGGTGCGGCGGGCCGCTTGCAGGTGGTGGAAGTCCCGGGTTGCGGCCATGCACCGGCGCTGAACGTGCGTGAGCAGCTGGAACGGGTGGCCGCGTTTATCGACGCAGCCGGCTGAGACAATCTCCTGCGTCCCGTCGTACTGCATTTGTGCAGAAAGTGCTTGGCGTCCGACCACGGAGCGTGACTGATGCGCCCCGGCGCAACTCGAACTGGCGGGCTGAAAGCGGAATGAAAGAGGGTTTCCCTACCATTCATGTCCTTGCAGATATGAAATTCTAAAAGGAGACACCATGGAACGACGAAGTTTTCTCGCGGCAGCGCTGATCAGTGCAACTGCCGGGTCGCGCGCCTACGCGCAGGGCGCCTGGCCTACCAAACCGATTCGCCTGATCGTGCCTTTCGCGCCGGGCGGTAGCAGCGAGATCATTGCCCGCAGCACCGCAGCCGAAATGGGTGGCCTGCTCGGGCAGACCATGTATGTCGAAAACAAGCCTGGTGGCAGCGGCAACATTGCAATGCAGGAATGCCTGAATGCAAGTGACGGCCACACCATCATCCTCGGGCATATCGGTACCCTGGCAGTGAACCCGTTTCTCTTTGCCAAATTGCCTTTTGATGTCAACCGCGACTTCAAGCCTGTCTCATTGCTTGCCAAGGTGCCGAGCCTTTATGTTGTGAACCCCAGTGTGCCGGCCAAGAACCTCAAGGAATTTGTGGCGTTGGCCAAGGCCTCGCCCGGCAAGCTGAACTACGGATCAGCAGGCAATGGCAGCGCCGGCCATCTGGCCATGGAATACCTCAAGTCGGAGGCCGGCATTTTCATGCTCCATGTTCCCTATCGCGGTACCGGCCCGCAGATGACCGATTTGCTGGCCGGCCGGCTGGAGGCTGCCTCTGTGGGCGCTGCCGCTGTGCTGCCTTTCATCAAGGCAGGCAAGCTGCGCTGTATTGCCACAGGTTCCAAAGAACGCCTGCCTCAGCTTCCTGACGTGGCGACGGTGGCCGAGCAAGGGTACCCCGGTTTTGAGATGACGCAGTGGTATGGGTTGATGGCGCCGTCCAGCTTCAGCGAAGAGCAAACCTCCAAATTGGCGCTTGCAGCAGGCAAGGCCGTCAAAGCCCCGGCTGCGAGCACCCGGTTCAACGACGAAGCGGTGTTCGGCATGGGGGATTCGCCTGCCCAGTTCAAGGCATTTATTGCCACGGAACAAGCACGCTGGAAGAAAGTTGTCCGTCAGGCCAATATCAGGCTTGACTGATTTCCCCGGGAAGCCGCACAACGGCTTCCACACCTGTGCCTTGCGGCGAGTTGAAGTTACACAGCTCGACCGTGCCTGCCAGCCAGCGCACGATTTCCCTGCAAATCGTCAGGCCCAGGCCGGTGCCGCGCAGTGAGTCGGTGGTCGAAAAGGGTTCAAACAAGCGATCTGCAATTTCAGGCGCGATGCTGGGGCCCATGTTCCAGACGCGGACGGTGACTTCCTCGCCCGAGCGGATGTCTATTCCCAACGCACCGCCCTCCGGCGTGTGCCGTACCGCGTTGGACAGCAGATTGGCGAGCAATTGCTCGACCATCCAGCTGTGGGCTGTGATGATGGGGGTGTCACCCGTTAGTTCGACCTGCAGCGCCCGGTCGCTGATCAGAGGTGACAGGCCCACCATGACCTGCCGCGCGATGGCTTCCACGTTGACCGGTGCGGTGTTGGCCTGACCGCGCACCTGCTCGATCTTGGCCAGCGCCAGCAACTGATTGGTAACGTTGATGGCATGTTCTGTGGTTTGGGCCAGCTCGTCGATCAACTGCGGTTCAGGGGTGTCGCTGCGTTGGGCCAGCTGCAGCTGGATTTTCATGACGGCCAGCGGTGTCTTCAGCTGATGGGAGGCGTCACGAATGAAACGGCGCTGATGGTCCAGCAAATGGTTCAGGCGCTCCATTACTTCATTGAGCGCGTGCACGAGCGGGACCAGTTCGCGCGCAGGTGGCCGTGCAATGGGCGAGAGGTCGCCGGGGTCGCGGTGAAGCAGCGTTTGCTCCAGTTTACGCAGCGGTGCCAGGAATGCTGTCACCACCAACCAGGTTAGCAAGATGGTTGCTGCCAGGTAGACGAGTTGCCAGGCGATCGTTTCGGCCAGCAATTTGCGGGCTTTGCTCTGCCGCAACGACAAGGGTTCGGCCACTTGCACCAGCGCCAGGCCACGGTCATCGCTGCTGGCCACCGCCTGGTAGAGAGACGCCACGCGCAAGGGCTCACCCTGGTAGTCGGCATCAAAAAAAGAAACCTGGGTCGGGTGCGTTGCCCTGGCAGGGATGCCAGCAGGGTCGGCAGGGAAGTCTTCGTACCCCGCCACGTGCTCACCATTGAAACCCTTGATGCGGTAGAGAAGGCGTGACCGGTTGTCTGCCTCGTAGAACTCGATGACGGTGTAGGGAACGACTGACACCAGCTTGTTGTTTTTTATCTCCAGCAGGTCGCCGATCATGCGGGCAGAGCCAAGAAGAGACCGGTCATATGCAGAGTTGAGCGCGACCAATGCGCGGTAGTACAGACCGACGGTGTCCAGCGTCATCAGCGCAACCACCGGAACAATCAACCAGAACGCAAGCCGGGTGCGAAGCGACCAGGCTTTGTTCACGCCGCAGCCTTGATCAGGTAGCCGATACCGCGCAGGGTCACGATGGTCACGCCGCAGGCGGCGAGTTTCTTGCGCAACCTGTGCGCAACCACTTCAACGGCATCTTGCTGCACTTCCTCATGCTTGAAGACCACTTCGTTGAGGTATTCCTTGGTATGCGCATAGTTGGGCCGTTCGACAAGCGCACGCAGCAGGGCAGCTTCGCGCGGGGTGAGCCCAAGGGGTTCTTCCCCACAGTAAAACGCAGCTCCCGAAGGCTCCCAGACCAGTGAGCCCAGGCTGCGGGGCCGGTCCAGCGAAGCAGGCGGTGTTGATTGGACACGCCTGAGCAACGCGCGCAAGCGCGCTTCAAGCTCGTCGAGATCGAAGGGTTTGGCCAGGTAGTCGTCGGCACCGAAGTTCAAGCCCAGAATGCGGTCACCCACGGTTCCCCGCGCGGTGAGCAGCAGCACCGGGGTCGTCAGTCCCAGTGCCCGGCCTTGCTGCAGCACATTCAGGCCGTCCATGCCCGGCAGGCTCAAGTCCAGCAAGACAACAGCGGGGCACAGTTGCTGCCATTGAGCCAGCGCCTCAGGCCCGTCCATGGCACTGGCCGTGGCAAAGCCCCAGCGTGCCAGTGCACGGCACAGAGACTTGTGCATTTGTGCATCGTCTTCAACCACCAAAGCCTTCATGGTGATCACCTTAACACCCGTGTACCTGCTTTTCTGAAAGCGGTTTGAAAGCACCGGTACCCATAGTCGAGGCACACATTACAACGACAGGAGACAAAAGTGAAAAACATCCGGAAAATCATCTTCCCCATGATTCTGGTCGTGTTGGCGTCACTTGCCAATGCGCGTGTGCTGGTCATCGGCCAGGTGGCCGAATTCGCCGGCATAGGCAACGCCAATGAAAATTCCGCTGGCGCCCGCCTGTGGTTCGAGCACGCCAGTACCCGCGGTCCGCACAGTTATGTGGTCAAGGCGCTGGACGACCAGCGCGATCCCAAGCTGACCGTGAGCCTCACGCGCAAGCTGGCCGAAGAGGACAAGGTCGTGGCGCTCTTTGGCTACCGTAGCACGCCGTCCCTCGAAGCCGTGGCGCCGCTGCTTGACGAGTTGCAGTTGCCGCTGGTGGGCCCGTTCAACGGGTCGGACAGCGTGCGCCGTAAAGCAGGCCAATGGATGTTTTTCCTGCGTGCAACCTACCAGGACGAGATGGAGCGCCTGGTGGGGCATATACACACCGTGGGCATGCGAAAAATCGCCATCGTTCATCAGCAGGATTCATTCGGCAATGAAGCTGCCAAGGCATTTGCTGCGACGCTTGAAGCCAAAGGCTTGCGCGTCAGCGGTTTGTACTCCTATGACCGCAAGACACTCGACACGTCTGATGCGGTCAAGGGCTTGCTCGAAACCCAGCCCGAAGCCGTGCTGATGGCTTGCACTGCCCGCGCCTGCGCAGACGTGATCCGCAAGGTGCGCGAGACCAACCGCAAGATGATTCTCCTGACTCTTTCGAACGCTGTGAACGATGAACTGCTCAAGGCTATTGCCGAGGTGGGCCGCGGCGTTGTCATGAGCCAGGTCATGCCTTTTCCCTGGAACAACAATGTGCCGATTGTCAAAGAGTTCATACGCCTGAACAGCCTTGCGAAGAACAAGGTTCCGGTGTCGCATGCCGCGCTGGAAGGTTTTGCGGCGGCTAAATTGCTGACCTTGGTCGCCGCCAAGGCTGGCCCACAGGCCGATGCGCGACGCATTGCTGAAGTGCTGCGTACAACCGCACCCATCGATCTGGGCGGCATCATCTACGACCCCGCGGGGAAATCACACTATGTGGAACTGACCATGGTGGCGCGTGACGGGCGCCTGATCCGGTGAGTACGCGCCTGGCTGTAGTCGTTCAGCAAGTGAAAGCCATCTGCTATTAAATTTGAAGCTGCTTGTGTCCGTAAAACAAGGGCTAGAGGCCTGTTTTATATGCAGAACAAGTATCTTGCCCCAGTCGCCGGCGATGCTCAGGTTTCCGCAAGATATCCCTGCTCCATCGCCAACGCCTGGTTCTCAAAAATTGCCATGGCGGTGCGCATGCGTTTGAAGCCCAGCTTTTCATAAAAGGGCTCCTTGCCGGGCACCGCGTACAGGATGATCTTCCGGTGACCTTGCGAGAGGTTCACCAGTTTGCCGACGATCTCTTTTCCAAGACCTGTGCCCTGATGGCTGGGCAGTACCGCGATGTCACAGATATAGGCGCAATCCACGCCGTCTGCCAGCGCGCGCCCCACGCCGACAAGCTGGCCGCCTTCGTAAACAAAACATCGGAACATGCTGTTCGTGAACACGGTTTTCAGCCCGGCGGGGCTTTTGTCGCCGAGAGGAGCCACCCGGTAAAGGGCCGAAAGTTCGTCCCAGTCGACCTTGTCGAGCAAATCGGTCCAGACGCGCTGCATGGGGTTCTCCTGATGAAATCGGGGGTGACGGAGCTTGGCTCTCAGTCTGGAGCCAGAGCGGCTGCAATCACGGGTTCGTCAAGCGCAGCGAATGTGGTGTTGTGCCGGTCAGTCAGCGGCCCGCCACCGGGGATCACTTCGCCCTGGTTGCCGTAACCGACGGCCTTGAATTTCCATTGCCCGCCGATCAGCTTGAGGTTGCCGACGTGGTCGCCCGTGCCGGCCATAACACGGTACACGCCGTCATTGACCTTGCTGAGCGTCAGGGGTCGGACGACTGGCATGGCTGCTTCTCTCAGGTCCCGATCGCCGCAACGAGTTCGCGTTTGTCGATGCCGTACATGTCGGCAAACTCGTCGGGGGTTTTTCCGCTGCTTTCGAAGGTGCGGCGCAACGCTTCGCGTTTGGCCACTTTCTGCTCGCGTTCGGCAAAAGCTTCTTCCAGCAGCTCAGTGGCTGCTGCGTCATTGGTTTGCACGCGGGCCTGGTAATCCTGGCGGGTCAGGCCGCTGGCTTCGAACGCGGCCATCAGCTGCGCGCGGAATTTGGGGCGCAGGTCTTCGCGGGCGCGGGCCTGGCGCCGGCGAAACAGTTCGAGCAGGGTCAGGTAGACGTGCTCGGGGGCAACGCCGTCACCCGGATTGCCCTGCAAGTCGTGGCGCTTGTTGCCGGCAGCCACACACTGCAAATAACGTGTGGAACGTGTGTGAAATCCCAGCGCGGCCTTGAGGCTCTCGCGCTGGAAGTGCTCGGGATGGGCGGCCAGCAGATCCTGGAAGATGCCAAGCTTGAGTGGCAGAAAATTCTCGCCGAAAAGATGTGGGTAAAGCTCAAACAGCTTCTCCAGAACGGGTTGCACCGCGCGCGTGCGGCCTGCCGCGGTAGAGGGCTCGCCGGATTCGCGGGAGGCTGGTTCAGCCTGAAGGAGTTCGCCGGCTTGAACGGTTTCGTCGGATGCGGCTGTGCTTGTTTCTGGGGAGGTCATGGTCATGGCGTTCATCTTTGGGTCAACCCATGATTGTCGGCGAAATGGCCAGCTGGTCGCGGCCGCAGGGGATTCCTCGCCTGAGTCGTCCATAATTTGAAGGGCATGCAAGGAAGGGACCCGCTCCCTCAGCCTTTTTTGAGAAGAATCCCGGCAAATTTCATGAAACACGGTCGACCCCCCATTCCCCAGCCCAGGCGAGCGGCGGCAGTGCGCCGGCAGTCCCGCGCGGCTGCACAGGACCCCGCTGCCAGGCTGGCGACAGCCCTGGCGCTGCACCAGCAAGGGCGGCTGGACCAGGCGGCAGCGCTCTACCGGGAGATATTGCAGTCGCACCCGCAGCACTTTGATGCGTTGCAGCTGCTGGCAATGACCGAGGCACAGAAGGGCAACGCCGCCGCCGCGCTGGCGCTGTTTGAGCAGGCATTAACGATCAACCCCCACCACGCTGGGGCACTCAACAACCGTGGCAATGTGTTGCGAGCCTTGAAGCGCCCCGGGGAAGCGCTGGCGAGTTATGACCAGGCACTGAAGGCCGAGCCCGGCCACGTGGAGGCATTGAGCAACCGGGGCGATGCATTGTTGGAGCTTGAACGCCCGGCGGAGGCGCTGGAGGCTTATGGCCGCGCACTTGCGATCCAGCCGAACCACGTGGGAGCGCTGATCGGCCAGGGCAGTGTATTGGGCGAGCTCAAACGCCATGAACAAGCGCTGGAGCGTTTTGACAAAGCGCTGCGGATTCAGCCCAACTCCGCCGAGGCACTCAGCAATCGGGGCCTCGCCTTGTACAACCTGAAACGGTACGCCGAAGCTCTGGAAAGCTGCGACCATGCACTCAGGATCAAAACCGATCTTGTACAGGCGTTCAGCCACCGCGGCAATGCATTGCGTGCCCTGCAAAGACCGCTGGAGGCCCTGGAGAGTTACGACCGTGCCCTCATGATCAACCAGGATTGTGCGGAGGCGCTGAGCGACCGGGGCATTGCATTACAGGGCCTCAATCGCTTTGCGGAGGCGCGGGACAGTTATGCCCGCGCACTGCTCCTCAAGCCGGACCATGCAGAAACACACTGGAATGAAAGTTTGTGCAGGCTGGTCATGGGTGACTTCGCAGCCGGATGGCAGAAATACGAATGGCGCTCGAAGCGTGAGCTTGGTCTTACTGTGGGCAAGCCCTTTCATCAACCGCTGTGGCTGGGCCAGAAGCCGCTCGAGGGCAAAACCATTCTGCTGCATGCCGAACAAGGGTTTGGCGACACGATCCAGTTCTGCCGTTACGCCAAGGAGGTAGCGGCGCTGGGCGCCAAGGTGGTGCTGGAAGTGCCGCCACCGCTCAAAGCCTTGCTGCAGGACCTGGAAGGTGTCAGCCTGCTGTTGGCGCGGGGGGAGCGCCTCCCTGATTTTGACTATCACTGCCCGCTGTTGAGTCTGCCGCTGGCCTTTCGAGCTGACCTGAGCAACATCAGCGGCGCAGCCTACCTGCACAGCAGTCCGGGCAAACGCCAGTATTGGCAGAACCGGTTGGGCTCAGCGGGCAAAAAACGGATTGGCCTGGCCTGGAGCGGCGCCGCAGGGCACCAAAACGACCGCAATCGTTCCCTGAGCCTCGAGGAGATCGCACCGCTGATTGGCAAGCCGGCCGAGTACTACTGCCTGCAAAAAGAGTTGCGGGCCGCCGACCAGGCTGCACTGTCGGGCATGCCTGACGTTCAGTTCATGGGAGATTCGCTGAAGGATTTCAGCGACACAGCCGCGGCTGTGTCGCTGATGGACCTGGTGATCACGGTGGATACCAGCGTGGCCCATCTGGCCGGTGCCATGGGCAAGGAGGTGTGGGTGCTCCTGCCTTTCAGTCCGGACTGGCGCTGGCTGCTGGACAGGAATGACAGCCCGTGGTACGCCTCGGCCAGGCTGTTCCGGCAGCCTGCTCTGGGTGACTGGGCCAGTGTGATGAAACAAGTGCAGGTGGAACTGAGTGCGCGGTTTCCCTCTACCGAAGATGTAGCCGGGCGTCAGACGCTACCCTTGCACAAGCGGCCTCGCGCGGCCGTACAGGACTCTGCTGCCAAACTGGCGAAGGCCCTGGCGCTGCACCAGCAGGGGAGGCTGGATGAGGCGGCCACGCTGTACCAGGAGATATTGCAGGCGCAGCCGCAGCACTTCGAGGCATTGCAGTTGCTGGCAACGATTGCCCTGCAGCAAAGAAGTCCAGAGGCCGCCGTAGCCCTGTTTGACCAGGCACTCAAGATCAATCCAGATCATCCCACTGCGCTTCACAACTATGGCGTCGCATTGCGGGATCTGAGACGTCTTGAAGAAGCGTTGGAGAGTTACGACCGTGCCCTCAAGATTCAGCCGGATTATGCGGAGGCATTGAACAGCCGTGGCAACGCATTGCAGGACCTGAAGCGTTTTGAGGAAGCGCTGGCGAGTTATGACGGGGCGCTCAAAATTCAGCCGGGCTATACAGAGGCGCTGAACAACCGTGGCAACGCATTGCGGGCTCTCAAACGCCTGGCAGACGCGCTGGCAAGTTATGACCGAGCACTTCAGATCAGACCGGACTACGCTGAGGCGCTAAGCAACCGAGGCAATGTACTGCGGGCTCTGAAACGTCCTGCGGAGGCGCTGGAGAGTTATGACTATGCGATCAGGATCAAGCCAGATTATGTAGATGCTCACTTGAACGAGGGCCTGTGCAGGTTGCTGGTTGGCGACTTTTTCATGGGTTGGCAAAAGCATGAATGGCGCTGGAAAAGAGAGCCCGGCAGTTCTTCATTGAGAAATTTCGCCCAACCGCTCTGGCTGGGTAAAGAGGCGCTCGAGGGCAAAACCATTCTGCTGCATGCCGAACAAGGGTTTGGCGACACGATCCAGTTCTGCCGTTACGCCAAAGAGGTAGCGGCGCTGGGCGCCAAGGTGGTGCTGGAAGTGCCGCTACCGCTCAAAGCCTTGCTGCAGGACCTGGAAGGTGTCAGCCTGCTGTTGGCGCGGGGGGAGCGCCTCCCTGATTTTGACTATCACTGCCCGCTGTTGAGTCTGCCGCTGGCCTTTCGAGCTGACCTGAGCAACATCAGCGGCGCAGCCTACCTGCACAGCAGTCCGGGCAAACGCCAGTATTGGCAGAACCGGTTGGGCTCAGCGGGCAAAAAACGGATTGGCCTGGCCTGGAGCGGCGCCGCAGGGCACCAAAACGACCGCAATCGTTCCCTGAGCCTCGAGGAGATCGCACCGCTGATTGGCAAGCCGGCCGAGTACTACTGCCTGCAAAAAGAGTTGCGGGCCGCCGACCAGGCTGCACTGTCGGGCATGCCTGACGTTCAGTTCATGGGAGATTCGCTGAAGGATTTCAGCGACACAGCCGCGGCTGTGTCGCTGATGGACCTGGTGATCACGGTGGACACCAGCGTGGCCCATCTGGCCGGTGCCATGGGCAAGGAGGTGTGGATTCTTCTGCCCTTCAGTCCGGACTGGCGCTGGCTGCTGGACAGAAACGACAGCCCGTGGTATTCATCGGCCAGGCTGTTCCGGCAGCCTGCGCTGGGTGACTGGGCCAGTGTGATGGAGCAGGTGCGGGCTGCGTTGACGGCGCGGTTGGCTTCTTCTGAAGACCTGGCCGAGCGCAAGGGCGTATCTGTGAACAAGCAGTCTGGTGCGGCGGTACACGACCCCGCTGCCAGGCTGGAGACAGCCTTGGCGCTGCACCAGCAGGGCCAGCTGGACCAGGCAGCCATGCTGTATCAGGAGATCGTGCAGTCCCAGCCGCAGCACTTCGAGGCACTGCAGTTGCTGGCAACGATTGCGTTGCAACAAGGAAGGCCAGAGGCCGCTGTGGCCCTGTTTGACCAGGCCCTGGCTATCAACCCGCGCCATCCCAGCGCGCTCAACAACCGGGGAAACGCCCTGCGGGATCTGAAACGCCCTGCGGAGGCGCTGGAGAGTTATGACCGCGCGCTCAAGCTCAAGCCGGACTATGCACAAGCCCTGAGCAACCGTGGAGCCGCATTGCGGGACCTGAACCGTCCTGCAGAGGCCCTGGAGAGCTGTGACCGAGCCCTCGCAATCAAGCCCGGCTTTGCAGATGCGCTCAGCAACCGTGTTGCGGCACTGCAGGACCTGAAGCGCCTGGAGGAGGAGCCCGACGCCGCACACGCCCTGGCCGCCCGACTGGCGAAGGCCCTGGCGCTGCACCAGCAGGGGCGGCTGGATCAGGCGGCTGTGCTGTACCAAGAGATATTGCAGTCGCAGCCGCAGCACTTCGAGGCATTGCAGTTGCTGGCAACGATTGCGTTGCAACAAGGAAGGCCAGAGGCCGCTGTGGCCCTGTTTGACCAGGCCCTGGCTATCAACCCGCGCCATCCCAGCGCGCTCAACAACCGGGGAAACGCCCTGCGGGATCTGAAACGCCCTGCAGAGGCGCTGGAGAGCTATTACCATGCGCTCAAGATCAAGCCGGATTATGTGGAGGCGCTGAGCGGCCGTGGCAATGCCTTGCATGACTTGAAACGTTATGAAGAAGCCCTGGCGAGTTATGAGCACGCACTCAATCTCCAGCCGGGCTACGCCGAGGCGCTCAATAACCGCGGCAATACATTGCAGGACCTGAAGCGCCCCGATGAAGCGCTCAAGAGTTTTGAGCGCGCATTGCGGACCAGGCCCGACTACGCGGAAGCGCACTGGAATGAGGGCTTGTGCAGGCTGCTGATGGGGGACTTTGCAGAGGGATGGCCAAAGTACGAGTGGCGCTGGAAAAGGGAGCCGGGCAGTTCTGCATTGAGAAACTTTACTCAAGCACTCTGGCTGGGCAAGGAAAAACTCGAGGGCAAAACCATTCTGTTGCATGCCGAGCAGGGGCTGGGCGACACGATCCAGTTTTGCCGGTATGCCCGGCAAGTGGCAGCCCTGGGTGCGCGGGTGGTGCTGGAAGTCCAGCCACCGCTCAAGGTGCTGCTCCAGGACCTGGAGGGTGCAAGCCTGGTGCTTGGCAGGGGCGAACGCCTGCCTGATTTTGATTTTCATTGCCCCCTGATGAGCTTGCCCCTGGCTTTGCAGGTGGACATGGCATCCATCGCAGGCGGGAGTTACCTGCACAGCGACCCGAAAAAACTCGCGGAGTGGCAAGCCCGGCTGGGCAATACCCGTCAAAAGAAAGTAGGCCTGGTATGGAGCGGCAGCGCGGGGCATCCCCACGATCACAGCCGATCCCTGGCGCTGGAGGACATCAGGGTGCTGGTGGCCGGTCAGGCGAGTTACTACTGCCTGCAGAAAGAATGGCGGCCGGCCGAGCCACCGGCCCTGGTGCGTGCATCCGGCATCGAGGTTCTGGGAGGCTCCTTGAAGGATTTCAGCGACACGGCTGCGGTGGTGGCGTTAATGGACGTTGTGATCACGGTGGACACCAGCGTGGCCCATCTGGCCGGTGCCATGGGCAAGGAGGTGTGGATTCTTCTGCCCTTCAGTCCGGACTGGCGCTGGCTGCTGGACAGAAACGACAGCCCCTGGTATGCCTCGGCCAGGCTGTTCCGGCAACCTGCGCTGGGCGACTGGGCCGACGTGTTGATGCAGGTGCAGGCTGCGTTGACGGCGCGGTTCCAATAAGCCTTGCAGCGACCCCATGTTCATGGGATCCGGATTGTCGCTGGCGCCGGTTATTCTCTGCGCAAAGCTCCTAACCCCGGGGCTCGGCTTTTTTTACTTCGCATTTGAAATATCTCCAAGAAGGAAGCATCATGATTTCTGGAATCCGGGCTGTTGCAGCCAGGCTTGTTTTTACCTTGCTGCTTTCTCTAGCCGGTGGCCAGGCCATGGCGGCAGGCGCGCTGGCGATTGACAGCCTGCAGGGCGAAAAATACGGCTTCTCCTTCAACCATCCCAACTCCGAGCAGGCGGAACAGCGCGCGTTGAGGGAATGTGGTTCGGATTGCGCCGTAGTGCTTCGCTTCCGCGGTGAATGCGGTGCCTACGCTGCCGACCAGGCCAAGGGGTCCAACGCGTATGGTTGGGGAACCGGCGCTACCAGTTCCGCCGTCCAGCAGCGGGCGCTGTCGGAGTGCCGGGCCAGGGGCGGCTCGAGCTGCAAGGTTCGTTCATGGGGTTGTGACGCCACGAAAGCTTCGTCCGAGCAGGATGCCGGATCCAGGGAGAACAAGCCGGCCAGTGCCGAATTCCAGATCCAGGGCAACTGGCGTGTGGAATACGCCGGCTCGGCCGGATTTCCCTACCGGGGAACACTGCAGGTCAATGAAAAAGCCGGCAACGGCATCTACCGGGGCGTGATGGTCTTGGCCTACACCAACAACCAGGGCCAGTCCAAGAAGGTCCAGCAGGACACGCGAATCACCGTGCGGGGAAATACCGTCATCATCCAGGGCAGCAATCCTGTCTATCTTCTCGGTTCCGGCAAATACGACCCTGACACCTACACCGTGAACATCAGCGGCGCCAACGTGATGCGCGGAGAAAACAACGACACAGCCGGTGCCGGCGGCGCGGTGGTTATTACCAGGAATTAAACCGGCAGCGCAGCCGGGCCCCGGGTGCTGCCTGCCTGTAGTTGTATTACTGCCTGGCCCCGCGCGCGAGGGCGGCTGTGCGGGAGACAGCCAGCGCCTGCGGATCAGGCGTCACCTGGGTCGGCCAGCCGGACAGGTGCTGCTGCGCAATGTCGCTGAGCGCGGCAAGCCACACGGGACTGTCGTTCAGGCAGGGAATGTAATTGAAGGTCTGCCCGCCGGCATGCTCAAAGGCCTTTTTGGCTTCCATCGCAATTTCTTCCAGGGTTTCCAGGCAGTCGCCGGTAAACCCGGGGCAGATGACATCGACACTTTTGGTGCCGGCCCTGGCCAGAGCCACCAGTGTGGGCTCGGTATAGGGCTCCAGCCACTTGGCCTTGCCGAAGCGCGACTGGAAGGTGACGCGGTACTGCTCCTTGCCCAGTCCCAGTTCGGTAGCCAGCAGGCGGGCGGTTTTATGGCACTCGCAATGGTAGGGGTCGCCCAGATGCAAGGTGCGCTCGGGCACGCCATGAAAACTCATCACCAGCTTGTCGGCACGGCCATGTGCGGCCCAGTGGGCCTGCACACGCGCCGCCAGTGCGTCGATATAACCCGGATGGTCGTGGTAGTTGTTGACAAAACGCAGCTCGGGAATGCGACGCGTTTTTGCGGCCCAGCTGTACACCGCATCGAACACGCTGGCAGTGCTGGTGCCGCTGTATTGAGGATAGGCCGGCAGCACCAGGATGCGCGTCACGCCTTCGGCCTTGAGTGAATTGAGCTGCGCGGCGATGGAGGGGTGGCCGTAGCGCATGGCATAACGCACTTCGACAAAGTGCTCGCGCTCGCCGAGGTAGCCGCGCAGCAGCACGGCCTGTTTGGCCGTCCATATTTTCAGCGGCGAGCCTTCCGTGGTCCAGATGCTGGCGTATTTGGCGGCCGATTTTTTGGGCCGCACACGCAGGATGATGCCGTGCAAAACCAGCCACCACAGTGCCTTGGGAATTTCGATCACGCGCGGGTCGCTGAGGAACTGCGCGAGGTAGGGGCGAAGTGCTGTTGCGGTAGGCGCATCGGGCGTGCCGAGGTTGCAATACAGCACGGCGGTGCCGCTTGCAGCGCTCGGTGCTTGCCCATGCACAAAGGTGGGTTCCGGAGAAAAAGACATGGGTTATTCTCCCTTACCTATGCTTGACCTGACAATTATTAAAGCCATCACCCTTGACCTTGACGATACCCTCTGGCCGGTCTGGCCCGTGATAGAGCGGGCCGAGGCCGCGCTCGACGAATGGCTGGGCCGCCATGCGCCCATGACCGCGGCGCTGTTTGCCAACCCCACCGCGCGGCACGACATCCGCGAGCAGGTTGTCCGGACCAGGCCCGAACTCAGGCACAACCTCAGCGCCATCCGGCGCGAGGCCATCCGGCTGGCCCTGTACCGCTCCAAGGAAAATCCCCTGCTCGCCGATGAGGCCTTCGAAGTTTTTTTCGCCGCGCGCCATGAAGTGACGCTGTTCGACGACGCCATGCTCGCGCTGGAATTTTTCTCCGCGCGTTTCCCGGTGGTGGCGCTGTCCAATGGCAATGCGGATATCGGGCGTATCGGGCTGTCTCCTTATTTCCGCGCCGCCATCAGTGCGCAGGAGTTCGGCGTGGGCAAGCCGGATCCGCGGATTTTCCTGGCAGCGGCAGGTGCCGTCGATGTGCACCCCTACAACGTGCTGCACGTGGGCGATGACGCCACCCTCGATGTGCTGGGCGCGCTCAATGCGGGCATGCAGACGGCCTGGGTCAACCGCGCCGACCACCTGTGGACGCATGAATCGTCGCCGCATGAAACCGTGACCAGCCTGACCGAGCTGTGCGACCTGTTCAGGCTTGCAGAGGAAAAATCATGACATTGAAGATCTACGGCATCGCTGCTTCGCGCACCTCACGCCCCTTGTGGGTCGCGCAGGAGCTCGGCCTGGTGTACGAGCATATTGCCCAGCCTTATGAAAACGGCGCAACCCGCACGCCGCAATTCCTTGCGCTCAATCCCAATGGGCATATCCCGGTGATCGACGACGATGGCGTGCTGGTCTGGGAGTCCATGGCTTGTGCCTTGTACCTGGCCGGGCGTTTTCCCGGCAAAGGGCAGGCCTCGCTGGGCGCGCTGAACCATGTGGAGCAGGCCGACATCCTGCGCTGGAGCTTCTGGGCCGTGACCGAATGCGAGAAGGATGCGCTGACTTTCCTCATGCATCGCGTGGCCATGCCCGAAGACAAACGCAAGCCCGAGCTGGCACTGAAGGCTGAGCAACGCCTGGCCCCGGCCCTGCGCGTGCTGGAACAGCATCTGCAGACGCGCAGCTATGTGGCGGGCGAACGCTTCACCGTGGCCGACATCTGCGTCGCGTCGGTGCTGGCCTGGGCCCAGCGCGCCGAAGCGATGGCGCAATGCCCGCGGCTGGCCGACTGGCTGCAGCGTTGCCTGGCTCGGCCCGCGCAACTGCAGGTGCGCGTGATGGCAAAGAACGAGCGCCAGAACCCGCCACCGCCAAAAGTTTGAAGGAAAAGAGCTTCCAGCCCTTATGTGGCGTGGATAATTTGCTACTTATTTGGTAGCAGATCTTGCCGCCTGCAGACCCGAACGCACCGCGCCTTCCAGCGTGGCCGGGTAAGGTCCGTCGATGTAGTCACCGCAGGCGAGCAATCCGGCAAGCACCTGCATCGGCGGCCGCTCTAGGCCGGGCAGGCAGGCGAAGGTCGCGCGTTTTTCCACAATCGTTTGCACGGCCTGCAGGGTGTTGAGCCCGAGTTGCCGCTCAGCCTGGGCCAGCACGCGTTGCGCCAGCGCGGCAGAGTCCACGCTGCTGGCGCTGACCACAAAGGCAAGCAGGCCCGCCGGCCCGCCGAGCTGGCCGCGGTCGAACACAAATTGCGCAGGCTCTTCGCCCTCCGGTGCGCCGGCGCGTAGCGTGAGCATGGGTTGCGCCAGGCATGCGCCTGCAGAAAAGGCATAAACGGTGGTGATGGCTTCAAACTGGAGCGCGCGGGCCGCTGCCAGCCACGTTCCGCAAGGCAGGCCGCAGGTTTCAGCCAGCCGCGCGGCCTCGGCGGGCGGGCAGGCCAGGATGACACGATCGAACGGGTCGTCGTCCACCAGCCATCCCGCGGCGGTGGAAGCCAGGGCGAGCACGCGGCGGCCCAGGCAGACCTCGCCGCCATGCTGTTCGACCCAGGCCAGTGCCGCATCGGGCAGCAGTGCACTCAGGTCTTTGCGCGGCAGCAGCAGGTTGGAGCCGCCGGATTCAGCGAACAGGGCATCGCGCAGCACGCGCAGATACACCTGGGCGCTGGCGCGGCTGGCTGGCGTGTTCAGTGCCGAAACACAGAGCGGCTCGATCAGGGTGGCCATCACTGCAGGAGTCAGGCCGCGGCACAGTTGGGCAACGGACAGCCCGGGCGCACAGCGGAAGCCCGCGAGCTGCCAGCCCACGGCGGCACCCAGCAGAGAGAGTTTGTCGCGCCACGACCAGCCGCGCGCCCGGACAATGCCGGCCAGCGCGTCAAGGGGCGCGGGAAGGCGGGGAAAGTGCAGCCCTGTGCCATCGGGAAACTGCAGGGTCAGGGGCAGGCGTAGCAGCGTGGCTTCGGCAGCGATGCCGACGTCGTCCATCAGGCGCAGCGTTTCGCTGTAGGCGCCGATCATGATGTGCTGGCCGTTGTCCAGCGCCAGCGCCGTGCCGTCCGGCATGCGGCCGTCGACACGCCGAGCGCGGCCACCGGCAGTGCGTGCCGCCTCGAAGACCGTCACCTGCTGACCCAGCCGGGTGGCCTCGACCGCTGCGGCGCAGCCGGCCCAGCCGGCGCCTATGACCGCAACTTTCACCTTGAAACCTGTGGTGTCGTCTCAGTCGCCAGAGACAGGCGCCGGCTGAGGTCAGGTGTTGACCAGCAGGGGCCGCGGGTCCGGCTTTGCCGGCCCGCAGGCGCAGCGGCCCCCTCGGGGGGCAGCGAACCACACGAAGTGGGGAGCGTGGGGGTCATATCCTGCCGAAGGCCTGCGTTTTCCACGCCAGCCAGAACTTGCGCAGCGGCGTGAGGCTGACGCGCTGGTGCAGCACCTGGTAACCATCGGCTTCGATCTCGCGCAGCAGGGTGCGGTAAATGCTGGCCATCATGAGCCCGGGTTTTTGCGCGCGGCGGTCGGCTTCGGGCAGCAGGGCCAGGGCTTCGTCATACATCGCCAGTGCCCGCTGCGTCTGGAACTGCATCAGGGCGGTGAAACGGTCGGAGTACTGGCGCTTGAGGATTTCATGGGCCTTCACATCGAACTGCTGCAGCTCGTTGACCGGCAGGTAGATGCGTCCACGCAGCGCGTCTTCACCAACGTCGCGGATGATGTTGGTCATCTGGAACGCCAGGCCCAGCTTGTGTGCATAAGTGGTGGTGGCCTCTTCGGTCTGCCCGAATATGCGCGCCGCCACCTCGCCAACGATGCCGGCCACCAGGTGGCAATAGGTTTTGAGGTTGGGGAAGTCGAGGTAGCGGTTTTGCGCCAGGTCCATCTGGCAGCCTTCAATCACTGCCTGCAGATGCCGCGCTTCGATCTGGTAGCCGGGCGCCAGCGGCATCAGGGCTTTCATCACCGGGTGGCTGGGCGACCCCGCGTAGGACTTAAGCACTTCGGCCTGCCACCAGGCCAGCTTGGTGTGGGCCACGCCGGGATCGGTCACTTCATCGACGACATCGTCGATCTCACGGCAAAAGGCATAAAAGGCGGTAATGGCTGCGCGCCTGTCCTTGGGCAAAAACAGGAAGGCGTAATAAAAACTGCTGCCGGACGCGGCGGCTTTTTGCTGGACATATTCCTCAGGATTCATGGACCAGATTCTCGCAGGCTTGCCGCCACGGCTTGTGGCGCACGGCGCAGCACGGCCGGTGCTATCACTTTGTGGGCGGGGCCCACAAAAAACATGTAAACCCGCCCCAGGGTGTTGTGGATGTGGACGACTGTGCTGAGGGTGAGTTTGTCGTGAGTTTCGTCATGGGACTGCTTGAGCACGGAGAGCTGAACCACCAGGTGCTTGTCGTCATCCTGCAGAACCAGTTCATCCGGCTTGCTGCTCACTACTTCAAACAGCCCCATGCGCTGGCCGGGAATCGCCTCGCCGGCATGCACGGCCGACATGGCGCCCAGGTTCTTCAATCCGAAAGGCTGGACCACCCTGTTTCGCAGGCGCATCAGGCCGTCCACCCAGCCGGGTGTCTGGCGGGTGATGGCATGGTAGATCTCGGTGGCGCTGAGTGCCGACCTGGGCACCAGCGTTTCATGGGCGTCGGCAAAGTCGGCGTCATGCTGGGTGGCGGCGAGCTGGCAGGCTGCGGGAATGGGAGCGGATCGAGCCATCAGAACAGGGCTTTCCATAAAATCGCCACCGCGTCCCAAGTGCCGAGCTTGGGCCGCTGGGTGAGGGTGCGGTAATCCATGGCGTCGATCTTGCCGAGGATGCGCAGCCCGCCCTGGATCACGCAGCGCAGCTCGAACGCAGCCCGCCAGCCGGTGAAACCGCCCAGCTGCCGCGCTACGGTGGCTGGAAGTTCAGAGCCTTTCAGCATGCTGGCCCTTGCGGAATGGGCGCAGGCAGCTATCAATTTCGTAGTGTTCGGGTTGTTGTCCCGGGCCAGCAACTGGGCTTCGTCCACGCGGTGCGCGGCCCACAGCTCCCGCGGCAGGTAGATGCGGCCGCGCGGAATGTCCACGCTCAGGTCCTGCCAGAAATTGATCAGCTGCAGCGCGCTGCAGATGTGGTCGCTTTGCGCCTGGGAGGTGGCGTCATGCACGCCATACAGGTGCAGCAGCAGCCGGCCCACCGGGTTGGCAGACCGCCGGCAATAGTCCAGCAGCTCGGCTTGCGTTGCATACCTCTGTTTGACGACGTCCTGCTCAAACGCGCTGAGCAGGTCGGCCAGCAGCGGCACCGGCAACTGGAACCGGGCAATGACCGGCCCCAGGGCGGCAAACACCGCGGGCCATCGGGCCGAAGCCGGCCGGCCCTCGGCAGCGGCCTGCAGGTCGGCACGGTAAGCGGCGAGCTCGGCCAGGCGCTGGGCGGGCGGGGCGTCACCTTCGTCGGCAATGTCATCGGCCGTACGGGCAAACCAGTAAATAGCGGCCACTGCCGGGCGTAGCTGCGGTGGGCACAGCAGCGAGGCCACGGGGAAGTTTTCGTAATGCCCGGAAGGTGGCTGCAGCGGCTGCTGCGAAGGGAGGTGCGGGCCTGGCGTCATGGGCTGGATTGTCGCTTGACAAGCCTTGGAAATTACCCTAGATTACTAACCAGTCAGTCAGTAGCTTGGGATTCAAGGCGCTGGCTGTGCTGGTTTTCCGGGTCTTTTTCGCCACCGCTTTTTCACCTCCATCATGAATAAAACCGCTTTTGCCGTCATCAGCAGCGCCTTGTTGCTGGCCGCCTGTTCCAAACCAGCGCCGCCCGAGGAACCGGTGCGGGCTGTCAAGGTCATGACGGTGGGGGTCGATTCCTTCAACGCCGGTTATGAATTCGCCGGCGAGGTCAAGGCCCAGGTCGAGTCGCGGCTGGGTTTCCGGATTGGCGGAAAAATCATCCGGCGCCAGGCCGAGCTGGGCCAGCATGTGAAGGCCGGGCAGGTGCTGGCCCAGCTGGATCCCCAGGATTACAAACTGGCAGCCGATGCAGCGCGGGCCCAGGTGGCCGCTGCGGCGACGCAGCGCGACCTGGCGGCGGCCGACTACAAGCGCTACAAGGAGCTCAGGGAGCAAAACTTCATCAGCGGCGCCGAACTGGAACGCCGCGACACCACTCTGAAAGCGGCACAGGCCCAGCTGGAGCAGGCGCAGTCGCAACTGGCCGTGCAGGGCAACCAGGCCAACTACGCCGTGCTGGTGGCCGACGTGTCAGGGGTGGTGACAGCGGTGGAAGCTGAAGCCGGGCAAGTTGTGTCCGCCGGCACGCCGGTGCTGCGTATTGCCGCAGACGGACCGCGCGATGTGGTGTTTTCCGTGCCGGAGGACAAGGTGGCCGCCATCAAGGTCGGCATGCCGGTCAAGGTGCGCGTCTGGGCGCAGAACAACGGGCTGGACGGCAAGGTACGCGAGGTGTCCGCCAGCGCCGACCCCGCTACCCGCACCTACCCCGTCAAGGTGGCGCTCAGTACGCAGGAGCCTCCGGTGCTGGGAGCCACGGTCTACGTGCTGCCGCAGGGCCTGGGTGCCAGCGGCATGCAGGTGATGAAGCTGCCGACCAGCGCCCTGCGCCAGGACGGCAAGGCCAGCGCCGTCTGGGTGCTGGACAAGGCAACCATGACCGTCAAGTCCCAGGCCATCCAGATTGCCACGGCCGATGGCAACGAGGCGGTGGTTGCCTCGGGCCTGGAGCCCGGCATGCAGGTGGTCAGCGCCGGTGTGCATGTGCTCTCGCCTGGCCAGAAGGTCACGATCTATCAGCAAAAAGTGGCTGTAGCCACCGCCCCTCCTGCGCAGACCGCTATCAATCCGGTAGCGCCGGCCGCTGCTGCCACCTTGCCCGTGGCTGCTGTGCCTGCTGCGAAATGAGGCCGGCATGACGCAAGTACAACCAAAAGACAGCTTCAACCTGTCCAAATGGGCGCTGGACCATCCGGCGCTGACGCGTTACCTGATGGTGGTGCTGATGCTGCTCGGCTTTGCGGCCTACTTTCAGCTCGGCCAGGACGAAGACCCGCCGTTTACCTTCCGCGCGATGGTGGTGCGCACTTACTGGCCGGGCGCCACGGCGCAGCAGGTGGCCGAGCAGGTGACCGACAAGATCGAACGCACGCTGCAGGAAGTGCCGTTTGCCGACAAGATCCGCAGCTATTCCAAGCCGGGCGAGTCGCAGATCATTTTCCAGATCAAGGATTCGTCCAAGGCGGCCGATGTGGCAGGCGTCTGGTATGCCGTGCGCAAGAAGGTGGGCGACATGCGCGGCACCTTGCCTGGCGGCGTGGTGGGCCCGTTTTTCAATGACGATTTCGGCGATGTTTACGGTGTGATCTACGCGCTGCAGGCGGACGGCTTCAGCTACGCCGAACTCAAGACCTTCGCGGACGACGCGCGCCAGCAGCTGCTGCGTGTGCCCGATGTGGCCAAGGTCGAGCAGTTCGGCGTACAGGACGAAAAGTTGTTCATCGAGATTTCGCAGAAGCGCCTGGCCCAGCTGGGGCTTGATTTCAACCAGGTGCTCAACCAGCTCGGCCAGCAAAATGCCGTCGAATCTGCCGGTGCCGTGCAGACGCCGCTCGACGTGGTGCAGGTGCGCGTGGCCGGCCAGTTTGAAGCGGTCGAGCAATTGCGTGCCATGCCGATACGCGGTAATTCGGGCAACCAGCTGCGCCTGGGTGACATTGCCGAGATCAAGCGCGGCTATGTCGACCCGCCCGCCGTCAAGGTGCGGCACCAGGGCCGGGAAGTCGTGGCGCTCGGTGTGTCCATGGCCAAGGGCGGCGACATCATTGCGCTGGGCAAGGCACTGAAGGTGACCACGGCGCGTATCGGTGCGGCCCTGCCGGCCGGTATCGAGCTGGTGCAGATCCAGGACCAGCCGACCGCCGTGGCAACGTCGGTCAATGAGTTCGTCAAAGTGCTGATCGAAGCGGTGGTGATCGTGCTGGCCGTGAGTTTCATCGCGCTTGGTTTTCACCGGCGCCCAGGCCAGCACCCGCTGTGGAAACGTTATTACATCGACATGCGGCCCGGCCTGGTGGTGGGCATCACGATTCCGCTGGTGCTGGCGGTGACCTTTCTGGCCATGAGTTACTTCGGCATCGGCCTGCACAAGATTTCGCTGGGTTCGCTGATCATCGCGCTGGGCCTGCTGGTGGACGATGCCATCATTGCGGTCGAGATGATGGTGCGCAAGATGGAAGAGGGCTACGACAAGGTGCGCGCAGCCACCTTTGCCTATGAAATTACCGCCATGCCCATGCTGACCGGCACACTGATCACGGCAGTCGGGTTTCTGCCGATCGGGATGGCCAAGTCGACGGTGGGCGAATACACCTTCGCGATTTTTGCGGTCACGGTGATTGCGCTGGTGCTGAGCTGGCTTGTGTCGGTGTATTTTGTGCCTTACCTGGGGACCTTGCTGCTCAAGGCCAAGCCTGTGCCGGCGGGCGCCGAGGTGGGCCACCAGGAGCACTTTGACACGCCGTTTTACCGGGGCTTTCGCCGCACGGTGAACTGGTGCGTGGAGCATCGGTGGCTCACGATAGGCGCGACGATACTGGTCTTTGCGCTCGGCATTGTCGGCATGGGCAAAGTGCAGCAGCAGTTCTTTCCCGATTCGAGCCGGCCAGAGATCATGGTCGACATCTGGTTTCCGGAGGGTACTTCGTTTGCGGCCAATGAACTCACGGCCAAGCGCGTCGAGGAACGCCTGCTCAAGGAAGAAGGCGTCAGTTCGGTCAGCACCTGGGTGGGCTCGGGCGTGCCGCGTTTTTACCTGCCTCTGGATCAGGTTTTTCCGCAGACCAACGTGTCGCAGTTCATTGTGTTGCCCAAAGACCTGAAGGTGCGCGAGTCGCTGCGCATCAAATTGCCGGCGCTGCTGGCCCAGGAGTTTCCCGAGGTGCGCGGGCGCATCAAGCTGCTGCCCAACGGCCCGCCCGTGCCTTACCCGGTGCAGTTCCGTGTGGTCGGCATCGACCCGCTGGTGCTGCGCGAGCGTGCCGATGAAGTCAAGGCCGCGATGCGCGAAAGCCCCAACACGCGCGGCGTCAACGACAACTGGAACGAGTCGGTCAAGGTGCTGCGCCTGGAAGTGGACCAGTCCAAGGCGCGGGCGCTGGGCGTGACCAGCCAGTCGATTGCCCAGGCGTCCCGGACCATCCTGTCCGGCACCAACGTCGGCCAGTTCCGTGAGGGCGACAAACTCATCGACATCGTGCTGCGCCAGCCGCAGGACGAGCGCAAGGCCATTACCGACATCGCCAATGCCTACTTGCCGACTTCGTCGGGCAAGTCGATCCCGTTGACCCAAATCGCCAAACCGGTGTTCACCTGGGAGCCGGGCGTGATGTGGCGCGAAAACCGCGACTACGCAATCACGGTGCAAAGCGATGCCGTCGAGGGCCTGCAGGGCGCGACGGTGACCAACGAGCTGCTGCCGCAACTGAAAGAACTGGAGAAGAAGTGGCCGCCAGGCTACGCCATCCAGGTTGCAGGCGCCGTGGAAGAGAGCGCCAAGGGCCAGGGCGCGATCGGGGCGCAATTGCCGATAGCGGGCTTCATCATCTTGACCTTGCTCATGCTGCAGTTGCACAGCTTCAGCCGCTCGATGCTCGCCTTCGCCACGGGCTTCATGGGCATCGCTGGTGTCGCGGGCGCGCTGTTGGTGCTGAATCGGCCTATGGGCTTTGTTGCCGGGCTCGGCATCGTGGCGCTGTTCGGCATGATCATCCGCAACTCGGTGATCCTGATCGACCAGATCGAGCAGGACCGCGCGGCAGGCATTCCCGCCTGGGACGCGATTGTCGAGTCGGCGGTGCGGCGCCTGCGCCCCATCGTCCTGACCGCCGCAGCCGCCGTGCTGGCCATGATTCCGCTGTCGCGCAGTGTGTTCTGGGGCCCGATGGCGGTCGCCATCATGGGTGGCCTGATCGTTGCGACAGTGCTGACCTTGCTGGCTTTGCCGGCGATGTACGCCGCATGGTTTCGCGTGAAACGCGAGACACCGGCGTTTCAATAGTCCGCCCGGCGGGGCGGCGCGCAGCGCCCAGACCCGCATGGTTTCGCGTGAAACGCGAAACAACGGCCGTGCAATAACCCCGGCGCCCGGGACGGCACGCCTGAACGCCCCCGCCGATACAGGCTAAAATAGAAAGTTGACCGATTTCAGGCGGGGGTCCACAAGCCAAAAAGCTGAGGATTCCCGTTTTTGTTTCCGGCGCGCGGGTGGCGAAATTGGTAGACGCACCAGGTTTAGGTCCTGACGTCCGCAAGGATGTGGGGGTTCGAGTCCCCCCCCGCGCACCACCAGTGAGATTCAGGACGACTGCCGCACGGGTTTGACCCGGTGCGCCCAGTCCGTCTTTTACAACATATTTTTCGGAATTTAGGAGTAGATCATGGCCGTGACTGTTGAAACCCTTGAGAAGCTGGAACGCAAGATGACCTTGACGCTGCCCGTCAACACCATCCAGTCCGAAGTCGATACACGCCTTAAACGCCTGGCCCGCACCGTCAAGATGGACGGTTTCCGTCCGGGCAAGGTGCCCATGAACGTGGTGGCCCAGCGTTATGGCTACTCGGTGCACTACGAAGTCATGAACGACAAGGTCGGCGAGGCCTTCTCCGTTGCGGCCAACGAAGCCAAGCTGCGCGTGGCCGGCCAGCCGCGCATCAGCGAAAAGGAAGGCGCGCCCGAGGGCGAGCTGGCTTTTGATGCGATTTTCGAGGTCTACCCGGAAGTCAAGATTGGCGACCTGTCCACCGCTGAAGTTGAAAAAATCACGGCCCAAGTCACGGACGAAGCCATCGACAAGACGGTGGACATCCTGCGCAAGCAGCGCCGTACCTTTGCCCAGCGCGCGCTGGATGCGCCTGCGCAGGACGGTGACCGCGTCACCATCGACTTCGAAGGCAAGATCGATGGCGAGCCGTTTGCCGGGGGCAAGGCCGAAGCATTCCAGTTCCTGGTCGGTGAAGGCCAGATGCTCAAGGAGTTCGAAGACGCGGTGCGCGGCATGAAAAGCGGCGAAAGCAAGACTTTTCCCCTGAACTTCCCAGCCGACTACCATGGCAAGGACGTCGCCGGCAAGCAGGCCGATTTCATGGTCACGCTCAAGAAGATCGAAGCTGCCCACCTGCCCGAAGTGAATGAAGCCCTGGCCAAATCCCTGGGCATTGCCGACGCCACCGTCGAAGGACTGCGTGCCGACATCAAGAAAAACCTCGAGCGCGAAGTGAAGTTCCGCCTGCTGGCCCGCAACAAAAACGCCGTGATGGACGCATTGCTGGCCCATGCCGAACTTGACGTGCCCCAGGCGATCGTCCAGGCCGAACTGGACCGCATGGTGGAAGGCGCCCGCGCCGACCTCAAGCAGCGCGGCATCAAGGACGCCGACAAGGCGCCGATTCCCGACGACATCTTCCGCCCGCAGGCTGAAAAGCGCGTGCGCCTGGGTCTGGTGGTGGCTGAGCTGACCCGTTCCAACGACCTGTTTCCCAAGACCGAACAGGTCAAGGCCCACGTCGAAGAGCTGGCATCAAGCTATGAGAAACCACAGGATGTGGTGCGCTGGTACTTCAGCGACGAAAAGCGCATGGCCGAAGTCGAGTCTGTCGTGATCGAAAACAACGTCACGGATTTTGTGCTGGGCAAGGCCAAAATCGTCGAAAAATCAGTGTCCTTTGACGAATTGATGGCGCAGAACTGAAGAGGAGCGCGGGCTCGCGCCCGGCAGCCGGCAGAATTTCTCTTGCAGGGGCTTGCGGCTACGGCTTCAAGCCCCATTTATTTTGGGTAAAGTAGGCCCACAAATTGGAGAACACATGATTTACAGCAGTGCACAGGACATTCAAGGCCTCGGCATGGTGCCGATGGTGATTGAACAGTCCGGCCGCGGCGAGCGGTCGTATGACATTTATTCGCGTCTGCTGAAGGAACGCGTCATTTTTCTGGTCGGCCCGGTCAATGACCAGACCGCCAATCTGGTGGTGGCGCAGCTACTTTTCCTGGAGAGCGAAAACCCCGACAAGGATATTTCCTTCTACATCAATTCCCCTGGTGGCTCTGTCACTGCGGGCATGGCGATTTACGACACCATGCAGTTCATCAAGGCAGACGTTTCCACGCTTTGCGTGGGTATGGCAGCCAGCATGGGCGCCTTCCTGCTGGCCGCAGGCGCCAAGGGCAAGCGCTTTTCGCTGCCCAACTCGCGCGTGATGATTCACCAGCCTTCGGGCGGCGCGCAGGGCCAGGCCACCGACATTGAAATTCACGCCCGCGACATCCTCAAAACGCGTGAACAACTCAACCGCATCCTTGCCGCAAACACCGGGCAGACTGTCGAGAAAATCGAGCGCGACACCGAGCGCGACTACTTCATGTTTGCCGAAGAGGCGAAAGCCTACGGCGTGGTGGACCAGGTGATTGCCAAACGCCCCTGAGCGAGCGTCCGCTTCCCTTTAGTTGCACCATAGCAACGGCGTTTCTGTAACAGGGAACGCCGTTTTTATTGGCTGTCCCCTCAGAGCCGGTGGTGGCCCGTTCCACCATGCGTAGGGCCAGGTTTATTTGGTTATCATTAGCTAACACGTCCCACGGGCACCCAAAGGCATTACATTCATGGCCGAAAAAAAAGGCTCTTCCAGCGAAAAAACCCTGTATTGCTCCTTCTGCGGCAAAAGCCAGCACGAAGTCAAAAAGCTGATTGCAGGGCCATCGGTTTTCATCTGCGATGAATGCATAGACCTGTGCAACGAAATCATCCGTGATGAGCTGCCTGCTGGGGACGATGTGCGCGAAACGCGCGGCGACCTGCCCACGCCGCTGGAAATCAAGTCCACGCTGGATGGTTACGTCATTGGTCAGGAGCCGGCCAAGCGCACGCTGGCTGTTGCCGTGTACAACCATTACAAGCGTCTGCGGCACAAGGAAAAAGCCAAAAAGGACGATGTCGAGCTGACCAAGAGCAACATCCTGCTGATTGGCCCGACCGGCTCCGGCAAGACGCTGCTGGCCCAGACGCTGGCGCGTACGCTCAACGTTCCCTTTGTGATGGCCGACGCCACCACGTTGACCGAAGCCGGCTACGTCGGCGAAGACGTCGAAAACATCATCCAGAAGCTTCTGCAAAGCTGCAACTACGAAGTCGAGCGCGCGCAGCAGGGCATTGTGTACATCGATGAAATCGACAAGATCTCGCGCAAATCGGACAATCCGTCCATCACGCGCGACGTGTCGGGCGAGGGCGTGCAGCAGGCCTTGCTCAAGCTGATCGAAGGCACCATGGCGTCGGTGCCGCCGCAGGGCGGCCGCAAGCATCCGAACCAGGACTTCCTGCAGGTCGACACCACCAACATCCTGTTTATCTGCGGCGGCGCCTTCTCGGGGCTGGAAAAAGTCATTGAAAACCGCACCGAGTCGTCGGGCATCGGTTTTGGCGCCAGCGTCAAGAGCAAAAAGGCGCGCAGCCTCACCGAGGCGTTCAAGGATGTGGAGCCGGAAGACCTGATCAAGTTCGGCCTGATCCCCGAACTCGTGGGCCGCATGCCTGTGGTCGCCACGCTGGCGGAACTGACCGAGGACGCACTGGTGCAGATCCTGACAGAGCCCAAAAACGCCGTCGTCAAGCAGTTCAGCAAGCTGCTGTCGATGGAAGGCGTGGATCTCGAGATTCGCCCCTCGGCGCTCAAGGCCATTGCCCGCAAGGCCCTGGCCCGCAAGACCGGTGCACGGGGTTTACGCTCGATTCTGGAACAGTCCCTGATTGACACCATGTTTGACTTGCCCAATACGAGCAACGTGGAAAAAGTGGTGGTTGACGAGTCGACGATTGAGGAAAACAAGGCGCCGCTGCTGGTGTACCGTGAAGCTGCCAAGCAGGCCTGATGCCGAAAGAGCGAAATCATCCCCGGTGTTCCGTCTGAATCCGGTAAATCCGGCTTCTGGCTTGAAAAGTGGCCGCTGTTCCCCACTTTCCAGATAATGTTTTCACCGATACTGAAAATCCACCTTGCACCTGAAAGATGGGTTTTCCTTAAGGCTTACCTTTAAAGGGTTGATATGTCCGCACAAACTACCTTGCCTTCCAGCCCGATTGACCTGCCGCTGTTGCCGCTGCGCGATGTGGTGGTGTTCCCCCACATGGTGATCCCGCTGTTTGTGGGCCGCCCCAAGAGCATCAAAGCCCTGGAATCGGCGATGGAGGCCGAGCGCCGCATCATGCTGGTGGCACAGAAGGCTGCAGCCAAGGACGAACCCTCTGTCGAGGACATGTTCGGGGTCGGTTGCGTGGCCACCATTTTGCAGATGCTCAAGCTGCCCGACGGCACGGTCAAGGTTCTGGTCGAAGGCCAGCAACGTGCCATCGTCAACCGGATCGAGGAAGGTGAGTTTCACTTTAGAGCCAATGTGACGCCGGTGGAGCCGGCTGTACTCACGCCAGGTGACAAGACCAGCGAGACGGAGGCGCTGCGCCGGGCCGTGATGCAGCAGTTCGACCACTACGTCAAGCTGAACAAGAAAATCCCGCCGGAAATCCTGACCTCGATTTCCAGCATCGACGATGCCGGCCGCCTGGCTGACACGATTGCCGCGCACCTGCCGCTCAAGCTGGATGCCAAGCAGGTCATTCTCGACCTGGACAATGTCAAGGCGCGCCTGGAAAACCTCTACGAGCAGCTCGAGCGCGAGGTCGACATCCTGAACGTCGACAAAAAAATCCGCGGCCGGGTCAAGCGCCAGATGGAGAAAAACCAGCGCGACTTTTACCTGAACGAGCAGGTCAAGGCGATCCAGAAAGAGCTGGGCGAGGGCGAAGAGGGCGCGGACATCGAAGAGATCGAGAAAAAGATCAAGAGCGCCAAGATGCCGCAGGAAGCGCGCAAGAAGGCCGAGAGCGAGCTGAAAAAGCTCAAACTGATGTCGCCGATGTCGGCCGAAGCCACGGTGGTGCGCACCTACATCGATGTGCTGACCGGATTGCCCTGGAGCAAAAAGACCAAGATCAAGCATGACCTGGCGAACGCCGAAAAGGTGCTGGACGAAGACCACTACGGCCTCGAAAAGGTCAAGGACCGCATTGTTGAATATCTCGCGGTGCAGCAACGTGTTGACAAGCTCAAGGCGCCGATTCTTTGCCTGGTAGGCCCTCCCGGTGTGGGCAAGACCTCGCTGGGCCAGTCGATAGCAAAGGCGACAGGCCGCAAGTACGTGCGCATGGCGCTGGGCGGCATGCGCGATGAAGCTGAGATCCGCGGCCACCGGCGCACCTACATCGGTGCCTTGCCGGGCAAGGTCCTGCAAAGCCTGACCAAGGCCGGCACGCGCAACCCGCTGTTTTTGCTCGACGAGATCGACAAGCTCGGAACCGATTTCCGAGGCGACCCTTCCAGCGCGTTGCTGGAAGTGCTCGATCCCGAGCAGAACCACACCTTTGGCGACCACTATGTGGAAGTCGACTTTGACCTGAGCGATGTGATGTTCGTCGCGACCTCGAATTCGATGAATATTCCTCCGGCGCTGCTGGACCGCATGGAGGTGATCCGCCTGTCGGGTTACACGGAAGACGAAAAAACCAGCATCGCCATGCGTTACCTGCTGCCCAAGCAGGTCAAGAACAACGGCGTCAAGGAAGACGAGCTGGAAATCCAGGAGCAGGCGGTCCGCGACATCGTGCGTTACTACACGCGCGAAGCCGGCGTGCGTTCGCTCGAGCGCGAGTTGTCCAAGATCTGCCGCAAGGTCGTCAAGGGCATCCAGCTCAAGAAGATGGAACCCAAAGTTACCGTCACCGCAGACAACCTCAACGATTTTCTGGGTGTGCGCAAGTTCGACTATGGCCGCGCCGAGAACCACAACCAGATCGGCCAGGTGGTGGGCCTGGCGTGGACCGAAGTTGGCGGCGACCTGCTGACGATTGAAGCGGCCATGATGCCCGGCAAGGGTGTGATCACACGCACGGGTTCGCTCGGTGATGTGATGAAGGAGTCCGTGGAGGCTGCCCGCACCGTGGTGCGCAGCCGGGCACGCGTGCTGGGCATCAAGGACGAAATGTTCGAGAAGCGCGACATCCACATTCACGTGCCGGACGGTGCCACGCCCAAGGATGGCCCGAGTGCCGGTGCGGCGATGACCACAGCCTTTGTGTCGGCCATTACCGGCATCCCCGTGCGCGGAGATGTGGCGATGACCGGCGAGATCACGCTGCGCGGCGAGGTCACGGCCATTGGCGGCCTGAAGGAAAAGCTGCTTGCTGCCTTGCGCGGCGGCATCAAGACTGTCCTGATTCCCGAAGAGAACGCCAAGGACCTGCAGGAGATTCCGGAGAACGTGAAAAATGGACTGGAGATCGTGCCGGTCAAATGGATTGACCAGGTGCTGCAAATTGCACTGGTGCGCCAGCCTGTTCCCCTGACCGACGAGGAGTCCGCTGTCGCGGCGGCGGCTCCTGCAGCGCCGGTGGTGGAAGTGGCGGGCAGCGTCAAGCATTGATAGCCGGAAATTTTTAAAGCCTCTTCGCGCAGCGTAAAAAACTACGCTATAATTCGAGGCTGTAATCGCGGGAGTAGCTCAGTTGGTAGAGCGCAACCTTGCCAAGGTTGAGGTCGAGAGTTCGAGACTCTTCTCCCGCTCCAATTCAAAAGGGCAGCACGTCAAAATGCTGTCCTTTTTCTTTGGTGGATAGTTCACAAGATAGCCCATAGAATCCTGAGGGGTTACTAAAGGCAGACAGATTACGGCGCGGTAACAAAGCGGTTATGTACCGGATTGCAAATCCGAGTAGGTCGGTTCGACTCCGGCCCGCGCCTCCATCCTTTTTCGCCCGCCCCTTGCCAGGGGCTTTTTTGTTCATCAGCATGTTCTCTGCCTGAGTGGTGAAATTGGTAGACACAGCGGACTTAAAATCCGCCGCTTCGTGAAAACGGGCGTACCGGTTCGATTCCGGTCTCAGGCACCAGTCCCGGAACAAGGCGTCGCGGGCACTCGTGCCATGCACCGGCAATGCTCATTTCAGACCGCAAGTGGTTAAGATAGATTCCATGGCCCGCTACAACACCCCTCCCTTCGAAATACACGTTCACGGCGAAGTGCCGTTGCGTGAGGATGTCGGCTTTGAACAACTGCAGGACGCCTTGAAGCCGCTCTGGAAATATTCGGGTGCCAAATCACTGGCGGACGGCGCTGCGAGTGTTTATGAGGAAGAGCCCGGCATCCGTTTCGATGTGCACCAGCATCTGCTGCAGCTGTGCTGGACGGTTCCCGGTGATGAGGATTTCCGCCAGGTTCTCGACGAGGTCTGCATGGCGTTGAATGAGCTGGCCAACAGCGGCGCGCCGATTGAAGTCACCTTTTACGATGCCGATTTCGACGAGGACGAAGAGCCCGATGGCGAGGAGGCCAGGGACGACTTCGCGATGTACTTCGTGGGCCCCACCCCGGCCGCGATCATGCAGGTCCAGCGCGACCTGCTGGTGCAGGACATGATTGGCCTGATGGAGCGCCATTTCGATGCCACGGAGCTGGGCGATGTGGTGGCGGCGGTTGACAAGCTGTTCGAGCAGCGCTTCGATGCGCTGGTCAATTCGATGCAGCTGGGACGGCCTCCAAGAGGCCTGGGCGGCCCGCAGGGCGGGTCGGGCCATGGCGGCGGCGGACGCAAGCCGCGGCACCTGCACTAGCGCGGAAACGCAGCGCCGTTGTCGGCGCGGGAAAATCCCAGCCCGCGCAAATAGACTTCCATCACGTCCCGCCCCAGGGTCACCAGGTCAAATGTGGCGCTTTCCAGCAGCCAGCTCTGGATCAGGCCGTCGATGATGGCATGCAGGCCCTGCGCTGCGGTCGCGGCCGGAACCGCCAGTTCCACCGCATGAAGCCGGGCCGCTGCCTGCAACCCACCCTCAACCTGCAGCAGAAAATCATTCCGGCTTTGCAGGTGGCGCAGCCGCACTGCCTGGAGCTCGTCGACATACTCTACCTTGTGGGTGGCAACTTCAAAAACGCGGCGCGCCTGCGGGTCGTTGGCGATACGGACCAGGGCCTCCGCCACGCCGCTGCGTATGCGTGCCAGCGGGTCAGCAGGCCCTTCTTGCCCCAGCCGGTCCTGGAAGGACTGTTCCAGGGGCAGGATGACCCTGTCCATCATGGCGTTGAAGAGATCGGCCTTGTCCTTGAAGTGCCAGTAGACGGCGCCGCGCGTCACTCCGGCGCGCCGGGCGATGTCCTGCAGGCTGGTGCGCGACACGCCCTGCGCCTGGAACAGGTGTTCCGCTGCGTCCAGCAGCTTGTGGCGGGTTGCCAGTGCTTCTTCCTTGGTTCGACGGACCACGACGCGTTGTCTCCTGAGTTTTTTCGCTGTTTGTCTTTATACATTCACAAATGTATGTAAACTATACCACTCGCGAAAACCCTTATTCTTTCGGGTTCCGTCCGGCGGGCCTCTGTGCCGTCCTTGATGGATCCCCAGTGCGCTTTCATTCCAGAAAATTCGAGGAACAGCATGCCTACGTCCCCTGTCAGCCAGTCACGTCTGGTGCCTTTCTTTGCACATCGTCAGCCGTTGGTGCTGGTCGCGATGTTGTCCCTGTTTCTGGCCGGATGCGGCAAAGGCAGCAGTGCGCCGCCTGCTGCTCCGCCGCCCGCGCAGGTCGGTGTGGTGACAGTTACCCAGGGCGACGTCGGCCTGGTGACCGAGTTGCCCGGCCGCCTGGAAGCATCGCGCGTGGCCCAGGTTCGGGCGCGTGCAGCCGGCATTCTGCAAAAGCGCCTGTTCCGTGAAGGCAGTGACGTGAAAGCGGGACAAGTGCTGTTCAGCATTGACGCTGCGCCCTACGCTGCCGCCTCGGCCAGCGCCAAGGCGGGCCTGGCACGCGCCGAAGCCAACCTGGCCCAGGCCGCGGCCCTGGCGCAGCGCTACAAGCCTCTGGTGGAGGCCAACGCCATCAGCAAGCAGGAGTACGCGAACGCGGTGGCCGCACAGAAACAGGCGGAAGCCGATGTGGCCGTGGGCAAGGCCAATGTGCAGACGGCCGGCATCAACCTCGGTTATGCCTCGGTGACCGCTCCCATTTCGGGCCGCATCGGCCGCGCGCTGGTGACGGAAGGTGCACTGGTCGGGCAAGGCGATGCGACACAGCTTGCCGTGATCCAGCAGATCCATCCCATGTACGTCAACTTCACGCAGTCGGCTTCGGAAGTGATGAAGCTGCGCGCGGCGATGGACAGTGGCCAATTCAAGCGCGCCACTGGCGGAGATGCGGCCAGCGTGCGCATCGTGCTGGAAGACGGCACGGAGTATTCGCGCCCAGGACGCCTGCTGTTCTCCGATCTGACGGTGGACGCGACCACGGGCCAGATCACCCTGCGGGCCGAGGTGCCCAACCCCAACGGGCAATTGCTGCCCGGCCTCTATGTGCGTGTGCGCCTGGAACAGGCGCAGGCAACCAATGCCATGACATTGCCTCAGCAGGCCGTCACCCGTTCAGGCCAGGGCGATACGGTCATGGTGGTCGGTGCCGATGGAAAAGTTTCGACGCGGCCGGTGAAGATCGGTTCTGCAAAAGGCAACCAGTGGGTAATCCTCGAAGGCTTGAAAACCGGCGAGCAGGTCATGGTCGACGGTTTCCAGAAACTGCAACCCGGTGCCACCGTCAAGCCCGTGCCTTGGCAGCCCGCCGGTGCCGCCGCGGCGCCTGCGGCTGGCGCATCGGCGCCGGCTGCTGCCAGCTCCTCCGCGGCGCCTGCATCGTCTGCTGCGAAATAAGGAGCGCACTGCATGGCCAAGTTTTTCATTGACCGGCCGATTTTTGCCTGGGTGATTGCGCTGTTCATCATCGTGATGGGCAGTGTGGCCATCACCCAGTTGCCGATTTCGCAGTACCCGCCGGTGGCACCGCCCGCCATCGTCATCAACGTGGCCTATCCCGGCGCGTCGGCCCAGACGCTGGAAGACAGCGTGCTCTCAGTGATCGAGCGCGAGATGAACGGCTCGCCCGGCCTGATCTACATGGAGTCGGTGGCGCAGGCCAATGGAACCGGCACCATCACCATCAGCTTCGAGCCGGGCACAAATGCCGACCTGGCACAGGTGGATGTGCAGAACCGCCTCTCGCGCGCCTCGCCGCGCCTGCCGCAGGCGGTCACGCAGCAGGGTGTGCGCGTGGACAAGTCGCGCTCGAACTTCCTGCTGTTCACCATGCTCTCGTCGACCAACCCGGCGATCGACCCGATAGGACTGGGCGACTACGCGTCCCGCACCGTGGTGCCTGAACTGCAGCGCCTGCCCGGCATCGGCCAGGCGCAGCTGTTCGGCTCCGAACGGGCGATGCGCGTCTGGATCGATCCGGCGAAGCTCGCCGGTTTCAACCTGTCTTCCGCCGAGGTCACCGCAGCCATCCGCGCCCAGAACGCACAGGTGTCTTCGGGCACGCTGGGTGACTTGCCGAATGTCGCGGGCCAGGGCACCGCGGCCACGGTGGTGGTGAACGGCCAGCTCGCCAACGTCGAGCAATTCGGCAACATCGTCCTGCGCGCCAACACCGACGGTTCAGCCGTGCGGCTCAAGGACGTGGCGCGCATCGAGCTTGGCGGCCAGGCCTATGCGACGTCGGCGCGGCTCAATGGCCAGCCGGCGGTCGGTATCGGCGTGCAGCTTTCCCCCAGCGGCAACGCGCTGGGCTCAGCCAAGGCCGTCCGCCAGAAAATGGCGGAGCTGGAACGCTATTTCCCGCAGGGCGTGAGCTGGACCATTCCATATGACAGCTCGCGCTTTGTGCAGATCTCCATCTCGCAAGTGACCGAGACCCTGCTCGAGGCCGTGGCGCTGGTTTTCCTGGTGATGTTCCTGTTCCTGCAGAACTGGCGCTACACCGTGATTCCGACCATCGTCGTGCCGATCGCGCTGCTGGGCACTTTCGGAACGCTGCTGGCGCTGGGCTTCTCGATCAACGTGCTGACCATGTTCGGCATGGTGCTGGTGATCGGTATCGTGGTGGACGATGCCATCGTGGTGGTTGAAAACGTCGAACGCATCATGAGCGAGGAAGGGCTGTCGCCGCTGGACGCTACACGCAAGGCGATGAAGCAGATTTCGGGCGCCATCATCGGCGTCACCGTGGTGCTGATCTCGGTGTTCGTTCCGCTGGCTTTTTTCGCCGGCTCCACCGGCAACATCTACCGCCAGTTCTCCGCCGTGATGGTGGCGTCCATCGGGTTTTCGGCCTTCATGGCGCTGTCGCTGACACCGGCGCTGTGCGCCACGCTGCTCAAGCCGGTGGAAGCCGGGCACCACCAAGAAAAGCGCGGCTTCTTCGGCTGGTTCAACCGCGGCTTCTCGCGCACCGCCAAAGGCTACGAGAGCCTTGTCGCGCGTATCCTCAAGCGCGCAGCACGTTACCTGATCATCTATGCGGCGATCATCGGTGCGGTTGCCGTGGTCTACATGCGGCTGCCGACATCCTTTCTGCCCGGCGAGGACCAGGGCAACATACTGGTCAACGTGCAATTGCCGCCCGGCGCCACGCAGGAGCGCACGCTCTCGGTCATGCAGCAGGTCGAAGGCTACATCCTCAAGCAGCCCGAAGTGCAGAGCATGGTCGGTGTGCTGGGCTTCAGTTTCTCCGGCCAGGGCCAGAATGCGGCGCTGGCTTTCGTGACGCTCAAGGACTGGTCCGAACGCGAGGGCAAGGGCCAGACGGCCGAAGCCCTGGCCGGCCGGGCCTTTGGTGCGCTGTCCGGTATCCGCGACGCTTTCATCTTTCCGCTCAGCCCGCCGCCCATTCCCGAACTGGGTACGGCCAGCGGTTTTACCTTCCGCCTGCAGGACCGGGGTGGTGCGGGCCACGAGGCGCTGGTCAATGCGCGCAACCAGCTGCTGGGCATGACGGGCAAGAGCCCGGTGCTGGCGCAGGTGCGGCCGGATGGCCTGGAGGATGGTCCGCAGCTCCAGATCGACATTGACCGCGACAAGGCCAATGCATTAGGTGTTTCCTTTGATTCGATCAACACAACCCTCTCGACCGCGCTGGGATCGAGCTACGTGAACGACTTTCCCAATCAGGGGCGTCTGCAGCGCGTGGTGGTGCAGGCCGACGCACCGGCGCGCATGCAGCCGGATGACCTGCTGCAGCTCAATGCAAGCAACAGCCTGGGCCGGCCGGTGCCGCTGTCGGCCTTTGCGAGCACGCGCTGGGTGACGGGTGCGCAGCAGACCATCCGCTACAACGGTTATCCAGCCATGCGCATTTCGGGTTCGGCCGCGCCGGGCTACAGCTCGGGCGCTGCGATGGCCGAAATGGAAAAACTGGCAGCGCAGCTGCCCGCCGGCTTTGGCTTCGAGTGGACCGGCCAGTCGCGCGAGGAAAAACTTGCCGGCGCGCAGGCGCTGGTTCTTTACGGCTTTGCCATCCTCGCGGTGTTCCTGTGCCTCGCAGCGCTTTATGAGAGCTGGACCATTCCGATGGCCGTGATCATGGTGGTGCCGCTGGGTGTGCTGGGCGTGCTGCTGGCGACGATGCTGCGCGCCTACTCGAACGACGTGTATTTCCAGGTCGGGCTGATCACCATCATCGGCCTGTCGGCGAAAAACGCGATCCTGATCATCGAGTTTGCGAAAGACCTGGAGGCCCAGGGCAAGAGCGCGATCGAATCGGCGCTGGCCGCCGCCCACCTGCGTTTCCGTCCTATCGTGATGACCTCGCTGGCTTTCATGATGGGTGTGCTGCCGCTGGCGCTAGCCACGGGGGCCGGCTCCGCGAGCCAGCGTGCCATCGGCACCGGCGTGATCGGCGGCATGATCACCGGGACCGCGCTGGCAGTGATTTTTGTGCCGGTGTTTTTTGTGGTGGTGCGCAGCCTGTTCAAGGGCAGCGAGCGGCAAAGAAAAATGTATTCCGACCATGCCAGGGCGGCAGGTTTTGACGGAGACGGAAATGAAGCGAAAACCCATGAGTAAGGCCCGGCTGCTGCAGCTCCTGGCGCTGGGCGCAGCAGCGCTGGCGGCAGGCTGCTCCATGGCGCCCAAGTACGAACGTCCGGAAGCGCCGGTTGCTACCGACTGGCCGGGCTTGCGCCTGGCGCGCTCGCTGGCGGTCGCCCCGGCCACGGCCTCGGCGGCGGTGCAGACGACGGCGGCGGCCGACATCGAGTGGCAAAGTTTTTTCAGCGACCCCAAGCTGAGGCAACTGATCGAGGCGGCGCTGCGCAACAACCGCGACCTGCGCATCGCGGTGCTCAACATCGAGCAGGCCAGGGCGCAGTTCCGGATCCAGCGAGCCGACCAGTTCCCCACCGTGGGCCTGGCGGCCACCGGCACGCGCCAGCCCAATGCCAACGGCAATGGCAGCATTTCCAGTGTCTACACCGCCGGCCTGGCAATGACGTCCTACGAGATCGACTTTTTTGGCAGAGTGGCCAGCCTCAAGGACGCTGCGCTGGCGCAATACCTGGCCACTGAAGAAGGGCGAAAGACCACGCAGATCAGCCTGGTTGCGGCGGTGGCCACCACCTACCTGAGCCTGCTTGCCGACGAAGAGCTGCTGACGATCACGCAACAGACCCTGGCGACGCGTGAAGAATCCTTCAAGCTCAGCCAGCTGCGTTTTGACAACGGGGCCACGTCAGAGCTGGACCTGCGCCAGGCGGAGTCGCTGACCGAGGCCGCGCGCGTCAGCCTGGCGCAATTGCAGCGCCAGCGCGCGCTCGATGAAAACCTGCTGACGCTCCTGCTGGGCCAGCCCCTGACCGGCGAACTGGCGGCCGCGCTGCCGGCGGGGCAGGCGCTGGCCGATGCGCCGCTGATGGTGGATGTGCCTGCCGGCCTGCCTTCGGACCTGCTGACCAAGCGCCCGGACATCCGCCAGGCCGAGCAGCAACTGCTGGCAGCGAATGCCAACATCGGCGCGGCACGCGCTGCGTTTTTTCCGAACATCACGCTGACGGCGACGGCCGGCAGCGTCAGCAACCACCTGTCGGGGCTGTTCAAAAGCGGCACCTACGGCTGGACCCTGGCACCGCAGCTGTTTTTGCCGCTGTTTGATGCCGGCCGCAACCGGGCGGGGCTCGACTCGGCCAATGCCGGACGCGACATTGCCGTGGCGCAGTACGAAAAAGCGATTCAAACCGCATTCCGCGAAGTGGCCGACGCGCTCGCAGGCCGTGCCACGCTCGGCGAGCAACTGCGTGCACAGCAGGCCCAGGCCAATGCCGAAGCCACCCGCTTCAAGCTGTCGGACCTGCGCTACCAGAACGGCATTGCCAGCCAGCTCGATTTGCTGGACGCACAGCGCTCGCTGTTCACGGCGCGCCAGGCTGTGGTGCAAACCCGGCTGTTGCAGCTGCAGAACCAGGTCACGCTGTATAAAACCCTGGGTGGCGGCTGGAAAGAGCCTGCCGCCACGGCCACGCCCTGAAGCACAGCGGCGTGCTGTCGGCATTTTTCATGCTATCAATAATATAGCTGACTATGCCCGGCGGTAAAGGGCTTGTGGCTGATTTTCCTTCAGATTTCGGGCCGCAGGCCTAACGCGCAAAGACGCGCAGGTAGAGCACAAAGACAGCGGCCAGCCACAGTGTTTCGGCCAGCATCAGCGCCATCGGCCGCCAGCCCAGCTTCACCAGGTCTTCGAACGAGGTCTTGATACCCAGCGCCGAAATCGCAACCACCAGGCAGACGCGGGACACCTGGCCCAGGCTTTCCGTGAGCCCGGGTGTGATGGCTCCCAGGCTGTTGAGCAGCACCAGGGCCATGAAAGCGATCAGGAAAAAAGGCAGCAATGGCGCCTGGCGGCTGGCGCTCGTGGACGCGCTGCTGCGCTGCCGCCAGTACCAGGCCAGCACGGCAACCGCGGGTACCAACAGCATGACGCGAAAAAGTTTGACGATCACGGCCACGTCGCCCGCTTCATGCGAAATCATCAGGCCGGCACCGACAACCTGCGCCACGTCGTGTATGGTGCCTCCCAGGAAGATGCCGGCGCCGGTGTCACTGAGCCGCAGAAATTTGACCAGCAGCGGATAGGCAAGCATCGCCAGGGTGGACAGTCCTGTCACACCGACCACGGTCAGCAGTGTGTGGCGCTCGGTTTCCTTGCTCTTGGGCATGACGGCGGATACCGCCAGTGCAGCCGATGCGCCGCAAATGGACACGGCTGCGCCGCAGAGCAGGCCGAAGTCGGTCTTCAGGCCCAGGCGCCGCGCCAGCCAGGCACCCAGCGCGATGGTGCTGACCATGCCCAGCACTGCCGTGGCCAGCGGGCCGATGCCGAGTTGCCCGATTTGCGCCAGCGTGATGCGTGCACCCAGCAATGCCACACCGATGCGCAGCAGGGTTTTGGCGCAGAACTCGATGCCGGGCCGGCAGCGCGCATCCTCGTGCAGAAAGTGAAAAGCCAGCCCGAACAGCAGGGCGTAAAGCAGTTGCGGCCCGCCGTAGTGTTCGGAAAGGAACGTGGCGCCCAGCATGATGAGCAGGGGCAGCGCCAGGCCGGGCCACAGGCTGCGGGTGTGGCGTATCCAGGGGCGCGCATGGCTGAGCATGGTTGTGAAAACCTTGAAGGGGAAAAGAGGCGGGGGAAGGAATGGGGAAGGAGAAGCTCAGGCGGCCAGCGCGGTAAACCCCTGCGCCAGGTCGCCCAGCAGGTCCGCCGGGTCTTCCAGTCCGACGTGCAGCCGGATCACCTGGCCCCGGGCCGACCAGTCGGCCACGCTGCGGGCCCTGCGCATGTCGGCCAGCGTGACCAGGCTTTCATAACCGCCCCAGGAAGCGCCTATGCCAAACAGCTGCAGGCTGTCGATCAACCGCTCGGCAGCGCGCTGGTTGAAGCCGGGTTGCAGCTCAAAGGAAACCAGGCCATTGCTTCCCCTGCAGTCCCTTTGCCACAGGGCATTGCCCGGGTGATCGGGGAGTGCAGGGTAAAACACATTCGCCACCTCGGTGCGCAATTGAAGCCAGTGCGCCACCTGCAGGCCATGGCTCTCGTGCATGGCCAGGCGTGCGGCCAGGCTGCGTGCGCCGCGCAGTACGAGCCAGGCATCGTCGGGGCTGACCGTCATGCCGAAAGCGTCGCAGCGTTCGGCCAGCGCCGGCCAGGCCTCTCTGGTGGTGGCGACGGTGCCCATCATCACGTCGGAATGACCGGACAGGTATTTGGTGGCGGCCATGATGGAGACGTCGGCGCCCAGCGCCAGCGGACGGTACTGACAGCCGGAGCCCCAGGTGTTGTCGGCCACCAGCAACAGGCCACGCGCACGGGCCAGTTTGGCCAGGCGCGGCAGGTCGCACATCTCATAGACCAGCGAGCCCGGGCATTCCGCATAAATCAGGCGTGTGCCAGCCTCGATTTTTTCTTCCGCGTCGCTGCCATCGGCGGCAAAAAAAGTGCAGCGGATGTTGTAGGGCGCCAGAAAGGAATCAGCCAGCTTGCGGGCCGGCTCGTACACGCTGTCCGACATCAGTACATGGTCGCCGGGCTTCAGGTAGGCCAGCAGGGTCATGGCAATGGCGGCCAGGCCGGTGGGGAACAGCCGCGTGCGGTACGCTTCCTCGAGTTCGCTGACCAGGTCTTCGAGCGCGAAGCTGGTTGGGTTGCCGCGCGCTCCGTAGGTGAACAGGCGTTCATCGCCGCGCCTTTCACGCATCTCGCGCTGCTGCGCCACGCTGTCAAACAACACGGTGCTGGCACGCACGACGGGCGGGTTGACCGGGCTTCCCCCGTCGAAGGCAGGGTGTTTGCCGGCGTGGACCAGCCGGGTCAATGGTGCAGCCGGTGGAGGCGGTGGGGTGGTCATGGGGGGAGCGCTACGGCAGGGTGGCGCATCAGTCGAGCTTGGCGCCCGAGAGCTTGACCACGCGGGACCAGCGGGCGATGTCTTCCTTGAGCTGGGCGGCAAAGGCGGTGGAGGTATTTCCCACCACTTCACTGCCGCCGTCGGTGATCAGCTTGCTGACTTCCGGCGTCCTCAGCGAGCGCACGATGCTGTCATGCAGGTAGGCGACGCGCTCGGGTGGCGTGCCGGCGGGTGCAAAAAATCCGTACCAGTCTTCAAAGGTCGAGTTGCGGTAGCCGAGTTCTTCCAGCGTCGGGACTTTCGCAAACACACCGATGCGGCGCGGGCTGGTGACGGCCAGGGCGCGCATTTTGCCGTTCTGGATGAAGCTGGCTACCGAGGAGGTGGAGGTGATCAGCAGGTCCACCTGGCCACCGAGCAGGTCGGTGATGGCAGGCGCGGCGCCTTTGTACGGCACGTGGGTCATGTTCAGCGCGCTGTCTTTCTCCAGCACTACGCCGACCAGGTGCGAGAGCGTGCCGTTGCCCGGCGTGGCGTAGGTGACGCGGCCCGGCTGGCTCTTGATGCTGGCAGCCAGGTCCGCAAAGCTTTTCAGTGCCGAGTTGCTGGCCACGACCAGCACCAGAGGGGCTGCGTTGATCTGGGTGATGGGCACGAAATTCTTGAGCGGATCAAAACCCGGCGATGCATACAGCGTGGGGTTGACCGCCATCAGCGAGACCTGGCCGGTCAGCACGGTGTAGCCGTCGGGCCTGGCGTCGGCCACCGTCTTGGCCCCAATGTTGCCGCCGGCGCCGCCGCGGTTGTCCACCACCGCGCTCTGGCCCGTGATCTCGGACAGGCGGCTGGTCACGAGGCGCGTGGTGCCGTCATTGCCGCCGCCGGCCGGGAAGGGCGAAACAAACTTGATGGTCTGGTTGGGAAAGCCGCCGACCTGCGGCATCGGTTGGGCCGAAGCGCCGGGCAGGGCAAACACAGCCCAGCAGAATGAGGCAACAGTGAATTTCAGCTTGGCAAGCATGGCGACTCCTGGATGAAAAAAATGGAAAAGACGGGCGGGCGTGACTAAGGGCTCAAGTTAAGGGCTCAAGTGGGACAACTGGGGCGAAGGCGGCAGGCGGTAGGCGCCCAGTTCGCGTTCGTCCAGCTGCGCAATCAGGTTGATTTCCCAGGCCAGGTACTGGCGCGCGGCTTCCTTGTTGCCGTCATGCCGGTCATGCACAAAGAACAGGAAGTCAATGCAGTCCTTGTCAGCGGGCAGCTTGCCAGGGCCCTGCAGCGTCAGGCCGGCGCTGTGCCAGGTGGCGGGGTTTCCTTCCAGCAGGCTGGCCGACAGGCCCAGTTCCTGCAGGTCGATGGCGGCGCAGGCGGCCACAGCCGGATCGTCGGCGATCAGCACCACCGGGCGGCGTTCACCCGCCAGCAGGCGGGGCAGGTGTGGCCGGATGGACCAGCGTGCGCCCGCGATGTGGCCCTGGCGAAATTGCATGCTGGGGCGCAGGTCCAGCGCGACCAGGGAGTCACCGGCCAGGCCGAACGCGAGGACGCTGGCGTTGGTGGCAGGCAATGCGGGCAGGGCCACCGGTTTCGGTTCAGGCAAGGCCAGGCCGCTGTCCAGTCCCCGGTCCAGCACGCTGGCATCGTGGCCCATCTGGCGCAGCCAGCTGGCGATGGTGAGCGCGCGGATGCCGTCGGAATCGAACAGCACCAGCCGGGCCTGGCGCACGCCAACGTATTGGTCGTTGGCCTGGATCAACTGGCCGCCCGGCGTGTGCTGGGCGCCCGGCAGGCTGCCGCGGGCATATTCCTCGGGCGTGCGGACATCGCACAGGAAGAGCGTACGCTGCGCATCCCTGGCCCAGTCGCCCACGGTTGCTGCATCAACCACCGGCACCTCGAAACGCCGGGCCAGCGCCTGCGCCGCGGCGCGCATGCCGCCCGGCTCGCCCGGCTCGCCATAACGGCGCTGGCTGCCGCGTTCCAGCTCCAGGTCGGCCAGGTACCAGCCCTGGGTGCCGTTTTCCAGGGCGAAGACCGGGTTGGGCAGGCCGAGGTTGATCAGCGTCTGCGCCCCCAGGATGCTGCGTGTGCGCCCTGCGCAATTGACCACGATGCGGGTCTGCTCGCCGGGCACGAGCGCGCGAATGCGCAGGGCCAGCTCGCCGTTCGGGCAACTGGTCGCTGTCGGAATGTTCATCTTCTGGAATTCCGAAAACGGCCTGCCGTCCAGCACGACCACGTCTTCCCGCCTGTCCAGCATGGCTGCCAGTTCGGTGGCGCTGACCCGGGGCGTGTGGTAGACCTGTTCGACCAGCTCGCCAAAAGTCTTGGACGGCACGTTGACGCCCGCAAACAGCGGAAAGCCGGCGGCTTGCCAGCCGGCCGTGCCGTCCTTCAGCACAAACACGTCGGAGTAACCCAGTGCGGCCAGCCGGCGCGCGGCGCGGGGTGCCACCTCCTGGCCGTCGTCGTAAACCACCAGCCGCACGGTTTTGCGCGGCGCCAGGCGCGGCACGTCCAGCTCGAGCCGGCTGTAGGGCAGGGTGATGCCGTAAAACAAATGCGACTGGCCGTACTGGCCGTGCTCACGCACATCAAACAGCGCAATTTCCTGGCCGTCATGCAGCCAAGATTTCAGCGTGGCCGCTTCTACAAAACGCGTCATGGGAACCTGAAGAGGGGTGGGGTGAAGATCGGGCGAAGGCATCAGCGGCGCGTCTGGACGCCGATGGACATGGTTTCGCAGGTGCCTTTTTCCATGTCGTAACCGGTGCGTGTGTTCAGGGTTTCCAGCGCGCGGCCATACATGTGCAGATGGCGGATGACCTGCCCGGCCGGGATCTCGACCGAGTGGATGTCGTCCGGCATCAATGCGATGCCAGTGCCCGGCTCCACGACAACGGCAGCCACTTCCCTGAGCTGCGCCTTGCCCGGCACCGAGCCGTCGTCCAGGCGTTCGTACACGCGGTTGAGTTCGGAGCCTTCCACCGCGCTGATGCAGGCCCAGGTGGTGTGGTTGTGCGGCACGATGCGCTTGCCGGGGCGCATTACGTTCAGATAGAGCGCGAAGCTCTGGTCGGCGTCTTCGGTGATCAGGTAGCGGGCCTGCAGCTCGCCGTCCTCCGGTGCGGCGAAATCGGCGGCACTCCACAAGGCCTTCTGTGCTGCCAACTGGTTCACGACCGCCAGGATGTCGGCCAGCGAGCGGCGCGTGGGCTCATTATTCCCAGCTATTTTTTTAATGCGTTTGATGCTATCGCTTACGGCCTCGCTGCGTGCTGCTGGGGTGGTCATGAGATGTTTTCCTGATCAAAGTCACTGGTAACAGTGCCAATGTAAGCAGACCGGCTTTGTCGAACAACATAGAAATAGAGATAAATACATTAGTATTTGTTATGTATGAATACGCTTGATCTCGAGTTGCTGCGGTCGCTGGTGGCCATTCAGGAGCAGGACAGCTTTGCCGCTGCGGCGGTGCACCTGGGCAAAACGCAATCGGCGGTAACGCAGCAGATGCAGCGCCTGGAAGACCAGATCGGCCACCCGCTGTTCAGCAAGCAGGGGCGCCACAAGCGCCTGACGCCGCATGGCCTCAAGCTGCTGGACTACGCGCGCCACCTGCTGTCCATCAACGACGAGGCCATGCGCAGCCTGCAGCAGGGCAACCTCGAAGGCGTGCTGCGCATAGGTGCGCCGCACGATGTGGCCGAAACCATGCTGCCGCCCCTGCTGGCGCAGGTGGCGCGTGCTTCACCCTTGCTGCAACTCGACATTCATGTCGGGCGCAGCCCTTTCCTGATGGAGTCGCTCAAGCGCGGCGAGATCGACATGACTATCTCCAACCGCAATGATTCCGCGCTCGAGGGAGTGGTCTTGCGCACCTCGCCCACGGTGTGGCTGTGCTCGGCCAGCTATGTGTTCGACCGGTCCAAGCCGGTTCCGCTGGTGCTGGCCGACGGGCCCAGCCTGTTTCGCCGGCTGGCGCAGGAAGCCCTCGACGGGGCGGGCATCCTCTGGTCGCCCAACTACACCTCGTCCAGCCTGATCGGCATCAAGGCGGCATTGCGTGCCGGACTGGGCGTGACGGCGCGGGGCGTCGAGCTGGTGGGCGCCGACCTGCGCGTGCTTGGTGAAAACGACGGCTTGCCACGCCTGCCCGACGTGGCCTACCACCTGTTCATCCGCAGGAACGTGATCAATCCGCTGACGCGCCAGGTGTTCGACATGCTCAAAGCCAACCTGGGTCTGATTCGCAGTGCGGCGCCGCCCGAGGTCCTGGCTTGAGCCCGGCTGTCTTGCCCGAAATGGCGTTGGTGCCGGGGCTTGAGTATGTTTGTGGTCTGGGCCCTTATCGGGCGGGCACAAGCAGCTATTAAAAGTGTAGCGAATTTGCGATGACGTCCAGCTGCAGCCAGCGCTGTGCTGCAGCTTCCAGCGTCTGCTGCGAGCCGGAGGTCAGCAAGGTGATGCGGCCATCGCCGCCGGCCCTGAGCAGGCCCGCCGCTTCCAGCAGGCGCCGTGTCTGGCGTGCGACCGGCGCGCCGGTTTCGATCATGTGCACGCCTGCACCCACATGGAGGGCAAGGTGCCGTTGCGCGAAAGGATAGTGCGTGCAGCCCAACACGAGGGTGTCGATCTGGCCTTCTTCGCGGCCGAAGGGGCCGAGCGCCTGCATATAGCGGGCACAAAGTTGCGCAATCTGCGCAGCATCGTCGTTCTCGATCGCATCGGCCAGGCCATCGCAAGGCATCAGCACGAACTCGGCCTGGTCTTTCAGCGAGTCGTGCAGTGTGCGGACTTTGGCGCTGCCCAGCGTGCCGCGTGTACCGATCACCCCGATGCGCCGCGTCTTGCTCAGGGCTGCTGCCGGTTTGAGCGCGGGCTCCACGCCGACCAGCGGCAGGTGCGGATATTCTGCGCGGATCAGGTGGATGGCCGCGGCGGTGGCCGTGTTGCAGGCGATCACCAGGGCCTTGACTTGGTGGTTCTGCAGCAGGCGCTGGACCACGATCCGCGTCCGCGCTATGACATAGTCGTCGCCGCGCTCGCCATAGGGCGCGAAGCCCGAGTCGGCCAGATAAACGAAGTCCTCGCGCGGCAACTCGGCGCGCAGCGCCCGCAGCACGCTCAGGCCGCCGACGCCGCTGTCAAAAATACCTACGGGCCCCGACGGTCGCGCACTGCGTGTCACTTTCTGTCCCCCGAGGGGGCCGCTGCGCCTGCAGTCCGGCGAAGCCGGTTCCGCGGCCCCGCCTTGATTGAAGCGCGTTCAGGCAGCAGCAACTGCAATGCCCTTGAATTCGCCGGTGGCAATCTTCTTCTGCCACTCGGCTGGCCCGGTGATGTGGGCGCTGGTGCCGCCCGCATCAACCGCCACGGTGACCGGCATGTCCACCACGTCGAATTCGTAGATGGCTTCCATGCCGAGGTCGGCAAAACCAACGACTGTTGCGTGTTTGATCGCCTTGCTGACCAGGTAGGCAGCGCCGCCCACCGCCATCAGGTAGGCACTCTGGTGCTTCTTGATGGCCTCAATCGCGACCGGGCCGCGCTCGGCCTTGCCTATCATGGAGATCAGGCCGGTTTGCGCCAGCATCATCTCGGTGAACCCGTCCATGCGGGTGGCGGTGGTGGGCCCGGCCGGGCCGACTGCCTCGCCGGCCACCGGGTCAACCGGGCCGACGTAATAGATCACGCGGTTGGTGAAGTCGACCGGGAGTTTTTCGCCTTTGGCCAGCATGTCGGCAATGCGCTTGTGCGCGGCGTCACGGCCGGTCAACATCTTGCCGTTGAGCAGCAGCGTGTCGCCAGGTTTCCAGCTCGCCACTTCGGCCTTGGTCAGGGTATCGAGGTTGACCTTCTTGCTTTTCACGTAATCGGGTGTCCAGTTCACGTTGGGCCAGAGGTCCAGGCTGGGCGGTGTCAGGTAAACCGGGCCGCTGCCGTCGAGCACAAAATGCGCATGGCGCGTGGCGGCGCAGTTCGGAATCATCGCCACCGGCTTGCTGGCCGCGTGGGTGGGGTACATCTTGATCTTGATGTCCAGCACCGTGGTGAGGCCGCCCAGGCCTTGCGCGCCTATGCCCAGGGCGTTGACCTTCTCAAACAGTTCCAGGCGCAGTTCTTCTGTCTTGGTGAGCTTGGCGCCGGACGAAGACTTCGCCTGCAGCTCGTACATGTCCAGGTCGTCCATCAGGCTTTCCTTGGCCATCAGGACTGCTTTCTCCGCGGTGCCGCCAATGCCTATGCCCAGCATGCCGGGCGGGCACCAGCCAGCGCCCATGGTCGGCACGGTCTTGAGCACCCAGTCCACCACCGAGTCGCTGGGGTTGAGCATGACCATCTTGCTTTTGTTTTCCGAGCCGCCGCCCTTGGCCGCCACCGTCACGTCGACGGTGTTGCCGGGAACGATCTCGGTGAAGATCACGGCCGGCGTGTTGTCCTTGGTGTTCTTGCGGTCGAACTGCGGGTCGGCCACCACGCTGGCGCGCAGGGTGTTGTCGGGGTGGTTGTAGCCGCGCCGCACCCCTTCGTTGATGGCGTCTTCCAGGCTGCCGGTAAACCCTTCGAGCCGGACGTTCATGCCGACTTTCAGGAACACATTGACAATGCCGGTGTCCTGGCAGATCGGACGGTGGCCGGTGGCGCTCATTTTGCTGTTGGTCAGGATTTGCGCAATCGCGTCCTTGGCCGCCGGGCTTTGCTCCCGCTCATAGGCACGCGCCAGGTGGGCGATGTAGTCGGCCGGGTGGTAGTAGCTGATGAACTGCAGGGCGGCGGCAACGGATTCGATGAGGTCGGCTTGTCGGATGGTCGTGGTCATGGGGTGATGCGTCGTGGGTACTTTGAAAAGGGTCTTCCCGGCAAAGGCAGATGGCCCGGATTTTTTGGGCAACAATACGTCTTCAATGAGAATGACTTTCATTTGCCTGGCTGTCTTTCCCGACCGCCAAAAGCCCCCTATTTTGACAGGTAAGCACACACCATGAAGACACGCAGCGAACGAGACACCTTTGGCCCGATTGACGTGCCCGCCGACCGCCTCTGGGGCGCGCAGACGCAGCGTTCGCTGCAGAACTTCGACATCTCCGGCGAACAGCAGCCGCGCGAGATCATCCGGGCGCTGGCGCAGGTCAAGCGCTCCTCGGCCGCCGTGAATCACGCGTTGGGCCTGCAGGATGAAAAGAAGACACAAGCGATCATCGCGGCGGCTGACGAGGTGATCGCAGGCAAACATGCGGACGAGTTCCCGCTGGTGGTCTGGCAAACCGGCTCCGGCACCCAGACCAACATGAACGTCAACGAGGTGCTGGCCAACCGCGCCAGCGAACTGCTGGGTGGCGAGCGCGGCGGAAGCCGGCTGGTGCATCCCAACGACGACGTCAACCGCAGCCAGTCGTCCAACGATGTGTTTCCGACCGCCATGCATGTGGCGGCAGTGGACGCGATCACCCACAGGCTGCTACCGGCCATCGCGACGCTGCGCAGCACGCTGGCCAAAAAGGCGCAGGACTTCAACAGCATCGTCAAGATTGGCCGCACCCATTTGCAGGACGCCACGCCGCTGACACTGGGCCAGGAGTTCTCCGGTTATGTAGCGCAACTCGAACACGGCGAAAAACATGTGCACGCCGCCTTGCCGCACCTGTGCGAGCTGGCGCTGGGCGGCACCGCCGTGGGTACCGGGCTCAACGCACCGGCGGGCTACGCGGAGCAGGCGGCCGCGGAACTCGCGCGCCTGACAGGGCTGCCTTTCGTGACGGCGCCGAACAAGTTTGAAGCGCTGGCTTCGTGCGATGCGCTGGTTCACGCCCATGGTGCACTCAAAACCCTGGCCGGCAGCATGATGAAAATCGCCAACGACGTGCGCTGGCTAGCCAGCGGGCCGCGCAGCGGCATAGGCGAGCTCTCGATTCCGGAAAACGAACCCGGCTCCTCCATCATGCCCGGCAAGGTCAATCCCACGCAAAGCGAGGCGGTGACCATGCTGTGCTGCCAGGTCTTCGGCAACGACGTGGCCATCAACATCGGCGGGGCGTCCGGCAATTTCGAGCTCAATGTGTTCCGGCCCATGATTTCCCACAATTTCCTGCAGAGCGTGCGCCTGCTGGCCGACGGCATGCGCAGCTTCAACGACCACTGCGCCGTGGGCATTGAGCCGAACCGTGACCGCATCGCCGAACTGGTGGACAGCTCCCTGATGCTGGTGACGGCGCTCAATCCGCATATCGGTTACGACAAGGCCGCCTTTATTGCGAAGAAGGCGCACAAGGAGGGCAGCAGCCTGCGCAACGCGGCTGTTGCATCGGGCCATGTGACGGCGGAGCAGTTTGATGCCTGGGTGGTACCGGGCCAGATGGTGGGCAGCCAGTCCGGCAAGCCATAGGTCAGAGCCGCGCATGTTCAATTTTTTTCGACGCGCTGCCAGCCGGTTCATCCATTCCGAGTCGTCAGGAGGCGTGGTACTGGCACTCGCAGCCCTGCTGGCGCTGCTGGTCAGCAACTCCCCGTGGTCTGCGGTTTACCAGGGCTTTCTGGCCTGGCCGGGCGAATTGCGCATGGGCCACGACTGGCTGGTGCTTTCCAAATCACTGCTGCATTGGGTCAACGATTTGTGGATGGCGGTTTTCTTCTTCCTGGTCGGGCTGGAGATCAAGCGCGAAATGATCGAGGGCGAGCTGGCGTCGCGCAGCCAGGCCCTGCTTCCCGCCGGCGCAGCGCTTGGCGGCATGCTGGTGCCGGCGCTGATTTACGTGGCGATCAATTGGGGAGACGCTACGGCGCTGCGCGGCTGGGCCATTCCTGCCGCGACCGATATCGCGTTTGCGCTGGGGATCCTGGTCCTGCTGGGCAGCCGGGTGCCTGCGTCACTGAAGATATTTTTGACGGCGGTCGCCATCATCGATGACCTGGGCGCCATCCTGATCATTGCGTTTTTCTACACGGACGGTCTGTCGGTGACCGCGCTGCTTGCCGGCGGGGCGGGGGTACTGGTGCTTGCGCTGCTGAACCGGGCGCGGGTCGTGGCCATAGCACCGTATGTGATCGTCGGGCTGGTCATCTGGGTCTTTGTCTACAAGTCTGGCATCCATGCCACGCTGGCAGGTGTGCTCACCGCCCTGGCCATTCCCCTGTCGGACGGCAAAGGCGGTTCGCCCCTGAAGGTGGCTGAACATGTGCTCCATCCCTGGGTGGCTTTTGTGGTGCTGCCTATGTTTGCTTTTGCCAATGCCGGCGTGTCGCTGGAAGGGGTGACGGTTGCCACGCTCTTGCAGATGGTGCCCCTGGGCATTGCGTCGGGGCTGCTTGTTGGAAAGGCTGTGGGCGTTTTTGGCGCGTCCTGGCTGCTGATCCGGTATGGCGGCGCGCAGTTGCCTGCTCAGTCAGACTGGACTCAATTTTTTGGCGTTTGCCTGCTTTGCGGCGTGGGTTTTACCATGAGCCTCTTCATAGGCGCCCTGGCGTTTGAAGGGCAGGGGGCCGGCTACGAAACGCAGGTCAAGCTCGGCGTACTTGGTGGGTCGCTGCTTTCCGGACTGCTGGGCACGGCGATGCTGCTGCGCCGCGCGCGCCACCTCTGACGTTCAGTGTTTTTGCGCAGCGATACCCGACATGATCTTGTCGGTGTAAGCGATGGCGATGGCCGAAAGCAGGAAGGTGATGTGGATGGCTGTCTGCGCAATCAGCACTCGGTCGGTGTAGTTGTCGGCATTGATGAAGGTCTTCAGCAGGTGAATGGAGCTGATGCCGATGATGGCGGTTGCCAGCTTGACCTTGAGCACCGAGGCATTGACATGGCTCAACCACTCAGGCTGGTCGCGGTGGCCTTCCAGGTTCATGCGGCTGACAAAGGTCTCGTATCCGCCCACAATGACCATGATCAGCAGGTTGGAGATCATGACCACATCGATCAGTGCCAGCACCACCAGCATGATGACTGTTTCATTGAGAGTGGTGACCGGCGCGGTGGTCTTGTAGCCAATGCTGGTGATCAGCGCCTGCAAAGCGGTCTGACTGCCGAAAACGGCTTCGATCAGGTGCAGCAATTCGAATAGGAAATGGTACACATAGACGCCTTGCGCGGCGATCAAGCCCACGTACAGGGGCAATTGCAGCCAACGGCTGGCAAAAATAAAGTTTGGAATGGGCCGCAGAGGCGACACTTTGTCGGAGTGGATTTTGGGTTCTGACATGAATTTGAGGGTTTGTACGGGTTTTGCGAATTGTAGGCGCGCGCTGGAGGGCTCCCCGCTTGGGGTAATCTGTAAGCTTGGTGCCAGTCAGTCGAATGTAAGTGCCGAATATGACATTAGCACGCATTGCATTCAAACCCGAGGAGACAAGTCATCATGAGCGCGCCCTTATCTGCCATCGAATCCATACTGGTTGAAAACCGGGTATTTCCTCCGAATCCGGCGTTTGTCAAAGCTGCGCGTATCTCGGGTATGGATGCCTATCACGCGCTGTGTGCTGAAGCTGAGAAAGACTTCGAAGGTTTCTGGGCCCGCCTGGCACGTGAAAACCTCAACTGGAAAAAACAGTTCACCCAGACGCTGGACGAATCCAATGTCCCTTTCTACAAGTGGTTTGCCGACGGTGAGCTCAATGCCTCGTTCAACTGCCTGGACCGCCACCTGGGCACTGCCACCGAGAACAAAAAAGCCATCATTTTCGAGAGCGATGACGGCAAGGTGACCAACGTCACTTACAAGGAGTTGCACGCCAAAGTCTGCCAGTTCGCCAATGCGCTCAAGGCCATGGGCATCAAAAAAGGCGACCGCGTCATCATCTACATGCCGATGACGGTGGAGGGCGTGGTGGCCATGCAGGCCTGCGCGCGGATAGGGGCCACCCACTCCGTTGTCTTCGGCGGCTTCTCGGCCAAGAGCCTGCAAGAGCGCATCCAGGACGCCGGTGCGGTTGCGGTGATCACGGCCAACTACCAGTTGCGCGGCGGCAAGGAGCTGCCGCTCAAAGCCATCGTGGATGAGGGCGTCGCCATGGGCGGCTGCGAATCCATCAAGAACGTGATCGTCTACCAGCGCACGACCACGGCCTGCAACATGGTGGCCGGGCGCGACAGCCTGATGCACGAAGTCACCGCGAAGCAGCCGGTCATATGCGAGCCGGAGTTCGTGGGCGCCGAACATCCGTTGTTCATCCTGTACACCTCCGGCTCCACCGGCAAACCCAAAGGCGTGCAGCACAGCACCGCCGGTTATCTGCTCTGGGCCAAGCTGACGATGGACTGGACCTTCGACATCCAGCCTTCCGACGTGTTCTGGTGCACGGCCGACATCGGCTGGATCACCGGCCATACCTATGTGGCCTATGGCCCGCTGGCCGCGGGCGCCACCCAGGTCATCTTCGAAGGCATCCCGACCTACCCGAATGCCGGGCGCTTCTGGCAGATGATCGAAAAACACAAGGTCAGCATTTTCTACACGGCACCCACCGCCATCCGCTCACTCATCAAGGCGGCCGAGGGTGACGAAAAAATCCATCCGGCCCGTTCCGACCTGAGCAGCCTGCGCATTCTCGGTACGGTCGGCGAACCCATCAACCCGGAAGCCTGGATGTGGTATTACAAAAACGTGGGCGGTGAGCGCTGTCCGGTGGTCGACACTTTCTGGCAGACCGAAACCGGCGGCCACATGATCACGCCGCTGCCTGGCGCGACACCGCTCGTGCCCGGCAGTTGCACCCTGCCGCTGCCCGGAATCATGGCGGCCATCGTTGATGAAGTCGGCAACGATGTGCCGAATGGTTCCGGTGGCATGCTGGTGGTCAAGCGCCCCTGGCCGTCGATGATCCGCACCATCTGGAACGATCCCGAGCGTTTCAAGAAGAGTTATTTCCCGGAGGAAATGGGCGGAAAAATCTACCTCGCAGGTGACGGCGCGGTGCGCAGCACGGACCGCGGTTACTTCCGCATCACGGGCCGCATTGACGACGTGCTCAATGTTTCGGGCCACCGCATGGGCACGATGGAAATTGAATCGGCACTGGTCTCGCACTCCGCGCTGGTGGCCGAGGCGGCAGTGGTGGGCCGGCCTGACGACCTGACGGGTGAAGCGATCGTGGCCTTTGTGGTGCTCAAGCGCTCGCGGCCTACGGGTGACGAGGCAAAAGCGATTGCCAAGGAACTGCGTGACTGGGTCGGCAAGGAGATCGGTCCGATCGCCAAACCGAAAGACATTCGTTTCGGCGACAACCTGCCCAAGACACGCAGCGGAAAAATCATGCGCCGCCTGCTGCGCGGCATCGCCAAAGGCGAAGCCATCACCCAGGACACCTCGACACTGGAAAACCCCGCCATCCTCGATCAGCTGTCTGAAAGACAGTGAGGGAGGGCGGCGAAGCCGCATCAGCGAAGCTGTGGCGGGGGTTGGAGGACACTCATATCGCGAAGCGATGTGATGTGGCCACAAAACCCCGCCATCCTCGATCAGCTGTCTGAAAGACAGTGAGGGAGGGCGGCGAAGCCGCATCAGCGAAGCTGTGGCGGGGATGGAGGACACTCATATCGCGAAGCGATGTGATGTGGCCACAAAACCCCGCCATCCTCGATCAGCTGTCTGAAAAACAATGATGAAATCACCAGATCCACCGATCGGGGTGACCCCTGATCGGTGGCGCCGGCTTTAGCCGGTCATGAAAAAAGCCCGCTGAACCAGCGGGCTTTTTTGTACCGGAAGGGTCAGCTTATTTTTGCGTCAGCACCCAGGCGGCCAGCTTCTTGGCTTCGTCGGCATTGACCTGTGCATTGGCGGGCATGGGCACCGGACCCCAGACACCAGCGCCGCCTTTGACGATTTTTGCAGCCAGTTTGTCAACCGCGTCTTTCTGGCCAGCATATTTGGCCGCCACGTCCTTGTAGGAAGGGCCGACCAGCTTGGTCGCCACTGCATGGCAGGCCATGCAGTTTTTGGCAGTGGCCAGTTGCAGGTCAGCCAGTGCCGGGGTTGAAATGGCAAATCCGGCAGCCAGGAAAGCAATCACTGAACAGAGACGTTTCATCATTAACCTCGTGGATGGAGTTATGGATTCGGTTACAGTCAATCAACGTTATTGTAGTGGGGCGGGTTGACCTTGCCATGTAAAGGTCAAGCCCGGATTTTCAGGAGTCAGCCATGTTTTTTCTGTTGTTGGGTATCGTCGGCATCGTCTTGAAGTACCTGGATTTTGCGCCGGTGGCGGGCTGGCCCTGGTGGATCGTCCTGGCGCCGTTCGGGCTGGCCGTGCTGTGGTGGTGGTGGGCCGACAAGTCCGGCTACACCGAAAAGAAGGCCATGGAAAAAATGGAAAAACGCAAGCAGGCACGTATCGACAAGCAGCGCGACGCCATGGGCATGCTGAAGAGGAGGAAGTAGAGCCCCCACGCTTGTCACTGCGTGTACTGCGCTGCCCCCCGAGGGGGCCGCTGCGCCTGCGGACCGGCGAAGCCGGATCCGCGGCCCCCGCTTGAAGGGAGCGCCTTTGCTGCGCTCGGCGCTTCGCGACGAAAAAGCCTCTGTAGCACGCTGCAGGGGCTTTTTTTATTGTCAGTGCGTTGGGGCGATCTCAATAATCGTCGAGCACGGCACCTTTGCTGGCGCTGGACGCGTTGAAGGCAAACTTGGCCTGCACGCCGCGCATGTAGCGGGGCAGCGGGGCCTTCCAGCCCACTTTGCGTTTGGCCAGTTCGTCATCGCTGATGTTCAATTGCAGCAGCAGCTGCTTGGCGTCAATCGTGATGGAGTCGCCTTCCCGGATGAAGGCGATGTTGCCTCCGGCTGCCGCTTCGGGTGCCACATGCCCGACCACCATGCCCCAGGTACCCCCTGAAAAACGGCCGTCTGTGATCAGCCCAACGCTTTCGCCCAGGCCTGCGCCAATCAATGCGCCTGTGGGTGCCAGCATTTCAGGCATGCCGGGCCCGCCCTTGGGACCGAGGTAGCGCAATACCATCACATCACCCGCGACGATCTTGCCGGCGAGGATGGCGGCGAGCGCCGACTGTTCATCGTCGAACACGCGGGCCGGTCCGGTCATGACCGGGTTTTTCAGCCCGGTGATTTTTGCGACGCAGCCTTCGGGCGACAGGTTGCCTTTGAGGATGGCCAGGTGGCCCTGCGCGTACATGGGTTTGTCGAGGGGGCGAATCACATCCTGGTCCGCACGCGGTGCATCAGGCACATCCTTGAGTATTTCGGCGATGGTCTGGCCGCTGATGGTCAGGCAGTCACCGTGGAGGAGGCCGGCCTTGAGCAGCATCTTCATGACCTGCGGAATGCCGCCGGCCTGGTGCAGGTCGACCGCCAGGTATTTGCCGCTGGGCTTGAGGTCACACAGCACCGGCGTTTTCTGGCGCACGCGCTCGAAGTCGTCAATCGTCCAGTCCACCTCGGCGGCATGCGCGATCGCCAGGAAATGCAGGACCGCGTTGGTGGAACCACCGGTGGCCATGATCACGGCCACGGCGTTTTCAATCGCTTTTTTGGTCACGATGTCGCGCGGCTTGATGTTCTTTTTGATGGCTTCGACCAGCACCTTGGCCGACTCTTTCGCCGAGTTCATTTTCTCGTCGTGCGGATTGGCCATGGTCGACGAGTAGGGCAGGGAGATACCCAGCGCTTCGAAGGCGGACGACATGGTGTTGGCCGTGTACATGCCGCCGCAGCTGCCGGTTCCGGGGATGGCACGACGCTCGATCTGCAGCAGGTCTTCGTCGCTCATGCGGCCTGCTGAATGTTCGCCCACGGCCTCGAACACGCTGACGATGTTCAGGTCCTTGCCCTTGTAGTGTCCCGGCAGGATGGTGCCACCGTAGACGTAAATGGCAGGAACGTTGGCGCGCAGCATGCCCATCAGGCCGCCCGGCATGTTCTTGTCGCAACCACCGACCACCAGCACACCGTCCATCCACTGGCCCTGCACGCAAGTCTCGATGCAGTCAGAGATCACTTCGCGGCTCACCAACGAGTACTTCATGCCTTCGGTGCCCATGGCCATGCCGTCTGAAATGGTGGGTGTGCCAAAGACCTGCGCGTTGCCGCCTGCTTCCTCGATGCCGGCAATTGCCGCATCGGCGAGTTTTTGCAGGCCGCTGTTGCAGGGCGTGATGGTGCTGTGTCCGTTGGCGACGCCGACCATCGGTTTCTTGAAGTCACCGGCCTCGTAGCCCATCGCGTAATACATCGAACGGTTGGGCGCACGCGAAGTGCCTTCGGTGATGTTTCTGCTGCGGCGGTTGATGGCGTCACCGACGCTGTCTTTGTCCTGTTGGGTCATGGCTTGTCTTTGCAGTGGGATGTTTGAAGGAAAAGGCAAAGTATGCGCTGCCTCTTTGAGCGCTTCCAATATATTTCTTGGGCTGTATTAATATGTATCACATATGAATACGCCGACCATAGAACTTCGGCTCTGGCGCCAGTTTGCGACCCTGGCCGAAGAGCTTCATTTCGGCCGTGCCGCAGTGCGGCTGCACATGACCCAGCCGCCGCTGACCCAGGCCATTGCCCAGCTGGAGAAGTTGCTGGCAGTGCGCCTGTTCGACCGTACCAAGCGCAGTGTGCGGTTGACATCGACCGGCCTGGCCTTGTTGCCTGCGGTTCACGAGTTGCTGGCACGGGCGCAGGCGCTGCCCGAGCAGGCGCGGGCAGCGGCCGGCGGGGAAGTGGGGCGCTTGCGGCTGGCTTTTGTGTCTACGGCAGGTTTTTCGCTGCTGCCTGAATGGGTCCGGGCCTTTCGCGAACGCTATCCACAGGTTCAGCTGGAATTGCTGGAGGCCACTGGCGACATGCAGTTGCAGGCCTTTGAGCGCCATGAGATCGATGCCGGCATCATGCTGCATTCTCCCGGCTTTGCACCCACTGGCCTGGAGCGTCGCCCGATTGCCGAAGAGCCCCTGCTGCTGGTGCTGCCCGACCACCATCCCTTGGCCACCAAAACGCCGTTGGTGCTGGATGAGGTGCTGGACCAGCCACTGGTGATCTTTCCGCGCCGCCTCCTGCCGTCGCTCTACGACGCGATCTTTGCCATGTACCACGCCGCAGCCCGGTCGCCGCAGGTGGCGCAGGAGGCGATCCAGATGCAAACGATAGTGAACCTGGTATCGGCTGGCCTGGGCGTGGCCTGGGTACCCGAGAGCGTCAGGCAGTTCCAGCGGCCGGGGGTGGTCTACCGCAGCGTGCCTGCGGGCAAGCCGGCGAGGCGTGCCGGTGACCGGGGAACCCGGCGTACCGTTCCTCGTTGTGAAACCAGCCTGGTCTGGCCGGCCGGTAGCGCCAACCCCGCGCTGGACCGGTTTGTGGCATTTATCGGCGAATCGAACGCTGAAAGGCTTCATCCGCCTCACGCTGCCGACGCGCCGAAACCGCATTTTGCTGCTGCTGACGTTCTGAAGCGCTGAGTTCCCGCTGCTCCATCCTGCGCTGTGCTATTTCCCCAGGGCTGCTGCAGCGGGCGCCGTGGTTGGCTTCGCAATTGGCAATGATTTGCTGGTTGGTGGCCCCCCCTGATTCCGGTGTTGACTTTTGCAAGCCACCCAGGGGCGAAGGCATGGCCTGGCGCCTGGAGCGTGATGCAGCGTTGGCGCGATCAGCGGCTTCCGCGCGCGCATTGGCTGCCGCGTTTTCCGCTGCCCAATCCCTGGGTGCGGCGGCAGCACCGCCGTTACCGTAGAGCACCCCCGGTTCCCCTCTTACCGGCATGCCATCGGCTGGCGCCGCTGCTGCAGTGGGAGTGGCAGGGGCCCGCAGAATGAGTTTTTCGCCGCTTCCACCTTGAGCCGAGCAAGGCAGTTGCGAAAACACTTTTTTACCACCGGCATCGAGGCACTGGTACACCTGCGCTCCTGCGTGTTGCGCGAAGAACAGGCCCACGAGGCCGGCAGCAGTGAGGTAAAAAAACTGGCGCATGGCTTGATCCGGTGTGATGGTGTTCACAGTCTAATGCGGCGTCGCCTGCATGTAAGCCTTTTCCTACGGGGCTTGCGTGCAAAATACCGCCATGCTGATCCATCCCACCATCGACCCCGTCGCCCTGCAGCTTGGTCCGCTGGCCATCCACTGGTATGGCCTGACCTATTTGGCCGCTTTTGGCCTGTTCCTGCTGCTGGGGCTGCGCCGCCTTCGGCATGAACCTTATGCATCAATGACCGGCACCGCAGCCTGGAGCCGCAAGGACATCGAGGACATTTTGTTTTTGGGCGTGATGGGCGTGGTAGTGGGCGGGCGTTTCGGCTACTGCCTGTTTTACAAGCCGGGTTATTACCTGGCGCATCCGCTGGAGATTTTTTACGTCTGGCAAGGCGGCATGAGTTTTCATGGCGGCCTGCTGGGCGTGCTGGTTTCGCAGGTCTGGTTTGCACGCACCCGGCAAAAACCGTGGCTGCAGGTGATGGACCTGGTAGCCCCTTGCGTGCCGACGGGGCTCGCGGCGGGGCGCATCGGCAATTTCATCAATGGCGAGTTGTGGGGCCGTTTCAGCAGCCCGGACCTTCCCTGGGGAATGGTTTTCAGGCAAAGCGGTTCCATGTTGCCACGCCACCCGTCGCAGGTTTACCAGTTTCTACTGGAGGGCTTGCTGCTCTTCGTCTTGCTGTGGTTGTATGCGCGCAAGCCGCGCAAGACCGGGCAGGTGTCGGCAGCCTTTCTGGTCGGATACGGTGTGTTCCGGTTTATTGCCGAATTCTTCCGCGAACCGGATGACTACCTCGGCGTCCTGGCGCTTGGCATGAGCATGGGGCAATGGCTGTGCCTGCCAATGATCGCCGCCGGTATCTGGCTCTGGTTGTGGGCCGCTAAAAGGCCGGAAAAACAGCGCCGGGCGTGAGGCGCCAGGAGCTGTTTTTATGGACGATTGAAGCGGGCATGGGGCGAATCCATGCTCAGCCGCTTCGCGCCACCAAGGGGCTTCACCGTTGGAAAGGCAAAACCAAAACGAGGGGGTTTACTTGTTGCTTTCAATCTGAAATGCCTTGCGTTCCCGTTTTTGTTGTTTGATAATTATGTGTAATTACGGAAAATTACGAGAATGCTGTTTTGAGAGTGATGGGTTGATGAAGGCGGGCTGGGCCCGGATTCAGCTACTCCAGTATCCGCCTGACTTCTTCCTAGCGAACGCCACAAAACCATAGGCCCCGCCATGCGACTTGTCCAGAATTCATTGCACCAGGAAGTCGCTGCCACCTTGCGTGAGCAGATCTTTGCCGGCATGTATCCGCCCGGCAGTTTTCTGGACGAGCTGGTCCTGTGTGAACGTTTGCAGATTTCCCGTACGCCGCTGCGCGAGGCGCTCAAGGTGCTCACGGCAGAAGGCCTGCTGCGCCACGAGCCGCGCCGCGGCTGCTTCATCAGTGAAGTGACGGAGCGGGATCTGGACGAGATTTTCCCGGTGATTGCCCTGCTCGAAGGGCGCTGCGCGTTCGAGGCTGCGCGCCATGCCACCGATGCCGACCTGGCAGCGCTGACCACGCTGCACGAGCGGTTGGCTGGCCATGCGAAGGCCGGCCGCATCAATGACTATTACGACACCAATTTCGCGATTCACGAAGCCATCATCACGCTGGCCGACAACCGCTGGCTGGCCATGGCGATTGCCGACCTGCGCAAGATCCTCAAGCTTGCGCGGGCCCAGCAACTGCACGCGCCCGGCCGCCTGGCACAAAGCCTGTCGGAGCACATGGCGGTGTTCGCAGCGCTCAAGGCCGGCGACAGCGAGGGTGCGGATGCAGCCATGCGCACACATCTGACACGCCAGCGCGAAGCACTGCGTGAACTGGCCCGCAACCAGCGCACACGGGTGGCTTCATGAATGCTGCCGACTGGCTCAATCGCAGCGTGTCACGGTTTTCCGGGGACAAAAAAGAAGCATCAAAAATGGCTGAACCCATCGGCAACACTGGATCAGCGGCTCCCAAAAAGATAGCGTCCGGTGTCTCTTCCGAGGCCTTGCCGCAAGTGCGTTCCACGCGCGAACGCCTGAAGGCCACGCTGCGGCAAAAGGAAGAAGCGCTGTCGCCGCGTGTCCTGCGCCGCACCCTGCAGGAGCTGAAAGCCATCGTCGATCCGCAGGTCAGCGAAGTCGAAGGCGGACGCCGCGCCAAAGGCGTGGCTGGCTGGTATGCCGGTGCGGCCTTGAATGAGCGGCGCGACATGTGGCTGCTGATGAGCGAGCAGTTCGTCGCCGATCCGCAGAAGGTCAAGCTGGCGCAAGCGCAATTTGCTGCCGCCGTTGGCACACCTGATGAGGCCGTTGCCGAGGTGCGCTACCGCCGCGCCACGGTGTCTCCGCGCAGGCGCCTGCTGCAGCGCTTCAGCGCCTTTCCTGAAGGCATCCGTTTCCTGGTGGATCTGCGCGCCGACATGTTGCCTTACCTCAAGGCCGACAAGCGGCTGCAGGCGCTCGATGTCGAGATGGAATACATGTTCTCGACCTGGTTCGACGTGGGCTTTCTCGATCTGCGCCGCATCAGCTGGGACTCACCGGCATCGCTGATCGAAAAGCTGATCAAGTATGAAGCCGTGCATGACATCAAGAGCTGGGCCGACGTGAAGAACCGGCTCGACAGCGACCGTCGCTGTTACGGCTTTTTCCATCCCCGTATGCCCGATGAGCCGCTTATTTTTGTCGAGGTGGCATTGATCGACGAGATGGCGGCCGGCATCACGCCGCTGCTGGACGAGTCGGCGGCACCGGCCGACCTGGCCAAAGCCACCAACGCGATTTTTTATTCCATCAGCAACACGCAGGCCGGCTTGCGCGGCGTGAGTTTTGGCGACTCGCTGATCAAGCGCGTGGTGGAAACCCTGCATGCCGAATTCCCCAGGCTCAAGCACTTTGCCACCCTGTCGCCGATTCCCGGTTTTCGCCAGTGGCTGGGCAAAAACGCCGCCGCCATGCTGGAGCAGCTCGATGACAAAGAGCGCACCTTGCTGGGTCGCGCCGTTGGTTTTGAGCCGCCCACGGCGCAGCACTTCCTCACGGCAGCCGATGCGGCGTCCACGCTGGACGAGAAATCTGCGGTGCGCCGCATGCTGCTGCGTTGTGCTGCGCATTACCTCGGCTGGGTGCTGGACGAAGGCAAGCCCATGGACCCGGTGGCACGGTTTCACCTGGGCAACGGCGCCCGGGTCGAGCGGCTGAACTGGATGGGCGATCCTTCGCCGAAAGGGCTCAAGCAATCCTGCGGCCTGATGGTTAATTACCTCTATGACCTCAAGCGACTGGACAAGCACCGCGCTTTGCTGGCCCAGGGAAAGGTGGCTGTTTCAGGGGCCATCGAATCGCTTTTGTAGTTGCAGACGAGCAGTAGACAGATAAAAACGAAGGAGACAGACATGACACCCGTTCACCTGCTGGGGAGGCTGGTGCTTGCACCGCTGGCCGCCGTGCTTTTGCTGGGGCATCCCGCCCAGGCCCGCGTCACGCGGATCGTGATTGACGAAACCCTTCCCTTGGCGGCAGCCCTGTCGGGCGGCGTGGCCTTTGAACAGATTGCCGGCCGCGCGTTCGGCGAGCTGGACCCCAAGGCGCCGGGCAACGCCATCATCCAGGACATCGAACTGGGCAAGGACGCCGATGGCAAGGTGCGTTATGTCGCCACTTTTGTATTGACCAGGCCGATCGACCCGTCCAAAGCCAGTGGCCTGATGTGGCATGAGGTGCCCAACCGTGGTGTGCGTCGGCCCAATGTGGTTCAGGAGCGTGCGTTGGGGGACATCGACCTGACCAGTGCATGGCAGGGCGACAACGCCGGCGCCACCGCGGTGCGGGCTACGGCTGCGGTCGAACATCCGCACTGGCTCAAGGTGCCGGTGGCACGGAATGCCGATGGCTCACCCGTTACCGGCGAGGTGTTTGGCCGCATCGTCAACCGCGCCGGTCCGGGCTCGCAGCCGCTGATTGTGCAGAGCAACCCCGTGCCCTACAAGCCCGTGAGCCTGGACACGCGCCAGTCGCGCCTGGTGGCACGCGTTGCCGAATCGACGCGTGGCGAAGTGATCGGCGAAACGGTGATTCCCTCCACCGACTGGGCCTGGGCCAGATGCGACGCGACCAAACCTTTCCCCGGCGTGCCCGATGCAACGCAGATCTGCCTGAAAAATGGTTTTGATGCCGGCAAGCTCTACCAGGTGGTGTTCACGGCCGCCGACCCCTACCTGCTGGGCGTGGGCTTTGCTGCCTGGCGTGACCTGGGTGTGTTCTTCAAGACGGCCAAGGCCGATGACGCCGGCACGCCGAATCCGGTGGCCGGTGTGGTGACCCACAGCATCGGCCGGGGAGTCTCGCAGTCCGGCAACTTCCTGCGCGGCTGGCTGCACCTGGGCTTCAACCGGGATGAAGCCGGGCGCCAGATGCATGAAGGCCTGTGGCCCATCATCGCGGGCCGGCGCATTGCGCTGAACTTCCGCTGGGCCCAGCCCGATGGCGTGCTGGAGCTGTATCAGGCCGGCAGCGAAGGGCCGCAGTGGTGGGCCCGCGCACCCGACCCGGTGCGCGGCGGGCCGGCTGGCGGCATTCTTGACCGCTGCGAAGCCAGCAAGACCTGCCCGAAGATCATCGAGCACTTTGGCTCGGCCGAGGTCTGGGCCCTGAAGCTCACGCCCGAATGGGTGGGCACCGATGCCAAGGCCGACCTGCCTCTGCCTGCCAATGTGCGGCGCTACTACATCGCCAGTTCCAATCACAACGGCGGGGCCGGGGGCTTTGACACCAGCCTGCCCGGCGTGGGCTTGCCCGCGGTAGGCGCCAGTTGCCCGGGCAACAATTTCGGCACGGGCGTGCTACCGGCCAACCCGGTGCCGCATACCGAAACTGTGAACGCGCTGCGTGTGCACTTTCGCAACTGGGTGATGCGTGGCACCGAGCCGCCCGCCAGCCGCTGGCCCACCCTGGCGGCGCGTGCGGGCGAGCCGCGCGGCACGCTGGCACCGGCCACCAAGGAGGGCATCGGTTTTCCGACTCTGCCGCAGCTGCGCCCCACCGTGCCCGAGCCAGACTTCATCATGCCGGTGCTCGACTATGACTGGGGACCTGCGTTCAACCCTGCCGACGGTTCGGGCGTGGCATCGAATGCGCCGCCGCCCATCCGCCGGGTCCTGCCCATGCTGGCGCCGCGGGTGGATGCCGATGGCAATGAGCTGGGCGGCGTACCGGTGGTGCTGCTCGAAGCGCCATTGGGCACCTACCTGGGCTGGAACATCACGGCGGGCGGCGCCCGGCCATTCCACCAGGGGCAGATCTGCAATTACGTAGGTGGCATGGTGCCTTTCGCCCGTACGGCGCAGGAGCGCGGCACCAATGGCGACCCGCGCCTGTCGCTGCAGGAGCGCTACGGCTCGCACGACGGCTATGTGGCCGCCGTGCGCAAAGCCGCCGATAAAGCCCAGGCGCAGGGCTTCCTTCTGGCCGAAGACGCGGCACGCCTGATCAAGGCTGCCGACGCCAGCGCGGTGCTGCGCTGAAGAAATCTTTACCGAATATCATCCCGTAGTAAACCCTTCAAAGGAGACAGACCATGAACTCAATCAACCGGCGCGACATCCTGCGCATCGCGGCAGCCAGCGCAGCCGCCGTGTCACCCCTGCTGCATGCGCAATCGGGCTGGCCTGCCAAGCCTGTAACGATGATCGTGCCCTTTCCGGCGGGTGGCGGCACGGACGCTTTCGCGCGGCCCATGTCGGCGCAGTTTTCGCGCCTGACCGGCAAGCAGCTTGTCATCGACAACCGCGGCGGCGCGGGGGGCACGCTGGGCGCCGGCATCGCGTCGCGCGCACAGCCCGACGGCTATACGCTGTTCATGGGCGCGGTGCATCACACCATTGCGCCCAGCATGTATCCCAGGCTGGACTACGACATTGAAAAAGAGCTGATACCGCTGATCCTGGTGGCCAGCGTGCCACAGGTGGTGGTGGTGAATCCAAAAAACATCACCGCGCCCGATTTCAAGTCCTTTCTGGAACTGGTGCGCAAAAACCCGGGCAAGTACAACTACGGCTCCGCCGGCACCGGCACCTCGCACCACCTGGCGGGCGAGTTGTTCAAGCAGCAAAGCAAGACTTTCATCACGCACATTCCCTATACCGGCGCCGGCCCTTCGCTGCGCGACCTGGTGGGCGGGCAGGTTGACATGATGTTCGACGGCCTGGGATCTTCGGCCGCGCATATCAAGGGCGGGCGTGTCAAGGCCTTGATGGTTTCGGGCAACAAACGCAGTCCCGCTTTTCCTGACATTCCCTGCGCTGCCGAAGTGGGCATGCCCGACTACAACGTGACGACCTGGTATGGCGTCTGGGCGCCGAAGGGCACGCCAGCCGACATGCAGGCACGTGCCATCGAGGAGATTCGCAAGGCGTGCAGCACCGACGAGGCCAAGGCCGTGTGGGCCGCGCAAGGCGCCGAGTTCTCCAACCTGGCTGGCCCGCAGTTTGGCAGCTTCATCAGTGCCGAGGTCAAAAAATGGGCACAGGTGGTGAAGGCTTCCGGCGCCAAGCTGGACTGAACTCAAGGCTTGCATGACAGGACAGGTTTTGCTGGCCGTGGACGGCCCTATCGCGCTGGTCACCCTGTCCCATCCGGGCAAGCTCAACGCGATGTCCCGTGCCATGTGGCACACGCTGCGCGAGATATTCACCGGCCTGCAGCGACGCAGCGACGTGCGCTGCGTGCTGCTGCGCGGAGAAGGGGCCGGTTTCTGTGCGGGTGGTGACATTTCCGAGTACTCCGGCTTCCGGTTTGATGAAGCGGCCCTGCGTCACTTTCACGAGAACGAGGTCTGGGGCGGCCTGAAGGCCATGCTGGACTGCGATGTGCCCATCGTTGCGCAGATCGAAGGGGCCTGCATGGGCGCCGGCATGGAAATCGCGAGCTGCTGCGATTTGCGTCTGGCCAGTGTCTCGGCAAAATTTGGTGCGCCGATTGCAAAGCTCGGTTTCCCGATGGCGCCGCGTGAAGCGGCGCTGGTGATGCGTGCCGCAGGTGAGCTGACCACGCGAGAGATGCTGCTGGCGGCCGCGGTGCTCGATGCGGCCACGTTGTTGCAGCGTGGTTTTCTCAATGGCACGTATCCGGATGGCGAGGTGGCTGTGCAAGCTTCATTGGCGGCGGGCCGCATCATCCGGCTGGCACCCACGGCCGCGCGCCTGAACAAGCAGACATTCCGGGCCATAGCCCAGGAAGAGCGGAAACAGTTTGCTACTGATTTGATAGCAAATACCTATGCGTATGCAGACTCTGCCGAACACCGCGAAGGTGTGACAGCTTTTGTTGAAAAACGTCCGCCGCAGTTCTAGCCCTGCGGCCGATTTCTGATTTTTTGATTTTCCAGGTAACCACGCGATGAAAAACAACAACCTGTTTGCCGCCCTGCGCGCAGCCTTTCCCCAGGACCTTGACACAGTAGCGGTGGAAACCGACGCCAGCCTGAATTACTCCTGGCGCGACCTGGAAAGGTCGACCGCCATGATTGCCAACCTCCTGCAGTCGCTGGACCTGCCGGAGGGCGCCCGCATCGCCGTGCAGGTGGAAAAATCGGTCGAGGCAATGATGTTGTACCTCGCCACATTGCGCGCCGGCTACGTTTTCCTGCCGCTCAATACCGCTTACCAGAGTGCTGAAATCGAATACTTCATCGGCAACGCCGAGCCGTCTGTGGTGGTCTGCAGTCAGAAGAACTTTGGCTGGGTCAGCAAGATCGCTTTCAAGGCCGGCACGCAGAACGTTTTCACGCTGGATGACGACCGCACCGGTTCGCTCTTGGCTCGCGCCGCCCACTGCAGCGACCGGCATGAGGTGGCTCATCGCAGCGCGGACGATCTCGCCACCATTCTCTACACCAGTGGCACCACCGGCCGCAGCAAGGGCGCCATGCTCTCGCACGGCAACATGCTGAGCAATGCGCTGGTGCTCAAGGACTACTGGGCCTGGGAACCCGGCGACGTGCTGATCCATGCGCTGCCCATCTTCCACGTGCACGGCCTGTTCGTGGCCATCCACGGCGCGCTGATCAATGGCAGCAAGATGATCTGGCTGGCAAAGTTCGACCCGAAGCTGGTGGTGCAGAAACTGCCCGAGGCCACGGTGTTCATGGGGGTGCCCACGCTGTATGTGCGCCTGCTGGCCGAGCCAGGCCTGAACCGCGAAGCCTGCCGCAACATGCGCCTGTTCGTGGCCGGCTCGGCGCCACTCCTGATTGAAACCTTCACCGAATGGCAGGAACGCACCGGCCATACCATCCTCGAACGCTACGGCATGAGCGAGACGGCCATGCTGACTTCCAATCCCTACAGCGGCGAGCGGCGTGGCGGAACCGTCGGTTTTGCCTTGCCCGGCGTGAGCCTGCGCGTGCAGGACGAGGAAGGCCAGTCCCTGCCCGTGGGCGAGATCGGTGGCATCCAGGTCAAGGGTCCGAACATCTTCAAGGGTTACTGGCGCATGCCGGAGAAAACGAAAGAAGAGTTCACCACTGATGGTTATTTCAAGACTGGCGACGTCGGCAAGATCGACGAACGCGGCTACATCACCATCGTCGGGCGCAGCAAGGACCTGATCATCAGCGGTGGCTACAACGTCTACCCCGCCGAGATTGAAAGCTTCATCAACGACATGCCCGAGGTGGCGGAAAGCGCGGTCGTGGGCGTGCCACATCCGGATTTCGGTGAAGTGGGGGTCGCTGTCGTGGTCGCCAGGCCGGGCAGCAAGCTGGAGGCCGACCGCATCGTCGCCGACCTGAAAACCCGCCTCGCCAACTTCAAGATTCCGAAGCGCTGCTTCATCGTCAGCGACTTGCCACGCAACACCATGGGCAAGGTGCAGAAAAACCTGCTGCGCGAGCAGCACAAGCACCTGTTCTCGGCGGCCTGACACGCCTCAGGGCGCAAAGTCATCGACCTGGATCACGCGGTTGGCCGCGCGCAGATAAGCCAGCGACAGGTCGGGGTTGGGGCTTCCCCGCGCTGCTTCTTCAAAAGAACGGGTACGGCGCACGAGCTTGTTCAACTCGGTGGTTTCTTCGCCGAGTTGTTCCGACAATTCAAGCGCCCGCATCAGATCCAGCAGACCCCCATTCCCGGGTGTTTGGACGTCCGGGCAGAGGCGGTTCATCGCCGCGCGGCCTGTGCGCAGCAACTTCGCCAGTTCAAGCATCTGCCCATCGCGCAGGGGTGCCAGATGGGCTGTGCGGCTCAGCACCAGGGCACCAATCAAGCGGTGAGCGGGCGCAGGAAGGTTGGCGCACAGATCGCGCAGCACCTCCTCAGCCGCGTCGAGCTGCACGCGCAGCGCTGCACGGGCGAAGGGAAGCATGGTGTCGTCGGCTTCTGCTGCGTAACGCCACAGGCAGGCGCTGGCCATGTACAGATGTGCGAGGCAGTCGCCAAGCCGCGCGGACAGCAATTCCATTCGTTTGAGTTTTCCGCCGAGCAGGCCCATGGCCAGGTCGCAGGTCAACGCGTACTTCGCGGAAAGGCGTGCGAGCATGCGTGCCTCCATGCGCAGGGCTGGCGGTGGGGTGCCGACTACCGGGGCGCCGAACAGGCTGTCCCAGAAATTGCGTGCCGCGTGACGGGCATGGCCCAACAGCGCTTGCCCCAGGGCTTCTTCGTCATGCGCTGCGACGGCCTGCATTTCCTGCATCACGAAAGGGTGGCAGCGCACAGCGCCCTAGCCGAAAATAATCAGCGAGCGGGTCAGGATGTTGGCGCCTTCGACGGTGATGGCGATCGGCATGTGGCGGTAGGCCGATGCCAGCAGGTTGGACGGGCCGTTGCTGATGCCTTTGCCGCCCAGGATGTCCATGGCGTGGTTGACCGAGCGGCGCCCGGCTTCGGTCAGGTGCACCTTGAGGATGGCGCTGGCCACGCTCGGTTGCTCACCTTTGTCCAGCGCGGCGGCGGTGTAGCGCCGGGCGGCATCGGTGGCATAAAGCTCGGCGGCCATACCGGCGATCTGGCCTGCAATGGCATCGAACCTGCCGATGGGCAGGCCGAATTGCTCGCGCACCTGGCCATAGCCGCTGGCCACAAAGAGCGATGACTCTGGGTGGCTGCGCCCAGCGCGGGCAGCGAAATGGCGCGCCCTGCGGCCAGGCATTCCATCAGCATGCGCCAGCCCTGGCCCACCCGGGCTTCCCCTCCGATGATCCAGTCCATGGGCACAAAGACGTCTTGACCTTCAATGGGGCCATTCATGAAGGCGCTGTCCATGGGCCGGTGGCGGCGGCCGATCTGCATGCCAGTCTGCGGCACGGGGATCAAGGCGCAGGTGATGCCCAGTTCGCGCTGGCCCTCCGGCCGGCTCTCGTCCATCGCCTGAAAAGCTAGCCCGACCACAGTGGCTACCGGGGCCAGCGTGATGTAGCGCTTGGAAAAGGTAATGCTGAAACCGCGCACTTTCACGCCATCGATCTCGCGCTCGGTCAGCACGCCGCGGTCGGGAATGGATGCTGCGTCAGAGCCTGCGTAGGGAGAGGTCAGGCCGAAGCAGGGCAGGTCGCGCCCGTCGGCCAGTCGGGGCAGGTAATGCTGCTTCTGCGAGTCGGTGCCGTAGCGCAGCAGCAATTCAGCAGGCCCCAGGGAGTTGGGAACCATGACGGTCACCGCGGCCGGAACATTCAAGGTGGCAATGCGCGTGACCACGGTGGCATGGGCGTGGTGCCCGAAGCCCAGCCCGCCCCATTCCGCCGGGATGATCATTCCGAAAAAACGTTTCTCCCGCATGAACTGCCAGACTTGTGGCGGCAGGTCGCGGGCTTCACCGATGGCGAAGTCATCGAGCATGGCGCACAGGGTCCGAACTTCGTTGTCGAGGAACGCCTGCTCCTGTGCGGTGAGGACGCCGGAGCCCATGCCGAGCAGGGCATCGAAGTCCGGCCGGCCGGCAAAGAGCTGCCCTTCGAACCCCACGGTGCCTGCCTCCAGCGCTGCGCGCTCGGTGTCGCCCATTTGCGGCAGCGCTTTTGAAAAGGGTGCCATGGCGACACGCCCCAGCAGTCTTGCGAGTCCCATCGCCTGTCTCCAGTAGTTCGAGTCAGTCTATGACCGGATTTGCGCGGGGACTGTAGGAGGTTTGAGCGTCAAGGGGGCGGCGTTGTCCGAACCTGATCAGTGGAGTCCCGCTGCGGCAGAGTGGCCAGCAACACGCCTGCCAGGGCAAGCGCGAAGGCAGCCATCTGCATGCCGCCCAGCGTTTCACCCAGTACGGCAACGCCCACGGCCGCGGCGCTGATGGGCAGCATGACCGTGAAGACGCCGGCCTGGCTAGCGGGCAGATTTTTCAAGCCGGTCATCCACAGCCACACCGTCCAGACACTGGCAGCCAGCGCGTAGAACAGCAGCAGCAGCCAGCTGCCTGTCCCCACGGCGGCAAAGTCAAACCGCCAGGCCATCCACAGGCCCATGGGCGTGACCAGCGCGAACCCCCAGAGGTTGATCAGCGCCGTGATGCGTTTGGGACCCAGTACGCCCGTGAGCTTTTTTCCGATCACTGCGTAGGCCGCCTCGCAGAGCACGGCGCCCACCAGCAGCAAATTGCCCAACCAAGCTTTTCCTGATGCCAAATCGGCCGCTTGCCCTGTGTGGCCGGGCGTGGAAAGCTCTGTTTTTGATAGCGAAACCAGCATGATGCCGAGCACCGCACAAGCCACGGCCAGCCAGACTCGGGGCCGGATGCGCTCACGCAAGAAGAGCCAGCTGAGCACCGCCACCACTGCGGGAATGGACGCCATGATGACGCCGGCGGCCACCGCGCTGGTCAGGCTCACACCAAAGAGCATGCAGACGGAGAACAGGAAATTCCCGAGGAATGATTCAAGAAACACCAACTGCCGTGTCTGCCAAGTCATGGGCGCTTCGCCCACAGGTTTTTTCAGCCAGTGCAGCATGGCGGCACCGCCGATGCCGAAGCGCAGCCAGGCCAGCAGGAAGACCGGGAAAATAGCGACGAGGGGCTTGGACAGCGCCACGTAACTGCCGACCAAGGACATGCTGAGCGCCAGGCAGGCGTAGGCCACAATGCGATTCATTCAACCGGGTTTTCTTGTCTTGTTGCTCAGGGGCCGAAAAAGTCGCTGCTGCTGCGCGGCAGTGCCTTTCATGGCGCCCCTGGAAATTTTTCTGCGTGCCCGAAATCATGCCTTACTTTCATGCCTGAACCGATGCCGTCCCCTGTGCCGCGCCACGTCTTTGTGTATGGCACCCTGCGCCGGGGCGATGTGCGCGACATCACACGCCTGCATCCCGCGCCGCAGTTTGTCGGCATGGGCAGCGTGACGGGTGTGCTGTACGACCTGGGCCTTTACCCGGGCGTGGTGCTGGGCGGGTCCGGCCGTGTGGCTGGTGAGGTTTACATCATCAGTGCCGAACTGGAGCGCCAGCTCGACGTCATCGAAGAAGTCTGGCCGCAGCGGACCGGGGAATACAGCAAGCAGGAGGTGAGGGTGCAACTTCGCCGTCCCGGGAAGGTGCCCGAAACCCTGGAGCTTGACTGCCTCGTTTATGAAATCAGCTTGGCGCGCACCGCAGGCAAGCCCGTGATCGCCAGTGGGGACTGGCTTGAGGGTCGCCGACTGCAAAAGTGAGAAAAAAGGCGCCGCCACATGTCCGCCATGGCTACGGCGGCAGTGCGACGCGGGCCCGACGGCATTGGCCCGACCATCTCATCATCCGATAAATGCTTTCCGTATCGTGGGAAAATGAAATGTTGCAGTGCGGAAAAATTTCTCAATACAGGAAATTGATTTTTGCATTGTAAAAAGTATAGATAAACCTATTGATTTTATTGAAAATAAAATTTGTCTTATATAAGACATAAGAGCTTCACAAGGTCTTGTAGAAGACTTAAAGTGGACTCTAGAACAAACGGCAAAGCCAGCAACAGAGCGTTCTAACCGTTTGACCCTTTTTTTCAACCTCTGGAGTGACCCCATGCCACAGACCCTCACCGAACAACTGAGCCGCGAGCAGCAGATTTCCGCCCTCGAAAAAGACTGGGCGACCAACCCCCGCTGGAAAGGCATCAAGCGCGGCTACAGCGCCGCCGATGTCGTGCGCCTGCGCGGTTCTTTCCCCATCGAGCACACGCTGGCGCGCCGCGGTGCCGAAAAGCTGTGGGACCTCCTGCACAACGAGCCTTACGTGAATTGCCTGGGCGCACTGACAGGCGGCCAGGCCATGCAGCAGGTCAAGGCTGGCGTCAAAGCCATTTACCTGTCGGGCTGGCAGGTCGCGGCCGACAACAACAGCTATTCCGCGATGTACCCTGACCAGTCCCTGTACCCGGTGGACTCGGTGCCCAAGGTGGTTGAAACCATCAACAACACCTTCCGTCGTGCCGATGAGATCCAGCATTCCAAGGGCATTGATGCCGGCGACAAGGGCTATGTTGATTACTTCGCGCCCATCGTGGCCGATGCTGAAGCCGGTTTCGGCGGCGTGCTCAATGCCTTCGAACTGATGAAGGCCATGATCAAGTCGGGCGCAGGTGGAGTGCACTGGGAAGACCAGCTGGCTTCCGTCAAAAAATGCGGTCACATGGGTGGCAAGGTGCTGTTGCCAACCCGCGAGTCCTGCCAGAAGCTGGTTGCAGCCCGCATGGCGGCTGACGTCTGCGGCGTGCCTACATTGGTGATTGCGCGTACTGACGCGGAAGCCGCCGACCTGCTGACTTCCGACTACGACGAGATCGACAAACCTTTCCTGACCGGCGAGCGCACGGCTGAAGGTTTCTACAAGACCCGCAAGGGCCTGGACCAGGCTGTGGCCCGCGCCAACGCCTATGCCCATTATGCCGATCTGGTGTGGTGCGAAACCGGCACGCCTGACCTCGACTTCGCCAAGAAGTTTGCTGATGCCGTGCACAAGGTTCACCCCGGCAAGATGCTGGCTTACAACTGCTCGCCATCGTTCAACTGGAAGAAAAACCTGGACGATGCCACCATCGCCAAGTTCCAGCGTGAACTCGGCGCCATGGGTTACAAGTACCAGTTCATCACGCTCGCCGGTATTCACTCCATGTGGTACAACATGTACGACCTGTCGCAAGACTACGTCAAGCGCGGCATGACGGCGTACATCGAGAAAGTGCAAGAGCCCGAATTCGCAGCGCGCGACCGCGGCTACACCTTTGTGTCGCACCAGCAGGAAGTGGGCACCGGCTACTTCGACGAAGTCACCACAGCCATCCAGGGCGGCAAGTCCAGCGTGACTGCGCTGACCGGCTCGACCGAAGAAGAGCAGTTCCACTGAACTGAGTCACGAAGGTGACTGCCCCTCTCGGGGGCGGTCCGAAGCCCGGCTGAAGCCCTGTCGCTTTACCCGGGCTTTTTTCTTGGGCATTCGGCTTTTTTCGCGTAGAGTGCGGCTGATTGGGGTCCAACAGCGGGAGAGCACATGTCAGAAGCCACCATGGGATTCAAGCGCACGCCGTGTCCGGATTGCAACGGCACGGGCGAACTGCGCATCGACAGCGAAAACATCAACGAGAATTTCGAGGTCGAAAAACAGACGGTCATCACCGAGTGCCCGCGCTGCCTGGGACTCACCTTTTTGCCGCCCGGTTCGCCTGAGCCGGCCTGAACCCGAAGCTGCCGTAAAATAACGCCATGCAATCAATCAAGCTGGAAACAGGAAGGATCGCGCGGGTTATGACACCGCGAACTACGACCACGCCTCCAGTTTGGAGTCACCTCGGGCGCTAGCCGCATCCCAAGGTGATTTATAGCTACTGAATTAATAGCATACCTCCAGCCTAACCCAGTCAAAGCGCGGCAGTTACCGCGCTTTTTTCATTTCCAGAGCCAACCATCATGATCAAAATTACGCTGCCAGACGCCTCGATTCGTGAATTTCCCCAGCCTGTGACGGTGGCCGAGGTCGCTGCGTCCATTGGTGCCGGCCTGGCCAAGGCCGCGCTGGGCGGCAAGGTCAATGGCAAAGTGGTGGATACCAGCTACCTCATTTCAGCCGACAGCCCACTTTCCATCATCACCGCCAAGGACCCGGAAGGGCTGGACATGATTCGCCACTCGACGGCTCACCTGCTGGCCTATGCGGTCAAGGAGCTCTTTCCGGATGCGCAGGTAACTATTGGCCCGGTCATCGAGAACGGCTTTTTCTACGATTTTTCCTACAAACGGCCTTTCACGCCGGAAGACCTGGCCGCCATCGAGAAGAAGATGACCGAGCTGGCGGCCAAAGACGAACCGGTGACGCGCCGTGTTTTGCCGCGCGACGAGGCGGTGGCTCACTTCAAGGAGATCGGCGAGCACTACAAGGCCGAGATCATTGCCAGCATTCCGGCCAATGAAGACGTGTCGCTGTACCGCGAAGGCAAGTTCGAGGACCTGTGCCGTGGCCCGCACGTGCCGAGTACCGGCAAGCTCAAATTCTTCAAGCTGATGAAGCTGGCCGGTGCCTACTGGCGCGGCGACCACAACAACGAGATGCTGCAGCGCGTGTACGGCACGGCCTGGGCCACCAAGGACGAGTTGCAGCAGTACCTGACCATGCTGGAAGAAGCGGAAAAGCGCGACCACCGCAAGCTGGGCCGCGAGCTGGACCTGTTCCATATTGATGACCATGCGCCAGGGCTGGTGTTCTGGCATCCCAAGGGCTGGACGGTGTGGCAGGGCGTCGAGCAGTACATGCGCAAGGTTTACCAGGACAACGGCTACCACGAGGTCAAGGGTCCACAAGTGATTGACAAATCGCTGTGGGAAAAAACCGGGCACTGGGACAAGTACCGCGACAACATGTTCACGACGGAGTCGGAGAAGCGCGAGTACGCGCTCAAGCCGATGAACTGTCCGGGCCACATCCTGATTTTCAAGCAGGGCATCAAAAGCTACCGCGACCTGCCGTTGCGCTACGGTGAGTTCGGCCAGTGCCACCGCAACGAGCCGTCGGGCGGCCTGCACGGCATCATGCGCGTGCGCGGCTTCACCCAGGACGACGGTCATATTTTTTGCACAGAAGAGCAGATCCTCAAGGAATGCGTCGACTACACAACCCTGCTGCAGAAGGTCTACACCGACTTCGGCTTCAAGAACATCATCTACAAGGTCGCGACGCGGCCTGACGCGCGCATCGGCTCCGACGAAAGCTGGGACAAGGCTGAACATGCGCTGATGGAAAGCCTGCGGGCATCTGGCTGCGAGTTCGAGATTGCCCCCGGCGATGGTGCGTTCTACGGCCCGAAAATTGAGTACACATTAAAGGACGCGATTGGCCGGCAGTGGCAGTGCGGCACCATGCAGGTCGACTTTTCAATGCCGGAGCGGCTCGATGCCGAATACGTAGGCGAAGACGGTGCCCGGCACCGCCCGGTGATGCTGCATCGTGCCATCGTGGGTAGCCTGGAGCGTTTCATTGGCATTTTGATCGAGGAGCACGCTGGCGCACTGCCGACCTGGCTGGCCCCGGTGCAGGTTTCGGTGCTCAATATCACCGATGCACAGGCTGATTATTGTCGTGAAATAGCTAAAAGGCTTCAAAATCAAGGGCTTAGGGTCAACCTGGATCTGCGCAACGAGAAAATTACGTATAAAATACGGGAGCACTCAATGCAAAAGCTGCCTTACATCCTGGTCGTGGGCGACAAGGAGAAGGAAGCCGGCGCAGTGGCCGTGCGCGCCCGGGGTAACAAAGACCTTGGCGTCATGTCGCTCGAAGCTTTTGCCCAAACGATCGCTTCTGACATTACCCAAAAAGCCTGATGGTTGACTTCCTTTTGTGAGTCAATTTGGTTATTCGTCCTTGTCGGACGGGCGTAAGCAGCTATAGCTTTTATAGCAAACGTTAAAGGATTAGAACCATCGCTACTGAATTTCGTGACCGCCGTCACCGCGAAGAACGCAAGCATCGCTTGAACCGTGAAATCATGGCCCCCGAGGTACGTCTGACCGGGCCGGACAACGAACCTTTGGGCGTTGTCAGCACGATAGAAGCCTTGCGCCTTGCCGGTGAATATGACGTGGATCTGGTTGAAATCTCTCCCACGGCGGTGCCGCCGGTGTGCAGATTGATGGACTACGGCAAGTTCAAATACGCCGAGCAGAAGAAGGCCGCGGACGCGAAATCCAAGCAAAAAGTGATCGAGGTCAAGGAAATCAAGTTCCGGCCCGGAACTGATGATGGTGACTACAACATCAAATTGCGCAACATCAAGCGCTTTTTGGAAGAGGGCGACAAGTGCAAGATTACCCTGCGTTTTCGCGGTCGGGAGATCACGCACCAGGAATTGGGTCTGGCCCTGCTGGCGCGTATCCGTGACGAGTTGGCTGATTTGATTGTGGTTGAGCAGTTTCCCAAGCTCGAAGGCCGGCAGATGGTCATGATGATCGCGCCGGGCAAGAAGAAGGTGGCTGCCAAGCCCGCCGCGGCGCCTGCAGAAGCAGCGCCAGTGGCACCGACAAGCGCCTGAGGCGGTTGTCGAAAAGTGAGTTCAGCCTGACGGTGTAGCCACCGGCAGGCTTTTCTGGGGTGTGAAAGCATTCCCGGAAAGCAGGTCAAACTGCTTTCCAAAGGTGGCGACGTAAAAGTTGCCGCTGCAAGTGGTGAGTTTAAAACTCGCCACTGACAAGTGGCTCGGGGCTATCAAGTCTGCGGAAGGTTCGCAGCGCCTCACGAGCACAAATGAAAAGGAGCATTTCAATGCCCAAAATGAAGACCAAGAGCAGCGCGAAGAAACGTTTTCGCGTTCGTCCAGGTGGTACCGTCAAGCGCGGCCAAGCCTTCAAACGTCACATCCTGACCAAGAAGACCACCAAAAACAAACGCCATCTGCGTGGTGCAGTTGCTGTTCATGAGACCAATATGGGTCACATGGCACAAATGCTGCCCGGCATGGGCATTTAATTAACGACGAACAAGGAGTACTCACATGCCTCGCGTCAAACGTGGTGTAACGGCTCGCGCCCGCCACAAAAAAGTTTTAGCCCTTGCAAAAGGTTTCCGCGGCCGCCGCGGCAATGTCTATCGCGTCGCCAAAGAAGCGGTGATGAAGGCTGGGCAATATGCCTACCGTGACCGCCGTACCAAGAAGCGCGTGTTCCGTCAGCTCTGGATCGCGCGTATCAACGCCGCCAGCCGTTCATTCGGCATGACGTACAGCCAGTTCGCCAACGGCCTGAAAAAAGCCGGCATCGAGATCGACCGCAAGGTCCTTTCCGACATGGCGATTCACGACAGCGCTGCTTTTGGCGCCATCGTGGAACAGGTCAAGGCCAAGCTTGCTGCCTGATTTTTGAGGGGCGATCAGCTATTGAATTGATAGCTGGTTGCGCACAAAAGACGAGGGCTGGAGCTTGAAAAGGCTCTAGCCCTTTTTCTTTGGCCGGGCTGCGGGCGAGGTGGCCGGGCGGTTTGGCAATTTACAAGAAATTTATGAACGAACTCGATGCTCTCGTGGATGCGGCGACAACCAGTTTTGCCCAGGCTGTCACGCCAGCCGACCTGGAAAATGCCAAGGCGCAGTTTCTCGGCAAGTCCGGCCGCATCACGGAGCTGATGAAGAGCCTGGCAGCGCTGCCTGTGGAGGAGAAAAAAACACGCGGTGCCGCCATCAATCTGGCCAAGCAGGGCGTTGAAGCTGCGCTGACTGCGCGCCGCCGGGCACTGGCGGACGCAGAGTTGCAGGTGCAGCTCAAGGCCGAAGCACTGGACGTCACCCTGCCGGGCCGCCAGTGGCCGGCCGGCGGATTGCATCCGGTATCCCTCACCCTGGAGCGTATCGAGGCCATCTTTGGCTCCATGGGCTTTGATGTGGCCGAAGGCCCGGAAATCGAGACCGACTGGTTCAACTTCACTGCGCTAAACACGCCGGAAGACCATCCGGCCCGCTCCATGCACGACACCTTCTATGTTGAAGGCGGCACGGAAACCGCGCCCAACCTGCTGCGTACACATACCAGTCCGATGCAGATCCGTTATGCCGTTCAGCACGTCAAGAAGCACAAAGCGCTGATAGCTGCCGGCGGCGTGATGCCCGAGATTCGCGTGATTGCGCCAGGCCGTACCTACCGGGTAGACAGCGATGCCACGCACTCACCAATGTTCCATCAGTGCGAGGGCCTGTGGGTTGGCCAGAACGTCAGCTTCAAAGACTTGAAGGTCGTGTTCACTGACTTCTGCCGCACCTTTTTCGAAAGCGACGACCTGGTGCTGCGCTTTCGGCCCAGTTTCTTCCCCTTCACCGAGCCCAGCGCCGAGATCGATATCCAGTTCCAGGCGGGCCCGCTGGCCGGCCGCTGGCTGGAAGTGGCGGGCTCCGGCCAGGTGCATCCGACGGTGGTGCGCAACATGGGGTTGGACCCCGAGCATTACATTGGCTTTGCCTTCGGGATGGGGCCGGACCGCTTGACCATGCTGCGTTACGGCGTCAACGACTTGCGGCTGTTTTTTGACGGCGACCTGCGCTTCCTCTCGCAATTCCAGTAATTCATCGGACTCCACAAAAAATGCAATTCCCCGAATCCTGGTTGCGCGAATTCTGCAATCCGCCGCTGAATACCGAACAGCTCGCCGAAACCCTGACGATGGCCGGGTTGGAAGTGGAGGAGCTCAAACCGGTTGCTCCACCTTTCAGCAAGATCGTGGTCGGAGAAATCCGTGAGGCAGCGCAGCATCCGGATGCCGACCGCCTGCGCGTCTGCCAGGTTGATGTGGGGCAGGGCAACTTGCTCAACATCGTCTGTGGCGCGCCAAATGCGCGAGTCGGCATCAAGGTGCCCTGCGCGCTGGTGGGTGCCGAGTTGCCTCCCGGTGAAGATGGCAAACCTTTTCTGATCAAGGTTGGCAAGCTGCGTGGCGTCGAAAGTCAAGGCATGCTGTGCTCGGCCCGCGAACTCAAACTCTCCGAAGACCACGGTGGCCTGCTCGAGCTGGTCGCCGATGCGCCACTGGGCCAGGACATCCGCGAGCACCTCAAGCTTGACGATACGCTGTTCACGCTCAAGCTCACGCCCAACCTGGCGCATTGCCTGAGCGTTTACGGTATCGCCCGTGAAGTGGCCGCGCTGACCGGCGCCCCCCTGGTCTCGCCATCTTTTCCACCTGTCGCAGTTGCCAGTGCAGACAAGCTTGCAGTGAAAATCAGCGCGCCTGATTTGTGCGGTCGCTTTTCGGGTCGCGTAGTGCGTAACGTCAATACAAAAGCCGCAACGCCGCAATGGATGGTGGACCGCTTGGCTCGCTGCGGTCAGCGCAGCGTGACGGCGCTGGTAGACATCTCCAATTACGTGATGTTCGAACTGGGCCGGCCTTCGCATATCTTTGACCTCGACAAGATCCACGGCGGTCTCGACGTCCGCTGGGGCAAGCCCGGCGAGACGCTCAAGCTGCTCAACGGCAACACCGTGACGGTTGACGAAAAAGTCGGCGTCATTGTCGACAACGCACAGGTCGAGTCGCTGGCCGGCATCATGGGCGGTGACGCGACGGCTGTGTCTGATGACACCAAGCATGTCTATGTCGAAGCCGCCTTCTGGTGGCCCAAGTCCATCGCCGGACGTTCGCGCCGCTACAACTTTTCCACAGATGCGGGCCACCGCTTCGAGCGCGGTGTAGACCCCGGCCAGACCGTGGAACACATCGAGCGCATCACTCAACTGATCGTCGATATTTGCGGCACACCGGAAACCGTATGCGGCCCCATGGACGACCAGCAGATCAATGTGCCCAAGGCGGCGCCCGTTACCCTGCGGGTGGCGCGTGCGGCCAAAGTAATCGGCATGCCGCTTACGCAGGCGCAATGCCTTGATGCTCTCCAGCGTCTCGGCCTGCCGGTGACGCAAGGCGATGGCACGTTGACGGTGACGCCGCCCAGCTATCGCTTTGACCTGCAGATCGAGGAAGACCTGATCGAGGAAGTGGTGCGCATGGTGGGTTACCAGCATTTGCCCACCACACCGCCGCTGGCGCCCATCACCTCGCGCATACGCCCCGAAGCCAGGCGCAGCCCCTTTGCCGTGCGCCGTGCGCTGGCTACGCTGGGCTACCAGGAAACCATCAATTTCAGTTTTGTCGAAGAGCGCTGGGAGCATGAACTCGCCGGCAACCCGAATCCCATCAAACTACTCAACCCGATTGCCAGCCAGATGAGCGTGATGCGCTCGTCCTTGCTCGGCTCATTGCTGCAGGTGCTCAAGTTCAACCTGGATCGCAAGGCCAGCCGGGTCAACGTATTTGAACTCGGGAGGGTTTTCCTGCGCGATGCGCGCAGCCAGAACACGGACACCTCTGTCGCTGGTTTTGCCCAGCCCATGCGGGTTGCCGGCCTGGCTTATGGGCCGCGCGAGACCCTGCAATGGAGTACCTCCGACAAGGGCGTCGATTTCTTCGACGTCAAGGGTGATGTGCAGGCTTTGCTGGCGCCCTTGCAGCCAGTATTTGTGCCAGCAGCCCATCCAGCCATGCATCCGGGACGCTGCGCCAGCGTGACCCTGGACGGCGTGGAGATCGGCTTTGTTGGCGAGTTGCATCCGCAGTGGCGGCAGGGCTACGAACTGGTGCATGCGCCTGTTCTTTTTGAACTGGCACTTGATGCCGTGCTGCAGCGGCCGGTTCCCAGCTTCCAGCCGGTGAGCAAGCTACAGCCCGTTGAGCGGGACATTGCTGTCATTGTTGCCGATGCAGTCACGCATGCGGCCCTGATGGCCGCGATTGAGGGCGCGGACACGCGCGGCCTGCTCAAATCGGCCACGCTGTTCGATATCTACCGGCCCCAACAGGCCAATGCGGCGATGCAGCTTGGTGAAAAAAGCCTGGCTGTACGCTTGGTGCTTGGCAGCGACGACGCTACACTGACCGACGAGCAAATTGAGGCGGCGATCAAGGCCGTGCTTGAAAATCTGGGTAGCAGCCTGCAGGCGCGTTTGCGTGCCTGAGGTCTGGGACCACAAGAACAATGAACAATGAACAGCGAGGAGCGCGTCGTGGAATTTTCTGTTGAAAGTCTTGAGAGCCCTGCGCTGACCAAGGCCCATCTCGCAGAGCTTCTGTTCGAGCAGATTGGCCTGAACAAGCGTGAATCCAAAGACATGATTGACGCCTTCTTCGACCTGATTTCCGACAGTCTGGTCGACGGCAACGACGTGAAAATTTCCGGGTTCGGTAATTTTCAGATTCGCACCAAGGCGCCGCGTCCGGGGCGAAACCCGCGCACTGGTGAGTCCATTCCGATCCAGGCGCGTCGTGTGGTCACATTTCACGCCAGCCATAAACTCAAAGAGCAGATTCAAGGCCAGCCAGGACCTGCTTGAAGACCAATAGCCATGTCAACGCCCAAGGTCCGGGAGAAGGTTTCCGCCAGCGTGGCAGGTCCCGCATCTCCTGACTGGAATGGCCCAAGGGTGGTTAAGGGCGGAAAGACACTACCCATTTAAGAAACATCTCTGCGCAGAGGGGCCGTTTGTCCTGAGCGGTCGCTTTTGCGTACCGGATGCATGAATTGCTTCATGACATCGGCTTTTTTTTGCCAGGGCCAGGATGTGCTTGTGACCTAAACAACACATCCGGTTTAGTTGTTTGTAACTATTTGCACTAAGTTTAGACTTAGAGTAGATTTGTAGCTTCACCTCATAGCGTATTGATTTAATTGGAGAAAACTCTCCCACCCATTCCCGCCAAGCGCTACTTCACGATCGGCGAAGTCAGCGATTTATGCGGCGTCAAACCTCATGTGCTCCGTTATTGGGAGCAAGAGTTCACGCAGCTGCGCCCGATGAAAAGGCGCGGCAACCGCCGCTACTACCAGCACCACGAAGTGCTGATGATCCGGCGGATACGCGATTTGCTGTACGACCAGGGTTTCACCATCAGCGGCGCACGCAACAAGCTCCAGGAGATCGTGCAGACCGAACGTGACAAACGCCGCAACGGTGAAGTCATGCTCGAGGGTGTCGACGTGGTGGAAGCGGGCGATTCCGTCATGGGCGACTCCATCCTTGATGATTTTGGTGATTCGGTGGATTTCGAAGACAGTGCGCCCGACATGGTGGCTCCATTACCCGACGGCAACGCAGCCCAGCAACGGCTGCAGTTGCTCCGCCGTGAATTGTTTGAAATTCGTGATTTGCTCAGTGCCACTTACTGAGATAGCCCGAATAGGCACGCTATAATTCGACCTTCGACGGTGTGTGGCGCAGCCTGGTAGCGCACTTGCATGGGGTGCAAGGGGTCGAAGGTTCGAATCCTTTCACACCGACCAATTATTTCAGCGTTGACTGAGCAAAAAAGATCCGCTTGATGCGGATCTTTTTTTTTGCCGGTACCTTTTACGCGTCGGCGAGTTCGATGGCTGGTTTGACGGTTTCCGGCGAGAGAGATGTTTCCTCGGCAGAGAGTTCTCCACCCAATGCCTCCAGAAGATCCGGAATCAGGGCCGAGAGTTCGCCGGTCACGATGGCAGCGTCCGCATCGAAGCCGTCGTCGTCCTTGCCCTTGTCCTGCACGCCGTCGAGCACAACATCAAGCAGTTTGAGTTTTCTCACCTGCGCTGCATCGGTGAGTACAAAGGACACCCGGTCGTTCCACGTCATGGCCAGCTGTGTAGGCACCTTGCCTGCCGCGATATGTTCGGTAACTTCGTCGATCTCCAGCGTGTGGCGTGAATAACGAACGGTCGATTTCTGGTCGTCGGGCATCTTGAGTTCGCAGTCACGGTCGACACTGAAGCCGACCGGTGCCTCACGGCTGGCCAGCCAGTGCGCCATGGCAACTGCGGCCGACATCGTGGTTTGTACGGGTCTCGCCAAGAGCCCTGGACCGGACTCAGGCATCTCGCTCAACACCTCCACCAGCTGGCTCACCACCTTGTCGGCACCCGTCAGGCTGCCGGAATCCACCACCAGGAACTTGTTGACCGGGTCTATCCACAAGGTCGTCGAAGACCGTTTGGTGAAGGCGCGTGGCAGTAGGTCCAAAATCACTTCTTCCTTGAACTCCTTCTTGATTTTCGCTCCCACGCGTTCATGACCGGTTTCCAGCTTGTATTGCTCGATGCGTTGCTCGACAGCATCCTTGACAGCCGAGGCGGGCAGTGGCCGCCGTTCGGTGCAGAGCCGCAAGATGAGTTGCTGGCCAACACTCTCGGCCAGCACCGTGCTTTTGTTGCCACGAGGTGCGACCCAACCACTGGATTCCGCCTGTGTTGCGCCGCAGGGCAGGAAGCGGCTGGTCTGAAGGGCATCTTCAAGTGCATCCAGTGGGGGCAGTGCGAAGTCGTCGGCAATACGGAAAAAGGAAGCAGCTTTGAACATGAAATCCAGGGAGGTGAGGTGTCGGAAAGGAAGGCGAAGAAGTGATCAAGGAGGCACTACGGGCCCGCCAGGCTGCAGAAATTCTAAGTGACGCACGGGTCAAATGCCGCACTTGCTTACCTTGCTGTCAGCTTCTTTCGTACGCTCATGCGATGTCGATCACATGAATGCCATAAGCGCCTTTGCGGCGATCGGAAAAATAGCAAACCAGGGTTTCTTTCACGGTTTTGAAGGCCAGTTCGTCCCAGGGAATTTCCGCCTCGGTAAACAGCCTGGCTTCTATCGTTTCATGCCCGGGATTGAATTTGTCGCTGAGCAGGCGGGCGCGGTAGTAGAGGTGGACCTGGCCAACACGCTCCACGTTCATCACGCTGAACAGGCCTTCCATTTCAAACTGCGCACCGGCTTCCTCGTCGGTTTCGCGTGCGGCGCCTTGCGAAGTGGTTTCATCGAGTTCCATGAAGCCTGCGGGCAGCGTCCACTTTCCCCAGCGCGGCTCAATGTTGCGCTTGCAAAGCAATACACTGTCCCCCCAATGCGGCACGGTGCCGACCACATTGAGCGGGTTTTCGTAGTGGATGGTGCCGCAGGCCGGGCAGACGGCGCGTTCCCGCGTGTCGCCGTCATCCGGCAGCCGGTAAAGCACAGCGGTACCGCAGTTTTTGCAATGTTTGATGGGGCTGCGGTGCATTGAAGACAGTGTAATTTGAAGTAAAAAGGCTCCCTCGGGAGCCTTTTGTGTTTCGTGCCTGTGATCAGGTTTTCGTGATTTTGGTGTGTTTTTCGATCAGGCTGCGTGCGGTGTCCAGCATTTTTTTGCCGTCAAAGCCGCGCTTGTTCATGTCCTCCACCCATTCGACTTCCACGGTGCGCGATTTGCGGCGGAACTCCTGCGCTTCGGCCGGGCTGACGGTATAGATCGTGTTGCCGCGGTCACTGGCGGTTTTACGGCCCGGGACGTCGTTGCCCTGCTGGACTTTGCCCAGCCAGGCGGAGGTGGCCATGCCGGAATTGTTGTCGATGACCTTCTTCAGGTCGGGCGCCAGCGAGTTGTATTTGGCCTTGTTCATGGCCATCACGAAGGTGGTGGTGTACAGGCTGCCGCCCGCCGGGTCGAACTCTGCATGGAACTTGGTGAGTTCGTTGACCTTGACCGAAGGCACGACTTCCCAGGGAATCACGCAGCCATTGATGGTGCCCTTGCTCAACGCATCGGTAATGGCAGGCAAGGGCATGCCGACGGGGATGGCGCCGAGTATGCCCATCAACTTGGTGACCTGGCGGGTGGGTGCGCGCATCTTGAGGCCACGCATGTCGGCAATGGACCTGACCGGCTTGTCCACGGTGTGGATCACGCCTGGGCCATGCACGTGAAGCGCGAGGACCTGGGTATCCTTGAACTCATCCGGAGCCATGGTCTGCACGTATTCCCAATAGGCCTTGGAAGTGGCCTCGGCATTGGACATCATGAATGGCAGTTCAAATGCCTCGATGCGGGGGAAGCGGCCGGCCGTATTGCCCGGCAGGGTCCACACCACGTCCACGACACCGTCCTTGGCCTGGTCGTACAGCTGCAGGGGAGTGCCACCCAGTTGCATGGCCGGATAGGCTTCGAACTTGATGCGGCCGCCCGATTCCTTCTCGACCTTTTCCATCCAGGGTTTGTGCATGCCCAGCCAGACATTCGATGCCGGAGACATGAAGGTGTGGAATTTCAGGGTGACAACCTGCTGGGCCAGGCTGGAGAGGGAGGGCGCGCCCAGCGCAGCGGCTGCGCCGGTTTTCAGAAGAGTTCGTCGCTGAATCATGAGTTGTCTCCGGTGGGTATGGTTAGAAAGTAGTGCACGATGAGCTGTTTGGGAACCGGTAATAGCCCTGATGAAAGGGCGTTAACGCGGAAACCCCTGCCGTGTTCAGGTCACTTTCACCGTCAGGGTGCCCAGGCCCTTGACTTCGCTGACCATGGTGTCACCCGACACCACGGCCGCCACACCTTCAGGTGTGCCTGTGTAAATCAGGTCGCCCGGCTGCAACTCCCAGGCAGCCGACAGGTGCTCGATGGTTTCGGCAATGTTCCAGATGAGCTTGGAGACATGGCTGCGCTGGCGGTCCTTGCCATTGACCTGCAGGTACAGCTCGGCATTCGCCACATCGCCGGCCTGTGCTGCCGGGGTGATGGGGCCGATAGGGGCAGAGTGGTCATAGGCTTTGCCGATGCACCAGGGGCGGCCCTGCTTTTTCATTTCTCCCTGCAGGTCGCGGCGCGTCATGTCCAGGCCCACCGCGTAGCCGTAGATGTGTTTGAGGGCGTCAGCGGCCTTGATGTCCTTGCCGCCTTTGCCGATGGCCACTACGAGCTCGATTTCATGGTGCAGGTTTTTTGTCAGGCTGGGATAGGGGATGGTGCCGGTCTGGCCGGCTTCCACCACCACCACCGCATCAGTAGGCTTCAGAAAGAAAAAAGGCGGCTCGCGGCCGGTGAACCCCATTTCCTTGGCATGTTCTTCGTAATTGCGTCCCACGCAATAGACGCGGTGAACGGGAAAGCGCTCGGTCGTACCGACAACGGGCATGGAGACTGTTGCGGGTGGGGGAAATACAAAGCTCATGACATCCTCTCTTCTCTGTGTATGCCTAGTGCCTGGTGCACGGGGCGGTCTGAAAAACTGAACAGCACGCAGCCCTGTGCGGAGCACAGCCGGGCCGTGTGCCACGACGGAATCACAAAATGGTCGCGCGGGCCGAACTCAAATGCCTGTTGCCGGCCGGCATCTCCGATCAGCACGGTACCGTGCCCTTCGACGACGCTGAACACCGCACCATCGGTTTGCCGCCAGGGCTGGCCGGTAAAGCCGGGGGGCAGGCGCTGCATGAAGGTGCCCATGGTCGGCATCGGCCAGCCGCCGGTCGCCGGGTTCACGTAACGCAGCTTGACGCCGTCCCAAGCGTCGATGGGCGCCTGCTGCTCGAGGGTGTGCAGGGCTACGCGTGTGCGTTCGTAGGGGTAGCTGAAGATCGGCGAAGTCTGGCCAAACGGTGCGTCGTAGCGCACCGGCAGCATATTGGCTCCGTAGCGTTGGTAGCTGGTGCCTTCGGTCCGGGTGACAGGCTGAGAGCGCTCGGTGTGGTTTTCGGAGAAACCTGCATCGAAAAAACGCAGCATGGGAATGTCCAGGCCATCGAGCCAGACCACCGGTTCGCCGCCTTCCAGCGTGCCCCGGTTGCCATGGTCGTGCCAGGTCCAGCTGGGCGTGATGATGAAGTCTCCAGGCGCCATGGTGGTGCGTTCACCGTCGACCGCGGTGTAGGCGCCGCGTCCTTCCACTACAAACCGCAGTGCACTTTGGGTATGGCGATGGCTGGGCGCGATTTCGCCCGGCAGGATCAACTGCAGGCCCGCATAAAGCGATTGCGTGATGCATGACTGGCCCGGTAACGCGGGGTTTTCCAGGATCAGCACGCGGCGTACCGCTTCCTCGGCGGTGATCAGTTCGCCGGACCGCATCAGGTAGGGGCGCGCCTTTTCATAGGCCCAGAAGGCCGGCACGCAGGCCGTGCCCGGCTGCTGGGGTACCAGGGCGTGCAGCACCTCCCACAAGGGTGTCATGTGCTGTGCGCGAATCGCTTCGTAAAAATCCTTGCGCGCGCTATCGGGCGGTGGGGTCATGTTCATGGGCTGTACTCCCGGTTGTGAGGTTTCAGCGGTCGAGATAGACGCCGTCACTGCGCAAGTGCTGCTGCAGGCGGGCAACGTCGATGGCGGTGAAGGCGGCGCCCTCATCGAGCATTGCGGCGGCAGTGCCGGCCGCCTGGCCCATCACAAAACAGCCTCCGCTGGCGCGTGCGGCCGACTGGCCCTCATGCGTCATGGATGCGCAGCGTCCCGCCACCAGCAGGTTGCTCACCGCGGGTGCGACCAGCATGCGCCAGGGCAGGTCGTTGTAGGCCCGCCGCTCATCGCGCGGAAAGCCCCAGCTGATGGCGCCGTCAACATGCATTTCCATGGGCCAGGCATTGATGCCGATCACGTCGTCAAAGCGGGCGGAGGACAGGATGTCTTCGCCACTGAGCGCATAGGCGCCGCAGATGCGCCGGGTTTCGCGGATGCCGACCTGAGGCGCAATATCGACAATGGCGGAGGTTTCAAATCCCGGCACCTCGCTCTTGAGGAAGCGAAAGTATTCGGTGATTTGCCTGCGGCCTTCCATTTCGCCTTCGCTGAGCTGGCGTGCGTCGGTGGCGTCCATGGCGTAGCCATCGGCATTGCGGATCTGCGTCACATTGGCCCGCCATTCCGCAGGATTTTTCTGAGGGCGAAGTATGGCGCCCTTGCGCGGGAACTTGTAGCGCCCGGGATGGCGGGCCTCGCTTTGTTCCATCAGGTCGTTGATGGCCTTGAAGTCGCCGACGGCCGCGAGCGCCGGCCCGGCATCGACATGGCCGACACGGAACATGGTGGATGGAAACAGGGCGCTGCCATGTCCGTCACCAAGCTCAAAAGGCACGCCGGCAAAATGGGCCACGTCGGCATCGCCCGAGCAATCGATGAAGCGCCGGGCCCGGATGGCCTGGCGGCCGGACTTGGTTTCGACGATCAGCGCTTCGATCGCCTGGCCCTTCATCACGACCGCTGCTGCCCAGGCGTGAAAGAGAATCTGTGCGCCGGCGGCAAGCAACAGCTGGTCGGCGGCGCATTTGTAGGCAGACACGTCGTAGGAGCGAACCCGGATGCGTCCCTGCATGCCGTCCTGCGGCTGGTTCAACCCGCCCAGCACGTCGATGCGTGCCAGCAAGTCGTCCACCACACCGTGCACCAGTTGCTGCATCTCGCCGTCCTTGCGGCCGTACAGTCCCGCAAAATTGGTGACGCCGCCGGCTGTGCCCATGCCGCCCAGAAAACCATAACGCTCGACCAGCAGGGTGCGCGCGCCATGCTGCGCAGCACTGACGCTGGCAGCCAGGCCCGCCGGCCCGCCGCCGATCACGACCACATCGAATTCACCGTACACCGGCAGCGTGCGTGCCGGCTCGGAAACGGTTTTGAAGCTGGAAGAAGTGGTCATGGCGGGTCAGTTAGCTAAAGGCAATGAGCGAGCGTGGAGGCTCTTCAAGCAAGCAGGAGCCGCGGATCTGGCTTAGCCAGTCCGCAGGCGCAGCGACCCTCTCGGGGGGCAGGGCGCTACACGCAGTGAGCAACCGTGGGGGCAACATCTAGTCAATCTTGATGCCGCGGATGGTGATGATGCCGCCCATGATGGCGGTTTCACTGCGGATGCGGCTGGTCAGGCCTTCGGGTGATGTGCCCACAGCCTGCCAGCCCTGGTTGAACAGCTTCTGGCGGGTGTCGTTGTCGCGGATGATGCGGGGCACTTCTTGGGCGAGGCGGGTTTGCGCTGCCTTGGACAATCTGGCCGGGCCGACCAGCGCGGTCCAGACTTCCAGATTGAAGTTGCGCACTTCCGCATCGGCCAGCGACGGGATCTCGGTCGCCAGCGCACTGCGTCCACTGGTCAGGCCGATGGCCTTGAGTTTGCCGGCCTTGATTTGCGGCAGGGCGATACCGGGTGGCACCAGGGCCATCTGGATCTGGCCACCGAGCAGTGCAGTGATCACTTGCGGGTTGCCCTGGTAGGGAATGTGCACCGCAGCGAGGTTGCCGGCGCTGGACTTGAGCAGCTCCATGCCCAGGTGGCCGACGGAGCCGTTGCCCACCGAACCGTAGTTCCATTTGTCGCCGCCGTTGCGGGCCGCCAGGAAGAAGGCGTTGCCCGATGGTTGGTTCACCGGGGCCACCAACACCAGTGGCGCGGTGGTCAGCAGCGAGATGGGTGCGAAGTCTTTGGCTGGGTCGTAAGGCAGCTTGGAATACAGCATCTTGGCCGAGGTCATGTTGCCGTTGATCACGACGCCCAATGTGTGGTCGTCCGTGGACTTGGCCACCAGGTCGGCGGCAATGTTGCCCGAGGCGCCAGGACGGTTTTCAACAATCACCGGCTGGCCCAGTGCGCGGGACAGGGGCTCGGCCAGAGTGCGGGCAGCCATGTCGGGCGTGGAGCCGCCAGGGAAACCCACCACGAGTTTGACGGGCTTGGTCGGCCAGTTCGTCACAACCGGCGCGGCTTCCTTGGCAGCCGGTTTTTTCGGTGCGTTTTGGGCTGCAGCCAGCATGGGTAGTGCGAGTACAGCTATCAGAAGCGTAGCGCGTTTGAAAACTTTCATGCGAATCTCCAAAATTGAAAGGGCTTATTTGAACAGCTTTGAGGGCTCGATTCCGTCGTACATCCACTGAAGACCGGCAAAACCCGCGCTTTCGTTGCCGCTTTGAAACAGCTGGTTGCGAAGCTCGCGCTGAACGCCTGCAGCGTGGTAAATATCGCCGTAAAAACGTGCAGTCAGTTGCACCCTGCCGGTGCGCAGGTACCTGGCCCGCTGGTACTCCTGGAAAGCCCGCGGCACATCGCCGCGCGCAAAGCGGAGGGCCTCGCGCAGCACCACGGCGTCTTCAATCGCCTGTCCCGCGCCCTGGGCCAGGTATTGCAGCATGGGGTGGGCAGCATCGCCGAGCAGCGTGACGCGGCGGTCGGTCCAGTTTTTCACCGGTTCGCGGTCGCACAGCACCCACATTTTCCAGGTTTCTATCTTGTCGAGCAGCTCCCGCACCTGCGGGCAGGCGTTGCTGAAACGTTCGGTCAGCTCGGCTGTATCCCCGAAGGTGTTCCAGCCCTCGTCGTACTTGCTGCTGTGAAATACCGCGACCAGGTTGAACAGCTCGCCACGGCGTAACGGGTAATGCACCAGATGGGTTTTTTCACCGCCCCAGAGCAGCACGTCATCGCTCCACAAATGGGCCGGTACTTCTTCGCGCTTCAGGACGGCGCGGTAGGCAATGTGGCCGGACACACGCGGTTTGCCGTCACCGACCACGGCTTCGCGCACCTTGCTCCAGAGGCCGTCAGCGCCAATTAGCGCCGCACCGGGCAGGGTTTCGCCGCTGGCCAGCTGGACGCGCACGCTGTCCGCCGTCTGCTCGAAGGACTCGAGCTTGGCCTGGGTGCGCAGCGTGATGTTGGGCAGCGCCTGGCAAGCGTCGAGAAACACCTGGTGCAGGTCGGCGCGGTAAATCACGCCGTAAGGAAAACCATAGGTGGCGCGGGCCAGGTCGCCCAGCGGCACGCGCACGACTTTTTCCCCGGTACGCACATCGTTTATGCCCATGCCGGGTGGGAAAAACGACACCTTGCTGACTGCATCGGTCAGGCCCAGCCAGGCAAACATCCGGAAGATGTTCGGGCCGAGCTGGATGCCGGCACCAATCTCGCCGAAGTTTGCGGCCTGCTCCAGCACGCTCACGGCGTGGCCATCCCGCGCCAGAACCAGGGCGGTGGCCAGGCCGCCTATGCCGCCGCCGGCGATGAGGATGGGATGGGGAGATGTCACGATGGTTCGGGGCCTGTAGAAAGGGGTTTCAGTAGATGATAAGTATACTTATCATTGATGGCCATGGTGAATACCCTGAACTTGGGGAGCGCTGAACAGCCCCCAGCAGTGTGCGATCAGCCGCGCTCGGGCGGTCTGCTGCGTTGAATGTCTTGCATCCCATCCCGATCCGGCCGCCGCACATCCGCAGGGAACTGTTCAGCGCTCCCTTAAACTCCCGTCATGCCAAAAAGCTTTAATTTCAGCGAGGCCCCCGGGCACCAGATCCGGCGCGCCCACCAGCTGTCGATTGCCCTCTTCATGGAGGAGACGGCCGGTTTCGACGTGACCCCGGTGCAGTTTGCTATCCTGAACGCGCTGATGGACGACCCCGGCGAAGACCAGGTCACGCTGTCTGGGCGGGTGGCGTTTGACGCTGCGACCTCGGGCTCGGTGATCGGCCGGCTGGAGGTCAAAGGCTGGGTGCGGCGCGAGGCGGATCCGGCCGATAAGCGGCGCAAGTTGCTGTGGGTGACGCCAGAAGGCGAAAAAATGGCCCTGCAGATGAAGCGGGCCGTCAGCAAGGTTCAGTCGCGCCTGCTCGGGCCACTGATGGTAGAGGAACGCAAGCAGCTTGGCGCGCTGCTCGGCAAGCTGATTGCGGGCCATGAGGACATGGCCTGACTCCGACCTGCCCGCGGCTTCCGGTTTTCAGGACGATTTGGCCAGCAGGCTGAAGTGTTCGACCACCGGCGGGCTGGCAAAAAATGGCCCGACAATCGCACGCCACTGCGCAAACGCCGGGGATTCGCGAAAGCCTACCGTGTGGTCTTCCAGAGATTCCCAGAAAATCTGCAGGATGTAGCGCTCCGGGTTTTCAATTCCCTTGTTGACCTTGAAGCCCTGGAACCCCTTGGCGTTCTGGATGACGGTGCCCAGTCCGCGCTGGATGGCTTCGTCAAAAGCGGCCTGCTGGCCGGGAGCAATGCGGATGTCGGCGAGTTCGAGAATCATGGTTGTTCCTGTACTTGATGGAATGAGACCGTCAGTGAATCAGTATTGGCTGGCAGGCAACTCTACCGTCAAACCGTCCAGCGCTGCGGTCAGGCGGATCTGGCAACTGAGCCGGCTGGCGGGTACCGCGGGCGCGGCGGTGAAACCCAGCATGGCCCGCTCTTCGCCGTCGGCGGCTGGCAGCCTGCTGGAAAACGGTTCGCACACCATCACATGGCAAGTGGCGCAGGTCAGCAGCCCGCCGCAGTCGGCGGCGATGCCCTCAACGCCGCCGGCGACCGCCGCTTCCATCAGGCTTTGACCAATTTTGCCCTTTATCGATATGGTGCGGGCATCAGTAGCTATGAAATTAATAGTAATCATCGGTGGCTTGAAAATCAGATGCGGCTGAAATATTCGCGTCGCTGCCAGTCGTCCTTGTCTTCGGCCTGCTCGTGGCGCGTGATCTCCGACTGCTTGATGCGCGTGAAATAGTTGATGAAGATCTCGCCAAACGCTTGCACCAGCACCGGGTCGGCTTGCAGCGCCGCCAGTGCTTCACCGAGGCTGTTTGGAATGCGGGTGCCGGCCTCGCCATACGGAGCATCTGTGGCCACCGGTGCCTTGAGCTTGCGCCGGATGCCATCCAGCCCGGCGTAAATCTGCGATGCCAGGTAGAGGTAAGGGTTGGCGGCCGGCTCACCGATGCGGTTTTCAATGCGTGTGGCCCTGTCCCGGCATTGGCCCACCACGCGCAACATGGCGCCCCGGTTGTCGCGGCCCCACAGCACCGACTGGGGCGCCAGCGCATTCGGCCGGAAACGGCCAAAGCCATTGATCGTCGGTGTGCAGAACACCGTCATGCCGCGTGCGTGCTCCAGCAGGCCGGCGAGGTAGTGCTCGCCAAGCCCGGAGAGCGTGTATTGCGCATCGGTCGGCTGCGTCCCTTTTGCCGGCGCGTCGCGCTGGAACAGGTTGGCACTGGTTTGCAGGTCCACCAGCGACTGGTGCAAATGCCAACCGCTGGACATGATGTTCGGAAAGGGTGGGCGGCACATGAAGGTGGCGTGGTAGCCGGCGCGGCGCAGGGCCTGCTTGACCGCGCTGCGAAACAGCACCATGTTGTCAGCGGCCGTCAGGGCGTCGGTGGCTTCGAACACTGCCTCGACCTGGCTGGGCCCGAGCTCGATTTCCAGCGACTGCAAAGGTAGGCCCAGTGCCTGCGCGGTGTGCTGCACGATGCGCAGCGGCTCCTCGGCCATGTCGAACAGATTTTCAGCCAGCAGGTTGTAGCCGGGATGAATCATGGCCACCCTGGGCGGCAAGCCGGGCCAGGCGGCTTGTTCCGGATCGAGCTGGTCCTGAGTCCCATCGTCGGTGATGCGGTAGATATGAAACTCGATTTCCAGCCCGCATTTCATGCCGTATCCGGCATCGGCCAGCTGTGCCAGCGCACGCTGCAGAATGCGCCGCGTGTCCAGCTCGACCGCTGTGCCGTCCTGCATCCAGGGCTGGGCCTGGACCCAGCCGGTACCCGGCGCCCAGGGCAGTTGTTTGAAGCTGGCCGGGTCTGCCAGCAGCAGCAGGTTGCTCGCGAACTCGAAGCCCGGTAGCCCGGCTGTGCCGCCCGCTTCGAATACCTTGAAGGCGGTGCGGTCCGATGTGTCCTTGAGCAGCAGGGTGCTGACCATGCCGACGCCGTCCAGCATGGCCTGGGTAGCCGCGCCGGCGACCAGCGTCTTGCCGCGCAACATGCCATGCAGGTCGCACCAGGCAAAACGCACCAGCTCGACGCCGCTGGCATCCATCAGCTGTGCGGTGTGCTTCAGGGCACGCTGGCGTACAGCATCATGCATGCCGCATTGTTCGGCGAAGCTGCTCATTTAATTTCCGTTCGCACTGAGCTTGTCGAAGTGCTTGTAACGGCTTCGACAGGCTCAGTCCGAACGGGAGATATCCAGGGCGCACGTTCCTGCTTGGCCCGGGCCTGCGCCTGCCACCAGGCTGGCCATTGACCGGCCGGCGCAATACCGTCCACCGTGTCCGGGCCACGCATCAGTTCAGCCTGCGCGGCATCGGCAATGCCCGGTGCCACGCCGCCTTCCTGCACCGTGGCAATCGCCTTGATCAGCACCCGGCGATTGGCCATGATGACCTTGTCGGAGGCAGCGAGGTGTTCGCGCGTACGGTCCTGAATCGCGCCCATGCTTTCCACCGCCCACTGGTCGTGCACATTGATGTCTTCTTCGCCCATGCCCAGGTAGGTCTGGGTGCGCTGCTCCTCGGCGTTGAAACCCCAATTGTTGTGGCGCCCCGCGTTGGGAATGTAGTTGGGCAGCGAGATGAATTGCTGGCGCTGCGCACGCATGCTCTCCTTGTCCAGCGGCCCGGCAAAGCTCGTGAAAAATGAATACCAGTAGGTGTGCGTGTCGTCCACCGGCACGTGCATCTGCGTGATCGTCATGGTTTCCGACAGCGGAATCACAAAGGTGGCCGGGAAGATGGCGTTGGTCACGCGCACATGCGTGAGCTTGTCGTTCATGGGGCGCAACGCAGTGAGCTGCATGCCCCAGGGTTTGTTCTCGAAGCTGATTTCCGGTTGGGCAAACTCACGCATGATGCGCGTCATCGGCCACTGCTCGCCGTCGATGGCACCGGCACTGGCGCTGCGGAACTGCTTGCCGGCTGCGTTCTGGCCGATGTCTTCCAGCGCCTCGTCCTGCAGGAAGCGGTGCAAAAAGGAAGGATGGGCCGGATCGATACCGACTTCAAAAGCCTGCAGCCAGTTGGCATTCCAGAGGCCTTTGAAGGCGAAGCTGTGGGTGGCCGGCGCGCTGAAGCAATCGAATGCGGGAAAGGGTGGCGGGGTCGAACCTTCCGGGCCCAGCCAGGCGAAAAGCACACCGCTTTTCTCCAGCACCGGGTAGCTGCGCTGCCTTACGCGTTCGCACAGCTTGCTTCCCGCCGGCTCCGCCGGTGTTTCAAGGCACTGGCCCGACACGTCGAACTTCCAGCCGTGAAACGGGCAACGCAGGCCGTCGCCCTCGGCACGGCCGAAAGAGAGATCGGCGCCGCGGTGCGGGCAGTCGCGGTCCAGCAGGCCGTAGTTGCCTTTGTCATCCTTGAACAGCACGAAATCTTGCCCCATCAGGCGCACAGCCTTGACCGGGCGCTTGTCCATGCGCGGATCGAGCGCAGGGTTGAATTCGTCCACCAGTGCCGCTGGTTGCCAGTAGCTGCGCATCAAGGCGCCGCAGGGCGTGTCGGGGCCAATCCGGGTGATCAGGTCGTTCTGTTCTGCATTCATGGTTCGTCCTGTCTAAAATGGTATACCGAAATTTAAATTCAGTGTACAGTTCTACCCATGAGCTTGCAAGAGACGGTGTTGATCCAGTTGCGGGACCTGATCCTGCGCGGTGAATTCGAGCCTGGCCAGCGCCTGGCCGAGCAGCAACTGGCCGAGCGTTTGGGTGCTTCCCGCACGCCTGTGCGGGCTGCGCTGGTCACGCTGGAACAGGAAGGGCTGGTCGAAGCCAATGAAACCGGCAAATTCCTGGTGCGCCAGTTCACGCCGCGCGAGGTAGCCGATGCAATTGCCGTGCGCGGCCATCTGGAAGGCATGGCGGCGCGCCTGGTGGCGGAACACGGCGTGTCGCGCCAGCTGCAGGCAGACCTGCAGGCCTGTCTTGATGAAGGAGACAGCGTTCTCGCCGCCAATCCACTCACCTACGAAAGCTACGCAGCGTACGCAGCCATGAACGACCGTTTTCATGCGTTGGTGCTGCAAGCCTGCGGCAACCGGGCCCTGCAGCGCGCCGTAACGCTCAACGACAAGCTACCGTTTGCGCCCGCGTCCGCCATGCTGCCCATGCAGGGAACGGTGACACTGGACCGCGACTGGATGCTCTACGCGCACCGCCAGCACCACATGCTGTTCGCCGCGCTCAAGGCGGGCGAGGGCGCGCGTGCGCAGGCGCTGGCCACTGAACACGTCGAAGTGGCCCAGATGAACATGCGCATGGCGCTGGAGCGCCGGGCCGAAACCGAGCGCGTGCTGCCGGCCATTCGCCTGGTGGTGGGACGTTGACCACCAACGCCGTGAGTTTCACGGCCGCCGGCATACGCCGCGGTTTTTTTGCCGCCCAGGTGCTCGCGCCCGGGGTGATTCTTTACGCCATGGTGTTCGGCGTTCTGGCCAGCGAGCGCGGCATGTCCTGGCTGCAGGCCATGTTGATGAGCGCCGTGGTTTATTCGGGTAGCGCACAGCTGGCGGCGTTGCAGGGCTGGACGGCGACGGCCGTGGTCACGCCGGTCATCGTCACCATCCTCGTCATGAATGCGCGTTATGTGCTTTATGGCGCGGCCATCCAGCCATGGCTGGCCGGCCTGCCGCGCCACCAGAGCTGGGGCTCGCTGTTTTTCCTGGGCGACGGCAGCTGGGCCATGGCCATGCGCGAATACGAAACCGGTTACCGCGACGCAGGGTATGTGTTGGGCTCCGGCGTGGCGATGTTTGTGCCCTGGCTGGGTGGCACGCTGGTTGGCCACCTGCTGGCCGGCAATGTGCCCAACCCAGCGGCATTCGGGCTGGACTTCATGCTGGTGGCTTTTGCAGCAGCCATCGGCATGGTGTTGTGGCGCGGCAAGTCAGATTGGTGGCCCGCCATCGCCGCAGGCCTGATGGCGCTGGTACTGCATCGGCTGCTGCCGGGCGCCTGGTACATCGTGGGGGCAGGGCTTGCGGGTGGCCTCATGGGAGCGTGGCGCCATGGCCGTTGAAAGTACTTTCCTGCTGGCGCTGGCCGGTATGGCGCTCGCCTCGTTCGCCTGCCGCATCAGCGGCTTCCTGCTCATGGGTTATGTGCGCATCACCCCACGGGTGGAGTCTGCACTCAAGGCCATCCCGCTCTCGGTGATGGTTGGTATCGTGACGCCGGCGGCCACCTCGGGCAAGCTGCCCGAGCTGCTGGCGCTGCTGGCGGTGGGCGCGGTAATGAAGCTGGTGCGCAATGACCTTGCAGCTGCGGTGGCAGGCGCTGCCACGGTGGCTGTTGCGCGCTGGTTGATATAGCCCCCACGGTTGCTCGCTTCGCGTAGCGCCCTGCCCCCCGCGGGGGCCGCTGCGCCTGCGGACCGGCAAAGCCGGATCCGCGGCCCTTGCTGGTCTGGGCCTCTACAGCACGATGCCGTCATTGCGGGCTTGACCCCGCAATCCATTCTGCGCGGGCCGGGCTGTTTTATTCCTTCGCCACTTGTAGCACCAGCTTGCCGAAGTTCTCGCCGTTGAAGAGCTTGAGCAGGGTTTCGGGGAAATTTTCAATTCCCTCCACCACGTCTTCCTTGCTCTTCATCTTGCCTTCCTTCAGGTAGCCGGCCATTTCGGCAATGGCCACCGGGTAGCGGTCGGCGTAGTCGAACACCACGATGCCTTCCATGCGCGCGCGGTTGACCAGCAATGACAGGTAATTCGCCGGCCCCTTGACTGGCGTGGTGTTGTTGTACTGGCTGATAGCCCCGCAGATGATGATGCGCGCGCCGCGCGTGATGCGCGCCAGCACGGCGTCGAGAATGTCGCCGCCGACGTTGTCGAAGTAAATGTCGACGCCCTTGGGACAATGCTCTTTCAGTCCGGCTTTCACATCGCCGGCCTTGTAGTCGATGCAGGCGTCGAAACCCAGCTCCTTGACGACCCAGTCGCATTTGGCCTTGCCGCCGGCGATGCCGACCACGCGGCAGCCCTTGAGCTTGGCGATCTGGCCGACCGTCTGGCCGACGGCACCGGCCGCGCCGGACACCACCACGGTTTCACCGGCCTTGGGCTGGCCGACGTCCAGCAGGCCGAAGTAGCCGGTCATGCCGGGCATGCCCAGCACGTTCAGCCAGGAGGTCAGGCCCATGCGCTGATCAATCTTGAACATGCCGCTGCGCTTTATCTGGTCTTCCGGAATCAGGCAGTACTCCTGCACGTCCAGTCCGGCATTGACATAGTCGCCCACGGCAAAAGCCGGGTTGTTGGACGCAATCACCTTGCCGACGCCGCCGGCGCGCATGACCGCACCGATTTCCACCGGCGGGATATAACTTTTGCCTTCATTCATCCAGCCACGCATGGCCGGATCGAGCGAAAGGCTCAGGGTTTTGACCAGTACACCGCCGGGGCCGGGTTCGGCCACCGGCTCGCTGGTAAAGCTCCAGTTGTCGCGTGTGGGCAGGCCAACGGGGCGGCTGGCCAGGCGAACCTGGTGGTTTGTCAGGGAAGTGATGGCGCTCATGGGGGTCTCCGGGAAAGTGGCTGGCAGGCAAAAGGCAATGGTAGTGGCTGCCTGCCCGCGCGTCAGTCGCGCAGGCGATTGCAAACCCTGCAATACGATGTTCGTTCAATCCGCACAGTTGGAAGCGACAAGAAGTACGCAACGGTGGAAATGTATTCAACCAAGCCGGGGCCGCGGAACCGGCTTTGCCGGGCCGCAGGCGCAGCAGCCCCCTCGGGGGGCAGGGAGCTACACGAAGTGAGCGACCGTGGGGGCCATCGTTTATGCTTTGACCCATGAAACTCCACAACTATTTCCGCTCTTCGGCTTCTTTTCGCGTGCGCATTGCGCTGGAGCTAAAAGGCCTGAGTTACGAGTACATTCCCGTCCATATTGCCAGGGGCGACCACAAAAAACCGCCTTATGCCGAGTTGTCGGCCGACACCCTGGTACCCATGCTGGAAGTTGATGGCCAGAAGCTGTCGCAGTCCATGGCCATCATTGAATACCTCGACGAAAAGCACCCGGCGCCCGCGCTGCTGCCCGCCGACGCGCTGGGCCGCGCCAAAGTGCGCGCGCTGGCGCAGTCGATTGCCTGCGAGATCCACCCGATCAACAACCTGCGCGTGCTCAAGTACCTGGTGCGGGAACTCAAAGTGGAAGAAGAGGCCAAAAACATCTGGTACCGCCACTGGTGCCGCGAGGGGCTGGAAGCTTTCGAGCGCCAGCTGAACCAGCTGCCACCATCCACTTACTGCTACGGCGAAACGCCCACCCTGGCTGACTGCTGCCTGGTGCCGCAGATCTTCAATGCGAGGCGTTTTGACGTGAACTTTGAAGGGCTGCCGCGCACCATGGCAGCTTTCGACGCCTGCATGGCGCTGCCGGCTGTCCAGAAAGCCCAGCCGTCGTCCTGTCCTGACAACGAGGCTTGAGGACAATCTTGCACCCGGACTGGCTGATTCCCGACTGGCCTGCGCCTGCCGGTGTGCGCGCGCTGTTCACCACGCGCGCAGGCGGAACTTCGGCCGCGCCTTACGACACCATGAACCTGGGTGACCACGTGGGCGACGTGCCGGAGCGGGTCGCGGCCAACCGCGCTTTGCTGGGCCAGTCCATGGGAGCCGCCCCGGTTTTCCTGCAGCAGGTGCACGGCACGGCGGTGCTGGCTGTTCGCCCCGACACTGCGCATGGCCCGCCGGCAGACGCCACCACGACGAGCCAGCGCGGCGTCGCATGCACCATCATGGTGGCCGACTGCCTGCCGGTGCTGTTCACCACCACCGATGGGGCTGTTGTAGCCGCTGCCCACGCCGGCTGGCGCGGCCTGGCCGGAAAGCAGGGCAGGGGCATCCTGGAAGAGACATGTGAATGTTTTATGGCTTTGGCCCTTATGCGGCGGGCACAGTCAGCTACAAATACCATAGCGTGGCTGGGCCCCTGCATCGGCCCGGACGCTTTCGAAGTGGGCGCAGATGTCAGATTTGCATTCGTTGATGGCGATCCGCGGGCGGCAGCGTGTTTCGCGGCGCTGGCTTCGGGCAAATACCTGGCAGACCTGGCCGGCCTGGCCCGCCTGCGCCTGCAGGCGCAGGGCGTCACACAGATCTACGGCAACGACGGCAGCGCGCCCTGGTGCACGGTGGGCAATGCCTCAAGGTTCTTTTCGCACCGGCGCGACGCCGGTGTCTCGGGCAACGGGTTCAACACCACCGGCCGCATGGCGGCCTGCATTTGGCGCGAGTGATTCCGCTTCGAAGGTGCCGGGCGCAAGTGCCGCGGCTTCGGCGGCTTCGCGCGCCTTGATCGCCTTGCGCCTGTCCGGGGCACGCATCAGGTAAACCACCAATGCCACGGGCCCCACGCCGTAGAGTACAAAGGTAATCATTGCACCCAGCAGCGTGCCCGTGGGATGGGTGGCTTCGGCAACACTCATCATGAGTACCACGTACATCCAGGCAATGACAATCAAATACATAAAACTTTGCGCCGCGTCACGGGTTGGGAATGGTTTTCCACGATACTAGGCAAGACCTGCTGCGGGTATAAAAGCTCGATACAGACCAAACAACAAAGAGCCTGCGGATACCCGGGAAGACAAGCATGAATTCTGACGCAAACCTGGCCCAAGCAGCCCAACAGATGCAAGAGACCTTTGCACAGGGTCTCCAGCAGGTCATGGGTGCCATGGCCGGTGCCGGCTTCGGCGCCGCGCCGGGTTTCCCCCAGATGGCCATGCCGGCGCTGCCAGCCGCCGCCCCACCCCTGCAGCTCGATCCCGCCAAGCTGATCGAAATCCAGCAGTCCTACCTGAAAGACATCGCCGCCCTCTGGAACAGCGGCCTCCAGGCTGGTGCCGCCGCCAGCGCGCCGTCTGACCGCCGGTTTGCCAACGAGGCCTGGCGCAGCAACCCGGTGGCGCAGTTCGCCGCTTCGGCCTACCTGCTCAACGCCCGCACGCTGATGGGCCTGGCCGAAGCAGTGGAAGGCGACGAAAAAACCAAAGCCCGCGTGCGCTTCGCCGTGGAGCAAGCCCTTGCCGCCACGGCGCCCAGCAACTTTCTGGCGCTCAATGCCGAAGCGCAGAAAAAAGCCATCGAAACCCAGGGCGAGAGCATTGCCCAAGGCCTGACCAACCTGCTGCATGACATGAAGCAGGGCCATGTGTCCATGACGGACGAGAAGGTCTTCGAGGTCGGCAAGAACGTCGCCACCACCGAAGGAGCGGTGGTGTTTGAAAATGAATTTTTCCAGCTGCTCGAATACAAGCCGCTGACGGCCAAGGTGCATGAGCGGCCTTTCCTGCTGGTGCCGCCCTGCATCAACAAGTTCTACATTCTTGACCTGCAGCCCGAGAATTCGCTGATCCGCTACGCTGTGGCCCAGGGGCATCGCATTTTTGTTGTGAGCTGGCGCAACCCCGACGAGGCCATGTCCGCCAAAACCTGGGACGACTACATCGAGCAGGCCGCCATCAAGGCCATCGATGTGGTGCAGGAAATCACCGGCGCCAAAACCATCAATGCTTTGGGCTTTTGTGTGGGCGGAACCATTCTTGCCACCGCACTGGCCGTTCTTGCTGCGCGTGGTGAAAAGCCGGTGGCCAGCGCCACCTTCCTGACCTCGCTGCTTGATTTCAGCGACACCGGCATCCTCGACATCTTCATCGATGAACAATCGGTCAAGTTCCGTGAGATGCAGATGGGGCAGGGCGGCCTGCTCAAGGGGCAAGACCTGGCCTCGACTTTCAGCTTCCTGCGCCCGAACGATTTGGTGTGGAACTACGTCGTTGGCAATTACCTCAAGGGCGAAACACCACCGCCGTTTGACCTGCTTTACTGGAACAGCGATTCCACCAACCTGCCGGGGCCGTTTTACGCCTGGTACCTGCGCAACACCTATTTTGAAAACAACCTGTCCAAGCCCGGCAAGTTGACGGTATGCGGCCAGAAGATCGACCTGCGCAAGCTGGACCTGCCGGTCTATATCTACGGCTCGCGCGAAGACCATATCGTTCCGGTCGGCGGTGCCTACGCTTCCACCCAGGTGCTGCCGGGCAAGAAGCGTTTTGTCATGGGTGCATCGGGCCACATTGCCGGCGTCATCAATCCGCCTGCCAAGAAAAAACGCAGTTACTGGACCAACGACAAGCTGCCGCAGGGCAAATTCCCCGCGAGCCAGGGCGATTGGCTCAAAGGCGCAACCGAACACCCCGGCAGTTGGTGGACCGACTGGTCGGACTGGCTCAAGGGCCACGCCGGCAAGCAAATTGCCGCGCCCAAAACTTATGGCAGCCGCAAGTACAAGGCCATCGAGCCCGCACCCGGCCGCTATGTCAAGGCCAAGGCCTGACGCGTCACCTTTTTATCTGGAGAAAGTAAATCATGGAAGACATCGTTATCGTTTCAGCCGCGCGCACCGCTGTCGGCAAGTTCGGCGGAACCCTCGCCAAGACACCCGCCACAGAGCTGGGCGCGGCCATCATCAAGGCCGTTGCCGAGCGTTCGGGCCTGTCGCCCGAGCTGATCGGTGAAGTCATCATGGGCCAGGTGCTGGCAGCCGGCGTGGGCCAGAACCCGGCGCGTCAAACGGTGGTGAAAGCCGGTTTCCCGCACGGCATTCCCGGCCTGACGATCAACGCCGTTTGCGGCTCCGGACTGAAAGCCGTGATGCTCGCCGCGCAGGCTGTGGCCACAGGCGACAGCGAAATCGTCATCGCCGGTGGGCAAGAGAACATGAGCGCAGCGCCGCACGTGCTCAACGGCTCACGCGACGGCCAGCGCATGGGCGACTGGAAAATGATCGACACCATGATCGTCGACGGCCTGTGGGATGTCTACAACCAGTACCACATGGGTATCACGGCCGAGAACGTCGCCAAGAAATACGGCGTTACCCGCGAAATGCAGGACGCTTTGGCCCTGGCCAGCCAGACCAAGGCCATGGCCGCGCAAGATGCCGGCAAGTTCAAGGACGAGATTGTTCCGTTCTCCATCGCTCAGAAAAAAGGCGACCCCATCGTTTTTGCCGCGGACGAATTCATCAACCGCAAAACCAGCGCCGAGGGCCTGGCCGGCCTGCGCCCTGCGTTTGACAAGGCCGGTGGCGTGACCGCCGGCAATGCCTCCGGCATCAACGACGGCGCCGCAGCCGTGATGGTGATGACCGCCAAGAAGGCAGCTTCACTGGGCCTCAAACCCCTGGCCCGCATTGCCAGCTACGCCACCAGCGGGCTGGATCCGGCCTACATGGGCATGGGCCCGGTGCCGGCCTCGACCAAGGCGCTGCAGCGTGCCGGCTGGAAGGCACAAGACCTCGACCTGCTGGAAATCAACGAAGCCTTTGCCGCCCAGGCCTGCGCCGTCAACAAGGAAATGGGCTGGGACACCAGCAAGGTCAACGTCAACGGTGGCGCTATTGCCATCGGTCACCCGATTGGTGCATCCGGCTGCCGCATTCTTGTCACACTGATCCATGAGATGGTTCGCCGCGATGCCAAAAAAGGTATCGCCAGCCTGTGTATTGGCGGCGGCATGGGGGTTGCCCTCACGCTGGAACGATAAATATGAGGTAAAAAGAGCTTGTGGCCCTTGCAGAATGCGCGCAACCAGCTATTTATTTGATAGCGGATTGCCGCCACGGCAAGGCCATCAAAGCTTCTTTTTAACTGCTTTCAGAATCAATAAATCAAGGAGCAAAACATGGCAAAACGAATTGCATACGTAACCGGTGGCATGGGTGGCATTGGTACCGCCATCTGCCAGCGCCTGCACAAAGACGGTTTCACTGTGGTGGCAGGTTGCGGCCCCACGCGTGACTTCACCAAGTGGATCGACGAGCAGAAAGCGCTCGGCTACACCTTCTACACCTCCGTCGGCAATGTCGGCGACTGGGACTCCACCGTTGCCGCTTTTGACAAGGTCAAGGCCGACCACGGCCCGGTGAGCGTGCTGGTCAACAACGCCGGCATCACGCGCGACGGCCAGTTCCGCAAGATGAGCAAGGCCGACTGGGACGCGGTGATCTCCACCAACCTCGACAGCATGTTCAACGTCACCAAGCAGGTGATCGAAGGCATGATCGAAAGCGGTTACGGCCGCATTGTTAACATCTCGTCGGTCAACGGCCAGAAGGGCCAGTTCGGCCAAGTGAACTACTCCACCGCCAAGGCCGGCTTGCACGGCTTCACGATGGCGCTGGCGCAAGAGGTGGCCAGCAAGGGCGTGACGGTCAACACCGTGAGCCCGGGCTACATCGGCACTGACATGGTCAAGGCCATCCGCCCCGACGTGCTTGAGAAAATCGTCGCAGGCGTGCCCGCCAAGCGCCTGGGCACCCCGGAAGAAATTGCGTCCATCATTTCTTGGATCGCCTCGGACGAAGGCGGTTACGCCACCGGTGCCGACTTCTCGCTCAATGGTGGTTTGCATATGGGTTGATGGGACGAAAATTCCGGCATCCTTTTAAAACCCGCTGCGGCGGGTTTTTTCATGGGTCTTGCGTAGAACCTCACTTGGAACAATGATCCAGCACGTGCCGCCGCGCGTGCGACATGGTTGCTCCGGATATTCAAGTTCACGGGAGATAAAAAATGAAATTGCTTTGTCTGAGTACGCTGCCTTGTATCGGGTCCTGTCTTGCAGGTGTACTCCTGTGTAGTGCGTCCTTCGCCTCGGCCCAGGGCTGGATGGTGCAAACCTTGTTAACCCGCGTGTTGTCCGATGGCCAGCCCGCCAGGGTTGCCATCGCCGTTCCTCAACTTCCGATGGCGGCTATGCCACCTGTGCAGCATGTGCTCGTCTATCCACAACCCGGCAGTACGCCTCAACTCAAGGTGGCTGGCGGCAGCGTCAACCTGGCTTTGGGTGGACCGTGGGTTCGCGGCATCGCGCATTTGCAGGCGCAAGGGGTTTCGGTGATGTATGTCGATCCCCCCAGTGATGCCGGGACCCGCAATCTCGGCTCGCGGCCGTCCCGTGAAGTGGCTCAGGATCTTGCCTTCGCGGCCAAACAGGCGCAACAGCTTTTTCCGAGGGCGCAAATTCACCTGGCCGGCTACTCGTCGGTCGCGCCGCTGCTGGACATTGCCGGAAACATGGAGGCATTCGGGAAAATCGTGCTTGCTGCCAGCGCATTGACAAACAACCGCGACAGCGACTGGAGCCATTTGCGCAAACCCGTGTTGATGCTGCATGCACCCAGCGCCCAGTGCGACGCTGCGCCGTTCCTGGAGGCCCAGGCGCTTGCCAGGCGAAACCGCTTTACCCTTGTTCAAGTAGGCTATGAGCGGCAGGAGGACAAGGAAGACTGCGGCCGCACCAGCCAGCACGTGCTGCAGGGGCAAGAGGCTGCTGTTGCCAAAACGGTCGCCGACTGGTTCGATGGAAAGGAGACTCCTTCGGTCATCGGTTATGCCAGCCCGCAAATCGCCTGGCGGGAGGAAATTATTGCCTACCAGGGACCTGCCACCTTTGGCAGCAACCAGCTGGAAGCAACCCTGTTGCTGCCCGAAGCCGGCCGTTTCGGGTCCGGCCCTTACCCGGTACTGGTGTTCAATCATGGGGACGTCAATCTGGACAGCGCGGCCGTCCGCAACAAGAGCCGTATCCGCGACATGGTGGTAGCGCGTGAGTTCCTGCACCTGGGGGTTGCCGTGGTGATGCCCGTGCGCCGGGGAGCCGGCATGTCGGAAGGGAATTATCCGCGAGGGTTTTCCCAGAGAGATGCGGATGCGAGCTACAAGGCCCGCATACATTCTGAAGATATTTTTCCGGCACTGGCCTGGCTCAAGACCCGACCTGAACTCGATGCCAGCCGGGTGATCCTGTCGGGACAATCTGCCGGTGGTTACAGCACGATGTACATCGCCAGCCAGAACCCGGCGGGTTTGATCGGTGCCATTGATTTTTCCGGCGGCCGCAATGACATCGTCGGTGGTGGCAATGCGGGCTACCTCAATCAGATGATGGTCAACGGCTTTGCGGAGTTCGGCAGGACTACGCGTATTCCCACACTTTGGGTTTTCGCGGAAAACGACAGCCGCTACGCCGCCAATACCATTCGCGCGTCGCACGAGGCCTTTCAGGCAGCCGGTGGAAAGGCTCGCCTGCTGCTGAGCCCTCCGATTGAAGGAGACGGACATCACATTCATCACAAACCGGTCTTTTGGCGCGCGGCCGTCAAGGAATATCTGGGCGAGATCGGCGTGGTGACACGCGCGAATTAGAAGTTCCCCCGATGCCGCCGCGTGGATTGACGGTTTGTGTCCGCGGTTGTGGATCACTCGAGGCCCGTTCAGGAATGAGCTTGAATGCCGACTGTTTAAAGACCCGCAAATGCGGGTCTTTTTACGGCTTTTTATAATGCAGCTAGCCAGGTGCACCTCGCCAATGCATTTATTTGGGTCACCGAACATCTTCTGCGGATGACTGCTTGTTTTTTTACAAGCTGCGGCGCAGGGCCTCCCTCAACCCTTTACCTTGAAGGAAACCCCCTCGAATGCCGCACAGCGTTTCCCTCATCAGCACCATTGCCGCCGGTCTGGGCCTCGCCCTGATTTTTGGTTTTCTGGCTGCGCGCCTGAGATTGCCCGCCCTGGTGGGCTATCTGTTTGCCGGTGTGTTGATCGGTCCGTTCACGCCTGGTTTTGTTGCCGACGCAGCCATTGCCAGCCAGCTTGCCGAGATCGGCGTGATGTTGCTGATGTTTGGCGTGGGCCTGCATTTTTCCCTCGACGACCTGCTGGCGGTGCGCAAGATTGCCGTGCCCGGCGCCGTCGTCCAGATGACCGTTGCCACCGCACTGGGCATGGGCCTGGCGCACTGGTGGGGCTGGAACCTGGGGGGCGCGCTGGTGTTTGGTTTGTCGCTGTCGGTGGCCAGCACCGTCGTTCTGCTGCGCGCGCTTGAAAGCCGTGGTGTGCTTGATTCGGCCAATGGCCGCATCGCCGTCGGCTGGCTGGTGGTGGAAGACCTCGCCATGGTCTTGGTGCTGGTGCTGCTGCCGCCGCTGGGCAACTGGTTGTCGGGCAAGGCAGGGGCCGATGTCAACACGCTCTGGAAAACGCTGGGCGTCACGCTGCTGCAGGTTGGTGGTTTTGTTGCGCTGATGCTGGTGGTGGGCCGGCGCTTTTTCCCCTGGGTGCTCTGGCAGGTACAGCGCACGGGCTCACGTGAGCTCTTCACCCTGTGCGTGGTGGCTGCGGCCGTGGGCATTGCGTTTGGCGCCACTGCGCTGTTTGGCGTGTCGTTTGCGCTCGGCGCTTTTTTTGCCGGCATGGTCATGCGCGAGTCGGAATTCAGCCACCGCGCGGCCGAAGAGTCATTGCCGCTGCGCGATGCGTTCGCAGTGCTGTTTTTTGTGTCTGTCGGCATGCTGTTCGACCCCTGGGTCCTGATCGAGAGGCCATTGCAGGTGCTGGCCGTGGTTGCCATCATCGTGATCGGAAAATCACTGGCCGCTGCTGCGTTGGTACTTGCATTTCGCTACCCGCTCAACACTGCACTCACCGTGTCCGCCAGCCTGGCGCAAATCGGCGAATTCTCTTTCATCCTCGTGGCCATGGGCGCTTCCCTTGGGTTGCTGCCGTCCGAAGGGCAAAGCCTGGTGCTGGCGGGCGCGCTGATCTCCATTGCACTGAACCAGCTGGTGTTCAAGGCTGTCGAGCCGCTTCAGCAATGGATACTCGCCAAGTCACCTCTCGCCCGAAAACTCGAGGCACGCGATGACCCCATGGCCGAGCTGCCTGCCAGCACCGAAGAAAAATACCTGTCACGCCAGGTGGTACTTGTCGGCTACGGCAGGGTGGGGCGGCGCATTGCCGGCGGGCTGGCGGCCAGCCATATTCCCTACGTGGTGGTCGAACAAAATCGCGAGGCGGTGGAAAGGCTGCGCTCTCAGGGCGTGATGGCCGTGTCGGGTGATGCCGCCGAGGCGGTGGTGCTGGTCCAGGCCCACATTGCCACCGCACGCATGCTGGTCATCGCCACGCCCGATACCCTGAATGTCCGGCAGATGGTCAATACAGCACGCACGCTGAACCCGGCCATTGAAATCGTGGTGCGCACCCACAACGAGGCAGAAGCGAAATTGCTGGAGAGCGAGAACGTGGGAAAAATCTTCCTCGGTGAAGAGGAACTCGCCCAGTCGATGACGCGCCATGTGCTCGAACGAGCTGGTCTTGCTCAAGCCCACACCTGATTTGCCCTGTGCTCGATCCTGCCGCGGCATTTCCTCAACCCTGGATCGTCTACTGTGATGGCAGTGCTGTGCCCAACCCCGGCCGCATGGGGCTTGGCGCGGTCATCATTGCGCCTGACGGCACCCGGTCCCTGTTGTCGATGGCAACGGACAGCCGCGGCTGCAACAACGAGGCGGAGGCGAGGGCCCTGATAGCGGCGCTGCGCGAGCTGCAGGCCCTGGGAGCGGCTGCGCTGCAGATTCATTGCGACAGCAGCCTTCTCGTTGAGCAGTTGGGCCCGGCGGCCATGCCACCCGTGGCACGCCTGGCTTCCATTTACGCAGAGGCCGAGGCCTTGCTCAAGACATTCGCCCATGTATCCCTGCACTGGATACCGCGGCATCGCAATGGAGAGGCCGATGCGCTGGCTCGGGCTGCGGTGGGCTTGCCGCCCAAGAGGCTGGTGAAGTTGACCAGGCGGCGGCGCTAGCGTCAGCCGCCGGCTTTCCAGAAGCCTTGGTGCGGCTGGATGGCTTCGTCTTCGAGCAACGGGCCCAGTACCTCGATGGCCCGCTGTCCGCTTGCGAATACCTGCCTGCAGGGCAGGGACAAAGTCGGGTTTTCCGGGTGAGCGCCGGTCAGCTCAAGCAGCCTGTGCTCGGACAGGCCGTAAACGACGCGGCCGATGTTGCACCAGTAAATCGCGCCGGCACACATGCAGCAGGGCTCTGCGCTGGTGTACAGCGTGCATTTCGCCAGTTGCTCCGGCGGCAGTGCGCGGGCGGCCAGCGCGGCGGCCGCCAGTTCTGCATGCTGGGTCGGGTCGCCCCCTGGCGGCATGGAGTTGTTGCCTGCAACGGCAATGATGTTGCCGTTTTCGTCGGCCACCAGCGCGGCGAAGGGGTGGCGCCCCTTGTGGCGGGACTCGACCGACAGCGCTATGGCTTGCCGCAGCAGGCCGAGGTCCATCACCGAAGGGCTGGCCTCGCCTTTTGTGCTGTGGTGCATTCGGCCCGGCTCCGTCATCAATCCCTCCGCACGTGATCGGGGAAAGAACTTGTCAGAGCACCTCGCTGGCAAAATCTGCCAGCCGTGAACGTTCACCGCGCGCCAGCGTGATGTGTCCACCATGCGGCCAGCCCTTGAAGCGGTCCACGGCGTAGGTCATGCCGGATGAGCCTTCGGTGAGGTAGGGCGTGTCGATTTGCGCGAGGTTGCCCATGCAGATGATCTTGGTGCCCGGACCAGCGCGGGTGATTAGCGTTTTCATCTGCTTGGGCGTCAGATTCTGCGCCTCGTCGATGATCACGTACTTGTTCAGGAAGGTACGGCCGCGCATGAAGTTCATGCTCTTGACCTTGATGCGCGAGCGGATCAGCTCGTTGGTGGCAGCGCGGCCCCATTCGCCGGAGCCGCTGTCGTTTTTGCCCAGCACTTCCAGGTTGTCGTCCAGCGCACCCATCCATGGGCCCATTTTTTCTTCTTCGGTGCCCGGCAGGAAACCAATGTCTTCGCCGACCGACACAGTGGCGCGCGTCATGATGATCTCGGTGTAGCGGCGATCGTCAAGCACCTGGGTCAGGCCGCTGGCCAGGGCCATCAGTGTCTTGCCGGTGCCGGCCGTGCCGGCCAGCGTGACGAAATCGACTTCGGGATCCATCAGCAGGTTCATCGCGAAGTTCTGTTCGCGGTTGCGCGTGGTGATGCCCCAGACCGCATTTTTCAGGTGCGTGTAGTCCTTCAGTGTTTTCAGCACCGCCGTCTTGGCACGGATCTCGGTGACCCGGGCGTACAGCGGCGGCTCGCCTGGCGCTTCGAAGAACACGAACTGGTTGATCAGCAGGCTGCCGACAATCGGGCCGGTGATGCGGTAGAAAGTGTGGCTGCCTTGCTGCCAGCTTTCAATGGTTTTGCTCTGGCGCGTCCAGAAGTCTGTCGGCAAGGCCAGCGAGCCGGCGTACAGCATGTCGCCGTCTTCCAGTGTCTTGTCGTTCTGGTAGTCGTCGGTCGCCAGGCCCAGCGCGCGCGCCTTGACGCGCATGTTGATGTCCTTGGAGACCAGCACCACTTCGCGCGGCGCGTACTCCTTGCGCAGCGCTTCCACCACGCCCAGGATCTGGTTGTCGGCCTTGCCCTGGGGCAGGCTCATCGGCAGCGAGTAGTCCAGTGGCTTGGTCTGGAAAAACAGGCAACCGCCAGCCTCGCGGTGACCGGTGGTGTCGAGCTTCAGGCCTTGGGCGATGTCGGCGCCGTTGGTGCCGGCCAGCGCGTCCAGCGTGCGGCTGGTTTGGCGGGCATTGCGCGCCACTTCGGTCATGCCTTTTTTGTGGCCGTCGAGTTCTTCGAGAACGATCATCGGCAAGAAGATGTCGTGTTCCTCAAAGCGGAACAGGCACATCGGGTCATGCATCAGGACATTGGTGTCCAGCACAAACATCTTGGTGGGGCCAGTGTGCTTCGGTTTTTTGACCTTGGCCACGGGTTCGGGCCGGGCGGGTACAGGCGCGCCTTGTTTCTGTTGGCTTTTGGCGCCCGTTGTACCGGCGTGGCCCTTCTCTTTGGGCAGGTAGGCTACCGGGTGCTCGGCCTCGCCGCCAGCCGAACGGCTGTCAAACAGCTCCAGCGCCGCCGGCTGGTGGGCTGGCCCGGCCTGATCCGTTTTTCGCATTGCCTTGGCATGTGAGCGGGCCGGCGCATCGAGGGCGTCGGCGGAAAGCAAAGCGGCACGTTTGGTCGGGGCGGGTGGCAAGGGCATAGTGCTTTAGGCTCACAAAGTAAAGGAAACCTCTGTAAATCCGACTCTCGGGCGCATGGCAGCGTTGCGCGGTGCTCGGAATCCTCATGCACCCAAGTGCATTCCGGTTCCTGCGCTCCGTGCGCCTCGCCCTGCATCCCGACCATCGAATTTCAAAAGGCCCCCTAAGGTTCAAAAAGCGAAAAAGCCGCCTGGAGGCCAGGGCGGCTTTTTCGGTGGGCGCAGTCGCTAAGGTCAACAGCATGAAGTCATTATGCACGACTCTTGTGACATGTCTGGGGGCCTTTGACGATGGCGCGCAAAGGGTTTTTCAGGCCGCTTTTTTCAGCGCCTTGACGGCCTTGAGAACGTCGTCCACGTGGCCCGGAACCTTCAGGCCGCGCCACTCTTCCTTGAGCGTGCCGTCGGCACCTACGAGGAAGGTGCTGCGCTCGATGCCCTTGACCTTTTTGCCGTACATGATCTTGTTCTTGACCACGCCGAACATGTGGCACATTTTTTCTTCGGTGTCGGCAATCAGCTCAAAAGGCAGTTCCAGCTTGGCCTTGAACTCGTCGTGGGATTTCATGTTGTCGCGCGAGACGCCGAACACGGTGGCGCCGGCCTTGACGAAATCCTTGTAACGGTCGCGAAACTGCATGGCTTCGGTGGTGCAGCCCGGGGTGTTGTCCTTGGGGTAGAAATACAGGACCACGACGTGGCCGAGGTGGGTTTGGTTGGAAACCTTGACGCCGCTGGTGGCGTTGGCTTCAAATTCCGGGAGTGGTTTATTGACGACGACTGCCATACTGCTTGGACCCTGACAAAAGTAGTTGTAATTAGCCGTTGGCTTTGGCAGCAACATTTGGGCCAAAACCCCTACGCTGCGCCAGATGCAACCCTAGATTTTACCCTGAAAGCACCAGAGGCGTTCCAAGGCACGGTAAGTGCTGGCCGCAAGGGCTTCCCGGCGAGTCACTGGTCCCCCTTTCAGGGTCTTTCTGTTCCGTGCCCTCCCGTTTGCGGCCTGCACGCGCGGCGAAACCCGCGAAAAGCAGTTTTTTGGGGTACCGAGAGCCAGCTCACTCGCCCGGACGGTCTGGCGTCTCGATCAGCAGGGCGGTGACCACATTCCGGCCTTCACCGGCCAGGATGTTGTAGGTCCGGCAGGCCGCCAGCGTATCCATGGTCTCGATGCCGATGCGCGCGGCCATCAGGCTGCGCAAAAAGGCCGGCGGCGGAAAACGCAGGCGGATGCCGCTGCCGAAAATCACCAGCTCCGGCCGGGTCTCTGCCAGGCGCTCGAAGTGCGCGGCAGTGAGGTCTTCGAAACGTGCGCAATCCCAGGCGAATTTTTCGCCGCGCGAACCGATCACGACGCTGTACTCGATTTTTTCGGCGACCCCCTGGTTGCCCAGGCCGATCCAGCCGGGGCCATAGCCAAGGATGGATTGAACGTCGAGGCGGTCGGGCTGTAATTTCATGCGGTGTTCAGTTAGGAGTGGTGGGGGTGTCCAGCCGGCGAAATCGCGGTTTTATGTGGTCAAATTATAGATTCCGTCCCAATTTCCGCTTGCCAGCGTGCCTATTGCGTCCCTGCAGTCCCTGCGCGAGCTGAAGAACGAGAACAGACCATGAAATTGATCACCAAATCAGCCAAACTGGCCAATGTGCTTTACGACATCCGCGGCCCGATCATGGATGCCGCCAAGCAGATGGAGGAAGAAGGGCAAAAGCTCATCAAGCTCAACCTCGGCAACCTCGCTGTGTTCGGTTTCGACGCGCCGGAAGAAGTCCAGCAGGACATGATCCGCAACCTGCCGTCCTCGGCCGGCTATTCGGACAGCAAGGGTATTTTTGCGGCGCGCAAGGCCGTCATGCACGAAACCCAGCGGCAGGGCATCAAGGGCGTGACGCTCGACGACATCTACCTCGGCAACGGCGCGAGCGAACTGATCTCCATGGCCACCAATGCCTTGCTGGACGACGGCGACGAGCTGCTGCTGCCTTCACCCGACTATCCCCTGTGGACGGCTTCCACCAGCCTGTCGGGCGGCACGCCTGTGCATTACCTGTGCGACGAGGGCAACGGCTGGATGCCCAACCTGGCCGATATCCGCGCGAAGATCACGCCCAAAACCAAGGGCATTGTGGTCATCAACCCGAACAATCCGACGGGTGCCCTGTATTCCGACGAACTGTTGCGCGGCATTGTGGCCATCGCGCGCGAGCATGGCCTGGTGATCCTGGCCGACGAGGTGTATGACAAGGTGCTGTACGACGGCGTCAAGCACACGGCGATTGCCAGCCTGTCCATGGACGTGCTGACGCTCACTTTCAACTCGCTGTCCAAAAGCTACCGTTCCTGCGGCTACCGCGCCGGCTGGATGGTGGTGTCAGGGCCGAAAAAACAGGCGCAGGACTACATCGAAGGCCTGAACATGCTGGCCAACATGAAGCTGTGCTCCAACGTGCCGGGCCAGTGGGCCATCCAGACTGCGCTGGGCGGCTACCAGAGCATCAACGACCTGACCTGCGAAGGCGGCCGCCTGCGGCGCCAGCGCGACCTGGCGTATGAACTGATCACCGCCATTCCCGGCGTGAGCTGTGTCAAGCCGAGCGCGGCGCTCTACATGTTTCCCCGGCTCGACCCCAAGGTCTACCCGATCACCGACGACCGCCAGTTCTTCCTGGAGCTGCTCAAGGAAACCAAGGTGATGCTGGTGCAGGGCACCGGCTTCAACTGGGCGGCACCGGACCACTTCCGCATTGTTTTCCTGCCGCACGAAGAAGACCTGCGGGAGGCGATCAACCGCATCGCCAAATTCCTTGAAAGCCGCAGGAAAAGCGTGCAAACGGCCAGCGTTCAGTCGGCCGAACTGCTTCTGAAATAACCCAAACAAAAATGACATCGACTCTTCTGAAACCGATCAAAGTAGGCCTTCTGGGCATGGGCACAGTGGGCAGCGGTGTGTTCACCGTCCTGAAGCGCAACCAAGAAGAAATTTTTCGCCGCGCGGGCCGCAGCATAGAAATCGCGATGGTCGCCGATCTCGACACCGTTCGTGCGCAGACCGCGGCCGGCGCGGGCGTGGAAGTGGTGGCCGATGCGCGCAGGGTCATTGCCAACCCCGAGATCGACATCGTGATCGAGCTGATCGGCGGCTACGGCATCGCCCGGCAGCTGGTGATGGAAGCGATTGAAGCGGGCAAACACGTGGTCACCGCCAACAAGGCCCTGCTCGCCGTGCATGGCACAGAGATTTTCGCGGCCGCGCACAAGCACGGCGTGATGGTCGCCTTCGAGGCTGCGGTTGCCGGCGGCATTCCCATCATCAAGGCGCTGCGCGAAGGCCTCACGGCGAACCGCATCGAATGGATTGCCGGCATCATCAACGGCACGACCAACTTCATCTTGAGCGAGATGCGCGACAAGGGCCTGGACTTTGACGTGGTGCTCAAGGAAGCGCAGCGCCTGGGTTACGCCGAAGCCGACCCGACCTTCGACATCGAAGGCGTGGATGCTGCGCACAAGGCCACGCTGATGTCGGCGATTGCCTTCGGCATCCCGGTGCAGTTCGACAAGGCCTATATCGAGGGCATCACCAAGCTCGGCGCGCAGGACATCAAATACGCAGAGCAGCTGGGCTACCGCATCAAGCTGCTGGGTATCACGAAACGTACGGCCAAAGGCGTCGAGCTGCGTGTGCACCCCAGCCTGGTGCCGGCCAAGCGCCTGATCGCCAATGTCGAAGGCGCGATGAACGCAGTGGTGGTGCAGGGCGATGCCGTGGGCACCACGCTGTATTACGGCAAGGGCGCGGGCAGCGAGCCGACGGCCAGCGCGGTGATTGCCGACCTCGTCGACATCGCACGACTGCATGGCGCCGAGGCAGCGCAGCGCGTGCCGCATCTGGCCTTCCAGCCGCAGTCCATGAGCGACATGCCGGTACTGCCCATGGGTGAAGTGGTCACCAGTTATTACCTGCGCCTGAACGTGGCCGACAAGGCCGGCGTGCTGGCCAGCGTGACCGGCATCCTCGCTGGCGCCGGCATCAGCATCGACGCCATGCTGCAGCGAGAGGCCGACGAAGTGGGCGGTGAAGGTGCCACCCAGACCGACCTGATCATCCTGACGCACGACTGCGTGGAAGCGAAGATGAACGGCGCGCTGGCCCAGATGCAGGCCCTGCCCACCGTGCTGTCGCCGATCACGCGCATCCGCAAGGAAGAACTGGCCTGATGAAATACCTGTCCACCCGCGGTCATGCGGACCGCAAGCAGTTCTGCGAAATCCTGCTCGAAGGCCTGGCGCCCGATGGCGGGCTTTATTTGCCAGAGACCTATCCGCAGGTCAATGCGGCCATGCTCGACACCTGGCGCGCCGTTTACCGCGATTCGGGTTACGCCGCGCTGGCTTTCGAAGTGCTGTCTCTCTACATCGACGACATCCCGGCCGCTGACCTGAAAGCCATTTGCAGCAAGACCTACACCGAAGAAGTTTTCGGCACGAAAGAGATTGTTCCGCTGCGCAAGCTGGAAGATGGCCTGTACCTGGAGGCCCTGTCCAACGGCCCGACCCTGGCCTTCAAGGACATGGCCATGCAGTTGCTGGGCAACCTGTTCGAATATGAACTGGCGCGCCGTGGCGAAGAGCTCAACATCCTCGGCGCCACCAGTGGCGACACCGGCAGTGCGGCCGAATACGCGATGCGCGGCAAGAAGGGCGTGCGCGTGTTCATGACCTCGCCGCAAGGCCGCATGAGCCCCTTCCAGCAGGCGCAGATGTTCAGCCTGCAGGACGCCAACATCCACAACATTGCCATCGAAGGCGTGTTCGACGATTGCCAGGACATCGTCAAGGCCGTATCCAACGACCTGGCTTTCAAGCGCAAGTACAAGATTGGCACCGTCAACTCGATCAACTGGGCGCGGCTGCTGGCGCAGGTGGTTTATTACTTTGCCGGCTATTTTCAGGCGACCACGGCAAGTGGTCAGCGGGTGAGCTTCACCGTACCCTCCGGCAACTTCGGCAACGTCTGCGCCGGCCACGTCGCGCGCATGATGGGCTTGCCGATCGCTCAGCTGGTGGTGGCCACCAACGAGAACGATGTGCTGGACGAGTTCTTCCGCACCGGCGTGTACCGCGTGCGGGCCAGCGCCGACACACATGAAACCTCCAGCCCGTCCATGGACATTTCCAAAGCCTCGAACTTCGAGCGTTTTGTGTTCGACCTGCTGGGCCGCGACGCTGCACGCCTGGCCGACCTGTTCGGCGCGCAACTGTCAACGCAAGGCCGTTTTGACCTGAGCGGCGACACCACCTTCCAGTCGGCCGCGCAGCACTACGGTTTCACCAGCGGTAAAAGCACCCACGCCAACAGGCTGCAGACCATCCGCGACACCTTTGCGCGTTTCGGTACCATGATCGACACGCACACGGCCGACGGCCTGAAAGTGGCGCGCCAGAACCTGCAGGCCGGCGTGCCCATGATCGTGCTGGAGACCGCCTTGCCGATCAAGTTTGCCGAGACCATTGAAGAAGCGCTGGGCCAGCTGCCGCCGCGGCCGGCAAAGTTTGAAGGCATCGAAGCACTGCCCAAACGCGTGCAGCGCATGCCGGCTGATGTGGCGCAGGTGAAAGCCTACATCGTTGCGCATACAAGCTGAATCGGCCTCCAGCCCTTTGAGCGCGGGCGCCACCAGCTATTGAATCAGTAGCAAAACCAGGATCGGTGAACTTGATATGAACGTTGTTGCATTTGCCGGTTATTCCGGCTCAGGAAAAACAACGCTGGTGGAGAGCCTGATTCCCGTGCTCAAGCAGCGCGGGCTTCGGGTCTCGGTGGTCAAACACGCGCACCACAAATTCGACATCGACCACCCCGGCAAGGACACCTGGCGGCACCGCCAGGCCGGTGCCCTCGAAGTGGTGGTGGCCTCGGAAAACCGGCTGGCGCTGATCCGCGAGTTCGAAAAACCCACGGTGCTGTCCGTGCACCACCTGATTGCCGAGCTGTACGAAGGCGTGGACTGGGTGCTGGTGGAAGGCTTCAAGAGCAGCGACCTGCTCAAGGTCGAAGTCTGGCGCGCCGACTCCGGCCAACCCGTGCGCTACCCGGACGATGATTTTGTGGTCGCCATTGCCACGGACTCGCCCGGACAGTTGCCGCAAGCTACCCTCAGGCCAGTGCTGGATTTGAACAATGTCGAAGCCGTCGCAGACTGGCTGGTCGACAATCAGGAACGATTTGTCTACCGCTCCGAGTCGTATGCATGAACACTTCTGTAGCTTCTTCCGCTCCCGCCGTCCGCCCGCCGCTCAAGGCGCTGGACGAGGCGCTGGCCGAGTTGCTGGCCTGCGCCACGCTGCTGGCAGGCCAGGACACCGTCTCCACCTTTGAGGCCGACGGCCGGGTGCTGGCCCAGGACGTGGTCTCGGCACTGCAGGTGCCGCCCGAAGACAACAGCGCCATGGATGGTTATGCCGTGCGCAGCACCGAGCTGGCCGATGAGGGCGTGGTGCTGAAGGTGTCGCAGCGCATCCCGGCCGGCAGCGCGGGCAGCGCGCTCGAGCCCGGCACCGTGGCGCGCATCTTCACCGGTGCACCGATTCCCGCAGGCGCCGATGCCGTGGTGATGCAGGAAGACTGCCAGCCGCTGCCCGACCGGGAAGGTTTTGTCCGCATCCAGCAGCTTCCGCGTCCCGGCCAATGGATACGCCGCGCCGGTGAAGACGTGATGCGCGGCGCTACGGTGCTCTCAAAAGGTGAGCGGCTCACGCCTGCAGCACTTGGGCTTGCGGCCAGTATTGGCATGAATGTTTTGCAGGTTGCCCGGCGCCCGCGGGTGGCGCTGTTTTCCACCGGCGACGAGCTGGTCATGCCCGGCGAAGTTGCGCCCGAGCAGATGCGGCCGGGCGCCATCTACAACTCCAACCGTTTCTTTTTGCGCGCCTTGCTGCTGCGTCTGGGCTGCGAGGTGACTGACCTGGGCATCGTGCCGGACCAGCGTGAAACCACACTGGACGCGCTGCGCAGCGCCAGCGAAGCGCATAACCTGATCCTGACCAGCGGCGGCGTGTCCGTTGGCGAGGAAGACCACATCAAGCCCGCCGTGCAGCAGCTCGGCTCGCTGGACCTCTGGCAGATCGCCATGAAGCCCGGCAAGCCTTTTGCCTATGGCCGCGTCGGCAGCGCGCACTTCATGGGCCTGCCGGGCAACCCGGTGTCCAGCTACCTGACCTTTTTGCTGCTGGTGCAGCCCTTCCTGCTCAGGCTGCAGGGCGTGGCTGATGTTGCTACCAAACCCATTGCTGTTCCCGCCCATTTCACCTGGAGCCGGGCCGACAAACGTCGCGAGTTCCTGCGCGTGCGGCGCAATGCCGCGGGTGGGCTGGAGCTGTTTGCCAACCAGAGCTCCGGCGTGCTGACCTCGGCGGTCTGGGGCGACGGCGTGGTGGACAACCCGGCGGGGCAGACCATAACGCACGGCGACACCGTGCGCTTCATCGCTTTTTCGGAATGGCTGGCATGAACCTGGATTCCTCAGTTGAAGGCGCCCGAGTGGGTCCTTGGCGGCGTGTCTGGCAAGGCGTGACAACGCGGCAGGCTACTGCCTGCAAGGCGGAGCAACGCAGCCAGGCGTGGCGTCAAGGGCTCAATCGGGTGCGTAGCGTTGCCGCCCAAATGGTGACGGTGTTCGCGTCTGAAGAAATAAGTGTTCATGCGGCTTGCCCAGCGATTACAAGCGGTCAACTGAGGAATCTAGGTTGAAGATCACCGTCAAATATTTTGCGTCCGTACGCGAAGCCATCGGGCAGGGCAGTGAGCAGGTAGATACTGCCGCAACCAGCCTGTCCGGCCTGCGTGATGAGCTGATCACGCGCGGCCCCGCCTACGCGCAGGCCCTGGCGCGCGGCCGGTCGGTGCGCATGGCGCTCAACCAGGTCATGAGCGACGAATCGGCGGCCGTGAGCGAAGGCTGCGAAGTTGCCTTTTTCCCACCGGTCACCGGGGGCTGAGATGGGCGCTCGCGTCCTCATCCAGACCGAAGACTTCAATCTCGCCCACGAGATTGAACAGCTGCGTGCAGAGGACAAACGCGTAGGCGCCGTATGCAGCTTCATAGGCACCGTGCGCGACCGCAATATGGCCCCCACGCTCGGCACTGACGTGTCCTCGCTGCCCCCCGAGGGGGCTGAACTTGCTCGGGGCGGCCCTTCGCTGCGTTCGACGGCTGTGCTCGAAGTGCTTTCCATGGAGCTCGAGCACTACCCCGGCATGACCGAAAAAGCCATCGAGGCCATGATCGACGAGGCGATGGTGCGCTTCGATATTTTTGGCGCCCGCGTAATCCACCGTGTCGGCCTGCTGCAGCCGCTGGACCAGGTGGTCATGGTGGCGGTGACCTCGGCGCATCGCGGCGAAAGTTTCCAGGCCTGCGAGTTCCTGATGGACTACCTGAAAACCCAGGCACCGTTCTGGAAGAAGGAACAGACGCCGGAAGGGGCGCGCTGGGTCGATGCGCGGGTCAGCGACGATGCGGCGCTGGCCAAATGGGGCATCCAGGCCGGCAACGCCTGATTCCCCGGTGCGGCTCAGCCCGCGCTGCTGCTTTCCTGCTCCGGCGGCACAAAAGCCGCCCTTGCTTCGTTTTCCAGCCCCGTGGTCAGCACCTGCAGAAGTTCCACCAGCTGGGTACGCTGCGTCTTGCTCAGCGGTGCCATCAGCCGGTCATAGGCCCGCTCGGCCGGTTCCTGCGCCTGCTTGAGCAGGGCCAGGCCTTCGGCCGACAGCGAAATTGCCAGGTTGCGCCGGCTGGCCGGCGCCGGTGCCCGTGCGATCAGGCCCCGCGTTTCCAGGCCGCGCAGCACGCGCAGCACCGTCACCTTGTCAAAACCCAGGGCGCGCGCCAGGCTGGACTGGTCCAGCCCGGGGCTGGCTCGCAACACGCTGAGCACGCCGAACTGCGCCGGCGTCAGCCCGACGCTGCGGCATTCGTTTTCGAAGACTGCAGCAGAGATCTGGTGGGCGCGGCGCAGCAGAAAGCCGGGGCGCGCATAAAGTTGGGTAAGGTTGTGAAAAGCAGGCACGGCGGTAAAAAGTTCTCGTCAAACTCTGGCACTAAGGGAATTCATGGATTGTGCCTTGTAGAATTTGTTGAAAAATAGTTAGCATGCAAACCAATAAGGCGTATTGATGCAGATCACCCATTGTCAACATCGCCGGCCAGGAGTCTGCGCAGCAGAAGGCGTCGAAGCGAAAAGTGGCCCCGGCGAGCACAGTTTTTGCGGGGTTTGCAGCGCCATAGCCGTAGCTATGGGGCAAAAAGCCGGTGAAAAATGGGCCGTCGCGGCCGCTTTGCAGCCGACGCTCCTTCTGTCGCGCAGGCTCCTGGCCTTCAAGCTGGGCTTTCTGCTGGCCGTGGCCGGCGCCGGGGGCAGTGCGCTGGCCCAGGCGGTTCAGGCGCCGGCGTTGCCGCAGGCCCCCATCCGGCTGATCGTGCCCTTCACCCCCGGCACCGGCATCGACCTGATCGCCCGTACCGTTGGCCCGAAATTGTCCGAGCGCCTGGGCCGACCGGTGGTGGTGGACAACCGTGCCGGCGCTTCGGGCAACATCGGCACCGAAGCCGTGGTGCGTGCCGCACCCAACGGCAGCACGTTGCTGGTGACGGTCAACACACTGGTGATGAATGCGGGCCTCTATCCGCAGCTGCCTTTCGACCCGGTGAAAGACCTGATGCCGGTGACGCTGACCAGCTGGGGCCAGCTGATCCTGGTCGCCCACCCCAAAACCGGTTTCAAAACCGCGACGGACCTGGTGGCGGCAGCACGCAGGTCGCCTGGCCGCCTCAACTACGGCTCGCCCGGCGTCGGCACGCCGCATCACCTCTCCATGGAGCTGTTCAAGGCGACGGCCGGGGTGTTTGTCACGCACATTCCCTACCGCGGCACCGGCCCGGCCCTGACCGACCTGCTTGGCGGCCAGATCGACACCATGTTTTTGCCCATCCATGTGGCCCTGCCGCATGTGAAGTCGGGCCGGCTGCTGGCATTGGGCATCGGCAGCGACAAGCGGCACCCGCTGCTGCCGGAGCTGCCGACGCTGGCCGAGGCCAAAGCCGGCAAGGTCAACGTGGACATGTGGTACGGCATCTTTGCGCCGCCCGGAACTTCGCCCGAACTGGTGGCTTTGTACAACCGCGAGATCAGGGAGATCCTGCAGAGCGAGGAAGTCAAAAAAGCTTTCCAGACCCAGGGCATGGACCCGAGCGGCAGCAGCGCTGCCGAGTTCCAGCGCCTGGTCGAAGCCGACGCCAGGCGCTGGGCCCAGCTGATCAAGGCCCAGGGCATCACCGCGAACTGATTTGCTACGTAATTGATAGCTGTTTGCGCCCGGAGGATAAGGACCGGTGGCCTTTTTCATTGACAGGATATCCAGTATTTGTCATCCCGGACTCGATCCGGGATCCATGCCGCTTGAACTCGGGCTGCGGTGTGCCTGCATGGATTGCGGATCAAGTCCGTAATGACAGTTCAGTTGAAACCATCGAAGAGAACACCATGAAAATAGCAATCGTCGGCGGCGGCATAGGCGGCTTGAGCCTGGCGCTCGCGCTGCAGCAGCGCGGCCTGAAGAGCGAAGTTTTTGAAACCGTTCCTGAAGTGCGGGAACTTGGCGTCGGCATCACCCTGCTGCCGCACGCCATGCGCGAGCTGGCTGCGCTGGGCCTGCAGGCCCCGCTGGAAGCAGTCGGCATCGAGAACGAGGAAAGCGTGTTTTTCAACCGCTTCGGCCAGTTCATCTACCGCGAGCCGCGCGGCCGCCATGCCGGCTACGCGCTGCCCGAGCTCGGCATTCCGCGCGGCAAGCTGCATCGGCTGCTGTACGAAGCGGCCCAGGCCCGCCTGGGCGCAGACGCCATCCACACCGACCACCGCTGCACCGGTGTGGCGCAGGACGAGCGCGGCGCCACCGTGCACTTCACGCAAACCTCCAGCGGCGCGGCCCTGCCTTCGGTGCAGGCCGACTTGGTGATTGCCTGCGACGGCGTCAATTCGACCGTGCGCCGCCAGTTTTATCCCGACGAAAAAGTCGCGTTTGCCGGCATCAACACCTGGCGCGGCGTCACACGGCACAAGCCCATCCTCACCGGCAAAAGTTATATGCGGGTGGGTGCCATCGACACCGGCAAGATGGTGATCTACCCCATCGTCGACCAGCAGGACGGCGAGGGCAACCAGCTGATCAACTGGGTCGCCGAAATCCAGCAGGGCAGTGCGGTCATGAACGACTGGAACCGCGAAGGCGACCGCAAGGATTTTCTCGGCATCTTCAAGGACTGGCGTTTCCCCTGGCTCGACGTGCCGGCGCTGATTGCCGATGCGGAGCAAATTCTCGAGTACCCCATGGTGGACAAGGACCCAGTGGCGCAGTGGACTTTCGGTCGCGTGACGCTGCTCGGCGATGCCGCGCACCCGATGTACCCGCGCGGCTCGAACGGCTCGGCCCAGGCCCTGATCGATAGCCGCGTGCTGGCCGAGCAACTGGCCAGCCACGGCGGCGACGGGCGCGCCGCCCTGCTGGCGTATGAAAAACAGCGCCAGGCCCCAACGGCCAACATCGTGCTCACCAACCGCTCGGTGCCGCCTGACTTCATCAACATCAAGGTCGATGAACTCAGCGGCGGCAAGCCGTTTGCGAATATCGACGAGCTGATCAGCCAGCAGGAGCTGCGCGAGATCTCGGAGAACTACAAGAAGGTGGCCGGCTTTTCGCTGGATTCGCAAAAAGCCGGTTAAGCGGCGCGGCCGGGTGAGCGAGCCTGGGCGCTGCCCTCAGTTGAGGTATTTGGGCTTGGCCGGTTCCAGGGCCAGTTCGGCGGGCTCCGTGTCCGCTGCTTCGGCCGGTGGCAGCGCCTGGTTTTGAGGCGCCACAAGCATGGCTGCCGGCACGTCCAGCCACTGCGACATCTTGATGGCCTGGTGCAGCAGGTGCAACAGGCCGTTGCTCAGGGGTGCATCCATCATCACTTGGAAATGGCGCACGGCTTCCTGGCCCGGCAGCTTTTCAAACAGCTGCATGCGCAGCTGGCCGTTGCCCATGGGTGTGACTTTCACTTCAGTCAGCAGCAGCGGCTCGGGGCCCATCGGCAGGTCGGTCGGCAGGCCGGGCTGGTCGCGATAGGGCGTCTTGAAATCCCCGCTGCGCAACGACGCTTCTTTCTCGAAAGCCGTCAGCAGCTGCCCGCGCTGCTCGTCCAGGCTGGTGGGTGCTTCCACAGGAGTGGCGATTTTCTTGATCTGTTCGGCCGCCGTCCTGTTGAGTACAGGCATCAGCGCCAGCGCCAGGCGCCGCGTCAGCCAGGCGCGCAGCTCGCCGCCGTCCTTGCCGTTGATGCGGATCATCATGCGGTCCTGCTCCTGAACGTAGCTGACCGAAACCTGGTGGATATTCATTCGTTGATTTTAGACCTCTGCCTTTGCACCCGCAGGTCGGGTGCAAAGGGCTTGCGGTGCATGATGCACGTTTCCCCGCTGTTTGATCTCCGTCAAGCCTGTCCCGGAGGAAGCTGTGCATAAACAGCTGGTAAACCCGTTTGCCGGCAGGGGCTATTGAAAAGGCCCGGTTTCAGCCCCAAATCTTCAGCAAGCAATTTTTTCAAGGGACGCCATGCGCCAGGACAAACTCACCACCAAATTCCAGGAAGCGCTCAGCGACGCGCAGTCGCTCGCGCTGGGTAACGACAACGCCTACATCGAGCCGGTTCACCTGCTGGCCGCCATGCTCGGCCAGGACGACGGTCCGAAAGCGCTGCTGCAGCGCGCCGGTGTCAATGTCGCAGCCTTGCAGTCGGCAACCGATGCCGCCATCAAGAAGCTGCCCTCCGTGTCGGGCCAGGAGCAGATCCAGGTCGGCCCGGAGCTTGGCAGGCTGCTGCAGGCCACTGAAAAAGAATCCATCAAACGCGGTGACCAGTTCATCGCCGGCGAGCTGTTTTTGCTGGCCCTGGCCGACAGCAAAAGCGAGGCAGGCCGTCTGGCCAAGGAAGCCGGGTTGACGCGCAAGGCGCTGGAATCAGCCATTGACGCGGTGCGCGGCGGGCAGGGCGTAGACAGCCCCGAAGCAGAAGGCCAGCGCGAGGCGCTGAAGAAATACACCATGGACCTGACGGAGCGCGCCCGCCTGGGCAAGCTCGACCCGGTGATTGGCCGCGACGATGAAATCCGCCGCGCCATCCAGGTGCTGCAGCGCCGTACCAAGAACAACCCCGTGCTGATCGGCGAGCCCGGCGTCGGCAAGACCGCCATCGTCGAGGGACTGGCCCAGCGCATTGTGGCCGGCGAGGTGCCCGAGTCGCTCAAAGGCAAACGTGTGCTCTCGCTCGACATGGCCGCGCTGCTGGCCGGTGCCAAGTTCCGTGGCGAATTTGAAGAGCGCCTGAAAACCGTGCTGAAGGAACTGGCCAAGGACGAAGGCCAGACCATCGTCTTCATCGACGAGCTGCATACCATGGTGGGCGCCGGCAAGGCCGAAGGCGCCATGGACGCCGGCAACATGCTCAAGCCCGCACTGGCACGCGGCGAGCTACACTGCGTGGGCGCAACCACGCTCGACGAATACCGCAAGTACATTGAAAAAGACGCCGCGCTCGAGCGCCGCTTCCAGAAAATCCTGGTGGGCGAACCGACCGTGGAGGCGACGATCGCCATCCTGCGCGGCCTGCAGGAAAAATACGAAGTGCACCACGGCGTGCAGATCACCGACCCGGCCATCGTGGCCGCGGCCGAGCTGAGCCACCGCTACATCACCGACCGTTTCCTGCCCGACAAGGCGATTGACCTGATCGACGAGGCTGCGGCCAAGATCAAGATCGAGATGGACTCCAAGCCCGAAGTCATGGACCGGCTGGACCGCCGCCTCATCCAGCTGCAGATCGAGCGCGAAGCCGTGCGCCGCGAAAAAGACGAGTCTTCGCAAAAACGCTTCGGCCTGATCGAAGAGGAAATTACCAAGCTGCAAAAGGAAATCTCCGACCTCGATGAAATCTGGCAGGCCGAAAAAGCCCAGGCGCTCGGTTCCAAGGACGTGATGGAAGAGATCGATCGCATTCGCTTCCAGATCGAGGAGTTCACGCGCAAGGGTGACTTCAACAAAGTCGCCGAGCTGCAATACGGCCAGCTGCCGGCGCTCGAAAAGCGCCTGAAGGAAGCGCAGGACAGCGAAGCCAGCAAGGGCAAGTCGAACGAGCCCACACTGTTGCGCACGCAGGTCGGTGCCGAAGAAATCGCCGAAGTGGTGGCGCGCGCCACCGGCATTCCGGTCAGCAAACTCATGCAGGGCGAGCGCGACAAGCTGTTGCTGATGGAAGGCAAGCTACATGAACGCGTGGTGGGCCAGGACGAAGCCATTGCCGCAGTGGCCAACGCCATCCGCCGCTCACGCTCTGGCCTGAGCGACCCGAACCGGCCCACCGGCTCCTTCCTGTTCCTCGGCCCCACCGGTGTCGGCAAAACCGAGCTGTGCAAGGCACTGGCCGGTTTCCTGTTTGACAGCGAAGACCACCTGGTCCGCATCGACATGAGCGAGTTCATGGAAAAACACTCGGTGGCCCGCCTCATCGGCGCGCCTCCGGGTTATGTGGGTTACGAAGAAGGTGGCTACCTGACCGAAGCCGTGCGCCGCAAGCCCTACAGCGTGCTGCTGCTCGACGAGGTGGAAAAGGCCCACCCCGACGTGTTCAATGTGCTGCTGCAGGTGCTGGACGACGGCCGCCTGACCGACGGCCAGGGCCGCACCGTGGACTTCAAGAACACCGTGATCGTGATGACCAGCAACATCGGCTCGCCCATCATCCAGTCCATGGTCGGCCGTGATTCGGAAGACATCAAGGACGCGGTGACCGACGAGCTGAAGAACTACTTCCGCCCCGAGTTCCTGAACCGCATCGACGAAACCGTGGTCTTCCATGCGCTCGACGCAAAGAACATCGAGTCGATTGCACGCATCCAGCTCAAGGTGCTGATGGAGCGGCTGCAGAAGATGGACCTGACGATGGAAATCTCGGAAGCCGCGATTGCCGAACTCGCCAAGGTCGGCTTCGACCCGGTGTTCGGCGCCCGGCCGCTCAAGCGTGCGATCCAGCAGCGCATCGAGAACCCACTGTCCAAGCTGCTGCTCGAAGGGCGCTTCCTGCCCAAGAGCACGATCCCGGTCGACGTGGACCCGGTGCGCGAACCCGGCGTGTTCAAGTTCGACCGCGCCACGCACTGAGCCCTGGAGGCGCCGCAGGTTGCTATTGAATAAGTAGCTGCTTGCGCCCGCCGAATAAGGCTGCACGTATGTGCGGCCTATGAAGAGTACGAATGGGCCAGATCAAGCCCTGCGCAACGCGGCATGCGTACGCAGCCAGTCCGCGAACTCGTCTTCAGTCAGATCGCCTGTGGCCACGGCCAGCATGGCAATAGTCGCTTCGGTTTGGGTGGCGTTCAGGCGGTAGCCGTTGAGGTAGAGAAACAAACCTGTCGCCAGGAAGGCGGCGCGTTTGTTGCCATCGACAAAGGGATGGTTTTTGGCCAGCCCCACGGTGTAGCTGGCCGCGAGAGCTGCGAAGTCAGGGGGCGTAGATGGATCGGCATAAGCGAGCAGGTTCAGTGGGCGCCCCAGTGCCGAGTCAAGCAGCCCTTCATCACGCAAACCAGCGCTACCGCCGTGTTCTGCAAGACTTTCACCGTGCAGCAGTAGCAGGGCCGACTTGCTGATCCACCGCCACTTCATTTAGCCAACTGGTGGAAGGTGTCGCGGAAATCGCGCATGAAGGCACGGCCAGCGTTGATTTCTTCTTCGAGGGATGGGTCATACGGTGTGAGTGTGTAGCCATCGGGTGTCTCGGTCAGAAACACGCTTTCACCCTTGCCCAGCTTCAAGCGCGCAAGCGCCTCTTTCGGCAAAACTACGCCGACAGAGTTGCCGATTTGGGTGAGTTTGAGCGTGTGCATGATGATCTCTCTTGTTATTACAAACGTAATACTAAACTGACCTGGGCCTGGCGTCAATCCTTGGCTCAGGCTACTGGCTTACCGGTATCTATGGCAACACGCCCGTCAAAGACGAAGTTCCCTGCGTGATCGATGGTGGGATGTGAGCGTCCGTTTCCGCCTACAACAAGCTGCGCCGCAGGCGCCAGTCCGGAACGACTGGCAAACACGAAAATCCCGCCATATGGCAAGCGATGCGGCCGCGACGGCCGAGACCAGCTCTTCCCCCGGCGCATGGGTTCGCGTCTGGCGGCGCGCGCGCCGCTGGGTTCTTCCCGCATTTGCCGTTCTGGTGGTGGGCCTGCTTGCCTCGCACGCACACAAGGTTGACTGGGCGGGCGCCCTGAACGCCCTTCAGCGCTATTCGCCGCTTCTGCTGCTCACGGTACTGGGCGTGGCCACTGCCAGCCACGTGTTGTATGGCAGTTTCGACCTGGTGGGAAAGCACCATACCCGCCACCGCGTGCCGGTGTGGCGCACCTGGGCGATTGCCATGACGAGTTACGCCTTCAACCTCAACCTCGGCTCGCTGGTTGGCGCCCTGGCGCTGCGCGCCCGCCTGTACGCCCGGGCAGGGCTGGACGAGGCCACCATCGCCCAGGTGGTCAGCCTCAGCCTGGCCACCAACTGGCTGGGCTACGGCTTGCTGGCCGGCAGCCTCTTCGCCGCCGGCGTGATTGCGCCGCCGGCGCAGGCGCACATGGAAGCCACAACGCTTCGTGTCCTGGGGGTTGTGATGGTGCTTCTTGCCGCGGCCTATGTGGTGGCCTGCGCCATGGCACGCGGCCGGCAATGGCAGGTTAGAGGGCGCCAGCTGCACTTGCCCTCAGCCGGGCTTGCACTGGCACAGCTGGGCACATCCGCTGCCAACTGGGCCCTGATGGGCGCCGCCATGTACCTGCTGCTGGGTCGCCAGGTTCCCTACGGTGCTGCGCTGGGCGTGCTGATGGCTGCCTCTGTCGTCGGGGTGCTGATTCCTGTTCCTGGCGGCCTGGGCGTGCTGGAAGCGGTCTACCTCGCCATGCTGTCGGGCAGCGTCCGGCAGGGTGAGCTGATGGGCGCTGTGCTGGCCTACCGGGCGCTTTATTACCTGTTGCCGCTGATGGGCGGGCTGGCGCTGTATCTCCTGCTTGAACGCTACGCCTCCACACATCCTGCAGATGCGGAAAAGGGCCATGGTGAAACCGGAACTGCCCAGGAAGGGCCTGGAGGCTTGCCGGAGATCACGGCTTGACCTGCGCAAGCCCTGGAAGGGCGCATCTCCCTGGGCTTGGAGGCGGTTCGCTATCATGGGTATCCACCTGCCGAGATGACCATGACCACCCTGATCTACACCCACGAAGCCTGCTTTGAGCACCGGCCCGGCCCGCACCACCCGGAGTCGCCCGAGCGCCTCGAAGCTGTATTGCAGGCACTGAAAACACCAGAGTTTGAGGGCGCCGTCTGGCGCGATGCGCCGCTGGCATCCTTCGAGCAAGTGCTGCACGTGCACACGCCCGCCTACGTGGCGCAGGTGCAGGCAGCATTGCCGACCGAGGGTTACCGCGCGCTCGATGCGGGCGACACCGTCCTGTCGCCCGGCTCGCTGGAGGCGGTGATGCGTTGCGTGGGCGCGGCCTGTGCCGGTGTGGACGATGTGGTGTCCCAAGAGGCGGCCAATGTCTTTTGCGCCACACGCCCTTGCGGCCACCACGCGGAGGCGAACCGGGCCATGGGTTTTTGCGTGTTCAACCAGGCAGCCATTGCAGCGCTGCATGCGCGCCAGCAGCACGGCATCCAGCGTGTGGCGGTGGTGGACTTCGACGTGCACCACGGTAACGGCACGCAGAACTCGTTTTACGACGACCCTGACCTGTTCTACGGCTCCTGCCACCAGGCGCAGTTTTACCCCGGCACCGGCGCGCGCAACGAAACCGGCGTGGCCGGCAACATCGTCAACGTGCCGTTTCCGCGCGGCACGGGCTCCGCCACCTTCCGCGCTGCCATGGCCGACCAGCTGTTGCCAGCCCTGCACAAGTTCGCACCGGAGCTGCTCATCATTTCCGCCGGCTTCGATGCCCACCACCTCGACCCGCTGGGCGGGCTGCAGTTCACCGACGACGACTACCACTGGATCACCCGCGAGCTGATGAAGGTGGCCGATGAAACCGCCGGTGGCCGCGTGGTTTCTGTGCTGGAAGGCGGCTACAGCCTGGAAGGCCTGGCCAGCGGTACAGCGGCGCATGTGCGCGCGCTGATGGGCCACTGAGCACACCCATGGAACGCAAACTCAGGGTAGGCCAACCCATCACCCCCGAGGAGTTCGACGAACTTTCCGACGCGCAGCTTGAGCGTCTGGTTCCCAAAGCGTACCGGGAGTACTTTCCCGGCAAGGACGATTGCGCCGATGGCTATTTTTATCTGCACGACGGCACCGCCTGGAGCTTTTACAAAGGAGGCTTCCTGGATGACTGACTCGACCAAGGCGATGAACGTGCAACTGTCGATACGGAAGGCGACGCCAGCCGACGAAGACGGCCTCTGGCAGATCCTCGAGCCCATCATCCGCGCGGGCGAAACCTACGACTTCCCGCGGGAGACCAGCCGGGAAGAGGCGCTTCAAGCCTGGCTGGCGCCCGACAACCAGTGTTTTGTGGCCTGCGAGGACGAGAAGCTTTTGGGTACCTATGTGCTGCACCCCAACCGCAAGGGTGGCGGGGCGCATGTGGCCAACTGCGGCTACATGACCGCAACCGATGCCAACGGCAAAGGAGTGGCGCGCGCCATGTGCGCCCACTCGCTCGAAACCGCCCGCGCACAGGGCTTTCGCGCCATGCAGTTCAACTTCGTCATTGCCAGCAACCACCGGGCCGTCAAGCTCTGGACGGGAATGGGCTTCGAAACCGTCGGCCGGGTACCCGAGGCATTTCTTCACCCTGTGCACGGCTACACCGATGCGCTGGTGATGTACCAGCGGCTGTAAAGCCACGCTTGGCTCGCGGACTTCGGCCCGCAATGTTTCAGATCAATCCAAGGCGCCCAACCAATGTTCACCGACCCCTGGCTCAACCGATGGCTTCCCCTTGTGCAAGAGCGCGCGGGCTTGGGGCCTGTGCTGGAGATCGGATGTGGCCACGGAGACGACACCGCTGTCCTGGCCGGCGTCGGCTTGAAGGTCCACGCCTTCGATCTGTCCAGTGTGGCAGCCGGCATCGCGAAGCTTCGCGTGCCCACGGCCGTGGTGGAATGCAGGGACGTGCGGGAACCCTTTCCCGAAGTGGCAAGCGAGCTGGGAGTCATCGTCGCCAGCCTGTCGATTCACTATTTTTCCTGGACCGAAACGCAGGCCCTGATAGCGCGCATCCGTTCAACTCTGCGCCCGGGCGGCATCTTTCTTTGCCGCCTCAACTCCGACCAGGACCACAACTTCGGCGCTAGCGGGCACCCAGAAATCGAGCCCAACTTCTTCATGGTCAAGGGCGAGCCCAAGCGCTTCTTCAATGAGGCCGCAATCACTTCACTCTTTGCACAAGGTTGGAATACGCTTTCGCTCGAGCACTTTGTCACCAAAAAGTACGTGAGGTCCAAAGCCCTTTGGGAAGTGGTGCTTGAGCGTGCGGACGCCTGAGCTTTCTTCCGGCGGCAATTAGATGGATCACGCGACACAAACTATCTGGAGAGCGCAATGAACAGCTGGATCTATCTTTTCGTGGCCATCGTTGCGGAGGTGATTGCAACTTCAGCGCTGAAAGCGAGCGACGGCTTCAGCAAATTGTGGCCGGCTCTTGTGGTCATCGCCGGCTACGGCACATCGTTCTTCTTCCTGTCGCTCACGCTGCGCCATATCCCTGTGGGGGTTGCCTACGCCATCTGGTCGGGTGTTGGCTTGGTTCTGATTTCGACTGTGGGCTGGCTGCTCTTCAATCAGAAGCTTGATGCACCGGCGATTCTTGGGATGGGGCTGATTGTTTCCGGGGTGGTGGTGTTGAACGTGTTTTCCAAGGTTGCCTCACACTAGACGCATCCTTCACCGGTGACTTTCAATCGCCGCGAATTCAGTCACTGATCTGTCATTGCGGACTCGATCCGCAATCCATGACCCTGCATCGTGGACGAACCGACCAAGAGGTGGTAGGCGCGCCAGGCGCTATTGAATCAATAGCTGCTTGCGTTCGCTATATAAGGGCTGGAGGCACATTTGATGCGTGGAGGCTCGAGAATCTGCTCTTGCGCGGGGTGAGAGGCAGGCTTGCTTTATGTGGGTGGGTTCCGTTAGCGGCAATATTGACTTATCGAGATAGCCAGCGCGATTCAATCACTTGTTGACCCTCTCGCAAAAACAGGATATTGGCGTCATCTTCGTCTCACCTCTCGAGCATTTTGATTCAAAGATAGATGCAAAGGAATCAGGCGGTCTCCCAAGCAGGAAGCTGGGCCTTCAACTCAATCCAGAGCAGGGAGGCTAATTTCGAATAAAGAGTCGCATAGACGCATTGCGCCGGTCCGAGGCATACGCATTGCCCACCGTGACAAAACCCGCATTCTTCATGGCAACGTGCATCGCGTGATTGTCTGTGCGTGAGGTCGCATAGGCAGATTGTCCGCCAAGAGAAGACACAAGACTGGCCACCGCTAAGCTTGAGAGTTTTCGCCCACGATAGGGCTCGCGCACGATCATCCATCCCAGTTCGTAGGAATAGTGGTCCGGGTTATCCACCTTAGCCTTAGTAAAGACCTTGGATCGGTAACCAAGATTGGGGTTTTTCAATGCGCCCACAGCAGCCAGTTCGCCGTGCCAGCGAACAAAAGCAAGGGCAAGCGCGCCTGGAACCAGGCCGTCAAATGTATTTAGGTTTACTTCGCCACCTTCGCGGACAAGCCGCTTGAATTCGTCGAGATCTTCAGCAGAACAATCTCGCGGGGCAGCAATTTGCACGCTGGCGGCTTGTTTCATCGATCTTCACTTTCCAAGATGACATTTCTTGTACTTGAGCCCACTGCCGCAAGGGCAAGTGTCATTACGGCCGATCTTCTCGCGCTTCAGCGGAGCACCGGCAGTCCGCGCCCTGAGATCGATGCCCTGCCGCATGTGAGCCGTCCGAGTGTCCATTTCTGCAGATTGCTCCCACTTGAAATCCAAGGCAACTCCGAATTGCAAATTAGCATTTGTATCGATACACAACCCAAACCACTTCTGCGCTTTCTGCGCGTATTTGCGCATGTAGCAGTAAGTACCCAATCGATCCGCCGCCTGCTCTGGTGGCTCGGGGTTGCAATGAAAAGTGATGCCTTCTGAGGCCTCACCAATCCCGACAGTGAAATCATGCACCTTGCCGTCGGCTCGCGTCGCTCGCGTGATTTGGCCAAGCGCGACATTTATCGTGCGGCAAGTGTCCTCTCCAAGGGTAAGGAGCAAAAATCCAAGCGCGATGGTTGCAGGGTCCGCTTTCTTTTCAATCTGATGGATCAGGCTTTCGAAAAGCGTTCCGGTGAATCTGGTCAAGATTCCATCTGGCGTTCTAGGACCGTCAACGCCTTCGCGACGCACCGTCATTGCAAGGTCCAGGTCGACTGAAATATCATCACCGAGCATTACGAAGTCCATCTCCTCCGAAATCCACATATTGAGTTTCAGGTGATAAGAAAGCGCAGTCAGCTCATGACTCATATGCAGTCTATCCATATGCTGGACCCTTTGGCTGATATAGCCCAGAAGTCGCAGCGGAGATTCCAACATCTCCGTCATTGCGTCCAATAAGAATACGTCCATGACAAATGGCGGCTTGATGATGTCCGTTGTCTCAAAGCGGAGAAATTGCCCCGATTGAAAGCTGAGCGCAGGGTAGTGGTCCGCGATCACGTTGAGGATGTAAATCTCTTTTGGCTTCCACTTAAGAAGGACCTCTTTTTTATCTTGACCGTACAGCTTGCAATCACCAGCAACGATGTGCTTGGCACATAGCAACCCTTGGTCATACGAATCCAGAATGGCCTTCTGAAAGTCGTCCTTGATCCGTCCGTCGTTACCCTTCCGGGCTTCAAGGGTCAGGCGCTTGGATTTTGTTTGGACGATGACCATTCGATCACCGAATACCACCATGACATCAATTTCACCTAGCTTTCCTTTCCCCTGAACAAGATCGATGTTGCGATAAACATCTCTCTCGCCAAAAACCTTTGTCAACCTGTCGGCGGCAAAGGCTTCAGTGAAGTCTCCACGGTGTTTGAATGCGGTTGGACTGTACGCGGTATCTGCCCCCATCCAGTAGAACGGAGCTTCGTACAGCGCCTCGACGATTCCGTAGTACTGAAACAGCAGGACGTTTCCATCTGGTAACGGGAGAAGCGGCGTTGCAGAAACTGCATTGAAATCGCTGACCGATTTGAAGGCCCGGTTCTCATGTCGCAGCGTAAACGCGGCGAGGACGGCCTTGACCTCGTCCAATGCCACGCCACTTGCAGCAGCAACGGACTCAGCCGTAAGTACGAAGCCGGGAAGAATCGCCAAGGTCGCTGGTCGCTTCGGATCAATTGCGCCGCGTGCCGCCATCAAATTTATGTTTTGGAGGTCCCCCATCGCGCGAACGACTTCACGGGCAGATTGAATGCCAAAGCCCTTGTGCTGCCTGATCCACGGGTCATCACGCAAGTATTTTTCCGGGGAGAAATCTCGATACTGGAAACTGTATGCCGACTCACCCCCATAGAAGATTGGCTCGCGCAACGCAGCGCCACGCTTCATCGCATCGGCATCGGGTTTGCCATCCCGGAAGCCGACCCTCAACCCCCCACCAATTGCCATATGCAGTTCACTCATTAGGTTGTCAGTGCGCTCAACGTAAGCGTCCATCACATCGGGCGAGGGGCTTGTGTAGTCGATATCACCTTGAACCATGAGGCCAAGGAGCGTTGTGATCTCAGTACGAATCAAGCGTTCGCGCGTGAAAAGCTTTTGCATATCATCTGCCTTCATCTCGCCCCTGTAAACGATCATGTTGTCGCGATAGCAGATATGCGCAATCGCATGAACGTAACCAGGACTTCGGCAGAGCGAAGCCAACTCAGCAAATACCTCATCCTCTGTTTTCATTGAAACCCTAGAAAAAGTCAGCGAGACATACGCGCATATGCGCTAACTATCGATAACTACATATTTTCTATAGACAGTCGTGACAGAGTACAAAGAAATCGTGCCTGACGCATCCTTCGAATAGAGGATGAGCGAAGTTGTCTATGCGATTCACAAGCATCGTGGTTAAGGATGTCGTGTGGAGTGAGAACCTTGCAGCATGACCTACGCTGGCGGATACTCGCGGGCATTGAAGAAAGCATCAGGAGTCAGGTATGGCGTCCACGCCGGCACATCCCTTCACCATCCAGCACATCGACCACATCGTGCTTCGCGTCGCGAGCCTTGAACGCGCCATCGCTTTTTACTGCAATGTCCTGGACTGCAAAGTCGCCAGAAGGCGCGATGACCTTGGCCTCATCCATCTGTCGGCCGGTACATCCATGATTGACCTGGTCGCGCTCGACGGCAAGCTCGGGCTGCGGGGCGGTGCTGGCCCGGCGAAGGGGGGCCGGAACCTCGATCATCTGTGCCTTCGGGTCGAACCCTTTGACGAAGCGGCGCTGACGGCGCACCTGGCCGCGCACAACATACCCATCCACGGCGCGGCTGCCGTGAACTTCGGGGCGGAGGGGGAGGGCTTGTCGCTCTACATCTCTGACCCGGACGGCAACACCGTTGAGTTGAAAGGTCCCGCAACCACGAGCTTGAAAGAAAAGGAGACAAAGTGATGAATTCCATGATTGGCAAGGTGAGGCGGTTCTGGCTGTTGTTGTTCGTGTTTCTTCTGGCTGGCTGCGTGGCGCAGTCGGTGATCGACGCCAAGGGTTTTGCGCCGCCGAAGAGCGCTGTTGTCGTTGACGTGCCGCCGATGAACGTTGTTGCGGTGGTCGGTGTCATTGTTCCCTGGGCGCCGGGGTTTCCGTGGTTTCATTTTTCGGAGAAGGCGGACTACTACTACGCCGCAGGTTCACCCCAGGGGCCGACGCTTCCGGACCACCAGCAGGCGGTGTCTGCGCAGGCCCAGGCATACGTTGCCAACATGCAGAACCCGCCCAGCCCTGTGGGGGGAGGCGTGGCCGCCGGGGCCGGTGCGCTTGTCGGTGTGTTCATCCAGCGCAGCGCCGAGGAAACGTTCAAGAAGTCCCAAAGCTTTGGTGCCGAGGTGCTCAAACGCCATCCGGGCTTCGACCTGCGTGCTGATTTCATGGCGGCGCTGAGCTCGGAGCTCAAGGCGCGCGGTGTGGCTGTCACCGTATCCAGCGAAGGCAGGGATAGCGCACCGCGCCTGCGTTGGCCGGCTGTCGATGAAAACAAGAACAAGTACCCCTCAGGGTCTGCCGACAGCTTTCCGGCGGTGGATGCAGATGTTCTTTTGCAGGTGAGCCCGCTGGCGTTCTACAACGCTCCCGGCCCCTTGAATGCCTACAAGCGCAATGTCACCGTCGGGGTGGCGATGTACAACGGGCGCACCAAGCAGTTCCTGGGCCGGCAGACGGTCCGGTTCTCCGCGCCTGACGTGCGCTTCGAATATTCGCACTACGACGACTTGTGGCAGACCTGCCGGCTGCCGCACCCGCCTTGCGGCAGGCCTTGCTGTCACTGGCTCCCAAGGTGGCCGACATCGTGAGCGGCAAGCCGGTGCGGTAAGAGGGCAGCGGGGCGCATGCGTTTGGCCCATTGATGAATTTCAAACTTTATACGGCATTGGCCATGACATTTCGAGTGATCCTGCCCTGGCGTCGAGCGCAATTGCATCAGTAACATTCAGGGGAATCGCTGTGAGACAGCCGGTCTTCTGGTCGATTTTCACGCACAGGTAGCGCTCGCTGTTTGCATTGTTGTTCTTTGCGGATGCTGATTTTCCCGTGAGAATCGATTTGAAGATTTTGAGCAAGCATTCTTCCAAGCTCGCGATAAGCCAGGGCGAGGGTGGCATTGCTGTCCAGGGTAAGGCCGGCAGTACTGTGCTGCGGGAAACCCATGAACTTGCCTTCCTTGTGCAATTCATTTCCCCAAAATATCGCAAGCAGGCAGTTCATTTCTCCTGGCGAGAAACCGCAACGCCCTGTTTCAAACGCGCGGCGAACCGATTGTTCATCCCATGCCGCCTTGATGAGCCACAAATTTGTGGTGCGCTCTGAGTTGGGCCACTTGAGCGTACCTTTGACGACCGGGTTCATCCATGCAGACACGTTGTAGCCATGCTGCGTCCCCCCGCCACCAAACAAGGTTGCGCAAACGTCTTTTAGATCCAGAAGCGCAGGGAAAGACATTTCGAAGCCCTCTGCAGAGAGCAGCTTTCCTGACCAGCAGAGGTCATCCATGACTCCTCGGCCGTCCGATGCGGTATCCACGATGATGATGTCGTCGAGTCCCCGACGCACAGCGCTGACCAGCGCAAGATCGTCCGCTCCGCCGCCGTCGCTTAGCCTGACTTTCTCCTTGTTCGGAAGCTCAAGAGGCACTCCCCATGTTGCCGCTGGGAAAACTTTCGCAACATTTCTAAGCAAACTCATCTGCCTGGAATCTCCAAGGCCTTGGCTGTCCGCAAATGCTGCGGAGGCGCGGACCCCTTCAGCAATGCTTTGCAGTGGAGGCAGGGTCCCGGTGAAATAGCCCCAGCGTGGCGAACCGTATCCAAAAGGAGTTAGCTCGAAAAGGTTTTCGGCTTTCGGTTCGTTATCTTTCTTCTGTCCTTGGGTTGTATTGAGTATCCAGAGAGGCAGTTTGGGGTCTTTGTCATATGCATTGCGCAGCTTGGCCCAGGTCATCGTGGCCGGATTGACATGCAGAAATTCGCGAAACCATCGAGGGTCTTTTTCTTCCGCCTTGTTGTTGTATTCCCAGGATTCGCCAGCGGTCGAGTACTTGGCAGGTTTCCTCGCGCCCGGATTCAGACCCCACGCGCGCTCGATGCCGTACTGATAGCTCACGGCGGTGTATGAATCACCAGAACCACCAAGCAAACGGATGGGCCCCTCGATCAGTGATGCCAGGACGTTGACAGTCTGGTTCCAGTAGGGGTGAACTTCCTTCGGTGGCACAGTTATTCCGGGCTTGAACACATCCGGCCACCGAAGAAGGTGAGCTTGCCAACGGTAGGGATCCTGGCTAGCTGGCTTTTTCGAGATGTGCAGGGAGTCAGGGCAGACCTCCTCGATTTCCTTTCCTTCTGCTTCTTGCACCCGCTTGAGGATGTTCATGTGATTCGCGCTGGTCTGTCCGTCTGCGATCCATGCGGGAAAGCAATCCCGGAATATTGCGCGATAACCTCCAGGGTAGTCCTGCGGATTGCTGATGACATCAAGGCGTTTGGAGAAGTACCAATAGGCCGCGTATCCGCCGCCTGATGTACTCGAGATGACATCTACATTGTCGAGAATATTCTGCTCAGACAGCCCATGCAGAACACCATGGGAGAAGATGGCCGCCTTTGTCCCACCCCCTGAAAGGGCCAATCCCAATTTGGGGGGACGTCCGTTGAGGTGTTTCCGCTCGAAGGCTTGCTTTACCGCTATGTCTGGCTTCTCAAATAGTGTGGTGACCGGGTCTTGAGCAGGCGGGTTGCTCGCGCAACCCGCGAGAATCGCGATCAAACCTGCGCAGCTGCCGAAGCTCTTGACGATCAGTTTCATACGAACCCCTCCCACTGGGCTTATATTTTTTTGCACCCACGGCCCACGCGTCGCCGGCGCTACTTGGGCGGGCTGTGCTTGGAATCGTAGTCGTCGGACAGATCCCGCATCTTGTACAGGGGGTACTGGAAGACTTCGGCGTAGTACTTGTAGTTGTCCGCGTTGGTCAGCTTCTGGGCATTCGTCAAGGTCTCGACGCTGCTCTTCATGCCGTACACATGGTCCACGGTGGACACCGTCAGGTGGGACAGCTCGTGGATGATGGTTCCCAGCGTCGAATTGGTGCCCAGCACGGCGTAGCTCGCGTACAAGGGCGGGCAAAGGTACATCTCGGCCGTAAAGGCGCCGCCGGCGGCGGCCGCCTTGTCCTTGCGGAAGATGTAGGCTTTGGAATCGTTGTCGGTGTCGTCGTAAGTGATGGTCAGGTCGTTGATGATGGCTTGCTTGATGTAGCCATAGTGCAGGGCGATGGTGGCCGGGCTGTTGTTGCCGAAGAAGTTGAGGAATGCCTTCTTTGCGTTCTTCTTGTGGTCGGTGTTCGCGTTGAAGTCCTTTCCCGCGAGCAACTTGGTCTGCGCGATCACCGTGGTCAGCAAGTGGCTGACGGAACTGACGGCTGCTTTGGCCAGCGTTTTGTTCTGCTCACTGAACGATATGTAGGTGACAGTCATGAATCGCTCCTCCCTTTTGCGTGGCATTCTAGCCTGCCCATCTCCCGCTGCAACAAGCAACCCGTTGCACAACCAGCACGAGACCCACATTCGGGCTTCATCTTGTGGAAGCCAAGGGCAAGTTAGCCGAGGTCGCCATGCATCGCTCACGAAACTCGGAGGGCGTCATGCCATGGCGCTCCCGGAAAAACCGGTTGAAGGGCCCGATCGATCCGAACCCGGCCTCCAGTGCCAGGGTCAGGATGGGTCGGCGATTCAATGCCGGGTCCGCCATGCGTGCGGTCACTTCCTGCAACCGGTAGTCGTTGACGAAAGACGAGAAGTGGCGGTGTCCCAGACGTGCAAGGATCAACCGCCGCAGCACGTATTCCGGTACCTCCAGGGCAGAGGCCAGGCTTCGTACCGAAAGTTCCGGGTCACGGTAAAGGTGCTGGTCACGCATGAGAATGGCCAGGCGCTCGATCAGCGCCGCGTCTGCGTCCACCATGGCCGATGGCAATGGTTCGGTTTCGGGTGCCTTGCCGGAGACCGCGGGCGGTTTGAACAGCGCTTCCTGGGCCTGCGGCCGCATGTCCAGCAGGAGCACCGCGTTGGCCAGCAAGGTCAGGTCGATCAGTGAGATGTTCAACAGATCCAGCCATAGGGGAGGGGCCGCGCGCTGGAGGTAGATTTCCACCATGATCACGGCCAGGCTGTAGAACCCGAGTGCGCCAACCATCACCCAGCGCAGGCGGCGGCGCGCGTCGATCAGATCACCCTCGCGGCTGCGCCAGGCCCTGACGCCGGCTGAACCCAGAAAACCAATCGCCATCAGCTTGTTCAGGCCGCCGAACACCGGCCGCCAGTGCGGCGGAGTGGGCAGGTAATCCATCCCGGCGAGCAGGCCAGAGGTGACCAGAACCGTGGCAGCAGCCCAGGCCAGCCAGGGAATACGCCGGTCGTCCTCCAGCACCACGGAGGCCAGCCGCCAGAACACGAAGGGAAACGCCAGCGTTGCCAGCACCAGGGGCAAAGCGCCGGGCTCGGCGCCGCACAGCCGGGCGGGAGAAGAACAGACCAGGTAGCCGACCACACAAGACAGCATCAACAGCAAATCGGCGCGCAAGCGCCAGCCTCCGCGTGCCGCGATGACAAGGAACAACAAGACCGCCATGGCGGTACCTGCGCCGCGTAGCAAGGGTTCAATCAGGTTCATGAGAGTCCCGAGGTTGTCACAAGGCAGGTGGCCGATCTCGCCAAAACCTGCAATTGCTGGCCTTTTCAATGAAACGGCCAGCATTCGCCGGAATCGGGCAGACACCCTGCCGCTTTTTTTTCTAAATTCAGCCTCCTTTTAGCACCAAGGAGACCACCATGACCAACTTCGAGGCGTACCGGGCCCTCGCCGCCGCGGCCTGGCCAACCATCTGGCTGACAGACCTTTTGCGTTACCTGATTGTTGCGGGCGCCTTCACCGCCATCCTGGCCTGGGTGCCCACGGCCTGGCGGGTTCGCCGCACGGTTCGTATCCGACAGATCGCCAGCGGGCAGCGATGGCGCGAGTTCGGCCATTCCATGCTGACCGTTGTCATTTTTTCCCTGGTCGGCGCCAGCGTGTTCCTGGGGTACCGGGCGGGATGCCTGAAGATTTACGCCGCCGCAGACGAACACGGCTGGCTCTGGCTGGTTTCCAGTTTCTTCGTCATGGTGGTGGCGCAGGATGCCTGGTTTTACTGGACGCACCGGCTCATGCATCACCGCAGGGCGTTCCGGTGGGCGCACCGCACGCACCACCAGTCGCTCGCCCCCACCCCCTGGACGGCCTACTCGTTCGCGCCTGCTGAAGCCCTGGTGCAGGCGATTTTTCTTCCGCTGTTTCTGCTGGTCTTGCCGGTGCATCCGACGGTGGCATTCCTCTGGGTGACGCACATGGTTGTGCGCAATGTGGCCGGCCATGCCGGCGTCGAGTTGATTCCGCGAGCCTGGTTGGAGGGTTGGTGGGGGCGCTGGCTGACCACCACGCTGCACCACGAAATGCACCACGCCTACGCGAATTTCAACTATGGCCTGTATTTCGTTTGGTGGGACCGCTGGTGCGGCACCGAGCACCCCGGCTATCAGGACGGGCTGTGGGCGCTGGCAGGCAGGCTGCACCAGGCGCGTGTCGGCGCTGTCGAGGCCCTACACAGCGCCACGATGAAGCTCGGTGACCAGAAGGTCAACGCCGGAGGGCAATTGCCATGACCACACTTGAACTCAAAATTCCCCCACCGGTACTGGCATTGGGTCTTGCGCTTCTGATGTGGCTCACCTCGCTGGTTTTCGAGCCATGGCCAATGCCGTTCGGAGTCCGGCTGGGCGCAGCGCTGGCGCTTGTTGCCATCGGTCAGAGCATCAGCATCTCCGGCATCCTTCTGTTTCGGCGAGCAGGAACGACTGTCAATCCGCTCAAGCCGGACGCGGCATCGTCGCTCATCACGAACGGTGTTTACCGCTTCACGCGCAACCCCATGTACATCGGCCTGCTACTGACGCTTTCGGGGTGGGCGGCCTTCCTGTCGAGCCCGGTTGCCTTGCTTTATCTGGCTGTTTTCGTGCTGTACATGAACCGCTTCCAGATCGAACCGGAGGAACGCGTGCTTTCATCGCTTTTCGGCGCGGGTTATGCCGCCTACCAGGCGCGGGTGCGTCGCTGGCTCTGAGGCCTTTCTCTCATGGGGGCGTTTTTGGAGATTGACAGACAATCTAATAAACGTTAGATTAATGGCATGAGACAAATCAAAGACCATTTGTACGAACAGGTTGCCCGCATCGGCAAGGCTGTGGCCAGCCCCAAACGCCTGGAGCTGATCGAGCTGCTTTGCCAGGGCGAGAAAACCGTCGAGGTGCTCGCGGCGCAGTCTGAAATCAGCGTCAAGCTCGCAAGCGCTCACCTGAAGCAACTGCGCCTGGCGCGACTCGCCGAGACGCGCAAGGAGGGCAAATACGTGCTGTACCGCCTGGCGAGCAACAGCGTGGCCGACCTCTGGGTGAACCTGCGGTCCGAGGCGGAGGAGCGGCTGGTCGAGCTGCAGATGGCGCTGGCCTCCATCGTCGATCACGGCGAGGAGCTGGAGGGCATGGACCGCGCTGCCATCCTCAAGAAAGCCAAGGCTGGTGAGGTCCTGGTTCTGGACGTGCGGCCGGAAGAGGAATTCGCCAGTGCCCATTTGCCCCATGCCCGCTCTCTGCCCATGGACGAACTCCGCAAGCGGCTCAAGGAACTTCCCAAAGATGTGCCCGTCGTCGCCTATTGCCGCGGCCCCTTCTGCCTGATGGCCAGGGACGCCGTCGAGCTGCTGCGCAAGAAGGGTTACAGCGCCTTTCACCTGACCGATGGTGTGGCGGAATGGCGCGCCAGCGGCCTGCCCATCGAGCAATCAAGCTGAGGCATCGCCATGAAGACACTGCTCATCCTGAACGACGCACCCTACGGCAGCGAGCGTACGTACAACGGTTCGCGCCTGGCCGGTGCACTGGCCAAACAGGCGGGCAATGAAGTTCGTATGTACCTCATCGGTGACGCAGCGTCGGCTGCGCACCGGCTCCAGAAAGTGCCCAACGGTTTCTACAACCTTGAACTCATGCTCGGCGCGGTGGTGAGCCATGGCGGCGTCATCGGTGTCTGCGGCAGCTGCATGGACGCGCGCGGCATCGGTACCGACGATCTGGTCCCCGGCGCGCACCGGAGCACCATGGACGAACTCACCCAATGGACGGCCTGGGCTGACAAAGCCCTGGTGTTCTGATTCAGGAGACAAACATGTTCTTCAAACAGCGCGCGGCGGAGAGCGCCACCCTTTCATACTTCTTCGGCTGCGCGGGCCAGGCACAGGCTGTGGCCGTTGACGTGGTGGCCGGCGACGAAGACTGGTTCATGGCCGAGGCCGGGAAGGCGGGCGTCCAGATCGCCCATGTCATCGACACCCATGTGCATGCCGACCACTACTCGGGCGGTCCGGCACTGGCACTGCTGGCCGGCGCGCCGTACTACCTGCACGAGAGCAACAAGGGACGGGTTTCGCTCGGCTTCGCGCCGTTGACGGATGGCCAGCGCCTGGAGGCGGGCAACGTGGTGGTCGATGTGCTGCACACGCCGGGTCATACGCCAGACAGCATTTGCCTGCTGGTGCGCGACCTGCGCAGGGGCGACGAGCCCTGGTTCGTCATCAGTGGCGACACCCTGTTCGTCGGCGCCGTGGGCAGGCCCGACCTCGCAGGCCGTGAACGGGAGATGGCAGGCCAGCTGCACGACAGCCTGCATACCAAGCTGCTGACCTTGCCCGCCGACCTGGAAATTTATCCCGGCCACCAGGCCGGCAGCGCTTGTGGTGCCGGTTTGTCAGGCAAGCCGGCATCGACCATCGGCTTCGAAAAGCGCTTCAACCCCGTGCTCTCAATGTCGCGCGAAGCCTTTGTCGACGCGGTCACGGCAGACATCCCGCAACAGCCCGAGGACATGGCCCGCATCATGGACGCCAACCTGCATGGAACGGCCCCGGAGCCGGCGCTCGCCTGAGCTAGGGCTTGATGCAGATGAACTACGGTATTCGCAGCAACCTTGGCCAGGTGCTGCAGCAGTTGCTGCAGGTGCTGTTCGTGGGCATGACCATCGGGATGATGCGCAATGTTGTGCCGGCGCTGGCCGAAACCGAGTTTGGCGTGCCGCGCGGATCCTTCATGCTGCTGGTGGCTTTTGTGGTGGCCTTCGGTTTTGTCAAGGGCGCCATGAACTTCGTCGCCGGCCGACTGGCCGAACGCCTGGGCCGACGGCATGTTCTGCTGGTGGGCTGGCTGGTGGCGCTGCCCATTCCGGGAATTGTTTATTTCGCAACGTCCTGGAGCTGGATCGTGCTGGCAACCATCCTGCTGGGTGTGAACCAGGGCCTGACCTGGTCCATGACACAGACGGCCAAGCTCGACATCACCCGCGCCGACCAGCGCGGGCTGGTCATCGGGCTCAATGAGTTCGCCGGTTATGTGGGGGTGGCCATTGCCGGCGTGGTAACTGGTTATGCGGCTTCGCTGCTGGGCCCGCGCGAGGGTTTGCTGTGGTTTGGTGCGGCCGTCATCGGCCTGGCCACATTGCTGGCCTGGCTGGGTGTGAAGGAGACGCTGCGCTGGGCCCAGGCTGAAGTTAAAAGCCACGCGGCAGCACCTTTGGCGCAAACTTTTCAGCCGCGTTATCCGACGGGTGTCAGCACGCAGCCGACGACGCGGGAAATGTTTGTCCTCATGAGCTGGCGAGACCGCCGCATGGCAGCGCTGTGCCAGGCGGGTATGGTCGAGAAGTTTGTCGATGCGTTGGTCTGGGCGTTCTGGCCGCTCTATCTGCACCAGCAAGGGGTCAGCTTGCCGGGCATCGGCTGGATCGTCGGTGTCTATGGTTTCACCTGGGGCGGCGCCCAGCTTGTCACCGGCAGGCTGTCCGACCGCGTGGGCCGGCATCACCTGAACGCTTGGGGCATGTGGCTGTGCGGCGCCGGTGTTGCGCTGCTGCCGCTGGGCCACGGTTCGGCATGGTGGAGTGCCTCAGCCGCCATTGCCGGCCTGGGCATGGCCATGCTGTACCCCAACCTCAGCGCGGCGGTGGCCGACATTGCCCATCCCAGCTGGCGTGCTTCCGCGATTGGTATTTATCGCTTCTGGCGCGACCTCGGTTACGGCATCGGTGCTTTGGGCCTGGGGGCCGCCGCAGCCCTGGGCGGCCACATCGAAAGCGCTTTCTGGTTTGTTGCCGTGGCGATGTTGCTGTCCGGTGCTGTGCTTTACCACTGGGGTGAAGAGACCCATCCCCGGCTCAACCCCGCGCATTGATTCGGTCACTTTCACGCGAATCAGGGACATTCCATTCGTGGCCGTTGCCAGGGAACGCTATATATTTGGTAGCTACTTGTGCCCGTCCGAAAAGGGCTAGCGGCTATTTTTCCTCATGAATCGAGCCGGCAGCGACTAAGCGCGTTTGGGTATGCCCAGGCCTTTGACCACTGCCGGCCGGGCCACAAAGGCTTCCAGCACACGGTTGACGTTGCTGAAGTCCCTGGCGCCTACCAGCTCGCCGGCTTCGTAAAAGCCGACCAGGTTGCGCACCCAGCCGAAGGTGGCGATGTCGGCGATGGTGTAGCTGTCGCCCATGATCCAGTTGCGGCCTTCGAGCCGCTGGTCCAGCACGGCGAGCAGGCGTTTTGTTTCGGCAACGTAACGGTCGCGCGGGCGTTTGTCTTCATACTCCTTGCCGGCGAACTTGTGGAAGAAGCCGAGCTGGCCGAACATGGGACCGACGCCGCCCATCTGGAACATCAGCCACTGAATGGTTTCGTAGCGGGCCGCGGGGTCTGCCGGCATGAACTGCCCGGTTTTCTCGGCCAGGTAGATCAGGATGGCGCCGGACTCGAACAGGGCCAGCGGTTTGCCGCCGGGGCCGTTCGGGTCCAGGATGGCCGGGATCTTGTTGTTGGGATTGATCGAAAGAAATGCCGGCGACATCTGGTCGTTGGTGGCGAAGTCAACCAGGTGCGGCTCGTAGGGCAGGCCGGTCTCTTCCAGCATGATCGACACCTTGACACCGTTTGGCGTCGGCAGCGAATAGAGCTGGATGCGGTCAGGGTGTTGTGCGGGCCATTTCTGGGTGATGGGGAAGGTGGATAGATCGTTCATGGTGGGCGGATTGTCTTGTCAAGGGGCGGGGCGCTGCTTCAATGCCGCATGGAATCCCAACAGGGGATGTGGGTATTTGTACCGGCAACTGCGAATTTTCCGGAAGGCGTTGCTCAATGCGGTGTGGGTATGGTGACCCGCATTGTTGCCCAGGCCAGTTCCCAGGCGGCCACCCATGGCGTGGCCCACAGGCTCACGAGGTCGCTGCGTTCGTGGTTGTGCCATTCGTACGCGCGGCGGAAGTCCTTTTCAGGTGCCGCCACGGTTCCGTGCCTGTCGTAGGCGGCACGCCGATCCGGGGCCCTCAGCACTTCATAGGCTTGCGCAATTTCCTTGAAATACGCTTCGGCATTTTTTTCCTGGCTGACGTCAGGATGGTATTTCCGTGCAAGCCGGCGATAGGCGTGCTTGATGTCGTCTGGCGTTGCGTTGCGCGCCACGCCCATGACCGTGTAGTAATCCGTGAATTTCATGAAAGGCTTTCAGGCACAGGTGTACCGTGCCAATGACCTTAACGGAAAACGCATGGCCTTGCATGAGAGCACTGCGCGCCTGTGTGGCACACGCTGCAGAGGACGGTTCTGTAAGCAGCGCGTCAGAAACAACCGCGTGCGCGGGCATCCTGAAGTTCAACCATCAACGAATCAACGTCGTCCAGATTCGAGATGGGTCGTGCCAGCTGGGCCAGCAACGGAACGGGCAGCAATACCTCTTCCTTGTCGGCTACCGGGTTGCGTGAGCGCAAGGGCAGGGTGTCGAGGTAGCGTTGGTAGGCAGTGCTGTCGGGTGTGAAGGTGCTTGACATGATGAAAGTCCCTTGGATAGCGATGGCTCCATCGTGAGGGGGTTCACGGGCCCACCGGGTAGGTGTGCTCGCATTTCCCTGTCAGCCATCAGGTGCGGGCACTGTCGCCTGAACTTGCAGGGCGCGCCGGTGTTCTCCTACACGCGGGCTGTGGCGCTGTTTGCATGCCGGCACCGCCCTTCGCGGATAATTTCGGGACATTTTCCGAAAAGCACTGTCATGAACACCACCGCAAACCCCCACGCCATCACCACACCGGAGCAGCTTGCGGCCATTTTTGGTGAGGTGGGCGAGGCCTCCAGCAGGAAGGAAGTGTCTTTCGTTCACCCCTACTATCGCGCGCTGATCGAGGCGTCGCCGTTTGCCGTGCTGGCCACGGCGGGGCCGGATGGGCTGGACGCTTCGCCGCGCGGCGATGCACCGGGTTTTGTGCAGATCGAGAACGACACCACGCTGCTGCTACCCGAGCGCCGGGGCAACAACCGCGTGGACAGCCTGCGCAACATTCTCACCGACTCGCGCGTGGCTTTGATCTTCCTGATTCCCGGTGTGGGTGAGACACTGCGCGTCAATGGCCGGGCCAGCATCAGCACGAAGCCGCAGCTGCTGGCGCGCTTCGCAGTGCAGGGCCAGTTGCCCAAATGCGTGATTGCCATCCAGGTGGACACGGTGTTTTTCCAGTGTGCACGGGCCATCCAGCGTTCGGGTCTGTGGCAGACCCCGGCGCCGGATGCACGCGCCAGGGTGCCCAGCCCCGGCACCATTCTTCAGGCGTTCACCGATGCATCCGTGAACGGCGAGGCTTACGACCGCGAGCTGCCGGCGCGGCAGCGGGCCACGCTTTATTGAGCTGCATTTTCCCCGGCGAGCTCCCCCAGGTTCTGATTTGCTATTGAAATAATAGCTGCCTGCGTCCGGCTGAAAAGGGATGAGGCCGTATTTTGCTTGAAGTCCGCGGCTCAGGCTGCTTCGGGAATGAGGCCGGCGGCGCGTTGCACTTCAATGCGGATTTCTTCGGTCAGTCGTGCCTTCAGCTCCACGAAAGCAGGCGTGGTTTTGACCGAGTAGTGGCGCGGGTGGGCGATGTCTACCTTCAGGTCGCACTTGATGCGGCCCGGACGCGCGCTCATGACCACCACGCGGTTGCCCATGAAGATGGCTTCGTCGATGTCGTGCGTAACGAAGAGCACGGTTTTGCGCTCAGCCTCCCAAATACCCTGCAGCAGTTCCTGCATCAGCTCGCGGGTCTGGTGGTCCAGTGCGCCAAAGGGTTCGTCCATCAGCAGAATGCGCGGATCATTCGCCAGGGCTCTGGCCAGTGCGGTGCGCTGCTGCATGCCACCGGAGAGCTGCTTGGGGAAGTGGTTCTCAAAACCCTTGAGGCCCACCTTGGCAATGAACTGACGCGCAATCGCGTGCTGCTCGGCCAGCGGCAGGCCTTTTTCACGCAGACCGAAGCAGACGTTTTGCAGAATGCTGAGCCAGGGAAACAGCGTGTAGCTCTGGAACACCATGCCGCGGTCGGCACCGGGGCCGCTGACGGGATGGCCGTCCAGCGTGATGCTGCCAGTGGTTGGCGTATCCAGGCCCGCGACCATGCGCAGCAGCGTGCTTTTGCCGCAACCCGAGGGTCCAAGGATGGTGATGAAGTCGTTCTCGGCCACGCTGAGGTCGGTGGCCTGCAATGCGACGGTGCCGCCGTTGGTGCCGGCGAAGGTCTTGGAGACCTGGGAAATTTCCAGGATGTTCATAGCCTTGCCCAGGGAAAGAGTTTGCGGTTCAGGGCTTTAAATGCAAAGTCGGTGACCAGGCCAATCACGCCGATCACGATGATGCCGAAGATGATCTGGTCGGTGGCCAGCAAGGCCTGGCTGTCGGTGATCATGTGGCCGATGCCGCTGGATGCGCCAATCAGCTCCGCGACGATCACGTACGTCCAGGCCCAGCCCAGCACCATGCGCAGCGTCTCCGCAATCTCGGGCGCGCTGCTGGGCAGCAGCACACGCGTGACGATGCCGCGGTCGCCGGCGCCCAGCGTGTAGGCAGCTTCCACCAGGTCGCGCCGCGTGTTGCCCACGCTGACCGCGAACATCAGCACCAGCTGGAAAAACGAGCCGATAAAAATAACGGCCAGCTTTTGCGCTTCGCCAATGCCGGCCCAGAGGATCAGCAGCGGGATGAAGGCCGAGGCCGGCAGGTAGCGTGCAAAACTCACGAAGGGCTCGAAGAACGCCTCGATGGGTTTGTAGGCGCCCATCAGCACGCCCAGCGGCACGGCCAGCACGGCGGCAATCAGGAAGCCGCCCAGCACGCGCCAGACCGTCATGCCGATGTCCTTGATGAAGCCCTGGTTCGCAAGCAGGTCGTAACCCGAGCGCACCATGGTCACCGGGTCGGCCAGGAAGGTCTTGGACACGTAGCCGCCGAAGGTGGCGAAGGCCCAGATCGCGAAGAACAGGACGAAGAAAGAAATGCCCAGCGCTATGCGGGCACCGGGGGCGACGGGTTGGAGAGGGCGCATCGGTTGGTAGGTGTGGATTTGTCATCCCGGACTTGATCCGGGATCCATGGTCCCAAGCGCAGCAATCAAGCGCCCAGGCATGGATGGCGGGTCAAACCCGCCATGACAGGTTTGTTATTTCAGGAAACGCGTGTCGGCCAGCTTGCTCATGTCCGGGAGGGCCTTGATGACGCCGGCTTCCAGCAACAGCTCTGCCGCTTCCTTGCTGAACTGGGCATGTTCGCCGGCAAAGAACTTCTGGTTGGCCGCGCGGTCCTGCCAGCGCAGGTATTTCTGGCTGGCCTCGAACTTGTCGGCCGGCTGCTTGACGTCGGCGCCCATGATCTCGAAACTCTTTTGCGGATCCTTCTGGATCATTTCCAGCGCTTCGAAATAGCTGTCGGCCAGGGCCTTGGCTGCTTTCGGGTTGTCCGTCAGGAACTTGGGTGTGCAACCCACGGTGTCCATGATCATCGGGTAGTCGAGCGTGGTGGCAATGATCTTGCCGGCTTCGGGCTTGGCACGCACGGCGCCCAGGTAAGGCTCGTAAGTCATGGCGGCGTCGATGCCGTCGGTGCCGGCAATCATGGCGTTGGCAGCAGCTTGCGGCTCGAGGTTGACGATCTTCACGTCTTTAGCGCTCAGGCCGTTTTTCTTGAGCATCCAGGCCAGGGTGAACCAGGGCGCGGTGCCGGGCGCGCTGGCGGCCACAGTCTTGCCCTTGAGGTCACTGATCTTGGCAATGTTGGGTTTGACCACCATGCCGTCGGCACCGTAGCTTTTGTCCAGCTGGAAGATCTGCGTGGTGGCGACACCGTTGGCGTTCCAGACAATCCAGGTTTCCACCGTGGTGGCGGCGCACTGCACGTCACCCGAGGCAATCGCGAGATGGCGGTCTTTCTGCGGGATCTTCTTGATTGTCAGGTCGAGGCCATTCTTCTTGAAGATGCCGGCTTCCTTGGCCAGGGTCAGCGGTGCAAAGCCGGTCCAGCCCGACATGCCCAAGGTGATTTTGGTTTCCTGGGCTTGCGCGGTGGCGCAGGCCAGGGCGACGAGAGAGAAGGTCAGCAGCTTTTTCATGGGTACTCCTGGGGTTGACTTGCGAAGGGAAGGGTGATCGGAGGGTATGCAGTGTTCATGCCAACTTCAAGGCGTGCAGTTCGGGCATGTCGGCATCAAGTGCCGCTGCCATGTCACCGCTTGCCACCAGATGGTGCACCGCCTCCATGTCGCGGGCCAGGCTGCGGTCTTCCATCATGGCCGGCGAGATGATGCGTATCAGCCGCAACACCCGTTCCAGCGGTGCCGAGCTTTTGAGTGGCCGCAAAAATTCAATGCCCTGCGCCGCTGCCAGCAGTTCGATGCCGACGATGTGTGCCGTGTTGCGCAGCATGGGCTGCAGGCGCCGCGCGGCGAAGGTGGCCATGCTCACATGGTCTTCCTGATTCGCCGAGGTGGGCAGGCTGTCCACGCTGGCCGGGTGTGCCAGCGATTTGTTTTCCGAGGCCAGTGCTGCGGCTGTGACATGCACGATCATGAAACCCGAATTGAGCCCGGCGTCGGGCGTGAGGAAAGGCGGCAGGCGCGAGACCACGGTGTCGACCAGCATGGCAATGCGGCGTTCGGTGATGGCGCCGATTTCGGCAATCGCCACGGCCAGCGCATCGCAAACCAGCGCAACCGGCTCGGCATGAAAATTACCGCCGGAAAGAAGCTCCCCCCCGAAGCGGCCTGCGGCCGCCTCCCCCTCGAGGGGGCGGCGCCTGTGGCCCGGCGAAGCCGGTTCCACGGCCCCTGCTTGCAGTGCGCTGTCGTTGGCCGCGAACACCAGCGGGTTGTCGGTGACGGCGTTGGCCTCAATGGCCAGCACCTGGGCGGCATAACGCATCTGGTCGAGGCAGGCGCCCATCACCTGTGGCTGGCAGCGCAGGCAGTACGGGTCTTGCACACGGTCGTCATTTTCCAGGTGCGAGCGGCGGATTTCGCTGCCGACCATGAGCGCGCGGTAGGCAGCCGCGCAGGCGATTTGCCCGGGCTGGCCACGCACCACATGGATGCGCGGATCAAACGGGCCATCGCTGCCGCGCGCGGCGTCCAGCGTCAGGGCGCCCGAGATCACGGCCGCTTCAAACAGGCGCTCGGTGGCAAACAGTGCGTCGAGCGCCAGCGCGGTCGAGACCTGTGTGCCGTTGATCAGCGCCAGGCCTTCCTTGGCTGAAAGCTGCAGGGGCTTGAGGCCGGCCTGCGACAGTGCTTTTGCTGCCGGCAGGCGCTGGTCCTGGTAGAAAACCTCGCCTTCACCAATCAGGGGCAGACACAAATGGGCCAGCGGCGCCAGGTCGCCCGAGGCGCCCACCGAACCCTGGCAGGGAATGACCGGGCAGATGCCGTGGTTGTGCAGATCAAGCAACGCGTCAATGACTTCCTCGCGCACGCCCGAATAGCCGCGTGCCAGGCTGGCCGCCTTGAGCAGCAGGATCAGGTGAACCACCCGGCGGGACAGCGGCTCGCCAACGCCGACCGCATGCGAGCGCAGCAGCTTGAGCTGCAGGATGGCCAGGTCTTCTTTGGCGATACGCGTGTTGGCAAGCTTGCCGAAACCGGTGTTCACGCCATAGACCGCGGCGCCGCCGCTGGCCGCCTGGTGCACCAGCGCTGCGCTGGCACGCACGCCCGCGCGGCAGGCGGCATCCAGCCGGACGGGCAGGGTCACTGGGGCGCAAAGACGGCGCAGCTGCGCCACGGACAGCTGGCCGGGGATGAGAAGTTCTTTGTCGGACATCTTGTTTTTATTTATCCGTTCGCCCTGAGCTTGTCGAAGGGCTCCGGCAAACCCGGGGCAGGCTTCGACAGGCTCAGCCCGAACGGAGATGGGGTTTATCCAATCATGGGCAGGTTCAGGCCGTTTTCTTTTGCACTGGTTTTGGCGATCTCGTAGCCTGCGTCTGCATGGCGCATCACGCCGGTGGCCGGGTCGTTGAACAGCACGCGCTCAATACGCTCGGCCGCCTCAGGCGTGCCGTCGCAGACGATGACCACACCCGCATGCTGCGAATACCCCATGCCGACGCCGCCGCCGTGGTGCAGGCTGACCCAGGTTGCGCCGCTGGCTGTGTTGAGCAGGGCGTTGAGCAGCGGCCAGTCGCTCACCGCGTCGCTGCCGTCCTTCATGGCTTCGGTTTCACGGTTGGGCGAGGCGACCGAGCCGCTGTCGAGGTGGTCGCGGCCGATCACGATGGGCGCCTTCAATTCACCGCTTTTGACCATCTCGTTGAAAGCCAGGCCTGCCAGGTGACGCTCGCCCAGGCCTATCCAGCAGATGCGTGCCGGCAGGCCCTGGTAGCTGATGCGCTCTTCGGCCATGTCCAGCCAGCGGTGCAGGTGCTTGTTGTCGGGGAAGAGTTCCTTCATCTTCGCGTCGGTCTTGCGGATGTCTTCCGGGTCACCGGATAACGCCACCCAGCGGAAGGGGCCGACGCCGCGGCAGAACAGCGGGCGGATGTAGGCCGGCACAAAGCCGGGGTAGTCAAACGCGTTGGCCACACCGAAGTCCTTGGCGACCTGGCGCAGGTTGTTGCCATAGTCCACCGTGGGAATGCCCATGGCATGAAACTCGAGCATGGCCTTGACATGCACCGCGCAGGATTCGCCGGCCGCTTTCGTGAGCGCCGCGTGTTGCGCCGGATCTTTTTGCGCGGCCTGCCATTGCGCCACGCTCCAGCCTGCAGGCAGGTAGCCGTTGATGATGTCGTGCGCCGAGGTCTGGTCGGTCACCATGTCGGGGCGCATGCCGCCGGCCGCGGCGCGCCGGGCCAGCTCGGGCACGATCTCGGCCGCATTGCCGCAGAGGGCAATCGACACCGCCTCCTTGCGGCTGGTGTGATGCTTGATCATCTCCAGCGCTTCATCGAGGTCCTTGGCTTGCTTGTCGACGTATCTGGTGCGCAGGCGGAAGTCGATGCGCGACTGCTGGCATTCGATGTTGAGCGAACACGTACCGGCGAAGGTGGCGGCCAGTGGCTGCGCGCCGCCCATGCCGCCCATGCCGGCGGTCAGCACCCAGCGGCCGGCTAAATCGCCATTGAAGTGTTGGCGGCCGGCTTCTACAAAGGTTTCGTACGTGCCCTGCACGATGCCTTGTGTGCCAATGTAAATCCAGCTACCAGCTGTCATCTGGCCGTACATCATCAGGCCGGCGCGATCCAGCTCATTGAAGTGTTCCCAGGTCGCCCACTTGGGCACCAGGTTGGAATTTGCAATCAGCACCCGCGGTGCGCCGGGGTGGGTGCGAAACACGCCGACCGGTTTGCCCGACTGCACCAGCAGGGTTTCGTCGGCCTTGAGCTTGCGCAGCGAGTCGAGGATGGCGTCAAACGCCGGCCAGTTGCGCGCTGCCTTGCCAATGCCGCCGTAGACCACCAGCTCGTCGGGGTTCTCGGCGACTTCGGGGTCCAGGTTGTTCTGGATCATGCGGTAGGCCGCTTCGATCTGCCAGTTGGCGCAGGTGAGGGTGTTGCCGCGCGGTGCGCGTACCGGCCTGGCTTTGCTCTGGAGGAAGGGGGTTTGCGAAAGGTCTGACATGGCGGGGCTCCAGCGGTAATGGAATCACGGAAACAATTTATTCCGGCAAATCGTAGTTGTCTATACAACTTGTGTCAACTGGGGTAATCTACGGCCTATGCCCAAAACCCCCATCCCTGCCTACGAGCAGGTCAAGGCCTTTATCAAGACGCGCATCAGCGCCGGTACCTGGAAACCGGGCGACCCGGTGCCCAGCGAGGCGGCGCTGATGGCGCAGTTCGGCATCAGCCGCATGACGGTCAACCGGGCACTGCGCGAGCTGGCCGCCGAAGGCCTGGTGACGCGGGTGCAGGGCTCCGGCACGCGGGTGGCAGAGTTGCACCGCATTTCTTCCCGGCTCACGATCCGCGACATCCATGAAGAAGTGGCCGAGCGCGGCCATGTGCACACCACGCGGGTCTTGAAGGTGGCGGCCGAGAAGGCCAGCGCCGACCTGGCGAAAACACTGGGTCTGCGCACCGGTGCGCGCATTTTTCACACCTTGCTGGTGCATATGGAAAACGGCATACCCATCCAGTACGAAGACCGTTACGTCAACCCGGCAGCGGCCCCCGATTTCCTGGAAACCGACTTCACCCGGACCACGCCTACTCACCATCTGTTGCTGCACGCACCGTTGACCGAGGCCAGTTATTCGATCGAAGCCTGCCTGCCTACGGAACAGGAGGCCAAACAGCTGGGCATCAAGCGCACCGAGCCCTGCCTGGCCATGATGCGGCGCACCGTCAGCGGCGCCCATGTGGCTAGCGTGGCCCGGTTGATTTACCCTGGCACGCGTTACAGCTTTGCGGGACAATTTCAGGCATGAGCAGACACCCATCCCGGACGCGAATCCCCCAAGCGGAGATCACCCCATGAGCTGGCAAACCATCCCCCTGGAAGAAGTCTCCCCCGCGCCCTGGCGCAATGGCGGCGGCATCACACGCGAACTGCTCGCCTGGCCCACCCCGCAGGACTGGGACTGGCGGATTTCGGTGGCCGAGGTCGAGAAAAGCGGGCCGTTCTCCCGCTATGAGGGTGTGGATCGCTGGTTTGCCGTGCTGGGTGGTGCAGGTGTGCGTTTGACGCTGGACGGGAAAACTCATGAACTCACTGCGCAAAGCGCGCCGCTGCACTTCGACGGTGCCAAGGCCTGCGCTTGCGAGCTGATTGACGGCCCCACCGAGGACTTCAACCTGATGCTCAAGCATGGCCATGCCCATGCGCGCCTGGTTCGTGTCCTGGGTGCGATGAATGTCGAAGTCCGGCCCGGTACCCGCGTGGCTGTGTATGCCTGGGACGAGCCGGTGACCGTGCAGGTTGACAGGAAGTTTTTCACGCTGGCGCCGCATACCCTGGCCTGGCGCGCCCTGGCCGATGGCGCTTCGGTGCGCATCGAGGCGGCGACGGCGCTCTGGATGGAAATGGCACGATGACGGTGCAGCTCTGGCGCCATTGCCGCATGGCCACACTGCGGCCTGATCACCCCGCGCCTTACGGCCTTGTCGAAGATGCGGCCCTGGTTGTAGAGGCCGGGCGCATCGCATGGGCCGGCCCGCAGGGCGAGCTGCCGGCCAGCCTGGCTGCGCGCTGCACGCGCGAGCACGATGCCGGCGGCGCACTGATCACGCCGGGCCTGATCGACTGCCACACCCATCTCGTGTACGGCGGTGACCGCGCGCAGGAATTCGAATTGCGGCTGCACGGTGCGAGTTATGAAGACGTGGCGCGCGCCGGCGGCGGCATTGCCTCGACGGTCAAGGCCACGCGTGCCGCCTCTGAAGACGAGCTGCAGGTGCAGAGCCTCAGGCGCTTGCAGGCGCTGCTGGCCGAGGGGGTGACCACGCTGGAGATCAAGTCTGGCTACGGCCTGGCGCTCGAACATGAGCGCAAGGCCTTGCGTGTGGCCCGTGCGCTGGGCCGCTCGCAACCGGTCGATGTGCGTACGACTTTTCTTGGCGCCCATGCAATTCCGCCCGAGTTTGCCGGCCGCGCCGATGACTATGTGGACGAGGTACTGCGCATGCTGCCCTTGCTGCATGCCGAAGGCCTGGTTGATGCGGTGGATGCGTTTTGCGAACGTATTGCGTTCAGCACGGCGCAGACGGAACGTGTGTTTGAAGCTGCAGATGCGCTGGGCCTGCCGGTCAAGCTACATGCCGAGCAGCTCAGCGACAGCGGCGGCGCGCAGCTAGCGGCGCGTTATGGCGCCATCAGCTGCGACCATCTGGAATGGTTAAGCGAAGAAGGTGCGGCCGCGATGGCAACTGCCGGCAGTGTGGCCGTGCTCCTGCCCGGGGCTTTTTATTTCCTGCGCGAGACGAAGCTGCCGCCGGTGGCCCTGCTGCGCCAGCACGGCGTGCCCATGGCCATCTCTACCGACTGCAACCCCGGCAGTTCACCCTGCACATCGCTGCTGCTGATGCTTAACATGGCGTGCACGCTGTTCCGCCTCACACCGGAAGAAGCCCTGGCGGGTGTGACGCGCCATGCGGCGCGCGCGCTGGGGCTGTCCGACCGCGGCATCATCGCCGCCGGCCTGCGCGCCGATTTTGTGTTGTGGGATGTGGCTCATCCTGCACAGCTGGCCTACGCCATGGGTGCGAATCCGCGCCTGCAAACAGTTTTTGAAGGTGAATCGGTATGAGTTTCAGCCTGCAACAAGGCGGCGTTCCCCTGCTGGTCAGCATGCCGCACACAGGCACTGACATTCCGCCAGAGCTGCAGGGCGACTACGCCGCGCGCGCGCTGGGCCTGGAAGACACCGACTGGCATCTGCAGCGCCTGTACGATTTTCTGCCCGCCATGGGCGCCAGCATCATCACGCCGCGTTATTCACGTTACGTGATCGACCTGAACCGGCCGCCCGACGATGCGCCCATGTACCCCGGTGCTTCCAACACCGAGCTGTGCCCCACGCATTTCTTCAATGGTGACGCGCTCTACAGGGAGGGCAGGGCGCCGTCGGCGGCCGAGCGCCTGCGCCGGCTGGAGGCTTATTGGCAGCCCTACCACGCGGCACTGGCCGATGAGCTGGTGCGGCTCAGGGCCCGGCACGGTTTTGTGCTGCTGTGGGACGCACACAGCATCCGTTCGCAAATCCCGTGGCTGTTCGAGGGCCGACTGCCTGACCTGAACATCGGTACGGCCAGCGGCGCGGCTGCGGAGGCGGCCATCACCGATGCCGCTGCGGCGGCCTGCGCCGGCGTGCCTGGTGTGAGCAGCGTGGTCAATGGCCGTTTCAAGGGTGGCTACATCACGCGGCAGTATGGCCGGCCGGCAGATCATGTGCACGCGGTGCAGCTCGAAAAATGCCAGAGCCTGTACATGCAGGAAGTGGCGCCTTTTGCCTATGACGAAACGCGGGCGCAAAAAATCCAGCCGGTGCTCAGGAACATGGTGGCAGGCAGCCTTGCTGCTGCCTACAAACTGTATGCGCGCTGAAGTGACACGTTATTTCGCGCCCCAGGCCTGGGTGGACGGCGCCTGGACGCAGGATGTGCTGCTGGCGGTGACCGCCGATGGCCACTGGGCCAGCATCGAGCCTAACGCGGTGGAGGAAGCGCAGCGCGGCGCAGTCCGGCTCAATGGGCCGGTGCTGCCGGGCCTGGTCAATGCGCACAGCCATGCTTTCCAGCGTGCCATCGCCGGGCTGACCGAGCGCTCGGAGGGCAGCAGCGACGATTTCTGGAGCTGGCGCGACCGCATGTACAGCGCCGCGCTGCGCATCACGCCGAACCAGCTCGAAGCCGTGGCGGCGCTGCTCTACGCCGAGCTGCTGCGGGCCGGCTACACCCAGGTGTGCGAGTTTCACTACCTGCACAACAACACCGATGGCCATCCCTACGCCGACCCGCTAGCCATGTCGCTGGCGCTGGTGCGAGCGGCGCAGCGTATGGGCATGGGCCTGACCCTGCTGCCGACGCTCTACATGCGCTCGGGCTTTGCGGCCACCGGCCTGCGCGAGGACCAGCGGCGTTTTTCCTCCACGCCCGCTTCCCTGCTGCACCTGGCTGAAGCCGTGCGTGTGCAGGGTGGCAGCCACATCAATACTGGCCTGGCCATTCATTCGCTGCGGGCGGTGGACGAGGCGGCACTGCATGAAGTGGCTGCAGCCGCCAAAGCCAGGGGCATGGCCATCCATATCCATATCGCGGAGCAGATGCAGGAAGTGCAGGACTGCGTGGCAGCGCATGGAGCGCGTCCGATCGAATGGCTGCTGTCGCACGCGGCGGTGGATGCGCACTGGAACCTGGTGCATGCCACCCAGTCCACCCCGGTCGAACTGCAGGCGGTGCAGCAAAGCGGGGCGGCGATCGTGATTTGCCCCAGCACCGAGGCCAACTTGGGTGACGGTGTTTTCGACCTGCCGGCTTATACGGCGGCGGGCGGCCACTGGTCCATAGGCTCCGACAGCCATGTCACGCGCAGCTGGCAGGAAGAGCTGCGGCTGCTCGAGTATTCGCAGCGCCTGAGCTTGTGCCGGCGCAACATTGCAGCGCACATGCCGGCCAGCTCCAGCACGGCGGGCAACCTGTTCAATGCCGCGCTGGCCGGCGGGCATGCCGCCACCTCGCTGCCGCTGGGCGGCATCGCGCCCGGCCAGCGCGCGGATTTTGTTGTTGTCGATACTGCGTCGCCGGCCCTGCTGGGCATTCCGGCCGATCATCTGCTGGACGCCATGGTTTTCTCCAGCCCGGACGCGCGTTTCAGCGAAGTGTTTGTGGCAGGCAAGAAGGTGGTCAGTGGTGGACAGCCAGACCAATGGCCGCGCCTGGCCAGCGACTTCGTTTCGGCCATGCAGGCTTTGTGGGGTTGATGGGGTTCCCGTCGCGTCAGGCCACCGCAGTGGCGGCAATGCCAGAGCGGGCGAGCACCGTCAGTGTGTTGGCAGTCGCCGCGACACCCATTTTCACGTAGGCGTCGCTGGTCACACCACCAATGTGCGGACTCAGAATGATGCCAGGCTCCTTTTGGAAGATGTGCGGCACAGCCATCGGTTCGATGGTGAAACTGTCCAGGCCGGCCATGGCCACCTGACCGGATTGAACCGCCTTCAGCAGCGCTTGCTCGTCCACCAGCCCGCCGCGCGCGGTGTTCACAAGAATCATCCCCTTCTTGCATTGCGCCAGGGTGGTCGCGTTGATCAGGTTGCGGTTTTCTGGTGTGAGCGGGCAGTGCAGGGAGATTGCATCGGAATGCTTCCAGATGGTTTCCAGCTCGGACGGCAGGACATAAGCCGGCAGATTTTTGGCAAAGGGGTCGAATCCGAGCACGCGCATGCCCAGCGCATCTGCCATCCTGGCGAAGCGAAGCCCGATCGCGCCCAGCCCGATCACGCCGATGGTTCGACCGTCCAGCTCAAGACTCTTGTGCGTTGCCTTGTCCCAATGGCCGGCATGCATGCGTCCATTGAGGTGTACGACGGACTTCGCACAAGCGAGCAGCAGAGCCAGCGCATGTTCTGCCACAGCGGCAGCATTTGCCCCGACAGCCGCCGTTACTTCTATGCCGCGTGCGGCAGCGGCAGCTTTGTCAATGGTGTCGGTGCCGCTGCCATGCTTGGAAATCACCTTCAGCGCCGGCGCCGCGTCCATGACTTCAGCAGTCACCGCGCCATAACGAACGATGATGGCAACCGGGTTGTGCCGCTTGGCCAGCGCCGCAATATCGGCGACCTGCGGCATCTTGCCTGCGAAGATCACCTCGTACTCGCCGAGCAGTTCGAGCGCTTGCGAGGCCAGGTCGGCACCTGTGACCAGGATGACCGGCTTGTCCTGGCCGGCAGTCACAGGCTTTCCCCTTGCTTCAGAACGCCAGCGGCTCGCAGGGCGGCGTCCAGCCACTTGGCGGCTGTATTTCCCTGCTTGATGGCGGCAATCCGGTCGGTCTCATCCTGGACCTTCTTCGCCGCCAGCGGCAAAAGCGACTCGATCTTGTCGCGCTCGACCACCACCACGCCGTCCGCATCGCCCAGGATGAAATCGCCGGGGTTGACCGTGACGCCGCCTACAGTGACGGGATGGCCGATGCGGCCCGGCACCAGCTTGGTCGGGCCATTCGGATTGGTGCCGACGCTGAAGACGGGGAACTTCATCTCCCCGATCTCCAGCGCGTCCCGCACTGCGCCGTCGATCACGACGCCGGCAATGCCCAGCTTCCGGCATGCGGTCATCATGATGGTGCCCATCAGGGCCGCGGTCTGGTCGCCTTTCCCGTCGATTACCAGCACGTCTCCTGGCCTGGCCAGCGACATGGCGGCATGAATCATGAGGTTGTCGCCGGGGCGAACGTCCACGGTGAAGGCTGTTCCCACGACTTTCATGTCGGGACGCAAGGCGCGAATACGCCCATGCATCGCACCGCGGCGGCCAGCAACATCGGCAAGGATGGCGGCCTGGTACCCGGAGGCTTGTTGAACGATTGCTGCCGGGACCCGGTCGAAGGTGCGGTTGATGTCAGGTAAGGTCATATCTGTTACTGGTATAGAGGATGGGATGGCAAAGCTCAGCTTCTGGCGTGAGGAAAGGGCTTTATAGGGAGCGACGGACATCACGCAGATGTGCGCCGTTCACTTCTGAAATCGACATCAGGCCGAGCAGGCCCAAGTCCCGCTGGACTTCGTCGGCAAGGATACGGATCGCATGGCGCACGCCTTCTTCGCCCGCGATGGCGGCCGCATAGTTGAAGGGGCGGCCGACAAACACGAACTTGGCACCCAGTGCGAGCGCCTTCAGGACGTCCGTTCCGCGCCGGACGCCGCTGTCCATCATGACCGGGAAGTCGGCGCCGACCGCGCGGACGACCTCGGGCAGGACGCGCAGCGGCGAAACTGTGCCATCGAGTTGGCGGCCGCCGTGGTTCGACACGATCAGACCGTCGGCGCCCATGCCCTGCACTTTTCGTGCGTCCTCGTGGTTCATGATGCCCTTCACCACCAGGGTGCGTTTCCACTTGCGGCGGATCAGGGCCAGGTGCTCCCAATTCAGGTGATCCTTCGCCCCGAAGTCACGTGTCACCCGCGACGAGAGGATGGGAGCACCGCGGGTCGCATACGAGTTCTCGAAGTGCGGCATCCCGTGGGTAACGAGCGTCCGCAGGAAGGTCGCTATCGTCCAGCGCGGGTGGGTGAGCCCCTCCCACGCTAGGCGGAAGCTCGGTCGCAGGGGCGTGGAAAAGCCTGCGCGGATGTTGTTCTCGCGGTTGGCGAGCACGGCGGTGTCTACCGTCAGCACCAGTGTCTTGACCCCGGCACCGTCGACGCGGTCGATCAAGGCTTCAATCTTGGCGGTCTCGCCAGGCAGGTAAGCCTGGAACCAGGTCTCCGGGGCCGCGGCGATCACCTCTTCCAGCGGGATGAGCGAGGAGCCGCTCATGATCATCGGCACGCCCTCGGCCGCCGCTGCGCGGGCCAGCACGAGGTCGCCGCGATACGCGCTCAGCGCACTGATGCCCATCGGCGCGATGCCGAACGGTGATGTGTAGCGCCTCCCGAGAAGGTCGACCGCCTGGCTGCGGCCGGACACGTTGCGCAGCACCCGTGTGACAAAGCCGAACTCGGAAAATGCGGCGCGATTGTCGTGCAGCGAGGCCGAGTTTTCCGCTCCGCCGGCGATGTATTCAAAGAGCGGGCGCGGCAGGTGGCGACGAGCGCCTGTCTCGAAATCCTGCAGCGACAGAAAATTCCGCAAGCCCGGCGGCGCGGCGGGGCTTGCGCCCGGCGACAGGGGCGTCACTGTCGGCGCAGCACCGGAAGAGGCGAGTTGCGACATGCGGAGATCAGTTGACCTGGATGTTTGCTTCGCGGGTCAGTCGATCGAGGCGCCCGACTCCTTGACGACCTTGCCCCACCTGGACATTTCGCCACTGATGAATTTTCCGAAATTGTCAGGCGTGCTACCGGTGATGTCAGCGCCTTGCTCGCTCAGCTTTTTCTGTAGTTCGGGGTTTTTGAGCGCCTTGTTGATCTCGGCATTCAGCTTGACGACCATTTCCTTTGGCAGTTTGGCCGGGCCGAGAATGCCGAACCACGTCGCCGCTTCAAAGTTTTTGTAACCCGACTCCGCGATCGTGGGCGTTTGCGGAATGTCGTCGACGCGCTTCAAGGAGGTAACGGCCAAGGCACGCATCTTTCCATTCTTGATGTGCCCGATCACGGTGGGGACGGACCCCATGTAGATCTGCACCTGGCCACCGATGACGTCGGTGATGGCCTGAGCGGCGCCCTTGTAAGGGACGTGCACCATCTTGATCCCGGCTTCTTTCTGAAACAGCTCTGTCGCCAGATGACCGACCGTCCCATTTCCAGAGCTCGAGAAATTGATGATGCCGGGCTTTGCCTTGGCGGCAGACACCACGTCGGCGATGGATTTATAGGGCGAATCGGTCGCCACGACCAGGACCATCGGGGCGCTCGCAACCATTGAGATGGGCGCCAGGTCCTTGACCGGGTTGTAAGGCAGCTTTTTGTACAAACTCGGGTTGATGGCCAGGTTGCTGGTTTGCCCCAGAACGAGGCTGTACCCGTCGGCTGGCGACTTGGCGATGTTGTCGAGGCCGATGGCGCCGCCAGAACCAGGCTTGTTGTCGATGATGAAGGGCCATTTGGTGGCCTCCGTGATCTTCTGGGTCACTTCGCGGGCAATGATGTCGGTTCCCCCGCCTGCGGGAAAGGGAACCACGAGTCGAATGGGCTTGGACGGCCATGCCTGACCAAATGAGACGGTGCAGGCGGTGCAGGCGATTAACGCCAGCAAGAGGCGGTGAGTGTTCATTGGGTCTGTCTCCTAAGTTTTTGTACCGCCAGTATCAACAGGTGTTAATCTGCAGTCCAATTGATAATTTCTTCATTTTCATAAATAAGACTTTTGCAATGGATTTTCGTGACTTACGCTATTTCGAAACAATTGCCGAGCTGCAGCACGTCGGACGGGCAGCCCAGAAGCTGCATCGCACGCAGCCAGCGCTGACCAGCGCCATCCGGCGGCTGGAGGAAGACTGCGGCTTTCCTGTTTTTGAGCGCGCCGGGCGCGGAATTCGCCTGACCGCAGCTGGAAAAATACTTCTGAGATGGGCTCAGCGCATCCGGTTCGACATGGAGGATGCGAAGCTTGAGATTGCCGCCGTAGGGACAGGCCTTGCGGGACATGTCCGTATCGGTATCGTTCCGACTGCTGCCCAGTTCTTGCTGCCTGCCGCGGCAAGACAGCTGCTGCAGGAGGGGCCTGACATCACGCTACGGACGGTCGTGGGGCTTGTCGATAATTTGAATTCGTTGCTGGAACAGGGAGAGCTGGACATCGTCGTAGCTACTGAGACTCACACTGCACCAGGAATGGTCTCCAGGCTCCTGGCGGAAGATGCCGTCGTCGTCGCCGCGAGCGCCAAGCACGAGATCTTTCGAGGCAAGCCGACTCTAAGAGATCTGACGAAGTATCGGTGGGCACTGCAGCCTCCCGGCGCACCTTTGCGAGATTGGCTCGACCACACATTCGACAGACGCCGGTTGCCGCGACCTGATGTGCAGGTCGAAAGCACGATGCTCCTAATGCTTCCGACCCTCATCGCAGAAACCGGTCTCCTGAGCTTCTTCTCCCGTCGCCATCTCGGCGCAAAAGGCTCGGGCTCAGGCTTTAAGGAAGTTCCTTTGAAGGAAACGACCATGCTGCGACGGCTTGTGGTGACCTACCGTGAGAAGGGGTACCTGTCAGCCGCAGCGCAGCGACTCATAGACTTACTGGCGCAGGGTTGAATCAGCGCCCTGTGGCCATGAAGGCCTTGATGAATTGACGCCATGAATTCCAAGCAGGAGTTCGCCACTGGAACTCCAGCTTTCTGGTGTCACCGGGCGGCTCAGATTTTTCCCGAGGCCACCAGTTGTCCCACCTGGGCAATCGTTGCATTGCGCTGTGCCATGGGGCGGCGTGTTTCCGTCAGATAGGCAGCAACCACGATGGGCGCACGCCCTGGCGGCCAGATCACGCCGATGTCGTTGGTCGTTCCATGAGCGGCCGTTCCCGTTTTGTCGCCCACACGCCAGCCGGCAGGCAGCAGCGCGCGAAGGCGGGTGTCGCCGGTCTTGTTGTCAAGCAGCCATTGGCGCAGCTGGTTCCTGGAGGGCTCGGTCAATGCAGAACCGAGCACCAGCTTGTGCATGGTGGCCACCATGGCCTCCGGCGTGGTGGTGTCGCGCACATCCCCTGGCGTGGCTTCGTTCAGCGTTGGCTCTGTGCGGTCCAGCCGGCTCATGCTGTCGCCCAGCGAGCGGGCATAAGCCGTGAGTGCGGCCGGCCCGCCAAAACTTGCCAGCATCAAATTTGCAGCCGTGTTGTCGCTCAGGGTCACGGCCGCGTCACATAACTCTGCCATCGACATGGGCGCACCCCCGGCGCGCGGTTGGGTGGCCGGCGAATAATCCACGAGATCGGATGCTTTGACGGCAATGGTTCTGTCGAGTTTTTCCTGCCCGATGTCCACCCGGTGCAGGACGAAGGCGGCGGCCAGAAACTTGAAAGTGCTGGCCATCGGAAAGCGTTCCCCGGCCCGATGGCCGTAAGACATCCCGTTGCCGGTATCGAGAATGGCCACCCCGAGCCGGCCACCGCTCCGGCGTTCAATGGCTTGGAGTTCGTCATTGACCAAGGCAGTGGTTTTGCCCAAGAAATTCTGGGCACAACCCGAAAAGGCTGCCGTTGAAAGGGCGGCGCCCAAAAGGCCGGCGAATTGTCTTCTGTGCATGATTTTCCTGTGAGATTGAAAGAAAGTGAAAGAAAGAGACGCGACGATAGCAAGATCAATCGCGCTCCACAATTCACGATAATTGAGGCGACCCATCAGTAAAACCTGGCCTTGAAAAATGCAGCTTCCCCTGAATGCCCTGAGAGCTTTTGAAGTGTCCGCGCGCCACCTGAGCTTTACCCGCGCCGCCCATGAGTTGAATGTCACGCAGACGGCGATCAGCCAGCACGTGAAGAACTTGGAGGACCGGATGGGCGTGGTGCTTTTCCGGCGCCTGCCGCGCGGCCTGGCCCTGACGGATGAGGGGCTGGCCTTGCTGCCCGCACTGGCCGAATCGTTCGGCCGCATCGGCCTGCTGCTGGAGCAGTTCCGCGATGGCCGCTTCCGCGAGGTGCTGACGGTGGGCACCGTGGGTACTTTCGCGGTGGGCTGGCTCATTCCGCGCATCGCGGAGTTTCAGCAGGCGCACCCCTTTGTGGACCTACGGCTGCTCACCAACAACAACCGGGTGGACATCGCGGGGGAAGGGCTGGACTACGCGATCCGGTTTGGCGATGGTGCCTGGCATGGTGTGGATGCCGAGCCGCTGTTTGGGTCGCCGCTGTCGCCTGTCTGCACGCCTTCCATGGCGGCGCGTTTGCGGGAGCCGGCAGACCTGGCCGGGGAGTCGTTGCTGCGCTCCTACCGGTCAGACGAATGGGTGAACTGGTTTGCCGCCGCCGGCGTGGTGAGCCCGGTGGTGAAAGGCATGGTCTTCGATTCCTCCCTGACCATGGCAGAGGCGGCAGCGCAGGGCGCGGGTGTGGCGCTGCTGCCGGTCAACCTGTTTGTGCGCGAATTGAAAGGGGGTCGCCTGGTGCGTCCGTTTGCGCTGGAAATTGAAAATGGCGGCTACTGGCTGGCGCGGCTCAAGTCCAGGCCGGTCACCCGGGCCATGGGCGTTTTCAGGGATTGGATGCAGAAAACGGTGGCGAGTGGTCAGGATTCCCATTCATCCTGACGGTCACCTCGTCACCGTTCGCGCGGGCTTGCCGACATGGATGGCGGCTCAAGGCCGCAATGACAAGTCAAACAGGGTTGAGCAGTCCTTCAACCGCAGCGCCCAGCGCCAGCAGTTCCTTGTCTTGCCCGCGGCTGCCGACCAGCATGAGCCCGACTGCCAGCCCGCCGCCGCGCGGCAGCGGCAAGGACAAGGCCGGCAGGTCAAAAAAGTTGAAAACCGAGGGGTTGCGCAGCAGCAGGGCGTTGATGCGCAGGAACGGCTCTTCGGAGCGCACGGCTTCGATGGATGGTGCCAGCACGGGCACGGTGGGCAACACCAGGGCGTCGAACGCTGCCATGCGCGCATCGAGTGCGGGCAGCAGGGCGGCACGTGCGTGCTGGATGCCCACATAGGTGGGGGCGTCCAGCGTCTGGCCGCGGCGGATGCGGCCGAGCACGATGGGGTCGTATTCGCCGGGCCGGCTGTCTATCCAGTCGCGGTGAATCCACGCCGCTTCGGCCGCCACCAGGGTGCCGCGTTTCTGCAGGTGGAAGGGCTCACCCAGCAAATCGTCAAGGGCTTCGTCGCTGACCTGCGCGCCGGCACCGGCCAGCTGTGCCAGCGCACTTTCCACCGCCGCCAGCACCTCGTCGTCGGCTTCGCGGAACAGCAGGCCGCGCGGCACGCCCAGGCGCAGGCCGCGCAGCTCGCGCTGCGGCAGCGGTTCATCGGCGATGCCGGCGAGTACGCTGTCGGTGGCGGCGGCGTCGCGCACGCTGCGGCACAGCGGGCCGATGGCGTCCAGCGTGAACGAGAGCGGAAAAGCGCCTTCGCGCGGGACCCGTGCCTGGGTGGGCTTGAAGCCGACCAGGCCGTTGAGCGCCGAGGGAATGCGCACCGAGCCGCCGGTGTCCGAGCCGATGGCGATCTCGGCCATGCCGCGTGCGACCGACACGGCGGCACCCGATGACGAGCCACCGGGAATGCGGGTGATGTCCAGCGCGTTGCCGGGTGTGCCGTAATGCGGGTTGACGCCGACACCCGAAAAGGCGAACTCGCTCATGTTGGTCTTGCCGATGATGATGGCACCCGCCGCGCGCAGGCGGCTGACCACCACCGCATCGTGTTCGGCAGGCGCGGCTTCACGCAGCAGAGTCGAGCCGGCGGTGGTGGCTTCGCCGGCCACGTCAAACAGGTCCTTGATCGAGACAATGCGTCCGTCGAGCGGGCCCAATGGCTGGCCGCTGGCAGCCCGACGGTCGGCGGCCCGTGCAGCCGCGCGCGCCTTGTTGGCATGCAGCCGCGTGAAGATGTACCGGCCTTCGTCGCCGGCGGCTGTGATGGCGGCAAGTGCAGCTTCAAGGGCCTGGATGGAAGTGGTCGTGGTCATGGCTGTGTTCTGGTGCATGGCAAGGTGAGAGGCAAGTGCGCTTCAGGCCTGCGCGGCCGCGCAATTCCCACCGCAGGGCATGCCGCGATTATGGGCACATTCACCGCGGCGCGTACCGCACCGTTGTACCCTGCCTACACTAGCGCCCGGCCTCGTCCAGCGCCTGCAGCCTGGCGCGCAAAACCTCCAGTTCCTCGAGCAGCTCAAGGGCCAGTGCGGCGCCGGCCAGGTTGACACCCAGGTCTTTCTGCAGGCGCAGGGCGACACGCGCACGCTGCATGTGCACGCCGGTAAAGCGCCACTGGTCGGGCGCCGCGCCATGGGGCGCGATGAGGCCTTCCTCCACCAGTTCGATGACGCTGTTGGCTTGCGCTGCACAGGCGCGGCAGAGGTCGGCCAGGGTCAGTTCGGTCTGTTCTTCCAGGACAAAGCCGGTGATGTGTGCGGAGAGGGATGTCATGGCTGGCCTTCCAGGTGGGCGCGCGGGTTGAATGTCTTGAATGCGGCGGCCATGTCGGCGTAAGCCTGTCTGGCTGCTTCGGTGTCGCCGGTCGGCAGGGTGATCTGCAGCACGAAGTAAAAGTCGCCGGGCGTCTTGCCCGGCAGGCCCCGGCCCTTGACGCGCAGCTTGCGGCCCGTGGCCGAAGCTGCAGGAACCCTGAGCTCAAGCCGGCCCATCGGCGTGGGGGCTTCGACCTCGGCACCGAGTGCGGCTTCCCAGGGGGCGACGGGCAGGTCCATATAGACATCGGCGCCGTCTGCACGGTAAAGCCGGTGCGGCAGAAACGACACGTCCAGGTACAGGTCGCCGGGACTGCCCTGGCCGATGCCGGGCGCGCCCTGTCCGGCCAGGCGGATGTGCTGGCCAGCGCGTATGCCTTTGGGAATCAAGAATTCGATGCTGCGGTCCTGCATGCGCGGTGTGCCGGCGCTGTCCATGGCGGGCACGCGCAACTGCAGCGTCCGGGTGGCGCCGCGGTAGGAGTCTTCAATGTCGATCTGGATGCGGGCATGCTGGTCCTGGCCATGCATGTCGAACGATGCCTGGCCAGCGCCTGTTCGTGCACCGCCCATGCCTCCCCCCATGCCCCGAAACAACGCGTCAAAAAAGTCGCTGTGGTCAAAACTGCCGGCCTCTTCAAAACCAGGCCCGGGGGCTTCATGCCGGGTTTCCCACCCTGGTGGCGGGCGAAAGTCCTGTCCGGCCTGCCAGTTGGCGCCCAGCTGGTCATAGGCTGCGCGCTTTTCGGGATCGTTGAGCACTTCGTAGGCCTCAGACACTTCCTTGAAGCGGGCTTCGGCGTTTTTCTCCTTGCTGACGTCCGGGTGGTATTTGCGCGCCAGCTTGCGATACGCGCGCTTGATGTCTTCAGGAGTCGCGTCGCGTGTCACGCCGATGGTGTCGTAGTAGTCCTTGAATTCCATGCGCTTGCCCTGGTGAGGTTGCCTCTGCTGAAACATAACGTGAAACGCAGTCGCGCAGTGTAGGAATTCGCCCCGGTTGGTTCGGCGCGCCCCGGCCCCGTTGCATTTCCTTGGGTGGCACCCCTACCGGACAGGGGCACGGGTCCCTATCATGGCCGGATGACTTCCAGCACACCCTCCCTTCGCGCCCTCTTTGATGCCCAGTTCCACGCCAGCCGTGCGCAGATCGAGGTGCCATTGGCCCTCCGGCGCGACAGGCTGCTGCGCATCCGTGCCCTGCTCGATGAGCACGGTGCAACGCTGGCGCAGGCAGTGCAGGAGGATTTTGGCGTGCGCTCGCCGCAGCTGACCGAGATTGCCGACTTGTTTGTGCTGCGCACCCTGCTGTCGCACGCGCTCAAACATTTGCCGAAGTGGACCAGGCCGGTGAAGGTTTCCACGCCGCTGTATTTGCAGCCGTCCAGCGCCTACCTGCAGCGCCAGCCGGTAGGCGTGGTCGGGGTGGTGTCACCCTGGAACTATCCATTGCAATTGGCGCTGGCGCCAGCCATCACCGCGCTGGCGGCCGGTAATCGCGTCATGCTCAAGCCGAGTGAACTGACGCCGCGCACCTCGGCTTTGATGGGCAAGCTGATTGGCCAGGCGTTTTCGGCTGACGAATTCTGTGTGGTGGAAGGCGACGCCGCGCTGGCCGCCGCTTTCACGCACCTGCCTTTCGACCACCTGGTGTTCACCGGTTCCACCGCCACCGGCCGTAAGGTGGCCGAGGCGACGGCAGCGAACCTGACACCAACCACGCTGGAGCTGGGCGGCAAGTCGCCGTGCATCGTCGACGCGTCCAGCGACTTCGACAGCGCAGCGCTGAAAATCGCGCACGGCAAGTTGCTCAACGCCGGGCAGACCTGCATTGCGCCCGACTATGTGCTGGTACCCCAAGGGCGGGAAGCGGCTTTTGGCGAGGCCTTTGCGCGTGCGGTGAGCAAGCTGTTTCCCACCATCACCGGCAACCCCGACTACGCCGCCATCATCAGTCCGCGTCACCACGAGCGCCTGCAGGCGCTCCTGGCCCAGGCTGAAAGCCAGGGCGCGCGGCTGCAGGTATTGAACCCCGGTGCTTCGGCCGAAGGCTCCCGGCAGATGGCGCCCGTGCTGGTGTTTGGCGCCACACCGGCCATGAAACTGATGGAAGAGGAAATTTTCGGCCCCATCCTTCCAGTGCTGCCTTATGCGTCGATGGGCGACGCCATCCGTTTCATCAATGAGCGCCCGCGACCGCTGGCCCTTTACTGGTTCGGCACCGACACCGCCTCGCGCGACGCCGTGCTGGCGCAAACCGTGAGCGGCGGCGTGACGGTCAATGACACGCTGATGCATATTGCCCACGAAAACTTGCCCTTTGGCGGCGTGGGCGACAGCGGCTGGGGCGCCTATCACGGTGAAACCGGGTTTCTGCGCTTCACGCAGCAAAAACCGGTGCTGGTCTCCTCGAAGTGGGCGCGCGGTGACCTGTTTTACCCACCCTACGGCAAGCGTTTCGACCAGATCATGGGTTTGCTCAAACGCTGGTTGTGAGGGCAAGGTCTCTTCAGCCTCTTCGGGAAGTTCGGGAAGGCTGAAGGTGCGAAACGCCGGCTGATGGCGGGGCCGGGCAGGGGCTGATATTCTTGCCGCTCGCATTGATCTGAAACGGCCACCCATGTCCCCTGTCGAACTTGAGAACTACCTCCACGCGCACATTCCGCTGTCCAAAGCCATGCAGGTCAGCGTGGTCCAGGCCTCGCTGGAAGGCGTTGTGCTCAGTGCGCCGCTGGCGCCCAACATCAACCACCGCGAAACGGTGTTCGGCGGCAGTGCGTCGGCGCTGGCCATCCTGGCCGCCTGGTCGTTGCTGCACACCCGCCTGGGTGCCGCGGGCCTGGCCAGCCGCCTGGTGATCCAGCGCAACACCATGTCGTACGAACAGCCCATCGTGGGTACTTTCACCGCCACAGCAGCGGCACCGGATGACCAGGCATGGAAGCAGTTCCTGCGCGTGTTCAAACGCATGGGCAAGGCGCGCATCACGGTGGCTTCGGCGCTGCACTTCGAGGGCGCGGTGGCAGGACGCCTTGAAGGCGAGTTTGTGGCGCTTGGAGTGCCGTCAATACCCTGATCAAGGCATTGAAAGCACACCGGCATGTCCTACTCCCTGCTCGCAGACACTGTGCTCGCCCTGCATGTCGCCGTGGTGGCTTTTGTGGTGGGTGGCCTGCTGCTGGTGGTTGCCGGCAACCTGCGGGGCTGGCACTGGGTCAATGCGCTGTGGTTCAGGCTGGCGCACCTTGGCGCCATTCTCTTCGTGATCGCCGAAACCTGGCTGGGCATGGTGTGTCCGCTGACCACCCTGGAGACGTGGCTGCGTGCGCAGGCTGGCAGTGTCGGCTATGGCGGCGGCTTCATCGAATACTGGTTGCAGCGCGTCCTGTATTACGAAGCGCCATGGTGGGTGTTTGCCGTCGGCTACTCGCTGTTTGGGCTGCTGGCGGTTGCGACCTGGCTGTACTTTCCGCCGCAGGCGCGGACCCGGAGCGATGCGCCGGCCGGCAGGGATGCTGCGGAGACATCAGAGAAGTAGCTCATTTTTTGATAGCTGCCTACGCCCGCTGCATAAGGGCTGGAGCCATGTTTGTTATGAAGCGCCAGCTAGCGGGTGCTGCCAAACACCTGCACCCAGTAAATTCCCGAGATGCTGCTGTTGTTCACTGCGAAGGCGACGCCCATCTCGGTGTACGCCGGTGCCATCAGGTTGGCGCAATGGCCGGGGCTGTTGATCCAGCCCCGCACGGCCGTGTCGGCCTGCATCTGGCCAGCGGCGATGTTCTCGCCGATAGCACGCCACGTGTAGCCTGCGCGGGTGGCACGGCCGTCCACACCGCCGCCGTCGCGGCCCGTGTGGCTGAAGTAGTTGTAGCGTGCCATGTCGGCCGCATGTGCGGCGGCAATGGCCTGCAAGGTGGCGTTGATCTGTACCGGTGGCGCCGCGGCAAAAGACTCGCTGCCGCAGCGGCGCGGTCGGGCGCGTGCCTGGTTGACCAGGGTGAGCACGCGTGCCTGTACCTCACCGGCTTGCGCGGCACCAGGCGGCGAGAAGGGCGCGGCCAGCACCACCCAGACCTGTTGGCCACGCTGGTGAAAACCGGCCTCGGACAGCTCCCGGTGCATGGCGGCGCCGCATGATTTTCCCAGCGCTGCCCGTGTCAGTGCGGCGGCACCGGTGGCGCCGCGCACGGTGATCTGCGCTGCGCGCACCGCACGGTAGCCGGCAGCCTTCAATGCGTCATCGAGCTTGCGGCCGCCTGCGAGGTTCGCAGCGGCTTGCGAGAGCGCCGCGTTTTCGCGCAGCGGCGCAGCGGTGCGCCCACCTTTTTCACAACCCTGCTGGCGCAGCGTGTTCAGCGCGCCCAGCAGTGACGGGTGCTCTGGTGTGGTGGCCTGTGCCTGCACGGCGGTTGCAGGCAGCATGAGCAGCGCAAGCAGGGGGAGCAAAAAATGCATGTTCCATGATAGCCATGCGGGGCAGCGGGCGGGTCCAGCGCTTGTCACAAGGCTGTTGGCCGGCGTCTGGATGCTTCTGATTTGAGAGCAGCTTGCGCCCGCACTGATTGGGCCAGAGGCCGATTCTTTGCCAAAAGCGATGGAATACGGCTACTGTCCGTGTTTGTTCTGAAAATGACTCGGCGACTGCCCCATCGCCGCCTTGAACATCGCCGAGAACGCGCTGTCGCTGGCATAGCCGCTGGCGGCAGCCACCTGGCTGACGGGCGTGCCACGTGTCAGCAGGGGCAGCGCGTGCGCCAGGATGGCCTGCTGGCGCCATTGCTGGTAGCTGGTGCCCAGTTCGTCGCGAAACAGCCGTGCCATGGTGCGCTCGCTGGCGCCCGTGTCTGCAGCCCATTCGGCCAGGGTGGCGCGCTCTGACGGCGCGCGCAGGACCGCTTCGCACAGCGCGCGCAATCGCTTGTCGCCGGTTTGTGTGTTCGGCATGGGCACACCCAGCGCCTGGGTGTCAGCGTGCGCGAGTTCGTCGAGTACCAGGCCGGTCAGCAATTGCTCGCGTGCAGGGTTCAGGGTTTTTCCCGGACGGTCCAGTGCATGGATGGCCTCGCGCAGCAGTGGCGACACCACCAGCACGCGGCAGCTGTCCCAGCCCGCGGGCCTGGCACTGGCGTCGATGTACAGGGTGCGGAACTCGGCGGCCTCCAGCACATTGATGGTGTGCAGCGCGCCGGGTGCGATCCAGACCGCGCGCGAGGGCGGCACGATATAGGTCACTTCCTCGGGCGTAGACGCGGTCACCTGCACGATGCCGGTGGCGCAATAGGCCAGCTGTGCCCAGGCATGGCGGTGCGGCTCGAAGTGGGTGTCGGCCTGCATGTTGCGGGTCCGCACCCGTACCGGCCGCTGGCGGCTCGGGATGAAGGCGTCAATGCCGTCCGCCGAGACCAGGACGGTGCTGATTTTGGATGTGATGGAGTGGCGATGCATGTTTGGCTGAAATTCGCTAAATGATGTCTTTCTGTCGCATTCAGGAATCCAGCCCGGATATTACGATAGCCGCATGAGCATCACAAGCATTGCCCCCACGCCTCCTTTCAATGCCGTCAGCCTGCGCCAGGATGCCGGGGTCATCGGCCTGGTCGGGTTGGCGCACATGATCAGCCACTTCAGCCAGCTGTTGCTGGCGCCGCTGTTCCCGTGGCTGAAGGAAGAGTTCAGCGTGAGTTACGCGGAGCTGGGTTTTCTGATGACGATCTTTTTTGTCGTCTCGTGTGCAGTGCAGGCCCTCTCGGGTTTTGTGGTGGACCGCTTCGGTCCCCGGCCCATCCTGTTTGCCGGCCTGAGCCTGCTGGGGCTGGCGGCCTTTGGTTACGCCGTCAGTACCAGCTACTGGATGCTGGCTGCTTTTGCCGTGCTGGCCGGCATCGGCAATGGCGTGTTCCATCCGGTGGACTACACGCTGATCAACCGCAAGGTGAGTGCGCCGCGCTTGGGCCATGCCTACAGCTTCCACGGAATCAGCGGCAGCCTGGGCTGGGCGCTGGCCCCCGCGATGCTGGTGCCGCTGGCTCTCATGTTCTCCTGGCGCGTGGCGCTGATGGGCGCCGGTACGCTGGCATTCGTGGTGCTGGTCGTGCTGATGCTCAACCGAAGCAAGTTCGACCTGCCGGTCGCCGCGCCGAAACAGGTGGACCCCCAGGCGGCAACCGAGGGCACGTTCACCTTCCTGCGCATACCGGCGGTCTGGATGTGTTTTGTGTTTTTCTTCCTGTACGCCGTGATCATCAGCGTGGTCCAGGCATTTGCCCCCGAAGCTGCCCGGCAACTGCATGGCGTACCCATGGCACTCGCAGCCATGTGTCTGACGGTCTACATGGTGTGCAGCGCGGGTGGCATGGTGCTGGGCGGCTTCCTGGCTTCTGATCCCGCGCGCTGCGAGCGCGTGGTCGGCGTGGGCTTCGGTGTTGCAGCCGGCGTGGCGCTGCTGATCGGCTTCGGACCGGTGCCGGGGCTCGCAGTGCCGGCATTGTTTGGTGTGATGGGATTTGCCACCGGCATCTCGGGCCCTTCGCGCGACCTGCTGGTCAAGAAGTCCACGCCCGAAAACGCCACCGGCCGCGTCTACGGCATCGTGTACTCGGGGCTGGACATTGGCCAGGCGATTGCACCGCTGTTCTTCGGCACCCTGATGGACCACGGGCAGTACCGCGGCGTGTGGCTGGGCCTGATTGCCACCCAGGGCCTGCTGGTGCTGAGCGCCTTCAATGTGCGCAAGGTGCGCCGCACGGCGCGCGCCGCGCTGGCTTCGGCCTGATGCGTTAACGAAACGGCCGGCTCAGAAAACGCGAGCCTTCCAGTCCGAAGCGCCAGGGCTGCTCCATCGCTTTTGAAATCCCGATGCGCGGTCCGCTGATCACGCGTGGCCGCCCGCTTGCGGGCAGAAGCTCGAAAGGCGGCGCGTCCACCGGCAAGCTGTTGTGCTGCCGCGTGATGCCCAGCGCCTGCCCCACGCGCCCCGGGCCGGCGCAGAGCAGGCGCACATCGTCGAGCCCGCGCCGCTCGCGCATCCGGTCCAGGCCGGCTAGCGGTTCGATCGCGCGTATCAGCACCCCGGCGCCGTGGCCGTCCTCGCGGCAGACGATGTTCAGGCACCAGTGAATGCCGTAGGAGCGGTAGACATAGGCATGCGCCGGCGGGCCGAACATGGCTGCGTTGCGCGGGGTAGGGCCCGAAAAGCTGTGCGAGGCCGGGTCTTCGCGGTCGTAGGCCTCGGTCTCGACGATGATCCCGCCCACGCCATCCACCAGCAAGGTGGCGCCTATCAGCTGCCGTGCAACCTTGGGCGAGGGCGCCAGGAAATCAATGGAAGAGGTGCCCATGCCGATACTCAGTCCGGCGGCGGGGCAACGGGAACACGCCGCTTCTCGCTGGCCAGCACGTACAGGCCGGAGCCGATCAGCAGCGCGATGCCGCACCAGGCCAGTGTGTTCGGTACGTCGCCCCACACGAGGTAACCCAGCACCAGCGCAAACAGCAGACCGCTGTAGCGAAACGGTGCGACCAGTGTCATCTCGCCATGGCGCATGCTGTTGATGATGAAGTAGTAGCCGCCGGTCAGGAAGACCGAGGCCAGGGCGAGCAGCGCGAACTCGAACAGGCCGAATGGCTTCCAGCCCTGCAGCAGCGAACCCACGCCGGACACCACGGTGACGGCAGCCGCTGTGGACAGGGTGATCAGGATGGACGGAATGCCGGCGTGGATGCGGCGCGTCATCAGGTCGCGCGCGGCGTGGAACAGCGTTCCCAGCAGGCACACCAGCGCGTAGCCGTTGAAACCGTCGGCGCGCGGCTGGATCACCAGCAGCACGCCGAGGAAGCCGAAGCCGACGGCCAGCCAGCGTGCGCCGCGCACGCGTTCGGCCATGAACAGTGCGGCAAACAGTGTCATGAACAGAGGCGCCGCCAGATTGATGGCAGTGGCGTTGCCGATCGGCAGGTGAAACAGCGACCCGAGGTAAAGCATGGTGGCGCAGGCATCAACCAGCGCACGAACGGCGACCCAGCCGCGCGTGGCCTCACGCAGGCGGGGAGTGGCGCCCAGCGCGTGGGCGACGGCCAGCACCAGCAGCACCGACATGAAGCCGCGGATGAAGATCAGTTGCGCGCTGGGCATGCTCTGGCTGGCAAATTTCACCAGCGCATCGTTGGTGACGAAGCAACCCATGGCGCCGACCATGCAAACAATGCCGCGGCGATTCGCGGCGGCGGAGGCCGACAGGGTCATGGTGAAAGCTTCAAGTGGAGAAAGTCCAGAGGGTTGCGGCGCCCAGCAGCAAAGACAGCACCGGAATGATGGCCAGCGCCCAACGGCGTACCGGCGAGAGGCCATGGCTGGCCAGCACCAGGCCGAGTGTTGCCAGCGCTGTCGGCTCGGGCATGACCGCAAAAACTTCGGCCTGGGCCCATGGCCGCCCGCTGACCAGCACCGCCAGCGGGTACAGCACAATGCCCACGCCGGCCATGAACCAGCCCATGCCTTGCACGATGCTGGCTGCCGGCATGGGGGCGTCGCGGCGCAGCACGCCCAGAACGACGAGCAGGAAGGCCTGCAAGGCAAAGGCCATCGTCATATATGGCGCCGCCCAGTTGATGCTCGCGTACCGCTCCCAGTGAAATGCCCAGGCCACGCACAGCCAGGCCAGGGCGAGCAAGCCGGCCATCCAGCGCCCGCCGTTGGCGCGCCAGTCGGCAGCAAGCCACAGCAACACCAGCCCGGCCGCCAGTGCGACAGCCTGGGCGGGCCAGATGGTCTGGTTGTAATTCTCGATGAGACGCCAGTAGGTCCTGGGCGAAAACATCAGGAAGTCCGACAGCCCGTAAGTCCACCACTCGGACATCAAAGCTTCCTGACATCTGTAGCCATGCGTTGGCGCAGGGCTTCATCCGGCATGCGGCCCCCGGCTGCGGCCATGTTTTCGCGCACGTGGGCGACGCTGGATGTCGCGGGGATGGCGCAGGTCACCGCCGGGTGCGAGACGATGAACTTGAGCGCCGCCTGCGCCCAGCTCGTGCACTCGATCTCCCGTGCCCAGCCCGGCAGCGGGTGGCGCTGCAACTGGCGCAGCAGGGCGCCTTCGCGGAATGGCCGGTTCACCAGCACGGCGATGCCGCGTTCGCGCGCCAGCGGCAGCAGCGTTTCCTCGGCCTCGCGGTCCAGCAGGTTGTAGCTGAGCTGCACGAAGTCGATGCGCTGGCTGCGCATGATCTGTTCGACCTCGCGGTGGCGCCGGCCCTCGGAGGTGGTGATGCCGACATAACGCAGCTTGCCGGCGGACTTCATGGCCTGCAGCAGGGGCAGCTGTTTCTCCCAGGCCAGCAGGTTGTGCACCTGCAGCAGGTCGAAACGGGGCACACGCCAGAGCTGGCGCGACTGTTCGATCTGCGCGGCGCCTTCGGAAGAGGTCCAGACCTTTTCTGCTGAAAATACTTTTGACTGGGCCCGCAGTTTTTGCAGGCCTTCGCCGATCACACCCTGCGACGAGCCATACATGGGGGAGGAGTCGATGAGACGGCCGCCCGCCTCGAAAAAGTGGCGCATGACCTCGATGCACTGGTCACGCGCGGCACGGTCGTTGCCGACATTGAAGGTGATCCAGCTGCCCAGGCCGACCACGGGAATCTGCTCGCCCGAGGAGGCAATGGCGCGGGTCAGCGACTGCGGCCGCGCGGCGTTTTGCGCATGCAGGGCGCCCGCGCCCAGCGCGGGAACAAGGTGCAGAAGCAGGTCGCGGCGTCTCATGGCGGGGGCCTGTTCATACGATGGATGCGAGTGCGAACGCGGTGAAAACAGCGCCAATCAAGGCGCACGACGACGCCCAGACCGGGCGTCTGGGTTAGGAGTGCAACGCAGAGTGGCGTTGTTTTCACCCCGTTCCCTCCGGGTTGCGGCCAAAAAGGCCACGCGCAGCGTTGCAAAGCCTTGCCGGGCTCCAGCCCGGCTGCATTTTGCGCCTCGCGCATGACCTTTTTGACTCGCAACGCATCTATCATCCATCGTATGAACAGGCCCCAGACCGTATCACAGGGGCAAATGGCGCGGCGTAGCATGGCCGCAAAACCATGGAGGTGCCCCGACGATGATTCTGACGCGGATTTCACGGCGGCTGGCCCTGATGGCGGCGCTGGTGTGGGCGCCGTTCGTATCAGCGGATGACGCTTTGTGGACGCTGCTCAAGGGTGGCGGCCAGGTGGTGCTGATCCGGCACGCCCTGACCACGCCCGGCGTGGGCGACCCGGAAGGCATGAAGATCGACAGCTGCAGCACGCAGCGCAACCTGAGCGATGAAGGCCGTGCACATGCGCGGCAACTGGGCGAGGCCTTCCGCCAGCATGGTGTTGTTGTCGGGCGGCTGCTGTCCAGCCCGTGGTGCCGCTCCATCGAGACGGCGAAACTGGCTTTCGGGAAAACGCCGGAGTTGACGCCGGCCCTGGGCAACCTCTTCGGCCGCGGTGGGGAGACCGACCGGCAACTGACCGAGCTTCGGCCTCTGGCCAGCCAGAAGCCGGCGAATGGCAATACGGTGATGGTGTCGCACGGCTCGACCATCGTGGCGTTGACCGGCATCTCGCCGGACACCGGCGAAATGGTGGTGCTGACGCCGCAGGGTGGCGGCCGCTTCAAGCTGGCGGGCCGGATGGTCGTCCATAAACCCTGAAGCGCCGGCGATTCATACCGCGCTGCGGTGCCGGTCGATGCAGGTGTCCAGCACCTCGGCAGTGTCGCGCTGCCACCAGTTGCCGGAGGAAAAAATCTCAACCTCGCTGTAACCGGCAAAACCGGCATCTTCGACCCAGCCGCGGATCTTCGGGATGTCGATCACGCCGTCACCCATCATGCCGCGATCTTCCAGCAAATGGGTCGTCGGCGTCATCCAGTCGCAGACATGGAAAGCGAGCAGGCGCTCCTTGCCGGCGCGTTCTATCTGCTGTTGCAGCTTCGGGTCCCACCAGACGTGGTACACATCCACGGCCACGCCCAGCGCGCCGCTCTTCGATGGGTCGAGCGCATCACACACATCGAGCGCCTGCTCCATGGTGTTGATGCAGGCGCGGTCGGCCGCGTACATCGGGTGCAGCGGTTCGATGGCCAGCGGCATCTGGCTAGCCTTTGCATAGTCCAGCAAAGCAGCAATGCCGTCGCTGACCTGGCTGCGCGACAGGGCGATGTCCTTGTGCGCGGCCTTGCCTGCCAGCGCGCCGGGGAGAGCGCCAACCACCAGCACCAGGCAGGCAGCGTTCAGTTCACAGGCTTCGTCCACTGCGCGGCGGTTGTCTTCGTACGCGGCTTTGGCGCCTGCCGCGTCGACAACGGGAAACATGCCGCCACGGCAGTAGCCGGAGAGTTCAAGCCCGTGGGTTTTGACGAGTTTCGAAATCGTGGGCAGGCCGGCGGCCGAGACCTGGTCGCGCCAGGGCGAGATCGCCTTGATGCCGCGCTGCACGCAGGCTTCGATGATGGCGGTCAGCGGCTGCTCGACGCCGCGGCTTTTGCGCACGGTGGCGGTGTTGATGGAGAGCCAGCGGTAGTCGGTGGAGAAATTGCGCATGGAAATTACCTCAATACCGTTCGCCCTGTGCTTGTCGAAGGGCTTGCGTGAAAATCAGTGAAAGACTTCGACAAGCTCAGCCCGAACGGACCTGGATTTAGACACCGTGCATGGCGAGCAGCGTTTTCATGCGCTGCATGGCGAGTTCGGGATGTTCCAGCAGGTTGGCAGCATCGGCCAGGCGGAACAACTCGGCGAAGTGCTGCAGCGAACGCGTGCTCTGCTGGCCGCCGACCATGGTGAAGTGCTTTTGATGGCCATTGAGCCAGGCCATGAAGACCACGCCGGTTTTGTAAAAACGCGTGGGCGCGGCGAAAATGTGGCGCGACAGCGGCACGGTAGGGCCGAGGATGGCGTGGAATTTTTCGATGTTGCCCTGCGCCAGTTCACCGAGTGCCGCGCTGGCCGCCGGTGCAATGGCGTCGAAGATGCCCAGCAAGGCATCGCTCTGGCCGTGCATCGCTTCCTTGCCGAAACCGTCGCCGGCAATCAGCTCGGCGTAGTTGAAGTCGTCGCCGGTGTACATGCGCACGCCTGCGGGCAGCCGGCGGCGCATCGCGATTTCCTTGTCCTTGTCGAGCAGCGAGATCTTGATGCCGTCGACCTTGTGGGGGTGGGCATTGATGATGCCCAGCGCGGTATCCATGGCCTTTTCGACATTGCCGCTGCCCCAGTAGCCTGCCAGTGCCGGGTCGAACATGTCGCCCAGCCAGTGCAGCACCACGGGCTGCTGGGCCTGGCTCAGGATGCGGTCGTAAACGCGCTCGTAATCCGCCGGGCTTTTGGCGACGCGGGCCAGCGCGCGGCTGGCCATGACGATCAGCTTGCCGTCGAGTTTTTCAATCGCGGCCATTTGCTCTTCATAGCCGGCGATAACCTCATCAACTGTCTTGACGTTCTCCAGCACCAGGTGGTCGGTACCGCAGCCCGAAGCCACCAGTGCGCCGGGCATTTCCTTGGCTGCGTCGAGCGACCTGCGGATCAGCTCCAGCGAGGTTGGCCAGTCCAGGCCCATGCCGCGCTGCGCCGTGTCCATGGCTTCGGCCACGCCCAGGCCCAGCGACCACAGGTGGCGCCGGTAGGCGATGGTCGCGTCCCAGTCGACGGCGCAACCGATCCAGGGATCGACCGCGGCCAGCGGGTCGGCCACCACGTGGGCGGCCGAATAGGCGATGCGGTTGAACGCCACGGCGCCGGGCCGCCCCAAGCCGGTGGCCGCCTCCTCGGGGGGCAGCGAAGCGTGGGGGCCAACATTTTTGCCGGCTGCGGGTTTAACGGGAGTGTTGCCTCGCAGCGTATAAAGCTGCAGGCCACCCGCGGCCACGGGCAGGGTAAGGGTCAAAGCCATGAAATCTACCTTTTCATATACAAAATATGCCGTTCGCCCTTGTGTGGTGGGCGAAGTCAGCTATCAAACCTGTAGCGAAGGAACATCCACCCAGCGACGCTCTTTCCAGCTTTCGAGCGCGGCTTCGACCAGCTGTACGCCTTTGGCGCCTTCAGGCAGCGTCCACTTGTAAGGCTCGTTTTCCACCACGTGGCGGATGAAGTGTTCCCACTGGATCTTGAAGCCGTTGTCGTAGACCTGGGTGTCCGGCACGTCCTGCCACTGCTCGGAGAAATTCATCGTCTGCTTTTCGTCCGGGTTCCACACGGGGCGCGGCGTGTTGACGCGCGATTGGGCTTTGCACGAGCTCAGGCCGGCGACGGCCGAACCGTGCGTGCCGTCGACGTGGAAGGTGACCAGGTCCTCGCGGTTCACGCGGGTGGCCCAGGACATGTTCATCTGGGCAATGACGGGTTCGCCGTTGTGGCCGATCAGTTCGGCCGTGGCGTAGGCCGCGTCGTCGGCAGTCGCCTTGTAGGGCTTGCCGGCTTCGTCCCAGCGCTCGGGAATGTGGGTGGCGCCTATGCAGGAGATGGACTTGACCTCGCCGAACAGGTTGTCCAGCACGTAGCGCCAGTGGCACATCATGTCCAGGATCATGCCGCCGCCGTCTTCGGTGCGGTAGTTCCAGCTTGGGCGCTGGATCGGCTGCAGGTCGCCTTCGAAGACCCAGTAGCCGAACTCCAGGCGTACCGACAGCATCTTGCCGAAGAAGCCGGCGCGGCGCAGCATGTCGAGCTTGCGCAGGCCGGGCAGGAAGAGTTTGTCCTGCACCGCGCCGTGTTTCAGGCCGGACTTTTCAGCCAGGCGCGCAATCTCGACGGCTTCGTTGAGGTTGGTGGCAATCGGCTTTTCGCAGTAGACGTGCTTGCCGGCGCGGATGGCCTTGGCCAGCAGCGTGGGGCGCATCTGCGTGGTGCCGGCGTCGAAGAAGACGGAGTCGTCCTTGTTCTTCAGCGCCTCGTCGAGGTCGGTGCCCCAGCGTTCAATGTTCCAGGCCTTGGCCAGCGCTTTCATTTTTTCGGCGTTGCGGCCTATCAGGATGGGGTCGGGCATGACCTTGTCGCCATTGGACAGCGTCACGCCGCCCTGTTTGCGGATCGCGACGATGGAGCGGATCAAATGCTGGTTCATGCCCATGCGTCCGGTGACGCCGTGCATGATGAGTCCTAGTCGTTGGGTGGCCATGGGGTCCTTCTCTCTGTGGGGCTGGGGAAATGCGGCGGCCGCACCCTGGTCCGGCCAGGGGTGTGAAGGGGCGCGGGGACGCTGCGGGAAACTTGCCGGATGTTGTTACTGGGCAGGCTGCAGTCCGGCGGCCTTGACCAGCACGGCATTGCTCTTGATTTCGTCCTTGATGTAGGCGTCGAACTGCTCGGGCGAGAGCGTCCATGCATCGGCACCCAGGGCCGCGAAGCGCTCCTTGACTTCAGGCGTGTTCAGGGCTTTGACCACTTCGTCGTGCAGGCGGTTGACGATGTCGCGCGGCGTCTTGCCGGGGGCCATCATGCCGATCCAGAAATTGAACTCGGAACCTGGCACACCGGCTTCGGCCGTGGTCGGCACCTGGGGCAGGGCACTGGCGCGTTTGGGCGAGCCGACTGCAAGGGCCACGAGCTGGCCGTTCTTGATCTGGCCGATGACAGGCGCGATCGGCGAGAAGTAGTAGTCGACGCGGCCGGACATCACTTCAGTGACGGCTTCGCCGGATCCCTTGAAGGGGATGTTGGTGGCCTCGATTTTGGCGGCGAGTTTGAATTTCTCGGCATTGAGGTGGGTGGCGCTGCCCTGGCCGGCCGAGGCGAAGTTCATGCTGCCGGGCTTGGCGCGTGCGGCCGCCAGCAGTTCCTGCAGCGTCTTGATGTTTTTCGAAGGAGACATGACCAGAACATTGGGGGTGCTGGAAATCGGTGTGACGCCCACGAAGTCGGCGGTGGTGTCGAAAGGCAGCTTGGCAAAGGTCGAAGGGCTGACCGTGTGCGAGGATGAGTGGACCATGATGGTGTAGCCATCGGGTGCGGCTGTGGCCACGGCCTGCTGGCCGATGGTGCCGCTGGCGCCGCCGCGGTTGTCGATCACCAGCGTCTGGCCCATGCTCTGGCCCATCTTGTCGGCGATGGCGCGGGCAATGATGTCGGTGGTGCTGCCTGCGGCAAAAGGCACGATGACGCGGATGGGCTTGTTCGGGTAGCCGGCCTGCGCGCTGGCCACCAGGGGCGACAGCGCGGCGAGGCAGGTGAGGGAAGCCAGTGCGGCGCGGCGAGTGAAGGTCATGTTGTTGTCTCCTGGGATGGGTCAATGAAAGGACTGCACAGAACGGGTCAATGCCGCCAGCTATTTCTGGTGCGCTGGCTGCAGTTTACGCTTAATTCACCATTAAGTGAATTAAGAATTGTAAAAACAAGCGCCCGGATGCGTCAATCGACGTCTCGTATCAGCTTCTAAGGACATACCCTAGGATGACCTCGCACATGTGCGACAGGCGCTCGTGGCGGGCTTTGGGTGTCATCAGATCGCGCCCGAAAATGGCCGACAGCGTGTGGTTGTTGGACAGGTAGAAATACGCCATGCCGGCAATCGAGACGTACAGCTGCACCGGGTCGATGCCGCCGCGGAACAGGCCTTCGATACGCCCGCGCTCGAGGATTTCGGCGAGGGTTTCGATCAGCGGCGAGTTCATTTCGCGGGCCCGGCTGGACATGGCCAGGTGCCGGCCCTGGTGCAGGTTTTCACTGTTGAGGAGGGTCAAGAATTCCGGATGGGCGATGTAGTAGTCCCAGGTGAACTCGGTCAGGCGCCGGATTGCCTGGGCCGGGGACATGTCGCGCAGGTGCAGCTCCGTCTCTGCCGCGCGGATATGGGCATAGGCACTTTCCAGCACGGCCAGGAAGAGCTCGTCCTTGCTCTTGAAGTAGTAGTAGATCAGGCGCTTGTTGACGTCCGCGCGCTCGGCAATGCGGTCCACCCGCGCCCCACCGAGGCCGTGCTGCGCGAACTCGTCGCGGGCGGCCAGCAGGATGGCTTGCTGGGAGCGATCGGCATCGCGTGAACGGGGTTCCGGGGTTTTTGTTTTGGCGCTGGGCATGGCGATAATTTAACCGTTTGGTGAATTAAAACAAGATTAGGCAACGAAAGCGCCATTGGATGACAGGGATGGAAGCGAGCGTACCTCCATAATGAAGCAGGTACCGGCCCTCCGCGCCGGCATGCAAAGGAGACGGCCATGAGCAATTCAGAGACACCCAAGGACGGGGACTTTGCCGCCTGGGTAGACAACAAGGCAGAAGCACTGAAGTTCGAACTTGGTGAAAAATTTCCGGTGCCGCCGACCGAACTGCACTCACCCTCCATGCCTGCAGAAACAGGCCGGCAAAAGCTCGAAGAGGTGCTGCTCGAGCACGAGGCGCCCACGCCCGAGTTCCTCGAAGAGCTGAAGGCCCTGGAAGAGGCCCCGCCGCTCAGCGATGAAGAGCTGGCCCGGCAGGCGCTGGAAGCCGGTGGTGACGACGGCGATGCCGCCACCCCTGAATAGGTACAGGCACGGCGAAAGATTGCCGGCGTTCTAGTTCAAGCAGGGGCCGCGGAACCGGCTCCGCCGGGCCGCAGGCGCAACGGCCCCCTCGGGGGGCAGGGCGCTACACGCAGTGAGCAACCGTGGGGGCCACATTCCAGCGGCACAATAGACAGATGACATCTCAACTCGCCGGCCACCTTTTAGTTGATTGCCTTCTGGCCCAGGGCGTTACCCATGCATTTGGCGTCCCCGGTGAAAGTTACCTGGCCGTGCTGGACGGCCTGCATGCACGACAGGACAGGATACGGTTCGTCACCTGCCGGCAGGAAGGCGGCGCGGCCTTCATGGCCGAAGCCCACGGCAAGCTGACCGGCCGGCCCGGCATCTGTTTCGTGACGCGCGGGCCCGGCGCCACCAACGCCTCCATCGGCGTGCACACCGCCTTCCAGGATTCCACGCCCATGGTGCTGTTTGTCGGCGATGTGGCGAGCGACACGCGCGACCGCGAGGCTTTCCAGGAGGTCGACTACAGCAGCTTCTTCGGGCCCTCCACCAAAGGCATGGCCAAACGGGTGGAGCGCATCGACGACGCGCGCCGCATTCCCGAGTACGTGGCGCGAGCCTTTGCAACCGCGATGAACGGCCGGCCAGGCCCGGTAGTGTTGGTGCTGCCGGAAGACATGCTGACGCAAACCGTGGACGTGGATCCGCTGCCGCGCGTCGAGGCGGTCGAGGCCTGGAGCGACCCTGGCTCGCTGCGCCGCCTACGCGAGATGCTGTTGCAGTCCGAGCGCCCGCTGGTGATTGCCGGCGGTGGCGGCTGGACGCCACAATCGGCGCAGGCGCTGCAGCGGTTTGCCGAGAACTGGTCACTGCCGGTGGGCAATGCCTTCCGCTTCCAGGACACCTTTGACAACCACCATCCGCTGTATGCGGGCGACGTCGGCATCGGGCTGAACCCCAAGCTCGCCGCACGCATCAAGCAGGCCGACCTGATCCTGGCCATTGGCCCGCGCCTGGGGGAGATGACCACCGGCGGCTACACCCTGATCGAGGCACCGCGGCCCAAACAGAAGCTGATACACATTCATGCCGGCGCCGAGGAGCTCAACCGCGTCTTCCAGGCCGACCTGGCGATCAACGCGACCATGAATGCCGCCGCCCGCTCGCTGGAAGTGCTGACAGCGCCGGTGACCGTGCCCTGGCAGGCGTGGGCCGAGTCGGCCCATACGGACTATCTCGCGAACATTGACCCGGCCAACAACGGCGTGGTGCTGCCGGGCAGCATCGACATGCCGGCCATTGTGGCCACCCTGCAAAAACTCCTGCCTGAAGACGCCGTGCTGACCAATGGTGCCGGCAATTTTGCGAGCTGGGTGCACCGTTTTTTCAGGCACCACGGTCTGGTCAAGGGCTTCAAGACACAGCTGGCACCCACCGTGGGCGCGATGGGTTACGGCGTGCCGGCCGGCATTGCGGCAGCCATCACGACCGGCCGCACGGCCTTCACGATTGCCGGCGACGGCGACTTTCTGATGAACGGCCAGGAACTGGCCACGGCCGTGCAGCATGGTGCCAAAAGCATTGTGCTGCTGCTTAACAACGGCATGTACGGCACGATCCGCATGCACCAGGAGCGCGAGTACCCGCGCCATGTCAGCGGCTCCAGCCTGCAGAACCCGGACTTCTGCGCGTTGGCACGGGCCTACGGCTACACCGCCACCCGCATCACGCGCACCGAAGAGTTTGAAGCGGTCATGCGCCAGGCCCTGCAGGGCAAGGAAGGCGCGCTGATCGAGATCATGCTCGACCCGGAAGTCATCAGCACGCGCGGCACGTTGTCGGCGATCACCAACTCGGCAAAGGGCTGACTCCAGCGAGTTCAGCCTGAGGTGCGGCTCCTTTTGTGCAAGCAGGGGCCGCGGATCTGGCTTTGCCAGTCCCGCAGGCGCAGCGCCCCCTCGGGGGGCAGAAAGCTACGCGAAGCGAGCGAACGTGGGGGCTTATTAAGTCAAGCAGGGGCCGCGGATCTGGCTTTGCCAGTCCCGCAGGCGCAGCGCCCCCTCGGGGGGCAGAAAGCTACGCGAAGCGAGCGAACGTGGGGGCTTATTAAGTCAAGCAGGGGCCGCGGATCTGGCTTTGCCAGTCCGCAGGCGCAGCGCCCCCTCGGGGGGCAGAGAGCTACGCGAAGCGAGCGAACGTGGGGGCTATATCCAGGCAAAAAAAAGGGCCACTTGCGTGGCCCTTTCGGCGATTCCGGTTCCCACGCGCGTGAGCGCCGGGGATCGCTGCGACGTTTACTTGACGTGCTTGCCGATCAGGCCAGCCATCTCGAACATCGACACTTGCGCCTTGCCGAAAACGGCACGCAGTTTTTCGTCGGCGTTGACCATGCGCTTGTTGACCTTGTCCTGCAGACCCTTGGCCTTGATGTAGACCCAGAGCTTGCGCACGATCTCGGTGCGGGGCAGCGCAGCAGCGCCAACCACGGCCGACAGGGCGGGGCTCAGAGTCAGTGGCTTCATGAACGCTGCGTTGGGCGTACGCTTTTTGGCGGGCGCTTTTTTCGCAGGAGCTTTTTTTGCCACTACCTTTTTTGCAGGGGCCTTCTTCGCCACTACTTTTTTAGCCGGTGCTTTCTTCGCAGGGGCTTTTTTCGCTGGAGCTGCTTTCTTCGCAGCTACTTTCTTTGCCGGTGCAGCCTTTTTTGCGGCTGCTTTTTTTGCCGGTGCTTTTTTTGCAGTTGCCATGATTGATTTTCCTTCTAGAAGTTGATAAATCACCAATGCAGATAACTACTCTTCACTGGCAAGGGGGATGCTACTGGAGAAAACAGCTGTTTCATAGGGAAAACGCAATTTTTTTGGGTCAGGATGTTGCAGATTTACTTCGAAGAGATTGAAAAAACGGCCTCTCGCGTGACGTGCCGCGCAGGGAGAGCCGTGATGCAGCAGCTTGCAGAGGCGAAAAAACGCAGGGAAAAAGGAGGCACCGCAGCTCCCGTGGCTGCTCACCCAGCACCCGAGGAAGGCGGCTTAACACCGCGTCAGCACACAGCATTTGTCCGCTGGTGCTCCGGCCGCAGGGTATCCTTGCAGGCATTTTCTTCCTGCATGTTTGGTAACGCCCGACTCTGAAAGGACATCTTCCATGACCAGCCCGTCATCCTCGCAAGGCATTGCCACCTGCGATTTGTGCGACGTTCACAAAAACGACAGCTCGGCCCGCTTCCGTGTGCTGCCGCCTGTATTCCGGTCTTTCGGTGGTGTGCCCAGGTTCAGCGGGCCTGTCGTGACCCTCAAGTGTCATGAGGACAACTCGCTGGTCAAGGCTGCGGTGGATGGCAGCGGTCTGATCAATACGCTTGCCGGCCGCGTGCCTGCTGTGCTGGTGGTCGATGGCGGCGGCTCGCTGCGCCGCGCACTCCTAGGCGGCAACCTCGGCGCAGCGGCTGCAAAAAACGGCTGGGCCGGCGTGGTGATTGACGGCTGCGTGCGTGATGTGGCCGAACTCGCGCAGTGCCAGGTTGGCATACGCGCGCTCGCTGCCATGCCGCTGCCGACGGAAAAGCGCAATGAAGGACAGGGCGGCGTCGCGGTGCAGATCCAGGGTGTGTGGGTGTATCCGGGCGACTGGCTGTATGCCGACGAGGACGGCATCGTCGTGATGCCGGCGCCGCTGCAGGCCTGAAGGCCTGCGGGCTCAAGCGGGCAGCTTGATGCCCAGGCGTCCGAATTGCGCGGCGCCCTCGGTGCTGACCTGCACCACACGTGAGTGCTTCCTGCGCTCTATCCAGCCCTGCTGCGTGAAATGCAGCGCCAGTGCCGCTCCCAGCGCGCCGCCCAGGTGGTCCCGGCGTTCCGACCAGTCCAGGCAGGTGCAGGCCAGTTGCCGGCGCTTGCCGCGCAAGTCATCCAGGTCGAGCCCGAGGGCGCGCAGGGCTTTCTCGCCAGCGCTGGTGACCTGCAACTGTCGGCTATCCGCCGCGTCAGGCTCCAGCCAGCGCCTGCGCAGCAGCATGGCGAGCAGCCCGGTGCCCAGGCTGCCGGCCAGGTGGTCATAACAGAAGCGGGCGCGGCGTATCGGCTCGTCTGCCTTCGCTGCTGGCTGGCTCGGGCGTTTCGGCGCTACCCGCATCAGCGACTCCACCAACTGCGCCACCTGTTCGGAGGCAAAACGGAAGTACTTGTGGCGACCCTGCGCAGCTGATTCGAGCAGGCCGTCATCGACCAGCCGCTTCAGGTGGGAGGTGGCCGTGCCCGGTTCGATACCCGCGCCCAGCGCGAGCTCCTTGGCGGTCAGGGCGCGGCCTTCCATCAGCAGCACCAGCATGCGGATGCGGCTGGCGTCGCCAATGGTGGCAGCGATGCGGGCGATGTCGGGTTCAACAGGCATGCTTTGATGATAGCCAAACTGTTGAAGCTGGACAAACATCCGGCGCCTTGGGACACTGACTCCCATGCAGCCACCCCGTAACGCCATTGAGGCCGTGACCCACCCCGACCCCTGGTCCTTCTACCGCAGCCTGCGCCAGGAACGGCCCCTGTTTTTTGATACCAGCCTGGGCCTGTGGGTGGCGAGCAGCCATGCGGCCGTCAGTGCGGCCCTCTGCCATTCGGCCTTGCGGGTGCGCCCACTCGCCGAGCCGGTGCCCAAGGCCTTGCAGGGAACGACGGCCGGCGAGGTGTTCGCCCTGCTAGTGCGCATGACGGATGGTGAATTCCATGCGGCTCACAAGCCTGCCGTCGCACAGGCAGCGCGCCGCTGGACCCTGGCCGACGTGGCGCGGGCTGCCGAAGATGCGGCTGCCGACTTGCAGCCGCGGCTGGAGGTGAACGACTTTCTTGGGGCCTTGCCGGTGCAGGCTATGGCGCGGCTGCTGGACATACCCGGGGCGCAGCGCGACGAGACCTGCCGCTGGGCGCTGCAGTTCACGCAGGGCATCGTCCCGGGGGCCGCTGCGCAGGCTGTGGCGCAGGCGGACAGTGCCGCTGCAGCGCTGATGGCGCAGGGTCGGGCACTGGGCCTGCAGCCGGCGCAGGCTGCCAACCGCATTGCCTTCATGCAGCAGGCGATCGACGCGACCGGTGGCCTGCTTGGCCTGGCGGCGTTGCAGCTGGGGCAGGGCGGCGCGACAAACGCCTCACAGGAGGCCATGCGCGGCTTTGTGCGCGAGGTCGAACGCTGGGCCGCACCCATCCAGAATACCCGCCGGTTTGCGGCCGAATCCCTGACCCTGCTGGGCCAGCCGGTTGAAGCCGGCCAGGCCATCCTGCTGGTGCTGGCCAGCGCCAATCGGGACGAAGCCCTCAACCCGCAACCCGAGCGCTTCGATGCGCACCGTACGCAAGGCCGCAGCATGGGTTTTGGCGCCGGCCCGCATCTGTGCCCCGGCGCCGCCATTGCTATTGAAATGGTAGCTGCCTCTCTATGTCATATAAGGGCCAACGGCCAATTTGATCACTACTTCGGGCGCAGCACCGGCTTTCGGCCCTTGCCCAACGCGCGCATTCCGGTATTCAGTCAATAAAGGAGAACCACATGGTCTCGGTGATTTTCGAAGTCTGGCCCGATCCGGCACACCGCGAGGGCTACCTGAACTGGGCGGCCGAGCTCAAGAGCGAGCTGGTGAAGATGGACGGTTTCATCTCGGTCGAGCGCTTCCAGAGCCTCACGGAGCCCGACAAGCTGCTGTCGCTGCAGTTCTGGCGCGATGACGCCTGCCTGACGGCCTGGCGCAACCTGGAGGCGCACCGCGCCGCGCAGAACGCGGGCCGCAGCACCATGTTCAGGGATTACCGGTTGCGCATCGCCGAGGTGACACGTGACTATGGCCTGAAAGAACGCGAGCAGGCCCCGGTCGATTCACGCCGGGCCCACGGCTAGGGCCAGTCACAGGCCGTGCCGCGAGCCAGGGGCGTTCAGATGCCGGCCAGGGCGACCGAATTTTCCATCGCCTGGCCGCCGCCGTAGCTGTCCTGCACAGGCGGCACGCCGCCCAGCGAGACACGGATCGCGCAGTACTTGAACTCCGGAATCTTGGCAAACGGGTCCAGCGCTGCGTTGGTCAGCTTGTTGATGGCCGCCTCGTAATAGCAGAAGGGCACAAACACCGCACCGCGCGGCGAGCTTTCGTCGGCCCGTGCATACAGCGCGACCTTGCCGCGGCGCGACTCGATGGTCACCACGTCGCCGGGCTTGCCGCCCATGTCTGCCAGATCCAGCGGGTGCACCAGGGCCACCGGATCGGGTTCGATCGCGTCCAGCACCGTGGCGCGCCGTGTCATGCTGCCGGTGTGCCAGTGTTCGAGCTGGCGCCCGGTGATGAGCACCATGGGGTACTCGACGTCCGGGCGCTCGTTGGCCGGAATGATGTCGGCCGGCACGAACTTCGCGCGTCCGCCTTCGCGGGGGAAATCTTCCACGAAGACCACCGACTGGCCGGGATCACCTTCCTTCATGCAGGGATAGGTCACCGAATGCTCACGGTCCAGCCGGTCCCACGTGATGCCGCCAATGCTGGGCATGGTGTGGCGCATTTCATCGAAAACTTCGCTGACGTGGTTGTAGTGCCAGCCGCAACCCATGCGGTTGGCGATCTGCGTGATGATCCACAGGTCCTGGCGCGCGTCGCCGGGCGGATTGATGGCCTTGCGGCCCATCTGCACCAGCCGGTCGGTGTTAGTGAAGCTGCCGTCTTTTTCAGGGAAGGCGCTGGCCGGCAGGATGACGTCGGCAAGGTAAGCGGTTTCGGTCAGGAAGATGTCCTGCACCACCAGGTGGTCCAGGGCCGCCAGCGCCTCGCGGGCGTGGTTGGCGTCCGGGTCGGACATGGCCGGGTTTTCGCCCTGCACATACATGCCGCGTATGCCGCCCTTCTTGATCGCATGCATCACCTCGACCACGGTGAGGCCGGGTGTGTCGTCGAGCGAGCCTTCGGGCACTTTCCAGGCTTTCTCGAAGCTGGCGCGGACCGCGGGGCTGGAAACGTGCTGGTAGTCGGGGAACATCATGGGGATCAGGCCGGCATCGGACGCGCCCTGCACATTGTTCTGGCCGCGCAGTGGGTGCAGGCCGGTACCGGGACGGCCGATCTGGCCGGTCATCAGCGACAGGGCAATCAGGCAGCGCGCGTTGTCGGTGCCGTGCACGTGCTGCGACACACCCATGCCCCACAGGATCATCGAGCTCTTCGAGGTCGCGTACAGGCGCGCCACGTAGCGTAGCGTGTCGGCGTCAATCCCGCAGATAGGCGCCATCAGTTCGGGGGTGTAGCCTTCGACGTTCTTTCGCAACTCTTCGTAGCCAATGGTGCGGCTGTCGATGAAAGCCTGGTCCACCAGGCCTTCGGTCACGATGACGTTCATCATGGCATTGAGCATGGGCACGTCGGTGTCGGGCTTGAACTGCAGGTGGCGGTGCGCCATGCGTGTCAGGTCCGAGCGGCGCGGATCCAGCACAACCAGCTTGGTGCCGTTTTTCACGGCATTCTTGATCCAGGTGGCGGCGACCGGGTGGTTCACCGTCGGGTTGGCACCGATGATGACCACGACTTCGGCCTTGGTCACATCCATCACCGGGTTGGACACGGCGCCCGAGCCTATGCCTTCGAGCAGGGCGACGACGGAGGAGGCATGGCACAGGCGCGTGCAATGGTCCACGTTGTTGCTGCCGAAGCCGGTGCGCACCAGTTTCTGAAACAGGTAGGCTTCTTCGTTGCTGCCTTTGGCCGAGCCGAAGCCGGCCAGCGACTTCTTGCCGTGCTGGTCGCGGATGGCGGCCAGCCTTCCGCCGGCGAACTCCAGTGCTTCTTCCCAGCTTGCTTCGCGGAACACGTCCATCACGCGGTCCGGGTCCATGGTGAAGTCGCCGGTCTTGGGCATGCCTTCGCGGCGGATCAGCGGCTTGGTCAGGCGATGGGGGTGGTGCGCATAGTCAAAACCGTAGCGGCCCTTGACACACAGGCGCTCATGGTTGGCAGGGCCGTCGCGGCCTTCCACAAACAGGATCTTGTCGTCCTTGACGTTGTAGGTCAGCTGGCAGCCGACGCCGCAGTAGGGGCAGATGGAATCGACCTGCTTGTCGGGCACCGCCAGGGCGGCTTCGCGGGCGGGCATCAGGGCACCCGTGGGGCAGGCCTGCACGCATTCGCCGCAGGCCACGCAGGTCGACGCGCCCATGGCATCGTCCATGTCGAACACAATCTTGGCGCGGTCGCCGCGGAAGGCCAGGCCGATCACATCGTTGACCTGCTCGTCGCGGCAGGCGCGCAGACAACGCGTGCACTGGATACAGGCGTCAAGATTCACTGCGATAGCCGGATGGGACAGGTCCTGACGTACGTGCTCGCGCGCTTCGAAGCGAGGCTTGCCAACGCCAATTTTGGCAGCCCATTGGTCCACCTCGTTGTTGCGTGTGTACTCCTTTTCGGGCATGTCCGACAGCAGCAGCTCGAGCACCAGCTTCTGCGAAGCCACGGCACGCTCGCTGTCGGTCACCACTTTCATGCCGGCCGTCGGAGCGCGGCAGCACGACGGAGCGAGGACCCGCTCACCGTTGATTTCGACCATGCAAGAACGGCAGTTGCCGACGGCTTCCATGCCTTCCTTGAAGCACAGGTGCGGGATTTCCACGCCTTCGCGTTTGGCGACCTGCAGCAGGGATTCGGTGGCGCGTCCCTGGACTTCGCGGCCGTTGAGGCTGAAGCTTACGAGGGGAGCATCGAGTTCGGCGAGTTCTTGACGGGTAATTGCATTCATCGTGGTGCCTCTTGTCTTGTTGCCGCAGTGCTAAGCCAGTTCATGCGGGAAGTATTTGACGACGCAGTCCATGGGGTTGGGAGCCGCCTGGCCGAGGCCGCAGATCGACGCATCGCGCATGACCAGTGACAGGTCTGCCAGCAGGGCGAGGTCCCACTTCGGTTGCTCCATCAGATGTGCCGCTTTCGTCGTGCCCACGCGGCACGGCGTGCACTGGCCGCAGGACTCGTGGTGAAAGAAGCGCATCATGTTGCGTGCCGCGTCGGTGGCCGTGTCCTTGTCGGACAGGATCATCACTGCCGCGGAGCCGATGAAGCAGCCATAGGGTTGCAGCGTGTCGAAGTCCAGCGGAATGGTGTTCATCGTGGCGGGCAGGATGCCGCCCGAAGCGCCGCCGGGCAGGTAGGCGTAAAAAGTCTGACCGTCCAGCATGCCGCCGCAATACTCGTCGATCAGTTCCTGGATGGTGATGCCGGCCGGCGCCAGCTTGACGCCTGGCTCCTTGACCCGCCCTGAGACGGAGAACGAGCGCAAGCCCTTGCGGCCATTGCGGCCGTGCGAGGCGAACCACTCACCGCCTTTTTCCAGGATGTCGCGCACCCAGTACAGGGTTTCAAAGTTGTGCTCCAGCGTGGGCCGGCCGAACAGGCCCACCTGAGCCACGTAGGGCGGGCGCAGGCGTGGCATTCCTCGTTTGCCTTCGATGGACTCGATCATGGCCGATTCTTCACCGCAGATGTAAGCGCCGGCGCCGCGGCGCAGTTCGATCTCCGGCATGCCGGGCATGGGCGGCGCAAGTTTCAGCTTGGCGAGCTCGGCTTCCAGCATGTTGCGGCAGCCGTGGTATTCGTCGCGCAGGTAGATGTAGATCTTCTCGATGCCGACGGCCCAGGCAGCGATCAGCATGCCTTCGAGGAAACGGTGCGGGTCCCGCTCCAGGTAGACGCGGTCCTTGAAGGTGCCGGGCTCGCCCTCGTCGATGTTCACTGCCATCAGGCGCGGGCCTTTTTCGGCCCGGACAATGCGCCACTTGCGGCCTGAGGGAAAGCCTGCACCGCCCAGGCCGCGCAATCCGGAATCTTCCATGGTTTTGATGACCGATTCGACCTCGCGGCCACCCGAAATGCATTGCTTGAGCAGTGCGTAGCCACCGGCAGTCTGGTAACTGGAAAAGTCGACAAATCCCGCGGGGACGTGTCGCACCGCACCGGCCGCAACGGTGGCCATGATGGCTTCGCAGCTGGCATTCGGCACCGGGTTTTGCCCCACCACGGCAGCAGGGGCCTGCTCACAGCGGCCCACACAGGGCGCCGCGATCACGCGAACCTCGCGCCCCAGCAGGGCCGGGAGCCTGGTCAGCAGGTCTTTGGCGCCGGCCATTTCACAGGACAGCCCGTCGCAGACGCGCACGGTGAGCGCTGCCGGGACAGCCTCGCCTTCCTTGACCACATCGAAGTGATGGTAGAAGGTTGCCACTTCGTAGACCTCGGTCTGGGCCAACCGCATTTCCTGCGCCAGTGCTGCCAGGTGGGCTGCTGACAGGTGGCCGAAATGGTCCTGCAGCTTGTGCAGGTGTTCGATCAGCAGGTCGGCCTGGCGTGACGCGTTGCCCAGCAGGCCCTGCACGTCGGCCAGCGCCGCCGGGTCCACGCGGCGGCCCTTGGGGGCCTGGCGTTTGCGCTGCTTGGAGGCGTCGATGACGGCAATGGGAATGATGGGGTGGTTCATGGGGTGCTTGCGGTAGGGCTGGCGTCGTTGGCTTGGAGGCTGTTCCGGGTCAGATGACGCGTTCGGTGCGCAGTTCGGCGATGTATTCTGGGCTGTAGCCCAGTTGAGCCAGTACCTGGTCGGTGTGTTCGCCCAGCAGAGGGGAGCGCGTGACTTCGGTGGCGCTGTCCGACATCTTGATGGGGTTGCCCACGGTCAGGTATTTGCCGCGCACCGGGTGATCGACTTCGACGATGGTGCCGGTTGCGCGCAAGGCGGGCTCTTCGGCGATTTCCTTCATTGAGAGAATCGGCCCGCAGGGAATGTCGTATTTGTTCAGGATTTCCATGGCCTCGAACTTGGTCTTGGTCATGGTCCATTGCTCGATACGTGCAAAAATAGGTTTCAAGTGCAGCAGGCGGGCGGCAGGCGTCGCAAAGGCTTCATCGTCAATCCAGCTTTCCTCGCCGATCACCTTGCAAACGGCCGGCCACACGGCGGCCTGGGTGATGAAATAGATGTAGGCATTGGGGTCGGTTTCCCAACCCTTGCACTTGAGCACCGAGCCGGGCTGGCCGCCGCCGGAAGCGTTGCCGGCACGCGGCACCGCGTCGCCAAACTTGCCGTCCGGGTACTGCGGGTACTCGTGCATGGTGCCGGTACGCTCGAGGCGCTGCTGGTCGCGCAGCTTGACCCGGCACAGGTTCAGCACCGCGTCCTGCATGGGTGCCAGCACCTTCTGGCCGCGGCCGGTGGTGTTGCGCTGGTACAGCGCCGCGACGATGCCCAGCGCCAGGTGCAGACCGGTACCGCTGTCGCCGATCTGGGCGCCGGTGACCAGCGGCGGTCCGTCTTCGAAGCCGGTGGTGGAAGCGGCGCCGCCGGCGCATTGCGCCACGTTTTCGTAGACCTTCAGGTCCTCATACGGGCCGGGGCCGAAGCCCTTGACCGAGGCGACGATCATCCGCGGGTTGATCGCGTGAATGTGCTCCCAGGTCATGCCCATGCGGTCCAGCGCACCGGGAGCGAAGTTCTCCACCATCACGTCGCAGGTCTTGATCAGCTCGTCCAGGACTTCCTTGCCTTTGGGTTTCTTCATGTCCAGCGTGATCGAGCGCTTGTTATGGTTCAGCATCGTGAAGTACAGGCTGTCCGCACCGGGGGTGTCGGCCAGCTGCGCGCGCGTCGCATCGCCTTCACCGGCGCGTTCCACCTTGATGACATCAGCGCCGAACCAGGCCAGCAATTGGGTGCATGTGGGGCCCGACTGGACGTGGGTGAAGTCAAGGATGCGAACGCCGTCTAACGCTTTGCTCATGAAAATTCCTGCTGGGAGTTGAAAAATGGGTTATTTATCCATGGTTGCAGCCATGGGGCCGGCCCTCCGGCCGGTTCAACCCCTATATTAATCACCGTGTCCCGGTCTTGCCCTGCCGCCCGGCTCAGGGAGCGCTGGCCTGAGGGGCAAGCTGGCTTTCCAGCTCCATCAGGCGTTTGCGCAGGTTGCGGTCCTCTGCGAAACGGGTGGTTTCGTCGCGGATCACCGCAACGATGGCCGACACCTTTTTGTCGGGCGTATGAAGCAGGGCCACGGTGAAGGCGATGGACAGGCTATGCCCGTCCTTGTGCACGGCCGGCACGCGCAGCACGTCGTTGCCGTACTTCGTCTGTCCCGTGGCCATGGTTTTTTGATAGCCGTCCCAGTGGCGCTGCTGCTGGCGCTGCGGAATAATGATGTCGAGCGACTGGCCCAGTGCTTCTTTTTCCGTGAAACCGAACATGCGCTGGGCAGCCGGGTTCCACAAGCTGATGGCACCGCTGGCATCAGATGCCACGACGGCATCGCCAACGGCCTCTACGACCTGCTTGAAATCGATGGTGGATTGCATGGTTCTGCTCCTCGTTCCGGCGGTGGCGGGTAAATGGGCTTTCAAACAAAGACGGCGCTCACATGAACGCCGTCTTTGCGAGCCTTGAAGACTAAAGCGTCAGACTTTCGCGATCAAACTGCTTTCGCAGTGTGCATGGCGGCAATCTGGTCCTTGCTGTAGCCGAGTTCGGCCAGAACCTCATCGGTATGCTCGCCCAGCAGGGGCGATGCCGTTACTTCGGGCTTGGTGTCAGAGAACTTGATCGGGCTGCCCACGGTGAAGTAGCTACCGCGCACTTTGTGCGGTACTTCAACGATGGAGCCACTGGCGCGCAAGGATTTGTCATGCAACAAATCCTTCATCGACAACACGGGCGCGCAAGGAATATCAAACTTGCGGAAGATGTCGACGGCTTCGAACTTGGTCTTGTCAGCGATGAATGCTTCAATCGTGGCGAAGATGTCCATGATGTGCGGCTGGCGTGCTTTGGCCGTGGTGTAGGCGGGGTCGGTTTTCCACTCGGGTTTGCCCAGTGCGTCGCAGATCGGCTCCCAGGCGTGCCCCTGGACCGTGAAATAGATGTAGGCGTTGGGGTCGGTCTCCCAGCCCTTGCATTTCAAAATCCAGCCGGGTTGTCCGCCACCGCCGGCATTGGCGCCACGCGGCACCACGCCGTCTTTGAAGGCTTCCATTTCATGCGGGTATTGCGGGTATTCTTCCAGGTAGCCAAGGTTGTCCAGACGCAACTGGTCGCGCATTTTGACGCGGCACAGGTTGAGCACACTGTCCTGCATGGACACGGCGACTTTTTGGCCCTTGCCAGTCTGCTGGCGGCCGATATAGGCCGTCAAAATACCGATGGCCAGGTGCATGCCGGTATTGCTGTCGCCCAAAGCGGCAGACGAAATGGTGGGACCTGAGTTCTCGCCCTTCCAGTAGCCGGTGGTGGACGCTGCGCCGCCTGCGCACTGGGCCACGTTTTCGTAAACCTTCAGGTCTTCGTAGTGGTGGCCATCAGAGAAACCCTTGACGGATGCCAGAATCATTTTCGGGTTGAGTGACTGGATGTGTTCCCAGGTGAATCCCATACGGTCCAGCGCGCCCGGTCCGAAGTTTTCAACCAGGACGTCGCTTGTCTTGATGAGCTTTTCCAGGATGGCCTTGCCCTCGGGCTTCTTCGTGTCCAGGGTGAGGCCACGCTTGTTGCTGTTGAGCATGGTGAAGTACAGCGCATCAGCGCCTTCGATGTCACGCAACTGGCTTCGGGTGACGTCGCCGGAGCCAGGACGCTCGACCTTGATCACGTCAGCGCCGAACCAGGCCAGCATCTGAGTGCAGGCGGGACCGGCCTGAACGTGGGTGAAGTCGATGATTTTGATGCCTGCGAGTGGTTTGTTGCTCATTTGATTTCTCCTAAAGGTGACTCGGTTTACTTCTTCTTGGCGCTCTGCGGGTTCAGGCTGGTGATCCGGCCGCTTTCAGTTCCGGCTGTTTCGTCAATGATGGCATTGATCAGGGTTGGTTTGCCGGATTTGATCGCCTCGTCCAGCGCCTTGGCCAGCTCTTCTGGCGTATTGGCCAGGACGCCCACGCCGCCGAAGGCCTGCATCATCATTTCGTAGCGCGCGTTCTTGACGAAAACGGTCGGTGCAACATCGCCGCCGAGCGGATTCACGTCGGTGCCCTTGTAAATGCCGTTGTTATTGAAGACGATCACGCAGACGGGAAGGTTGTAGCGGCAAATTGTCTCGACTTCCATACCGCTGAAACCGAAGGCGCTGTCTCCTTCGATGGCGATCACGGGTTTTCCCGTAATCACTGCCGCGGCGACAGCAAAGCCCATGCCGATGCCCATGATGCCCCAGGTGCCGACGTCCAGGCGCTTGCGCGGCTCATACATGTCGACAATGCTGCGGGCAAAATCCAGCGTGTTCGCGCCTTCGTTGACGACGATGGCATCCGGACGCGCCTTGACTGCATTGCGGACGACGTTCAGCGCGCTGTGGAAATTCATCACCTCGGGGTTCAGTGCCAGCGTTGCCGCCATTTTGGTCAGGTTTTTGTCCTTGCGTTCGGCGATTCCCTGGGTCCATTCGGCCGGGGGTTTGGCCCACTTGGAACCCAGACCTTCCAGCAGTGCCGAGACGCATGAACCGATGTCTCCGACCAGTGGTGCGGCAATCGGCACATTGCTGTCCATTTCGGTCGGCGAGATGTCGATCTGGATGAACTGCCGGGTGTCGGCGTTCGGGCCGCCCCAGGTCTTGCCTTTGCCGTGCGACAGCAGCCAGTTCAGGCGCGCGCCGACCAGCATCACCACATCAGCTTCTGCCAGCACATGGGAGCGGGTGGCGGATGCCGACTGGGCGTGCGTATCGGGCAACAGGCCCTTGGCCATCGACATCGGAAGGTAGGGAATGCCGGTTTTTTCGATCAGGGCGCGGATATCGGCATCGCACTGGGCATAGGCAGCGCCCTTGCCGAGCACGATCAGTGGGCGTTTGGCACTCTTGAGCAGGTCGAGAGCACGCTTGACCGAATCGGGCGCGGGAATCTGGCGCGGCGCAGGGTCAACCACCTTGATGAGCGACCGCTTGCCGGCTGCGGCGTCCATCGACTGCGCAAACAGCTTGGCCGGCAGGTCGAGGTACACGCCGCCGGGACGGCCGGACAGTGCCGAGCGGATGGCGCGTGCGATGCCGACACCGATATCCTCGGCATGGAGCACGCGATACGCTGCCTTGCACAGCGGCTTGGCAATCGCCAGTTGGTCCATTTCTTCGTAGTCGCCTTGCTGGAGGTCGACAATTTCGCGCTCACTCGAGCCGCTGATCAGGATCATCGGGAAGCAATTGGTCGTCGCGTTGGCCAGCGCCGTCAGGCCGTTGAGGAAGCCAGGGGCCGACACGGTCAGGCAGATGCCGGGCTTTTGCGTCAGGAAGCCAGCCGCCGCAGCGGCATTGCCGGCATGCTGCTCGTGGCGGAACGAGATCATGCGAATGCCCTCGGCCTGCGCCTTGCGCGTGAGATCTGTGATGGGAATGCCGGGCAGGGCGAAAATCGTGTCGATGCCGTTGAGCTTCAGGGCATCAATGACAAGGTGGAACCCGTCGGTCTGTTCTAGTGATTGAGTGTCGTTTGTCATGTTGAAATGTCTCGTCGTTTGACTTCGCTAAAAGGTTGAGCAACGCGGTGCCGCCTCTCTGGCGAGCAAGGCCCGCTGCACCGTCCGGTTATCATAGGAATCGCTTTGGATTTCACCCTTGACCGCGGTCAATTTTCGCTGTATTTAGGCTACCTGAACGCGTGCGATGTGCCTCCTGCCCAACCCTGACCCATTCATGCCATCCATACCAGAACATCCCGAGAGAAACATCATTCGCGTGCAATTGGCGCAGAACATCGTTCTGAAGGGGATGACGGCGGAACAGAGCGCGGAACTCGAGTCTCACCTGGTCATTGTCGACGGTCAGAAGGGCGATTTCCTGCTGCAGCAGGGAGTTCACGAGATGGAGCAGTATTTCATCCTGGAAGGCATCCTCAAGCGGGTTGTGACCAATGAGCAGGGCAAGGAGATGATTCTTCGCTTTGCCGACGAGCGCGACATGGAAACCAGCTACGCGGCCTGGCGCCTGGGCACGCCCACGCCTTACAGCACGGTCTGCGTCACCAAGGTTCGGGTGGCAAAGCTACCCTTGCCGGAATGGGTGGCCTTCCTGGAACGGCACCACGCGCTCAAGCAGTCCTTCGAGTACTGCGTCATGCGCCTGATGAGCGAAATCATGGCTCATACCATCACACTGCACCTGCTGGATGCGCCGGGGCGGGTGAAGCGCTTCCTGCGCAAGCATCCCGAGCTGTTTGACCGGATTCCGAAAAAGGAGCTGGCGTCTTACCTGAACCTCTCCGCAGAAACCCTGAGCCGGCTCAAGCAGCGCGGCAAGATCTGAGCACTGCAGTTTCTGCTGCAGGCGCGGAGGCTCGTGTCAGTTTTTGGCGGAGGCGAATCGGCGGTTCGGGGCGGCTGGCAACGCGGGCCGCTCCTGCGCTTTCGAGCGAATTGATCACAATCCCGCTGAGCATCGCCTTGCCGTTTTTTGACTCGATGTTGATACTGCGTGTTGATTCATGGTTTTTCAGCGCTACGCGGATGCGTGCATGCAGCGCCAGGTCGGCCATCATGATATGGCCAACTGGGCGGTCTGGGCGAGTTGCAGGAAACGTTCCTGGCGAGAGGCCCCATCTCCCGGGTCATGGCAATGACGGGCATGGGGCTCTCTCCTCGATTTAATCGACGGGCTGTTCTGCTGCGAATTCCGCACGTTTGGGAGGACGAATCTTGGCCAGGACGCGTGCTACCAGCGGCCAGAGCAGCAGAATGATTGCCAGCGTGCTGATGCCACCTACCAGCGGGTTGGACCACAGGATGGATATTTCACCCTGGGAAACCAGCATCGCCTGACGGAAGGAGTCCTCAGCTTTGTCGCCCAGCACCAGGGCCAGCACCAGTGGCGCCAACGGATAGTCCAGTTTCTTGAACAGATAGCCAATCACGCCGAACAGCATCATGAACCAGATGTCCAGCATGGCATTGTGGACGGTGTAGGCACCGATGGCGCAGATCACCACGATCACCGGAGCGATGATGGAAAACGGGATACGCAGGATCGAGGCGAACAGCGGCACGGTGGTCAGCACCACGATCAATCCGACCAGATTGCCCAGGTACATGCTGGCGATCAGGCCCCAGACAAAGTCTTTCTGTTCGACGAACAGCAGCGGTCCGGGCTGCAGACCCCAGATCAGCAGTCCGCCCAGCAACACGGCGGCCGTTGGCGAGCCGGGAATGCCCAGTGCCAGCATGGGCAGCAGGGCGCTGGTGCCTGCAGCGTGAGCTGCTGTTTCGGGAGCGATCACGCCCTCAATCTGGCCGGTACCGAACTTGGCGCCGTCCTTGGACATCTTCTTGGCTACGCCGTAACTCATGAACGAAGCGGGGGTGGCGCCGCCGGGGGTGATGCCCATCCAGATGCCGATCAGCGAACTCCTGATGGAGGTTGCCCAGTACCGCGGCAGTTTTTTCCAGGTTTCAAACACCACCTTGGGGTCGATCTTGGCACTCTTGCCGGAAAAAGCCAGTCCTTCTTCCATCGACAGCAGGATCTCACCGATGCCGAACAGACCGATCACGCCGATCAGGAAATCGAAGCCGCGCATCAGGTCAGGAATGCCGAAGGTCAGGCGCAGCTGGCCGGTGACCGTGTCCATGCCGACTGCTGCGAGGGCGAAACCGATGGCCATGGAAGCCAGGATTTTGAAAGGAGAGCCTTTGCCCATGCCCACGAAGCTGCAGAAGGTCAGCAGGTACACGGCAAAGAATTCAGGAGGACCGAACTTGAGCGCGAACTTGGCCACCAGAGGGGCCAGGAAGGTGATCATCACAACGGCAACGAAGGCGCCAATGAACGAGGAGGTAAATGCAGCCGTCAGGGCCGCGCCCGCCTGCCCGTTTTGGGCCATCGGATAACCGTCGAAGGTGGTGGCAACCGACCAGGGCTCTCCCGGTATGTTGAACAACACCGAGGTGATGGCCCCCCCGAAGAGCGCTCCCCAGTAGATGCACGACAGCATGATGATGGCCGAGGTCGGCGTCATGGTGAAGGTCAGGGGCAGCAGGATGGCAACGCCGTTGGCGCCGCCCAGTCCGGGCAACACCCCGATCAAGACGCCGAGCACAATGCCCACCACCATCAAGAGCATGTTCATCGGCGTCAGGATGACGCTGAATCCGTGAAAGAGCGAGTTTAGTTCGTCCATGGAGATATCCGGTCGGTAAAGTTCAGTAGGCTGGGGGTCGGGGCGGAAGGGCTCAGTAGCCCAGGAAGCTCAGGAGGTCGAATTGCCCTTTAAACAGGGGCACCTTGAACCAGACTTCGAACATGAAGAAAAACAGTACGTTCACGGCCAACGCAGTGATAACGCTTTTGACCCGGGAGTACTTGCCCAGGACGATCATGAACAGGGCGATGTACAGGGCAGAAGCCACATACAGGCCGATGAACTGGACCGCCAGCACATAGACCAGCGCGGGCAACAGGACCGATAAAACCCGCTTGAGCTGCACGCTGTCGACGAAGATCTCGGTGTTCTTGTTTTTGCTGAACAGGGCCTGGGCCATGGTTCCGGCACCAGAGATGCACAGGATCACACCGATATAAAACGGGAAGTAGCCGGCGCCGGGCCCATCGCTGGTCCAGCCTGAGCCGAGTTTCCAGCTGCCCTGGATGACCACGGCCCCCAGGACCAGAATGAGAAAAGCGACGATGGCTTCGATGACATTGGTGGCGACGCCCGTGCGCGGCCCGGTGCCGGATAGATCGTTTGGCTCCATCGGGAACTCCTGCTGATTGGTTGAATAGCCCTGAATCGGGCGAACGTTGATTTGGGTGGCAGGACTGGCCGGAGCGGTCAGCCCTGCGGTGGAAAGCCTCCGCGGGAGGCTTTTCTTTTATTTCGCGATGAAGCCCGCTTCCTTCATCAGCTCGCGATGCCGCTGTTCGGCGCTGCCGAGCCATTTGGCGAACTCGTCGCCGGACATGTTTGTCTGGTTGAAAGCGCCTTTTTCCATGTAGTCTTTCCATTCCGGAGTGTCGCGAACTTTCTTGAGCAGGCTCACGTAGAACTCGAGCTGGTCTTTCGACACGCCTGGGGCCATGAAAATGCCGCGGAGCATGGTGTAGTCGGTGGGCACGCCTGCTTCCTTGCAGGTCGGGATGTCGGCCCAAGACAAGGTGTCCGTCACCTTGGTCTTGTAGGTCATGCGCTTGTCGTCAAACACGCAAAGCGCCCGCAGCTGGCCGGCACGCCATTGGGCAACAGCTTCGATCGGATTGTTCACCGACGAGTCGATGTGTTTGCCGACAAGCTGCACAGCCACTTCACCGCCGCCCTTGAACGGGACGTAAATGAATTTGGTTCCTGTGGCTTGTTCAATGCCAACCGTGATGATCTGGTCTTCCTGCTTGGAGCCGGTGCCGCCCATCTTGGTTTTGCTGGGTCCGCCGGCCTTGACTGCGCTCAGGTAGTCCTTGGCTGTCTTGTGCGGGCTTTCTGCATTGACCCAAAGGACGAACTGGTCCAGCGCCATCATCGATACCGGTGTCATGTCGCGCCAGTTGAACGGAACGCCCGTCGCCAGCGGTGTAGTGAACAGATTGGACAGTGTGATGATGACCTTGTGCGGATTGCCTGTTGCTCCTTTGACCTCAAGAAAGCCCTCGGCACCGGCACCACCAGATTTGTTGACAACAATCAGGGGTTCCTTCATCAGCTTGTGCTTGATGACGATACCCTGAATCAGGCGGGCCATCTGGTCGGCGCCACCGCCAGTGCCGGCGGGCACAACAAACTCGACTGGCTTGGTCGGTTCCCAGGCCGCATGCGCCGGCGCCGCGATCAGTGCCATTGCTGAGACGGCTGCTGCCGCTGCCGTTGCCAACTCATTCCTGAGGCTCGCAAATTTGACTTTCATCTCGTTGTCTCCTGTTGTTTGGTAACTCTGTCCTGGGCTGGAATTTTTTCCAGCGACCACATCGAAAAGTATCACAGGGGCATGGTCTTACCAAGTGGGCCAAACCGCTCTTGACAGTGGTCAAGTTTGCTGATTTTTTGAAGCTCGCCTAGGGTTTCTCCGGAGAGGACGGTCCAAGCTCATGGAATGCTGGCGGGATAGCGTAACTCCCTAGGGGATTTTGTTACACCCGCAGTAGTATGAATTTACTCAATTGGGCCCTGCATTCATTGAGGCGCTCCATGGGTTTTAAACGGAAAGGCGGAAGAGCCATGAAGAACCAAATATTGCTGGCCAGTTTGTTGTTTTGTGCTTTCGCTGTTCAGGCTCAGTCGTGTGAGGGTGGCCTTTACCTCAACCCGCAGGTGATTCGAGGCGAGGGTTCCTCTCAAACTGAAAGTGCATTGAGGGAGCTGATCGAGTTTGTGCGGCCCACCGGCTTGGCCGTGGCTCCTGTCCTTAACATCCGGGAGACCCAGGACGTCCTGACTGCCATCAAAAAGCCTGCGCCTCCCTGCTGGGTCTACGGCAATCCAGTCGTTGGCCTGGCTTCTGGCTACCGGCCGGTAGCGATCAACATGGACCCGATCCAGTCGGCTGTGCTGATTCTCGCGGACGTGGGTTCGGAGAAAGACAGCAAGCCGGTCGAGCTGAAAAAACTTTCCCCCGACCAGCAGGCCAAAATTCTCGCCAAACTCAAGACCACCCCTTGCTTCGGCATGAAAAGTGGCGTGACCACGTCGCTTGTGAAAGCGGAAAACCTCTGTGGCACGGTAGTAGAGGTGATGCCTCAACAGGGCCTCGGGCAGAGTTATTTGCCGACCAAAGCAGCTTTTCAGTGGCAGGCGGACCGATGGGTGGGACTGATTACCCGGCTTCAAACCGCTCAGGCCTCCACCATGAAAAACCACCACGGCACCGACGAGCGCATTCACATGGCGCAGCTGTTCATCGTTCCTGCCACCCATCCCAGCTGGGGATATGGCATGTATGCTCACAGCAGTGTCCCGGCAGATGTGGTGAAAAAGGTCGCGAGCCAGTTCATGTCCCTCAAAACGACCAATCCGCTGTTGTTGAAGGCGCTGGACCTTGGCAAGACGTACGAATTTTCCGTTCCCCCCGACGCGGCTGTCGACGCGATGAAGAAAGCTCTGGCGCCCTGAAGCATGGCTCTGGGCTTTCGCACTTCTGCTTTTATTTGAACTGAACCCTATCCAGGGGTGACCCGGTCTCCAGGATGGAAGACCATAGCGGCACTCAGGCGACCGGCTGGAGCCGCACTTGGCCACGCTCTTCTTCCATGGTCCTGGCGAGCAGTTTGACCAGAGCATAGACCGTGTCGATATGGGGTGTTGGCGTTTGTGTGAGCCGCCCAAGTTCCACCACCGATCCAACCAGCGCGTCGATTTCAGGCGCGCGGCCGGCTTCGATGTCCTGGAGCATGGATGTCTTGTGTTTGCCCACCTTCTCTGCGCCGGCGATGCGCTTGTCCAGTGTCACGCGAAATTCAATGCCCAGCTTGTGTGCCACGTCCTGCGCTTCGCGCATCATGCTGGCGGCCAGTTCGCGTGACAATGGGTATTGGCAGATGTCTACAAGGGTCGAATGAGTCAGGGCACTGATGGGGTTGAATGTAAGATTGCCCCAGAGCTTGAGCCAGATTTCAGAGCGGATGTTGTCAAGCACGGGGGCCTTGAAACCAGCCTTGCCAAAACACTCTGAAATTCGTGTGACGCGTTCGCTGACCGATCCGTCGAGTTCGCCGAGCGGAAAGCGGTCGCCTTCGATATGCCTTACCACGCCGGGCGCCAGCAGCTCCGAAGCCGGATACACGACACAACCGATCACGCGCCGCGGCGGAATCATCTCCGAAAGCATGCCGCCCGGGTCCACGCTTTCCACTCTGCTGCCTTCAAGTGGACCGCCGTGCTTGTGAAAATACCAGTAGGGGATACCGTTCTGCATGGTCACCACCGCAGTGTCGGGACCGAGCAGCTTGGGCAGGTCTTTGGCCACGGCCTCCACCTGATGAGCCTTCATCGCCAGAATCACCAGGTCCTGAGGGCCCGCTTCGGCATAGTCATTGGTGGCCCTGACACCCGCTGCAAGGTGCTCGGTGCCGTCGTGCATGATGAGTTTCATGCCGTTTTTCCGGATGGCTTCCAGGTTGGGGCCCCGCACGACGAAGGTCACGTCTTCGCCAGCCAAAGCCAGTTTCGCGCCCACATAGCCACCGATGGCCCCGGCTCCAATGATCGCAATCTTCACACCCATTCTCCCGAAAAAAAGTTATTCGAACCGGTTGCTGAGCTTGCCTATGCCGGCAATTTCCACCTCGATGGTGCTTCCCGGTTTCATGGATCCCACGCCGACCGACGTTCCGCAAAGAATAATATCGCCCGCGTGCAAAGTCATGTCCTGTGAAATCAGGCTCACCAGCTGCGACACGGAAAAACGCATGTCATTGATGGGGTAGTCCTGGCGCACCTCGCCATTGAGAATGGTTTTGACCACCAGCTGTGCCGGGTCAAGGCCGGTGACCACTGCCGGCCCGAAAGGGCAGAAAGTATCGAACCCCTTGGCGCGAACCCATTGCGCAAACGAGGCGTCGCGATTCAGGATGTCGGCCACCGTCACGTCATTGGCGCAGGTATAGCCGAACACATAATCCAGTGCATGGTTCTCGCTAACCTCTTTGCAGGTCTTGCCAATGACGATGCCGAGTTCCCCCTCGAAGACAACCTTGCCGTCGCAGCAGGGTTTGTGGATCGTCTTGCCTGGGTCCAGATAGGAGTTGGGTGACTTGATGAGGTACAGCGGCTCGGCTGGAACAGGCAGCTTTAGCTTTTCGCCCAACGCATGAAAATTGTTCCAGAGGGCGATGATTTTTGTGGGCAGAACCGGCATCAGCAGTTCGACGTCGGCCAGGGGTATCACCCGGTCCGTAGGAACTGCGCCGCTGAACATGTTCCCCTCGGCAATCCTGACATGTTCGCCTTCGAGGGTCCCGAAGCGAGTGGTGTTGCCTTCCTTGAAGCGTATCCAGCGGTTGGACATTCCGGCCTTCAAGTCTGAAGAGCCGTTGACGCATACCGCTGTGCCGGCACGCCGTTTTGCGTATTCCGGCTACCGGCCGGCGCCATCGCACTGCCGGACCAGCTGGCGCAGGGTGCCATGCCTGCCCGGTTGCTGGCCATGCTCGCATGGCAACGGGCTTTGGCAGCTTCGATGGCTTCGACCAGAAAGTCCGCTTCGTAGGCGCGCAGCAGGTGCGACTGCTCGGTTTCCAGGTAGGTGCGCACTGCGTCGCGGCCGTCAGCCTGCAGCCGGGCATAAGTGGCGGTATCCCAATGCCAGCTCAGGCCGAGCTCTTCAAATGCAGCGTTATAGGCATGGCGAGCCTGGTCGGCCCGGTCGGCGGAGGTGTTGTCAAGTAGGGCTTTGAGCATGGAAATTCTCCTTTGATGGGTGGGTGCTCTGGAGGCAACTTCCGGTGTGTATTGCACCGGGCTTGAGGCAACTGTAGAAAGAAAGAATGATTAATAATAGTTAAAGTATTTCATGCTATTGATTACTCATAGCTAATGTATTGAAAGAGACTTCAGTGATGGGTTGACCTTGCCTTCTTCGGGGGTCGCTAAGGGACGATGATTTGCAACGCCGTATTTTTTGAAGAGTTCGGCCCGTGCGGCCAGTTCGCACGAGGTCGTCACCGACGGCGTGAAAGGCCGGGTTCTGGCGGCGCCCGCGCGAGGGTGATTCTTGGTGGGAAAAGGATGGACAACAGAGCAATGCTGTGCCCCGCCATGCGCGGGGAAGATGCCTGGGAGGGACCCGATTGCGTTCAAGCGGGGCAGCATGCCACCAGCGCGGACAGCCTGCTGTGCGAAGGGAAAACAGGCCCAGCGCTCAGGGCATGAATTCGTGGCGGACGATTACCCGGCTTGCTGGCCGATTTCGAAGTTGGCCAGTTTCTCCAGCGCGCGCACCATGGCCGAGTGGTCCCAGGCCTTGCCGCCGTGTGCGACACAGGAGTTGAACAGCTCCTGCGCGGTGGCCGTGTTGGGCAGCGAGACGCCGAGCAGGCGCGCGGTGGAGAGCGCCAGGTTCAGGTCTTTCTGGTGCAGCTCGATGCGAAAACCGGGATCAAACGTGCGCTTGACCATGCGTTCGCCATGCACTTCCAGAATTTTCGACGACGCAAAGCCGCCCATCAAGGCTTGGCGCACACGCGCCGGGTCGGCGCCGGCACGGGCTGCAAACAGCAAGGCCTCGGCTACCGCTTCGATGTTGAGTGCCACGATGATCTGGTTGGCCACCTTGGCGGTCTGGCCGTCACCATTGCCGCCGACAAGCGTGATGTTCTTGCCCATCAGCTCGAACAGTGGCTTGATGCGTTCGAACACGGCTTCCGGGCCGCCGACCATGATGGACAGCGTCGCATTCTTGGCACCGACTTCGCCGCCGGAAACCGGGGCATCAAGATAGTCGCAACCCAGCGCATTGATTTTCTGCGCAAAGGTTTTGGTGGCGATCGGCGAGATCGAGCTCATGTCGACGACCACCTTGCGCGTGCTCGCGGTCGCATCGCCGGATGGTCGCTTGAGCCCGGTGGTCACACCTGTTTCACCGAACAGTGCTGCGTCGACGTCGGGCGTGTCGGGCACCATGACGAAGATGATATCGGCGCGCTCGGCGACGCCGCGGGCATTCAGGCACTGGGTGGCACTGCTGCCGGTAATCGCTGCGGGCAATTTCCCCAGGGAGTAGACAAACAGCTGGTGTCCGGCCTGGAGGAGGTGGCCGGCCATGGGTGTTCCCATGATGCCCAGGCCAATGAAGCCGATTTTCAGAGTGGTTGAGGTCATTGTGAAGCTTGTCCTTGTCAAAGTGGAATGGGTCAGATGGCGAGGCGCTGACGCCAGCCCAGCCCGGCCTCGGTGGTGCCCGCCGGTTTGTATTCGCAGCCGATCCAGCCGCTGTAAGCCATGCGGTCCAGGTGCGCGAACAAAAATGCATAGTTGATTTCGCCGGTGCCAGGCTCGTTGCGGCCGGGATTGTCCGCAAGCTGGATATGGCCAATGCGCGGCAAGCAGGTTTGCAGCGTTCCGGCCAACTCCCCCTCCATGCGCTGCGCATGGTAGATGTCGTACTGAACGAAGGCGTTGTCCGCACCCACCTCGTCGAGAATGTCCAGCGCCTGCGCAGTGCGGTTCAGGTAAAACCCGGGAATGTCGAAAGTGTTGATCGGTTCGATCAGCAAATTCAGCCCGGCCTTTTTGAGCTCACCGGCGGCATGCCGCAGGTTGGCGACAAAGGTTTGCCTGAGAGCGAGGTCACTCGCGCCCGCAGGCGCCTTGCCTGCCAGGCAGTTGAGCTGCCCAACGCCCAGGGCTTTGGCGTAGGTGATGGCCCTGACCACGCCGGAGCGAAATTCCTCCATGCGGTCCGGATGGCAGGCGATGCCGCGCTCACCGGCTTCCCAGTCGCCGGCGGGCAGGTTATGCAACACCAGTTGCAGGCCATGGCTGTCAAGCTTGGCCTTGATGTCGGCAGCGCTGAAGGCATAGGGAAAGAGGAACTCCACGGCCTTGAAGCCGGCTTTCGCAGCCGGTTCAAAGCGATCGAGGAAAGCATGCTCGGTAAAAAGCATGCTGAGATTGGCGGAGAATTTTGGCATGGCTTGTCTGCTGATGAATGGAATGGTTGCCCGTCAATCCGGCTTACTCGAGCAAGCCGGCCAGTTCCAGGCCTTCACGGCCTTTGGGATGGCGGCAGTCGATGTCTTCAAACTCGTTGACCTTGTCGATCTCCGTGCCCATGGCGATGTTGGTGACCTTTTCGAGGATGACTTCCACAACCACAGGAACCCGGTATTTGCGGGCCATCACCTGTGCTTCGACCATGGCGTCATTGATCTTTTCAGGATCGGTCACACGCAATGACTTGCAGCCCAGGCCCTGCACCACCGCCTGGTGGTCCACGCCGTAACTGCGCAGATCACCTTCGCCTGCCGGTACGTTCTGGTTCTCGAAAGCAAGCTGCACGCAGTAGTCCATCTCAAAACCGCGCTGGGCCTGGCGGATCAGGCCCAGATAGCTGTTGTTGACCAGCACCTGTACATAAGGCAGGTTGAACTGCGCGCCCACGGCCAGTTCCTCCATCAGGAACTGGAAGTCATAGTCGCCGGACAGCCCGACAACGGTACGTGTCGGGTCTGCCGCCACCACACCGAGGGCCGCGGGGATGGTCCAGCCCAGCGGCCCTGCCTGGCCGCAGTTGATCCACTGGCGCGGTCCGTACACATTGAGGAACTGCGCACCGGCAATCTGGCTCAGGCCAATGGTTGTCACGTAAATGGTGTCGCGCGGAAACACCTTGTTCATTTCTTCGTACACGCGCATCGGCTTGATGGGTGTCTCGGTAAAGTGGGACTTGCGGTGCATGAGCTTTTTTCGTTCGGCACAGCGAGCTGCCCAGTTGCCGTAGTCGGGCAACCCCCTGGCAACCTTGCGTTCGCGGGCGACCTGAACCAGCAGCTCCAGTGCGGCCTTGGCGTCGCTGACAATGCCAAAGTCCGGATTGAACACCCGGCCGATCTGCGTCGGTTCGATGTCAACGTGCACAAAGGTGCGGCCCTTGCAATACACCTCGGGTGAACCGGTGTGGCGGTTGGCCCAGCGGTTGCCGATGCCAATGACGAAGTCACTGGCAAGCATGGTGGCGTTGCCGTAGCGGTGGCTGGTTTGCAGTCCGCACATGCCGGCCATCAGGGAGTGATCGTCGGGAATGGTGCCCCAGCCCATCAGCGTGGGGATCACCGGCACACCGGTGAGTTCGGCAAACTCAACCAGCAAATCGGAAGCGTCCGCATTGATGATGCCGCCGCCGGCAACGATCAGGGGCTTGCTGGAAGCGGCAAGCATGTCGAGCGCTTTTTCGATCTGCTTGCGGCTGGCGGCCGGCTTGTAGACCGGCAGCGGCTCATAGGTATCAATGTCGAATTCAATTTCGGCCATCTGCACATCAAAAGGCAGGTCGATCAGCACCGGGCCGGGGCGTCCCGAGCGCATCAGGTGAAAGGCCTGCTGGAAGGAACGCGGCACCAGCGCCGGCTCGCGCACAGTCACGCTCCACTTGGTGACCGGCTTGGAGATGGACTCGATGTCCACCGCCTGGAAATCTTCCTTGTACAGGCGCGCGCGGGGCGCCTGGCCGGTGATGCACAAAATGGGAATGCTGTCGGCAATCGCCGAGTACAGCCCGGTGATCATGTCGGTGCCGGCCGGGCCGCTGGTGCCTATGCACACACCGATGTTCCCGGCCTTGGCGCGCGTGTAGCCTTCAGCCATGTGCGACGCGGCCTCGACATGCCGGGCCAGGATATGCGTGATCGACTGGCGCTCACGCAGTGCGGAATAAAACGGGTTGATGGCCGCGCCGGGCACACCAAAAGCTTGCGTGATGCCTTCTTTTTCCATCACCAGAACGGCGGCCATGGCGGCCTTCATTTTTGCCATCGAAGTCTCCTAGAGGGTTGCTGATCGTTGAACGAATGGTCGCGGCGTTGGCTGCTGCGGGGAAGCCCCGCCCCGTGCATTACGCTTATTCCAATCTGGAATAAATGATTGCCGGGCCCATGCCGCCGTGGTCTACTTGCGGCCATGGACCGCATTCAGGCCATCCGGCTTTTCATTCGCGTGGTTGACCTTGGCTCTTTCAGCAAGGCCGCGGCCGACATGGGTATGGGTCAGCCGTCGGCTACCAAACTGGTGGTGCAGCTTGAAAAGCAGCTGGGTTCGCGGCTGCTCCACCGGTCGACGCGCGGCGTGACGCCCACCGAGATCGGCGCCCTGTATTACGCCAAGTGCAAGCTGATCGCACACCATGTCGAGGAAGCCGAGACGGTGGCCGCACTGTTGCAGTCGCAGGTCCAGGGCGGCCTTCGAATCACCACCTCGGTGGCTTTCGGACGGCGCGTGCTGGTGCCGCTGGTCATGCGTTTCATGCAGCTCCACCCCAAACTGCAGATCGAGCTCAACTTCGAAGACCGGTATGTCAGCCTGGTTGAGCAGGGCATCGACGTGGCCATCCGGATGGGCCCACTGGCCGACTCGACACTGGGCGCGCGTTACCTCGGCATCAATCCGTGGGTTGTGGTGGCTTCTCCCGAATACATCAAAAGACGCGGTGCGCCGCCCGATCCCGCAGGTCTTGTGAAACACGATGCGCTGGTCTACAGCACTGTGCAGGGCGATGCCCGCTGGCATTTCACCGGGGCCGATGGCCATGCGCGATCGGTTTCGGTGAGCGGGCCCTTGCGCTCGAACAATCTCTCTGCATTGCTGGCGGCTGCCCGCGGCGGCATGGGGGTGGCGGCTTTGCCCAAGTATGTGGCGCATGAGTCGGTGCGCAGCGGTGCCCTGGTGCCCGTGCTAAACGACTGGATGCTGCCATCGCAGGAAATCCATGCGGTTTATCCCTCGCCCCAGTTGGTGCCGGCCAAGGTCAGCGGCTTTGTCGGCTGGCTGCAAGGCCAATTCGGCGAGTCATGGTGGACGGATCAGAAGTAGAGCTATGAATAAAAGGAAAGAATGAAGAATGCGACATTGCGCCAGCTCAAGGTTTTCGAGGCCGTCGCCCGCAACCTGAGTTTTTCGCGGGCTGCCGAGGAACTGCACCTGACGCAGCCGGCGGTGTCCATCCAGGTCAAAAAACTGGAAGATCATGCCGGCCTTCCGCTGTTCGAGCAGCTGGGCAAAAAAATCCACCTCACGCCAGCAGGCGTGGAGATGCTGCATTCCAGCCGGATCATCATCCAGCAGTTCAAGGAAGTGGAAGAGGCCATGGCGCAGTTCAAGGGCGTCTCCGGCGGCAAGCTGAACGTTGCGGTGATCAGTGCCGGCGACTATTTCTTCCCGCGCCTGCTGGTGGAGTTCGCACGGCGCCACTCCGGTGTGACGCTGGACTTCGGCGTCTGCAACCGCGAAGAACTCCTGAACCAGCTGACCGACAACCTGACGGATCTGGCCATCATGGTGCGTCCGCCGCTGGACATGGACACGGTGAGCGAGCCTTTTGCGCCGCATCCCTACGTGGTTGTGGCCGCACCCGACCATCCGTTGGCGGCCAAAAAGCGCATTCCCCTGTCGCGCCTGGCAAGAGAGCCGTTTGTGGTGCGCGAGAAAGGGTCCGACACCTGGAACTCGATGCAGGAAGGTTTTGGCGATCACCTGGCCGATCTCAACATCGCGATGGAGATCAAGAGCACCGAGACCATCAAGCAGGCGGTGATTGCGGGTATGGGTGTGAGTTTCCTGTCGGCACACACCATCAGCCGCGAACTCCAGGTCGGCAGCCTGACGGTGCTTGATGTGCAGGGTTTTCCGCTGATGCTTCACTGGTATGTGGTGCACCGCCGCAACAAACGGCTCACCCCCGTGGCGCAGGCCTTCAAGACTTTTCTGATGAGCGACGGTGGCGCGCTGATCGAGCAGACGATAGGCTTTCGTCCCAAGCCCGCGGCAAGGCGCCCCAGGCCGGCCGCGCGCTAGCCAGAAAAAATCAGCGAAGCAGGAAGTACGCAGCCAGAACGTACAGCACGGCCGCGAACACTTTCTTCAGCGGCCGGATGTCCATGCGATGGGCCGTGCGTGCGCCCAGCGGTGCTGTGCTGATGCTGGCCAGTGAGATGACGATCAGGCCCGGCAGGTAGAGAAAGCCCACCGAACCGGGGGGCATCTGCGGCAGATCCCGGCCGGCCCAGATGTAGCCCAGCGTACCGGCCAGCGCGATTGGAAAACCAAGCGCTGCCGAAGTTCCTACCGCGTCATGGATTTTCACGTTGCACCAGGTCATGAACGGCACCGAAACGAAGGCGCCACCCGCGCCCACCAGAGAAGACAGCATGCCGATCACACCGCCCATGCCGAAGGTGCCCAGGCGGCCGGGCAGGGTGCGGCTTGGTTTAGGTTTGCGGTCAAGGAACATCTGGGTGGCAGAAAACGCCACGAAGACCGCAAACAGGACACTCAGGATCTTTCCCGGCAACGCCGCTGCCACCTGGGCGCCGACCAGCGCGCCCAACAGAATGCCGGGCGCCAGCAGCCGGACGATAGGCCAGAGCACCGCGCCGCGCCGGTGATGCGCGCGCACCGACGACAGCGAACTGAAGCAGATGGTGGCCAGCGAGGTGGCCACCGCCATCTTCACAGTGTATTCCTGAGGATAGCCCTTGGACGTCAGGATGAAGGTCATGAAGGGCACCATCAGCATGCCGCCGCCAATGCCCAGCAGGCCGGCGAGAAAGCCGGTGCACAGGCCCAGCAGGAGGAGTTCGGCAATGAGTTGGGGCTCGAGGGACATCGGATCTGCGCTGGTGGGCGTGACCCCGGTCAAGCCCGGGATGATGAGAGGAAAAAGGTGTCTGCGAGTACCACCGGACCGTCATCCTGAACCAGGGTTCAGGTGGGCGAGGGCAGTCAGGTTTCGGGTTCGTCTAACGCGAGACGATCACGCCTGCCTGACAATTTACCAAGCCCGTGCTCTAAGAGCATTGGTTCAAGGAAATATAAAGCCCGGTGCGCACCGCAGACAGTTTGATTGTAGGCGCTGGCGCCCCTGTTGGCGAGCGGCTTTACAGCAGGCGGCCGTCCACGCCCAGCGCGCTGTCCAGGCGTTGCAGCAGTGCCGTCAGTTGCGGTTGCGCAGCGGTTTCCGCGGCAGACATGCCTGCGGCCTGCGGTTTGGCAGCGGGGGCAGTCCGTGAAGTTTTCAGCGCATTGGCTTCGAGTTCGGACAGCTCGAAAGCCAGGTTCAGGGCGGCCAGCACCGCGATGCGATCGCGTGCCTTGATTTTTCCGGCATCGCGGATCTTGCACATGGCGGCATCGACTTTTTCCACGGCATCGAGCAGCCGGGCTTCGCCGCCTTCGGGGCAACCGAGCAGGTAGCTCTGGCCCATGATCTGTACGTCAAGCTGCTTCATCCTGGATTCCTCAGTTGACCGCTCGTCATCGCCATCATCGGTCCGACCCCACAGGGGTCCTGCCGTTGGCGTGGCCTGCCATGGGCGCGGATACATCCGGCAGGCGGTCGAGCAGGGCATCGACGCGGGCCCGGGCTGCACTCAAGCGCGACCGGAGCGAGTCCCGCTCCTGGGTCAGCTCATGAACCTGTTCGCTGAGCAGGGCGTTGGTACGCTGCAGCTCCTCGTAACGCAGCAGGAGCCGCTCGACGCGTTCGGCAATCTGGTCGATGTGGGTTTGGTTCGCCATGGCAGTGCCAATTGTAGGGTTTGCACGGTTTTGGCGCGTAGAATCTTGCCTGTTGGTGCTCGCGGTGTGGTTCACACGCCGCAGTTCAACGGGAAGCAGGAGGAAGTTTTTGCCATCCGGACCGGGTCAACCCGTCCGGAAGCGCCGTAACTTTTAACCTGCGCTGCCCCCGCAACGGTAAACGGACGAATGCCGCTCCCCTGATTCAGAGGGGCGCATTCAGCTTTCATCTTTAGCCACTGAGCGTCTTGAACAAGCGCTTGGGAAGGCGATGAGAGCAGTTCCGCCAGCCCGGATACCGGCCAACAAGGTGAACGCGCGCGTCCTGTATTTGACCGAGCGTTTGTAACGCTCATGCACTGGCGGGGAAGCCGGTGAGGGCCTTTTGTTGTTGGTTCCCTTCATGAAAACTTGTGTTTCCCACGCACGCCTTGCCGCGCTCCATCTGGCTCTGGCGGCAGCACTTCCCGCATTTGCCCAATCCGGCGCCACGCCGCCGTCGCAGCTCAAGGAAACGGTGGTCACGGCAACCCGTACCGAGCAGCCGGTGGGTGAGGTTGTGGCTGATGTCACCGTCATCGACCGGGAGGTCATCGAACGCAGTGGCGCTGTCGGGTTGGTGGATGTGCTTGCGCGCGTTCCCGGCATCGAGATCACGCGCAACGGCGGCAGCGCAAGCAACAGCAGCGTGTTCGTCCGCGGTGGTGAAAACCGGCATACCGCGGTGCTGATTGACGGTGTCCGGGTGGATGCCCAGACCACCAGCGGCGGCACCAGCTGGAGCGCCATTCCGCTCGCGCAGATTGAGCGGATAGAAATTGTGCGTGGCCCCACCAGCGCGGTGTATGGGTCGGATGCTGTGGCCGGGGTGATCCAGATTTTCACCAAAAAAGGTCAGGGGCCTTTTGCACCCGTAGTGAGCATGGGTTATGGCTCCCGGCATACGCGCAGGCTGGATTTTTCCGCCAGCGGATCGGCCGATGCTTTTGACTACTCATTCGGCGTGTCGGAAGGTAGCAGTGGCGGCTTCAACGTCCGGCCCATTGCCGGCCAGAACCCTGATGCCGACGGCTACAAAAGCAGCAGTGCCAACGCAAAGCTCGGCTTGCAGTTCGCTCCCAACCAGCGGCTGCAGGCCACCGTGTTGCAAAGCCGGGTGGATTCGCAATACGACAGCGGCATGACCGGGGACTACAGGCGCATCAGCCGGCTGCAGACGGCCGGCCTGCAATTGCAGTCGCAATGGACCGACCGCTACAGCACCAGGGTGGGTATCAGCCAGGGGACTGATGAGGGCGAAGAAGTCATAGGCGCCGCCTTCGACCAGACCAAAATCAAAAATCTGCTCTGGCAAAACGAATACAAGATCGGGCCCCATTTACTGAGTGCCACTGTCGAAGAGCGGGAGTCGGAGTTTCTCCTGACCACGGCCCCGCGCATAGATCGAGCCAAGTCGCAAAGTGGCCTGGGCCTGGGTTATACCTGGTCGGGAGGGGTGCATACGGTGCAGCTCAATACCCGGCACGACAAGGACAGCGAGTTTGGCGGAAAGAGCACGGGCTCCGCGGCCTATGCGATTGCCTTGAGCCCGCAGTGGAAACTTTCTGCGAGTGCGGGTACCTCCTTTCGCGTGCCCACGCTGTACCAGCGCTTCAGCCAGTTTGGGGTTGCAACGCTCAAGCCCGAATCCGGCCGGAGCACCGAAATCGGGCTGAAATATGCCCAGGGCAGCAGTGAATTCGGCGTCGTGGCCTACCAGAACAAGGTGAGCAACTTGCTGACTTTCCTGTCCGGTGCGTCGGCAACAACATGCCCCCGTCCGGCGGTCGGCTGTTACTCCAACACGGCGCAGGCGCAGTACGAAGGGGTGACTTTCTCCGCGGCCGGAAAGGCCGGGCGGTTCGGCTTGTACGGTTCGCTGGACATCCAAAATCCCAGGGACGTGAGCCTCAACAAGCAACTGGCCCGCAGGGCACGCCAGCATGCCACCCTGGGTGTGGACACCCGCATTGAAAGCTGGACACTGGCTGCCGATCTCCTGCTGTCGGGCAAGCGTTTCGATACGGTGGCCAACACCACCGTGCTTCCGGGCTATGGGCTTCTCAACCTCAGCGCTTCCACGGCGTTGTCGAAGGAATGGAAACTGCTCGCCAAGCTGGACAACGTGACTGACAAGGTCTACCAGACGGCCAGCACTTACGCCATGGCGCGCCGTACCGCGTATCTCGGCGTGACATGGGCGCCCCTGTAAAAAAGCACCATTGACCATGTCTTTCCGCTGCCCCGCCATCCTCATCGCCGCCCCGGCCTCCGGCCAGGGCAAGACCACGGTTGCCTGCGCGCTCGCGCGGCTGCATGCGCGCCAGGGCCGGCGCGTGCGTGTCTTCAAGTGCGGGCCGGATTTTCTCGATCCCTGCTGGCTGGCGCTGGCCAGCGGCGCGCCTGTGCATCAGCTCGACCTGTGGATGACCGGCGAGGCCGACTGCGCACGCCGCCTGCACGATGCCGCGCAGGAGGCCGACCTGATCATTGTCGAAGGCGTCATGGGGCTGTTCGACGGCCAGCCGAGTGCGGCCGACCTGGCCCAGCGTTTTGGCCTGCCGGTGCTGGCTGTCATCGACGCCGGTGCGATGGCTGGCACTTTCGGTGCACTGGCCTGGGGGCTGCAGCATTACCGCGAAGGCCTGCGTTTTGCCGGTGTGCTGGCCAACCGGGTGGCGTCCGACAGCCATGCAGCCATGCTGGAGGAAAGCCTGCGCGTGCCCGGGCAATGGCTGGGTGCCCTGATGCGCAGCACGGCTGTCACACTGCCCGAACGGCATCTGGGACTGGTGATGTCTGATGAACTGGGCGACGCCATGTTGCGGCTGGACGCCGCGGCCGATGCGCTCGCCACCACCCCATTGGGGCAGATGAATGGGGATGACTTGCAGGCCTGGGCCGTCCCGTTTGCGGCGCCCGATGCGCCGGAATTTCCGGCAGGCGCCTTGCAGGGCCGGACGCTGGCTGTCGCGCGAGACGCTGCCTTCTGTTTCATCTACGCAGCCAACCTGGACTGCCTGCGCGAACTCGGTGCCCAGCTAGTGTTTTTCTCGCCCCTGGCCGACACGGCCTTGCCCGCGTGCGACGCGCTGTGGCTGCCCGGCGGCTACCCCGAGCTGCATGCCGAAACCCTTGCTGCCAACAGCGCGATGCGGGCCTCTGTTGCCGCCCATGTGCGTGCCGGCAAACCGGTCTGGGCAGAGTGCGGCGGGATGATGGCACTGTTTGATGAACTGCAGACCGTCGATGGCGCATCCCACGCAATGTGGGGGGTGCTGCCCGGCAGCGTGACCCTACAAAAACGCCTTGCCGCCCTCGGCCCGCAACAGCTGGGCGTGGCCGGCGGCACCTTGCGCGGCCACACATTTCACTACTCGACCTGCACAACACCGTTGCAGCCTGCTGCGCGCACCGAGGCCGCACCGGGTCGCAAGCTGCGTTCCGACGGGGAGGCGCTGTATGTCTTGGGCTCCGTCCGGGCCAGTTACTTCCATGCCTGGTTTGCCTCGAACCCCGCAGCGGCCGCGCAGCTTTTCCTGGAGCAGTCTTCATGAGCGCAACGACAGATTGGCGTGTGCAGGCCGCAGCAAGGGACGCGGCAGCGTACGGGCCGCAGCGCATCGTCTGCCTGACCGAGGAGCCGACCGAGTGGCTGTACCTGCTGGGCGAAGAGCGCCGTATCGTCGGCATTTCGGGTTACACCGTGCGGCCGCCGCGGGCGCGCGAGGAAAAACCCAAGGTCAGTGCTTTCCTCAGTGCCAAGATCGACAAAATTGTCGAGCTGCAGCCCGACTGCGTGATCGGGTTTTCCGACCTTCAGGCCGACATCGCGTCGCAACTGGTGAAAAAAGGCATCCAGGTCACCATCTTCAACCAACGCAGCGTGGCCGAGATTTTTTCCATGATGTACCAGCTCGCCGCCATGGTGGGCCAGGAGGCGAAGGGATTGGCGCTGATCCAGGGCATGCAGCGCCGCCTGCTGGAGATCGAGCAGGCCGCAGCAGGCCTGAAGCGCCGGCCGCGCGTGTTTTTTGAAGAGTGGTACGACCCGCACATCAGTGCGATTGCCTGGGTGTCGGAATTGATCGGCATTGCCGGCGGCGACGACTGCTTTCCCGAACTGGCGGCCAAGGCCATGGGCAAGGACCGCATCATTGCCGACGGCGGCGAGATCGTGCGGCGCAACCCCGACATCATTCTCGGCTCCTGGTGCGGCCGCAAGTTCAAGCCGGACCATGTGCGGGCTCGTGCAGGCTGGGACAAGGTCAACGCCGTCAAAAACAACCAGCTGTTCGAAATCAAGTCCGCCGACATACTGCAGCCCGGCCCGGCAGCTTTGACCGATGGTGTTGAGCAGCTGCATCACATCATCATGGATTGGAACAAAACATGACCCCCACGCTCGGCACTGACGTGTCCTCGCTGCCTCCCGAGGGGGCCGTCCGCGCCTTGGGGCGGCCCGGCGGCGCGGGGTGCGCGACATGAATGCTCTTCACATAGCGCGCAGCGAGCTGATCCTCGGCGGCCAGAGAAGCGGCAAGTCACGCCGTGCAGAAATGCTGGCGCGCCAGTGGCAGGCGCAGTCGCCCGCGCACCGGGCGGTGCTGGTTGCCACCGGCCAGCCCTGGGACGATGAAATGCGCGAACGCATCAAGCGACATCAGCAGGACAGGGCAGAACGCGTGCCGGGCATGGCCACGGTGGAGGAGCCGCTGCAACTGTCGCAAGCTCTTGCGGCACACGGCAGTGCGCAGACGCTGGTGGTCGTGGACTGCCTGACGCTGTGGTTGACCAACCTGCTGATGCCGGCCGACGATGTGAAGCCAAATCGGGCTCCGACCCTTTCCGTGCCTGCGCAGACTGCTATGCTTTTGGAAGCAATTGACAGCAGCCCCGGCCCGCTGGTGCTGGTTGGCAACGAGATCGGGCTGGGCGTGATTCCGCTCGGGCGCGAGGTCCGCGCCTTTGTCGACGCGCTGGGCCGGCTCAACCAGGAGGTGGCGCAGGCCTGTGAGCGTGTGACCCTGATGGCCGCCGGTTTGCCGCTGATTCTGAAAGGCCAGCCATGAACATTCTTTCTTACCCCCTCGCCCTCTGGGAGAGGGTGGGGGTGAGGGCGGCGCTGCTGCTTTTCCTGGCCGTGGCGCCGGCCCGCGCCCTGCAACTGGTCGACGACCGGGGCGTCACCGTCACTTTTGCCCAGAGTCCGCAGCGCATTGTCAGCCTGCTGCCTTCGCTGACCGAAAGTGTCTGTGCGATGGACCAGTGCCAGCGCCTGGTCGGGATTGACCGTTATTCGAACTATCCCGAGAGCGTGCGGCGCCTGCCGGTGATGGGCGGCGGAATCGATCCCAATATTGAAGGCATCGTGGCGCTCAAGCCCGATGTGGTTCTGGTGGCCACGTCCTCGCGGGCTACCAGCCGGCTTGAGGCACTGGGTGTGAAAGTCGTCGCGCTGGAGCCTAAAACCCATGCCGACGTGCGGCGAGTGCTGCGCAAGCTGGGCGCGCTGCTGGAGATGCCCGACGCCACAGGCGCCGACCGCCTGTGGCGCATCATCGACAGCAGCGTGTCGGCTGCCGCGCAGTCGCTTTCGCCCAAGGCCAAAAGCAGCCGGGTTTATTTCGAGGTCAGCCGCGGGCCTTACGCTGCCGGCGAATCTTCCTTCATCGGCGAAACGCTCATCCGGCTCGGCGTCAAGAACGTGGTGCCGGCCTCGCTGGGCCCCTTTCCCAAGCTCAATCCCGAGTTTGTGGTGCGCGCCAACCCCGACGTCATCATGATAGGCAATCGCAGCATGCAGGCCACGGTCCCTTACCCCGGCTGGGGCAGCATCAAGGCGGTCAGGGAGCAGCGCATTTGCGTCTTCGGCGTGAATGAATCCGATGTGGTGGTGCGCCCCGGCCCACGCATGGCCGAGGCGGCGCGCATCATGGCCAAGTGCCTTGAGGACAAAGCCCCGTGAGTGCGGTGGCCCTGCCTTTTCCGAGTCAGCACCGCCAGGTCCTGCTGCTGGCCCTGGTCCTGCTGCTTGCCAGTGTGGCGCTGCTGCTGCTCGGCGTGAGTGTGGGCAGCACCGGTTTCGAGAGCGTGCGCAACATGCTGGATGACGCGCAGGCCTTGCAGATCGTCCGCGAGATCCGCCTGCCGCGCACGATAGGCGCCTGGCTGGCCGGCGCCCTGCTGGGCCTGGCCGGTGCGGTGGCGCAAGGCTTGTTTCGCAATCCCTTGGCCGACCCGTATTTATTGGGCAGCGCCTCGGGTGCCATGCTGGGTGAGACGTGTGCGCTGGTGCTGCTGGGCGTGTCGCCACTGGCCGCGCATTGGCTGGTACGGATTGGCTTGACAAGCGCCGCCTTTGCCGGTGCGATGCTTGCCGTCTTGCTCACCTTGCTGCTGGCCAAGGGCGTGCAACACACGCTGCGCCTGCTGCTGGCCGGTGTGGTCGTGGGGGTGGTGCTGGGGGCCGTGAGTTCACTGATTTTGCTGTTCAACCCCAATCTGATGCAGGCCATGCAATCCTTCATGTTGGGTAGCACGGCGTTTGTGGACTGGACTGCTTGCGCTTTGATGGCTTCGGTGCTGACAGTCAGCTTGATCGCCGCCTGGATGATGAGCCATGTGCTCGATGGCCTGGCCCTGGGCGAGTCCACCGCGCAAAGCCTGGGCCTGCGCCTGCCGCAGATGCGGGTGGCGCTGGTGGCGGTGCTGGCGCTGGCCACCGGCACCGCCGTGGCGCAGACCGGGCTGATTGCTTTTGTTGGCCTGGCCGCACCGCACCTGGTGCGCTCGGTCGTCAAGACCACGCACGGCCGGCTGATCGTGCTGTCCAGCCTGATGGGTGCGGTGCTGCTCATGGCGGCTGACATTCTGGCGCGCTGGCTGATGGCACCGCAGGAGCTGCCCGTGGGGGTGCTGACAGCCGTGCTGGGCGGCGGTTACCTGCTCTGGCTGATGCACCGGCACACCGGAAGGGGGGCAGGGCTGTGATGCCGGACACCTCATCGGTTGCTATGGATTCAGTAGCTATTGACGCCCGCTCCATAAGGGCCAGTCTCGGAAATGTCGAGGTCTTGCACGACATTTCCCTGACGCTGCCGGCCGCGCGCTGGACCAGCATTGTTGGCCCCAACGGCGCAGGCAAATCCACCCTGCTCAAGGTGCTGGCCGGTTTGCTTCCCTACCGCGGCGAAGTGGCCTTGCTCGGCCGGCCGCTGCCGGCGATGCGCGCGCGCGAACGCGCCCAGCAGCTGTCCTGGCTCGGCCAGAACGAAAGCTCGGCCGACGACCTGACCGCTTATGACGTGGCCATGCTGGGGCGCCTGCCGCACCAGGCCTGGCTGGCGCCACCCAGCGCGCAGGACCACGCCGCCGTCGAACGCGCACTGCATGCCACGCAGGCCTGGGACTGGCGCGGCCGAGCCCTGGGCCAGCTCTCCGGCGGCGAGCGCCAGCGTGTGTTGCTCGCGCGTGCGCTGGCAGTCGAGGCGCAGGTGCTGCTGATGGACGAGCCGCTGGCCAATCTTGATCCGCCGCACCAGGCCGACTGGTTGCGCATGGCGCGCAAACTGGTGAACGCCGGCAAAACCGTGGTCAGCGTGCTGCATGAAGTTTCCTTTGCGCTGCACGCCGATGAGCTGGTCGTCATGGCCGCGGGCCGGGTCACGCACCAGGGCGCCTGCGGCGATGCAACCACGCACCGCGCGCTCGAAGAAGTGTTTGACCACCGCATCGCCGTTCACCAACTGGCCGGCCAGTGGCTGGCTGTGCCCAGAATCTGAAAGACCCCACCATGCAAATCGAAACACCCCCGACAGAAAAGCGCTACGAGAAGCCCGAGGGCGAACGCCGCGGCCTGATCATCGTCAACACCGGTGACGGCAAGGGCAAAAGCACGGCAGCCTTCGGCCTCGCCCTGCGCGCCCACGGCCGCCACCATGTGCATGGCAAGACCGTGAAGATTTTCCAGTTCATGAAGGTACCGAGCGCGCGCTTCGGCGAGCACCGCATGTTCGAGCAGATCGGTATTCCCATCGAAGGCCTGGGCGACGGTTTCAGCTGGAAGAGCCAGGACCTGGAACACTCGGCCCAGCTCGCGCGCAACGGCTGGGAGAAAGCCAAAACCGCCATCCTCGGTGGCGAGAACTTCATGGTCGTGCTGGACGAGCTGACCTACCCGCTGATCTACGGCTGGATGCCGCTCGACGATGTGCTGCAGACGCTGAAGAACCGGCCAAAGGATGTGCACGTGGTCATCACCGGCCGCCGCTGCCCGCCCGAGATCATCGAGATTGCAGACACCGTGACCGAGATGACCTTGGTCAAACATGCGTTCAAGGCCGGCACACCTGCGCAACGCGGAATAGAAGATTGAGCAACCCGCCTTCCAGTCATGCCTTCTCGGCGCCCGAGATAGCAGCGGTCTACCGCGCCATCGACGAGCGGCGCGACATGCGGCATTTCTCCGGCGGCGAGGTGGCGCCTGAACTGATGCGGCGCCTGCTGCAGGCAGCACACCACGCGCCCAGCGTGGGCTTCATGCAGCCCTGGCGCTTCATCCGCATATCGACCCGTCCATTGCGGGAAGCCCTGCACGCACTGGTGGAGCAGGAACGTGTCCTGACGGCGCGCGCCCTCGGCGAGCGTGAGGACGAGTTCATGCGGCTCAAGGTGGAAGGCCTGCTCAGTGCGGCGGAGGTCTGGGCCGTGGCGCTGGCCGATGGCCGCGAGAAACACGTGTTTGGCCGGCGCACGCTGCCGCAGATGGACCTGGCTTCCGCCGCCTGCGCCATCCAGAACCTCTGGCTGGCGGCCCGCGCCGAAGGCCTGGGAATGGGCTGGGTGTCGCTGTTCGAGCCGGGCGCTGTCAGTGCGCTGTTGCAGATGCCCACAGGGGCTGAACCTATAGCTTTGCTGTGCCTCGGGCCGGTGGATGGCTTCTACGAAGAACCCATGCTGCAGCGGGAGCGCTGGGCCCGCCGCTGTGCGCTGGACGATCTGATTTTTGAAAACAGCTGGGGCCAACCGATGACGCCGGCTTGTCCCGGGAAGACCTGAACAGCCAGTGCGCAAGGGTGCAGCCGCGCGCGCCAGCCCATCAGGTCCATAAGTAACTTGCCAACCAGAGGAACGAGGAAGATGAAATTGTCCGCCGTCTGTGTCGCCACCAGCTCGCTGATCGTGAGCCTGCATGCTTTCGCTCAAGGCGCCGCCCTGCCCATGGTGCAGGTCACCGACACCAGCCAGGCGCCCAACAGCAGCCTGGGCCTGAACGAGCCCAGCGCCACCGGCTCGCGCCTGGGGTTGACGCCGCGCGACACGCCGGCCAGTGTCAGCAGCATCAGCAGCGCCGACCTGGAGGAGCGCAACATCACGCGGGTGCAGGACGCCGTCAAGCGCATGCCCGGGTTCACCGACAGCGCTTCGGCCGGCAACGGCGGCACGGGCCTGACGGCGCGCGGGTTTTCCGGCCACAACTCCGTCGCCCAGATGATCGATGGCACGCGCCTGGTCGTCGGTTCCGGCACCGTGACTTTTCCGTTTTCGACCTGGCCTTACGAGTCGATTGAAGCCCTGCGCGGCCCGGCCTCGGTGCTGTATGGCGACGGCAGCATAGGCGCGGCGGTCAACTACATCACCAGGCAGCCGCTGCTGGATCGCAGGGAACATGAGGCCTTTTTCACGCTGGGCTCTCACGGCACGGTGATGAGCGGCGTGGGTTCGCGCGGCCCGATCAGCGATACGCTGGCCTACTCGGCTTATGTCAGTGGCGAGAAAAGCAACGGTTTTCGCGAAGACAACGCCTACTCGCGGCAGAACTATTCGCTCGCATTGTTGGTCCGGCCAAGGGCTGCGCTGAAGATCACGCTGTCGGCCGACGGCGCACACAACGACGACTCGACCTACCAGGGCACGCCGCTGGTGAACAACCAGCTCGACGATCGCCTGCGCCGAACCAGCTTCAACGTGCAGGACGCGCTGGTCAAGTACGACGACCGGTGGCTGCGTGCCAAGGTCGAGTACCAGGCGACAGACAGCATCAGGCTGCGCAACGAAACCTATGCCCTGAACAGTGACCGGCACTGGCGCAACACGGAAAGCTACACCTATGTGCCGGCCACCGGCCGTGTCACGCGTGCTGACTACCTCGAAATCAGGCACGACCTCAGGCAGACCGGCAACCGGTTTGATACCACCATCGACGGCACGCTGGGCGGCATGAAAAACCGCTTTGTTGCGGGTTTTGATGCATCGCGTGTGGATTTCCTGCATACCAACAACAGCGTCAACGCTGCTACCAGCTCGGTCGATGCCTTCAATGTGGTGCCCGGCAACTTCATCAGCACGGTGGCCACCACACCGCGCCGCCAGGCCAGCCTCGACAGCATGGCCTTTTTTGCAGAGAACGCACTGGACCTGACACCGCAGTGGAAGCTGGTGGCCGGCCTGCGCAAAGACCGCATGACGCTGGACAACACCGAGTTGCTGACCTCCACGTTCACCCGCCAGACCTATTCGCCCCTGACAGGCCGGCTTGGCGCGGTATGGCGTGCCAGCAGCGAAGTCTCCGTCTATGGCCAATACGCCACCGGGACCGATCCGCTCGGTGGATCGCTGAACCTGCCAACACTCGCCAACCAGACCCTCACCAAAGGCCGCCAGCTTGAATTCGGCGCAAAGGGAACGCTGCCTTCGGTGCGCGGCGAATGGACGACGGCGATCTACCGCATCGAGAAGCGCAACATCCTGTCGCGTGACGCGGTCAACCCGCTCATCACGCAGCAGGTCGGCCAGCAATCATCCACCGGCGTCGAGCTGGCGCTGGCCATGGAGCCGCTGCGCGGCTGGAGCGTCGACGCCAACCTGGCGATGCTGCGCGCGCGTTTTGACAGTTTCAACGAGTCGGTGGGAACGCCTGCCGTTTCGGTTTCGCGCGCCGGCAATCAACCTGTCAACGTGCCCGAGCGCACCGCCAATCTCTGGACCAGCTACCGCTTTGCACCGCAGTGGCAGGCTGGGGTGGGGCTGCAATACGTCGGCACCCGCGCGGCCAACACAGCCAACACGCTGACCCTTCCGGCCTACACCACGGTGGATGCGCTGCTGCGTTACGAGTTCTCGCGCAACTTCAACCTGGCGCTTTCGGTCAGCAACCTCACGGACAAGGACTATGCGCTGTCGGGCAGCGCCAATGCGGCGGGCACGGCCAACACGCGCTGGCTGCTGGGCGCACCGCGCACGGTCTACCTCACTGCCCGCATGAAAGTCTGACGCCTCGCCATGTCCATGCATGCCAAGAGGGCACTTCACAAAAGCCTGGTCTTCCTGCACAAGTGGCTGGGGGTCGTGCTGGCGCTGCTGTTCCTGATGTGGTTCGTCAGCGGCGTGGTGCTGTACTACGTGCCGTTCCCGGGCCTGAGCCAGGCCGAGCGCCTGGCCGGACTGCCGCCGCTGCAACTGCCGGCGGGCTGCTGCCTCACGGCGCAGCAGGCAGCGGAGAAAGCAGGCCTGGCCGGTGGCGAAGCGCGCCTGGGCATGTTGGGCGGTGCGCCGGTCTGGCGCATCCTGGGCAAGGACGGGCAGGGCGGGCATGACGGGGGGCCGCGGTGGCGGGCGGTTGACGCGCGCAGTGGGCAGGTGCTGGCGCCGCTGTCCGTTGAAGCGGCGATGGCGGTGGCCGAGGACTTCAGCGGCCGGCGTGCCGTGCACAGCGAACTGCTGGAGCGTGACCAGTGGACGGTGCCGCAAGGCCTGAACCCCTACCGCCCGCTGCTGCGCGTTGAGCTGGACGGCCCCGGTGGCCTGGAGCTGTATGTCTCGCCGGCCGCGGCCGAGGTGGTGCGCGACACGCGGCGCGCCGAGCGCTTCTGGAACTGGCTGGGCGCCGTGCCGCACTGGATTTATTTCACCGAGCTGCGCCGCTACCCGCAGGCCTGGCACAACGTGGTGGTCTGGTTGTCGATTCCGGGAGTGGTGCTGTCGGTCACGGGCATCGTGCTGGGCGTGTGGCACCTGTTCCTCAACCGCGTTCGCTGGATCCCCTACCGGCGCTTCTGGATGCGCTGGCACCATATCGGCGGGCTGGTGGCTGCCATTTTCACGCTGACCTGGATTTTTTCCGGCCTGCTGTCCATGAACCCGTTTGGCGTGTTTTCGCCGCGCGGCGCACCTGCCGCAGAACGCAGCGCGTGGACGGGCCCCAAGGCGACGGCGACCCTCGATCCGGCGCGGGTGCTGGCGGTCGCGCCCGGTGTGCAGGCAAAAGAAATCGATCAGTTGCAGGTCGCCGGTCAGGCCTGGTATCGCTTGCGCGGCGAGGCTGCGCAGGCGCTGGTGCGGGCGGATGGTGCCGGCGATGCCGGGCCGCAGGCCGTGCTGCCGGGCGAGACGGTTCAGGCCTCGCTGCGCGCCCTGCGGCCGGGTGCAGCCACACTCACGCAACTCACGGCTTACGACGACCTGTACTACGCCCGGGAGATCACGGCCAACACGCCGCATGTGCGGCCGCTGCCGGTCTGGCGCGCGCAATGGGAAGACGGTGTCGCGGTGTACGCCGATCCCGCCTCGGGCCGGCTGCTGCTGCGTGCCGACACCTCCAGCCGCTGGCAGCGCGTGCTTTACAACGGTTTGCACAGTTTTGACTTCGCACCGCTGCTGGCGCGGCCCTGGCTGCGCGACTTTCTCATCGTGTCGCTGTCGCTGCTGGGCACGGCGCTGTGCGTGACGTCTTGTGTGATCGCCTGGCGCGTGCTGGTGCCGCGCAAGCGCAAACGCCGCCACATTCACCACGCCTGCCCCTCGTTTTTTTTGAAGAAAGACTGTCCTCATGTTTGCGTTTGAAACCATTCTTTTTGAACTGGCCCGCCTGTTCCTGTGGCCCGTCACCCTGGGCGTGCTGCTGTCCTTTGTCTACGCGCTTTACAGCCTGGGCGCTTTCGGCGTCGAGTTTGTGCAGCGCAGGCGCTACCCGATGCGGCCGCTGGTGCTGCATTCGCACGGCAAGGACCAGGACCAGATGGAGCTGGCGCTGCTGAAAGACCTGGAAGGTGTGCGCCTGTGCAGCCGCGTGGCACCCATGCTGGGCCTGATCGCGACCATGATCCCCATGGGCCCGGCGCTGGTCGCTGTTGCCTCAGGCGAATCGCAGGGCGTGGCGCAAAGCCTGGCCCCGGCTTTTGCTGCCGTGATCGTCGCGCTGGCGTCGGCTTCCATCACCTTCGTGGTCTACACCGTGCGCCGCCGCTGGCTGATGCGCGAGCTGGTGATGATCCTGGACGCACAAGCGATGCAGGAGAAGGTATGAGCGCGGTAGCCAACAGTCGGCGCCGCTGCCTTGCCGCATTGCTCGTTACCGTTCGGGCTGAGCTTGTCGAAGCCTTTCCCGAACCGGTGGTCCCGAGCCCGGCCAAGTGCCTGGAGATAGCAGCATGAGCAAAAGACAGTTCTCCATCCTCAACAGCCTGGATGCGGACGATGACGACCCGGTGCTGTCCACCATCAACCTGATTGATGTGTTCATGGTGGTCATCGGCATGCTGATGATTGCGGTCATCAACAACCCGATGAACCCGTTTGCGCAGGACAAGCTGACCATCATCCGCAACGAAGGCCAGCCCAACATGGAAATCATCACCAAGGAAGGCCAGAAGGTCACGCGCTTCAAGGCCAGCGGCGCTTCGGGCGAGGGCGATGGCGAAAAAGCCGGCACAGCCTACCGCATGAAAGACGGCACCATGGTGTATGTGCCGGCGGTGCCGGAGGCGGCCAAAGCACCGGCTGCCGTCCCCGGGGTTCGGCCATGAGTTTCCTGCTTCGCCTGTTTCTGCTGATGGGCGCATGTGTGAGCCTGGCCGCAGCCCAGCCTTCGACAGCTTCCACCGTGCTGTTGACGACCTACGTCGTGACGCCGCCGCGCCTGGCGCAGCTGGTTGTGGCAGCGCGGCAGGCCGGGGTGCCCCTGAAGGTCCTGTCCGCCGAGCGCGACACGCCCGAGGCCCTCGAACAGGCGCTGCGCGGTGCGCAGCTGCTGGTGATCGACGCGCCGCACAGCAGCGTGGCGCAGAACGCCGCAGCCCGGTTTGGCGAGGTGCTGGCCAGGGGCAACACACCTTATGTGCTGGTCGGTGAGTTCAGCACGGTGGCAAAAAACCAGTCGTCCGCGGCTGCGCCGCTGGCGGCCGAGCGCGGTGTCAGCGCCGCATGGGCGCAGCGCCTGCGCGAGTACTGGCGTTTTGGCGGCACGGCCAACATCGCCCTGGCGATGGACGCGCTCAAGCAGGCCGGCACGGCAGATGCGGCAAGCCTGCCGCCGGCTGTGCAACTGCCGCTGGCGGGGTTTTACCACCCGCGCTGGCCGCAGGTCGAAGGCCAGGCCGGCGCGCTCGACAAACTCCCGTTTAATGCATCAAATGTGCCACCAGCCCAGACAGGCCGTGAGAAAGAAGCTCCTAAAACAGTAGCAATCGCCGTCAACAACGCGGTTTTCACCGGGGCCGACACCGGCTGGCTGGACACATTGATTGCCGCGCTCGAGCAGCGTGGCTTGCGCGCCTATGCCTTCTACGGCCCGCGCCAGCAGAAAGACCTGTTCTTCCAGGCCACGCATGTTTCCACCGCAGCGGGCCAGCGGCGCGTGGCCGACGTCATCATCAACGCCGCGCTGGTCTTCAACCCGACCGAGCGCAAGGCCGAACTTGAGCGCATTGGCGTGCCCGTGCTGCAAACCATGCCGGCGCTGGCGATGAACCCGGCCGAGTGGGCGCAGAGCCGGGATGGGCTGGCGCTCAGCGACGTCTCCTATTACTACACGCCAAGCGAACTCTCCGGCATGGTCGATGCCATGCTGATCACCGCGCGCGACACCGCCAGCGGCTCGCTGCTGCCGATTGCCGGGCAGATCCATGCCGTGGCCGACAAGGCGGCCGCCCTGGTTCGGCTGCAGCAGACGCCGCCGGCTCAGCGACGCGTGGCGATGATGGTCTACAACTACCCGCTGGGGGAGGGCAACTTCGGCGCTTCTTTCCTGAATGTGCCCAAGAGCCTGCACAACATGCTGGCAGCCATGAAAGCCGCCGGCTACCAGACCGAGGCACCGGCTGCGGAGCAGATCACGCCGCAGGTGCAGGCCACCATGGCCGCGTTTTACAAACCGGAAGTGGTGCAGGGCCTGCAAGCCCAGGGACTGGCCGAGGCCTTGCCGCTGTCCCGCTACCTGGCGTGGTTTCGCGGCCTGCCGACGGCGACACAAAAGCGCATTGAAGATTACTGGGGCCCGGCCGACCAGGCGGCCATGGTGCGCACCTCCGGCGCGGCGGGCCAGCCCGGGAAGCTGGAGGCGGCCTTCATCATCCCGCGCCTGCAGCTGGGCAACGTCGTCATCCTGCCGCAACCGCTGCGCTATGAAGTGACGGCCAGTACGTCGGCAGAGCTGCGCAAGAAACGCATCGGCCACCGCTCGCAGGTGCCGCTGAGCCACAACTACCTGGCCACCTACCTGTGGCTGCGCACCCAGCTGGGTGCGCATGCGCTGGTGCATGTGGGCACGCACGGCACGGTCGAATGGGCGCCTGGCAAGGAGCGCGGCCTCTCGGCGCAAGACGACCCGCTCCTGGCGCTGGGCGACATGCCCAATGTCTACCCCTACATCATGGACAACCTCGGCGAGGCGCTGACCGCCAAACGGCGCGGCCGCGCCGTGCTGGTCAGCCACTCCACGCCGATGTTTTCGCCGGCCGGTTTCCGGCCGCAGGTGCACGAGATGCATGACCTGATGCACGACTGGGAAACCGTCGCCCCCGGGCCGGTGAAGGCCGAACTGGAAGCGCGCCTGATCGCGCATTTTGTCGAGCACAAATACCACCTGGACCTGAAGTGGAGCAGGGAAAAAATCCGTGCCGACTTTGCGGGCTTCATGGAAGTGCTGCATCCTTTCCTGGACGACCTGGCGCAGGCCGCCCAGCCGCTGGGCCTGGCAGCTTTCGGCGAAGTGCCGGACGCGCAGCGCCGCCTGCTGACCGTGCTGCAGACCCTGCGCAAACCGCTGATCGAGGCGCTCGGTGAAGACATCGACGAGGTGTTCCTGCTCGACGGCGCGCGCCTGATGCAGTCGCGCCCCGCGCGCTGGCTGCAGGTGGCACTGAAAGACCCGCAGGCCGCAAGCCGGCTGGACCTGCGCGCGGAAGATGCGAAGAAGCCGAAGACGTCGGTGCCGAATCGCGCCGAGGCCAAGTTGCTGGACCCGCAGGTGCTGCTGGCGCTGGCGCAGCGCGCCGTCCAGCTGGATGCCGCGCTGGCCAACAACGAAGAGATCAGCGGTTTCCTGAAAGCACTCGACGGCCGGCATCTCGCCGCCAGTTACGGCGGCGACCCGGTGCGCAACCCTGAGAGCCTGCCGACAGGCCGCAACCTCTACGGCTTCGACCCCAGCCGCGTGCCGACCCGCCAGGCCTGGGACACCGGCGTGGCCGCCTTCGATGCCTGGATGGCGCAGCACCGCGCGGAGAACAAGGGCCAGTGGCCGCAGAAAATTGCCTTCACCCTGTGGGCCGGCGAAACCATGCGGCACCAGGGCGTGATGGAAAGCCAGGCCCTGCATGCCATGGGCCTGCGCCCGCGCTGGGACGACGCGGGGCGTGTGGTGGGCCTGGACACCGTGCCTGCAGGCACGCTGAAACGCCCGCGGCTCGACGTGCTGCTCAGCGTGACCGGTTCCTACCGTGACCAGTTCCCGACCGTGATGCGCTGGCTCGATGAAGGCGTGCAGCAGGTGGCCGCCTTGCGCGAGGCCGACAATTTCGTCGCGCGCAACTCGCGGGCCATTGCCAAAACCATGCTGGCCGGCGGCGCCAGCGCTGCGCAGGCGCTGCGCTGGTCCACGGCGCGCGTGTTCTCCAACGAACAGGGCACCTATAGCACCGGCCTGTCCGATGCGGCGCGCTCCACCGATCTCTGGAAAACCGCCGGCAAGGGCGGCGGCGACGCCGAGATGGCCAGCCTGTACATGGCGCGCATGGGCCACGCCTATGGTGAGGGTTTGAGTGACAATCCGGGCCAGGGGCAGGCGCTGGAAAAAATGCGGAGCAAGGCCTATGCGAACAACCTGGTGCAGGTCGATGCGGCCCTGCTTTCGCGCACGTCCAACACCTACGGCATGCTGACCAGCGACGACCCCTTCCAGTACCTGGGCGGCATCGCGCAGGCGGTGCGCCAGCTGACCGGCAGGGACCCAGCGCTTTATGTGCAGAACCTGCGCGACAACAGCGAAGTCAAAACCGAAAGCGCGGCCAGTGCGCTGACCAAGGAAATGCACACCCGTTACCTGCATCCGCAATGGATCAACGCGCAAAAGGCCGAAGGCTACAGCGGTACGCTGCAGGTGCTCAAGACCGCGGAGTTCCTCTGGGGCTGGCAGGTGACTGCGCCGCAGGCCGTGCGGCAGGACCACTGGCAGTCGCTGCACAACGTGTATGTGCGCGACCAGTACAAGCTCGGTACGCGCGAGTGGCTGGAGGGTGACAACCGTGCCGCTTTCGCGCAGACGCTGGAGCGCATGCTGGATGCGGTGCGCCTCAATTACTGGCAGCCCGACGATGCGACGAAGAAAGAGCTGGTGCAGGCCTATCAAGAGGCGCTCAAGGCCACCGGCCTGCGCGAAAGCAATTCTGCGATGAAGCGGTTTGCAGCCGCACAGGCGCAGGCGGCCAGCCCTGCTGCACCAGGCCAGCCCCGGCCGGCGCAGGCGGCTGCCGCTGAGCGGCCGGGGGAAACGCCTGTGGATCCGGACGCACCCGTGCCGGTACAAGGTCTGAAACTTGAACCGCAGTCCACGCCGGCTGCGCCACCGGTGACGCCGGTGCTGTTCAGCCTCGCGGCCCTGTTTGGCGCGGCGCTGTTGCTGGCGCTGGGCGGCTGGCGCCAGTCGCGCCGTACCCGAGCCCGACCCGCCGGTCCGGTGCTGTTGCAGGCTCGCTGATGCTGCTCGCCCTGTATGTCCCGCACGACCCGATGGGCCTGCTTGTTCTGGCCGCCGGTTTGCTGGTCGCCCTGTGGCTGGCGCTGGGCATCGATTTACGTTGGGGCGAGCCCGCTGCGGCCTGGCACCCGGTGGTCTGGATGGGGCGTTACCTCGGCGCCTGCGGCAGGCGCCTGACGGCCTGGCCGCCAGCCGCAGCTTTTGCCGGTGGAGCGCTGGCCTGGTGCGCGGGTGCGCTTGCCGTGGGCGGGTTCGCCTTCTGGCTGCAATGGCTGTTCGTGCACCAGCTGCTGCGCCTTGATATCGCTGCAGTCGGGGACGGGCTTCTGGGAGCTGCGCTGGTGCTGCTGCTGGCACTGCTGCTCAAACCGCTGCTGGCCTGGCGCATGCTCCGCGATGAAGTGCAGGCCGTGGAAGCTTCCTTGCAGACCTCGCTTGCGGCAGGGCGTGAACGCCTGTCGCACCTGGTCAGCCGCGATGTCAGCCAGCTCACGGAGGGCGAGGTGCGTGAAAGCGCGATCGAGTCGCTCGCCGAAAACCTCAACGACTCGGTGGTGGCACCGGTCTTCTGGTTTGTGCTGCTGGGGCTGCCCGGCGCGGCCGTTTACCGCTTTGCCAACACGGCCGACGCGATGTGGGGTTACCGCGGTGAATGGGAATGGGCGGGCAAGTGGGCTGCGCGTGCCGACGATGTGTTGTCCTGGCTGCCCGCGCGTTTGACCGCGCTTCTGTTGTGGCGGGTGGCCGGTGATTTTCGCCTGGCCAGCCTGCGCGCTGAAGCGGTGTTGACCCCGTCGCCCAACAGCGGCTGGCCGATGGCGGCCATGGCACTGGCCCTTGGGGTGTCGCTGCGCAAGCCGGGGGTCTATGTCCTGAACAAGGCGGGCAGGGCAGCCGAAGGTGCCGACACCTCGCAGGCCATCCGTATGGCATCAAAAGTGGTTCTGGCCCTTTGTGTATGTACGCTGTCAGCTACTGTATTGATAGCATTCGGAGTTGCCTGATGGCCGAGAATCCTGCCTTCCCGATACGCAGCCACGGCGGCCCCGACAGCGAGGGCGTGCCGCTGCATGACTTCTCGACCAACAGCAATACCTCCGGCCCGTGCCCGGCAGCCCTGGCGACGGTGCAGCTTGCCGATGCAAGCCACTACCCCGACGCCGGCTACAACACCCTGCGCCGGCAGCTCGCTGCGTTTCACCGTGTCGAGGTGCAGCGCGTGTTGCTGGCGGCCAGTGCCAGCGAGTTTATTTTTCGCATCACCGCGCTGGCCGCGCAGCGCAGCGCCGCGGTCGTCTGGTTGCCGCCCTACAGCTACGGTGACTATGCGCAGGCGGCGCGGGCCTGGAAACTGCCGCTGGTGACCGATCCGGCCCAGGCGCAACTGCGCTGGGCCTGCGATCCGTCCAGCCCGTTGGGAACAGCGCATACAAGGTTGGAGGAATTGGCCGATCCGGCTGCGCTGTGTGTGCTCGACCGGGCTTACGAACCCTTGCGGCTCAGCGGCGCGCTGGCGCTGCCCGACGCGACACTGCAATGCTTCTGGCAACTCTGGACGCCAAACAAGGCACTGGGCCTGACTGGTGTGCGTGCCGCGTATGTGCTTGCGCCGCCCGGCTCGGAAGATGCAGTGGCACAACTGGAAGGCCTGGCGCCTTCCTGGCTGGTGGGCGCCCATGGGGCGGCGATGCTGCAGGCCTGGACCCGGCCGGATGTGCAGGCGTGGCTGGGGCGCAGCCTGGCCACGCTGCGCCAGTGGAAAGACCGGCAGGTCGCGTTGTGCGAGGCGATGGGCTGGACCTGTTCACCCAGCGAGGCCAACTTCTTCTGCGCGCAGCCGGCGCTCCCGCCAGGCATGAGCCTGCAGCACGCACTGGGCCAGTTGCGGGTGCAGGGTATCAAGCTGCGTGACACCACGTCTTTCGGGCTGCCGGGACAGGTGCGCCTGGGTGTGCTGTCGCCGGTGGCGCAGGACGCACTGCACAATGCGTGGCAACAACTCTTCAAGAAAAACTCATGCCCGCCAAAAGCGTGATGGTTCTGGGTACCACCAGCGGTGCCGGCAAAAGCTGGCTGACCACTGCACTGTGCCGCTATTACGCGCGCCAGGGTTTGAAGGTCGCACCCTTCAAGGCGCAGAACATGAGCAACAACGCCAGGGTGGTTGCGGAAGGCGAGATAGGCAGCGCGCAATATTTCCAGGCCCTGGCAGCGCGCGCCGTTCCGGAAGTGCGCATGAACCCGCTGTTGCTCAAGCCTGAAAGGGACACACAAAGCCAGGTCATCCTCATGGGCCAGGTCAACGCCGAGCTGTCGCGTATGGCCTGGCGCGGCCGCAGTGCCTCGGTGTGGCCCGTGGTCGCGCGGGCGCTCGATGAATTGCTGGAAGAAAACGACGTGGTCGTGATCGAGGGCGCAGGGTCGCCGGCCGAGATCAACCTCAAGGACAGCGATATCGTCAACATGCGGGTGGCGCAGCACGCCGGTGCGGCCTGTCTGCTGGTGACCGACATCGACCGCGGCGGTGCTTTTGCGCACCTCTATGGCACCTGGGCCATGCTCGACGAGGCGGAACGCAAACTGATCAGGGGCTTTGTGCTCAACCGGTTTCGTGGCGATGCAAGCCTGCTGGCGCCAGGCCCGCAGATGCTGCAGGACCTGACAGATGTGCCCACTGTTGCCACGCTGCCGATGTGGTGGCAGCACGGCCTGCCGGAGGAAGACGGCGTTTTTGACGACCGCAGTACCGTTGCAGGCGCCGTGACGAAGACCGTGGCCGTGATTGCCTACCCGCGGCTCAGCAACCTCGACGAATTCCAGCCCCTCAAGAACGTGCCCGGCATCCACCTGAAGTGGGTGCGCAGCCCGTCCGAACTCGCTGGCCTGGTGCCCAGTGACTGGATCATCCTGCCCGGCTCCAAACACACCAGCGGCGACCTGGCCTGGCTGCGCGCGCAGGGGCTGGACCAGGCCATCGCAGCACATGCAGGCCGGGGCGGGGCGGTGCTAGGCATCTGCGGCGGGCTGCAGATGCTGGGTGAGGCACTGATCGACCCGCACGGCATCGATGGCAATGGCCCGGGTCTGGGTCTGCTGCCCGTCGTCACGCTGTTTGAAGAAGGCAAAACCGTGCGGCATCGGCAGGCCGGCTTTTCATCCGTGACAGGGGCATGGGCTGCGCTGTCGGGCGTGCAGGTGCAGGGCTACGAGATTCACCACGGCCAGACCGCAGCGCACAGCGCCATGGCCGCGGCCGGCGATGTCGCGCATGCCGTCATGCCCGAAGGACTGGCCTGGCAAAACGGCAGCGGCAATGTGCTGGGCGTTTACCTGCACGGCCTGTTTGAAGACCCTGCGGTGCTGCGTGCCCTGTTCGGTGCCGGCACCCCAACGCTGGAGTCGGTGTTCGAAGGCCTGGCCGACTATATCGGGGAGCATTTCGAAGCGGGCGTGCTGGACGCCCTGATCGCCTGAGGGCCGGTGCTTCGAGCGCCTATAGTTCGTCTGTCTTCAACAGACCTTTGCACTGCGCCAACGTGATCACCATTGTCCTGGTCAATATTGCTGTCGTCCTGGTTGCCGTGGTCATTCACTACGAATTCCTGTTCCGGCTGACCCTCTGGTTGCCGAAGGTCCGGGTCCGGCATCGCCTCAAGGTGCTGCTTGGCGTCGGCGGTGCGCTGGTCGCCCATGCGGTGGAGATTGGGCTGTTTGCCATCGTCTACTACTTCCATCACGCCGAAGGCTGGGGCCGGCTGGCGGGCAACTTCGACGGCAGCCTGAGCGACTGCGTTTACTTCTCGCTCACGACATTCACCACCCTGGGGTTTGGCGACATTCAGCCCCTCGGTGACCTGCGCTTCCTGACAGGCGTCGAGTCCCTGACCGGCTTGGTGTTGATCACCTGGACGGCATCTTTTTTGTTTGTGGAAATGCAGAAGTTCTGGGATCCAAAGTAATCCGCGAGGGTTTTTTCTGTCAGCTGGCTACAATACTGGCTATTCATACAGTTCGTAGCCAAAAATCCCGCCCATGACCGCCGCTCCCCACACGGACAAGCCCTATGTCGTGGCCGTGCGTGCGCTGTGCGAGTTCACGGCCAAACTGGGTGACCTGGACCTGCGCTTCACGCCTTCGCCTTCTGCGCTGGAGGGCATGGCCGGGCACCGCATGGTAGCGATGCGCCGGCCTGCGCACTACCAGACTGAAGTCAGCCTGAGCGGCGATTACAAAACCCTGCGCGTGCGCGGCCGGGCTGACGGCTACGACGCCGAACAGGGCCAGCTCGAGGAGATCAAGACCTTTCGCGGTGACCTCGAGGCCATGCGCGACAACCACCGCCACTTGCACTGGGCGCAGCTCAAGGTCTACGGCCATCTGCTCTGCCAGAAGGAGGGGCGCTCCGGCGTGCGGCTTGCGCTGGTGTACTTCAATGTCGCCACGCAGGACGAAACACTGTTGACGGAAGAGTGCAGCGCCGCCGAGCTGGAAGTTTTCTTTGAAGCGCAGTGTGAGCGTTTCCTCGACTGGGCCGGGCAGGAACTGGCGCACCGCCGTGCACGCAACGAGGCGCTGCAAACCCTGGATTTCCCGCACGACAATTTCCGCCCCGGCCAGCGCGATCTGGCCGAGGCCGTCTACAAATCGGCCAGCAGCGGCCGCTGCCTGATGGCGCAGGCACCCACCGGCATCGGCAAAACGGTGGGCACGCTGTTTCCGCTGCTCAAGGCCTGCCCGACGCAGCAGCTCGACAAGGTGTTTTTCCTCGCCGCCAAGACGCCCGGCCGGCAGCTTGCGCTGGATGCCGTGGCGCGCATCCAGCGCAGCGCGCCGGCCTTGCCGCTGCGCGTGCTGGAGCTGGTGGCCAAGGGCAAGGCCTGCGAGCACCCGGACAAGGCCTGCCACGGTGATGCCTGCCCGCTGGCCAGGGGTTTTTACGACCGACTGCCGGCGGCGCGACGTGCCGCCGTGGCCATCGCCGGGCCGCTCGACAAAAATGCACTGCGCGAGGTGGCGCTGGCACACGAGGTCTGCCCGTATTACCTGGGCCAGGACCTGCTGCACTGGAGCGACGTGGTCATCGGCGACTACAACTACTACTTCGACATCAACGCCATGCTTTACTCGCAGACGCTGGCCAACCAGTGGCGGGTCAGTGTGCTGGTCGATGAAGCGCACAACCTGGTCGAGCGTGCGCGCAAGATGTATTCCGCCGAGCTGGACCCATCGCGCCTGGCGCTGGCGCGGCAGGGCGCGCCCACGGCCATCAAGCAGGTGCTGGACCGCCTCAAGCGCAGCTGGTACGAGCTGCACCAGGAGCAGGCCGAGGCCTACCAGGTGTATGACGAGGTACCGCAGGCTTTTCGCGGCGCGCTGCAGCAGACGGCCAGCGCCATCCTGGACCACCTGGCTGACCATCCGGCGGGCATCGACGGCAGGCTGCAGGATTTTTTCTTCGAGGTGCTGCATTTTTCGCGCATGGCCGAGCTGCTGGACGAGCATTCGCTGTTCGACATCACGGACATCGGCGAAAGCGGCGGCGCGGTGCTGTGCCTGCGAAACGTCGTGCCTGCCGCTTTCCTGGCCCAGCGGTTTGCCGCCGCGCGATCAGCGGCGCTGTTTTCCGCCACGCTGAGCCCGTCGCACTATTACAGCGACATGCTGGGCCTGCCCGACAACACCGCCTGGGTCGATGTGGCCTCACCCTTCAAGGCCGAGCAGCTGTCGGTGCAGGTGGTGGACGATGTGTCCACGCGCTTCCAGCACCGCGAGCATTCGCTGTCACCCATGGTCGACCTGATGGCGCGGCAGTACGCGGCAGCGCCCGGCAACTACCTGAGTTTTGTCAGCAGCTTCGACTACCTGCAGCAGCTGGCCGAGCTGTTCAAGGCGCGTTACCCGGCCATTCCCGTGTGGGAGCAGTCGCGCGGCATGGAAGAAAGCGCCAAGCGCGGTTTCCTTGAGCGGTTCGCGCCCGAGACACGCGGCATCGGTTTTGCCGTGCTGGGCGGTGCGTTTGCCGAGGGCATCGACTTGCCGGGCAAACGCCTGATAGGTGCGTTCATCGCCACGCTGGGGCTTCCGCAGATCAACCCCGTGACCGAGCAGATCAGGCAGCGCATGGAAGCCAGCTTCGGCAAGGGTTACGACTACACCTATCTGTACCCCGGCCTGCAAAAAGTGGTGCAGGCGGCCGGCCGCGTGATACGCACTGAATCCGACCAGGGCGTGGTCTACCTGATTGATGATCGCTACGCGCAGGCGCAGGTGCGTGAGCTTTTCCCGGGCTGGTGGAAGGTCGGGTACCAGCAGGCCCGGACACCGCGGCCGCAGCCTGCCTGAGCCGGCTGACCGGAAACCTCAAGGAAAATCGGCCTCAAGCCCAGCAAGGGCGGAAACAGTGAGCTATGAAATATATAGCAGCTGTCAGCCAAACAGGCCCAGCCGGCGCGCCGCAAACATGGCCTGCATGCGGGTGGAGACCTGCAGGCGCGCGAACACGATCTGGATGTGCCCACGCACGGTATGGGGAGACAGGTCCAGCCGGCGGGCGATCAGCTTGTCGGACATGCCTTCGCATAGCAGGGTGAGCACCTCGCACTGGCGGGCGGTCAGGGAGGGCTTCGGAAGTTCATCGCCGGCTGCAGGAGAGGGAGAGGGCGCGCAGACGCCATGCACGCCCGGGCGAAACTGGGCATGGTCTTGAACAGGCAGATGGTGCAATGAATTCATGCCTGAATTAGACCGCTGTGCAGTCCGCGCGGCAAGCGCCGGAGCGCTTTCTGGCGGGAAATGCTGTCACAAGAAATAGTGACAGACAGTCGAAAAATATGGCGCTAGTGCGGTGTTGCATGCTTGATGGAACAAATAAAAGCGATGGATTTTGGGTCATGGCAAGGCGCAAACCACAGCGATACCCGAGGTATCGCGCGGATTTGCAACGCAGCCATGGCGCAAAAGACGCGCTTTTATGTTCCAGATGGCGTGCAACACTGCACTAGGGCCTGTTCACACTATTTATGCAAGTGCGAACGTGGTTAAAACAGCGCCAATCTAGGCGCGCGACGACGCCCAGCCTGGGCGGCTGGGCTAGGAGTGCAACAACGAGTGGCGCTGTTTTAACCACGTTCCCTTCGGGTTGCGGCCAAAAAGGCCATGCGCAGCGTTGCAAAGCCTTGCCGGGCGTCAGCCCGGCTGCATTTTGCGCCTCGCGCATGACCTTTTTGACTCGCAACGCATCTTGCATAAATAGTGTGAACAGGCCCTAGCCTCAGGCGGGCTTGCGGTTTTCCGGTAGCCACAGGGTCATGCGGGTGCCCGTGCCGTCGGAGTCCCAGCGCACTTCACCGCCAATCGACTGGGCCCGGCGCAACTGGTTCTGCAAACCTTTGCCGCCATTTCTCAACGCGTTTTCCAGCGAGAAGCCTTGGCCGTTGTCGGCGATGGTCACGGTCACGCCGCTGTCGCCGGTACCGGTGCTGACGCGGATTTCAAGGGCACGTGTGTGTTTGAGGATGTTAGCAAAAGCCTCCTGCAAAATGCGCAGGATATGAAGGGCATTGCGCGGGTCCAGCCAGTCCAGCGCCGGCACGTCCACAACTTCCCAGCGCAGCGTGATGCCCGCACCGGCAAGGCGTGGCCCCAGGCGAAAGCGCAGCGTGGCAAGCAGCAGCAGCAGGTCGGCCTCGACCGGCTCCATCGAGTCAATGGTCAACTTGAGATCGTCGATGCAGCCCTTGAGCACTTCGGCGACTTCCGCCTCGCTGACGCGGCCGCCTTCCACCACGCGCAGCGCGCTGACCAGCGAAGAGCCCAGGCCGTCATGCATGTCCTGCGTCAAGCGCTGGCGCTCCTGGCTCAGGGTTTGCCGGTGCTCCGCTTCACGCAGGCGCTCGTAGCTGCTGGCCAGCTCCGCTTCGCGCACCCGCAGACTTTTCGCCAAGTTGGCATTGACCTGTTCGGCTTCGCCAATAGCGCCCACATAGCGCCTGAAAATGATATAGCCGAACATCACAAACAGTCCGATGATGCCGTAGGGGTTGGTGTATACCCCCTCGGGGCTGACCCAGTTGTTTTGTAGCGCCAGGTCGTAAGCGCTCAGGGCAATGGTCGCTACAAACCAGCCCGCCATCAACCACACCTCACGCGAGCGGGTGCGCAGGGCATTACGCAGTGCATCGACAGAAATAAGCACCGCTAGCGGCAACATCAGCAGATAAAGCAGTGGCGTGATCAGCACCAGGTCGGGCAGCAGTTCCAGCAAGCCGGGCAGCGTCAGCACATTGGTTGCCAGCGTGATGCCTACCAGGCAAGGCGTCAGCCAGCGCAACGGGCGCTTGTGCAAACGCTCCATAAAGCTGTTGACAAGCACGATCAGCCACATCAGCGATGCCACCGTGATCCACTGCATCCACACGTCGGCGAGCGGCAGGTAGTTGCCGCCAATGTAATAGTGTTGCATGCGCACAAAGGCCGCCGCCGAAGTGCTGAAGAACAGCAGGTAAAGCGACTCATGTCGGCGCTTGCACCAGATCGCCAGTGAAAACAGACCCAGCGCCAGGAAAGCCGAAACACCGACAAACGGCAATTGATTCTGAAGAAAAGTGCGCACCTGGTAACGCCAGGCCAGTTGCCGCGCCGTCCCCACCCACACAGTCGACAGCGCGCTGCCGCTGGCCTGCAGCCGGTCAATGCGCAGCAGCACACTTGCAGGAGCCGGCACGCCGGCAGCGCCGTTGAGCTGCAGCAGCAGCGGATGGTTGTAGCCGTTGTAAACCAGGCTGCCTTCGGACTGGTAGAGCAATTTGCCGTCACCATAAATCGCCAGCTGGCCGATGGTCTTCCAGCGCGGAATATAAAGGTGCACGGCCTCTGCAGAAAGTTGCAGACCAGCCAGATCAAGGCGGTACCAGTCGGTGACGATGCGCCCGGCGCCCGACGGGCCCAGGATGTCGCGCGGCGCTGTGTACGGCAACGCAATATCCTGCCAGCCGCTGGCTGGCAGCGCGGCATCGGACGCATTGGATGCTGGTGGCGTAAAGCCACTGCCGGCGACAGAAAGCAGTTGCGCCCGCACCACGTGAGCAGCTGTGCCGCCAGTGCCTGAAAAGCAGCCTGCGGCAGAAAAAGTCAGCACCAGCAGCAAAAACACCACCTGAGTGGGGCGTTGCATCCTAGTGTCCTGTCCCACAAATAAAGGCGACATGAAATCGCCCAGTCAGCCGCCATGCGGCGTTGCTCGTCGTTGCCATAGCTACGGCTATGTCGCCTCCTCGCGCCTTGCCTGACAGCTGACTGGACAATTTCATTTCATCACCTTATTTGCGAGACAGAACACTAGCCCTCCAACAACCCCTGGTTTCTGGCTTCATAAATCGCTTCCGCTTTGGAGCTTACCTTGAGCTTGATATAAGTGCGGCGCACATAAGTCTGCACCGTGTGCACCGACACCTGCATCAGTCTGGCGATCTCTTCGGCGGTGAAACCCTTGGTGATCAGTTCGAGCACTTGTTTTTCACGGCTGGACAGCAGGGTCTGGCTTTCCGTCGACGGCAAAACGGGCGCGTCGGGTACCGCCTGACGGAACCGCGTCAGGATCTGCCGCGCGATCAGCGGGCTGATCGGGCTGCCGCCGCCGTGCAGACTGCGGATTTCGGCCAGCATGTTGTCGGGCGCGCTGTCCTTGAGCAGATAGCCTGACGCCCCGGCTTCAATCGACCGCAGCACATGTGCCTCGTCGCCAAAGGTGGTGCAGACCATCACCGCGCAGGTGGGCCACAGCAGGTGGGCGGCCTGGATCACGTCAATGCCTGAACCATCGGGCAGGCCCAGGTCCACCAGCAACACGTCGGCAGGCGCGGACTGCAGCGCCTGCAGGCCTTCCGCACGCGTGCTGGAAACACTCACCAGCTTCACATCGGCCGAGGCGGCAATGGCCGTCACGATGGCGTTCTGGAAGTGAACGTCGTCTTCCACGAGGGCCACGTGAATGAGCGGGGTGCTTGGGTTTGGGGGCATGGATGGGTTGGTTCGGGGGTGCAGCGCCTGGGTCCAGGCGGTACCACGTATTTTGCGCCAGGCCGCAAGGGCCCGTGTCCCTAAAACTGGTGACAGGCCTGCCTGGCAACTCCGACGGCGGGGAATCGGCGTGCGCGGCGGATGCTATTGATTCAATAGCTGCTCACGCCCGCGCTATAAGGGCTGAAAGCCGATTTTCCACTCGCCATGCCGCTCGGGACAGCCGGCCGTGAATTACATCGTCCGCAACTGCCGCGCCATCAGCACAGCCACATGCACCGCTTCGCGCTGGGCACCGTCCCTGATCTGGTGACGGCAACTGGTGCCGTCGGCCACCACAATCGCGTCGGGTTGCCGGCGCACTGCAGGCAGCAGGCTCAACTCGGCCATCTGCATGGACACCTCGTAGTGGCTGGCCTCATAACCAAAGCTGCCGGCCATGCCGCAGCAGCTGGACTCGATCAGCTCCGGCGCCGCGCCGGGTATCAGCCTGAGCACGTCCATGATGGGGCTGACCGCGCCAAACGCTTTCTGGTGGCAGTGGCCGTGCAGCAGGATGGCTTCGTCCACCGGATGCAGTTTTGACTTGAGTGCGTCGAGCTTGCCTGCGGCGGCCTCGCGCGCCAGGAACTCCTCGAACAGCAGGGCCTGGCCGCTGATGGTGTGCACCGCTTCGCCCAGGCCCATGACCAGCATCTCGTCGCGCAGGGTCAGCAGACAGGACGGCTCCAGCCCGACGATGGCGATGCCGCTTTCGGCGAAGGGCAGCAGGGCGTCCACCAGCTCCCCTGCTTTGGCCTTCGCTTCGTCGACCATGCCACTGGCGAGATAGGTGCGGCCGCAGCACAGGTGTTTCCCGTCTGCTATTTTTTTGGTAGCTACATGCACTGTGTAGCCGGCGGCCTGCAGCACTTTCAATGCTGAAACTGCGTTGCCCGCCTCGAAGGTGCCGTTGAAGGTGTCGACAAACAGCACCACCGGCCTGTTCGCGGCCAGCACTTCTTCGCGCGTGGCGCTTTGTGGTGGCTTGCTGAAAAAGGTATGGGTGGTCCACTGCGGCAGGGTGCGCCTGGCTGAAAAGCCGGTGAGCTTTTCGCTCAGCGCAGCCAGGCCCGGAATTTTGTCGCGCAGGTTCAGCAGCGGGGCGAGGCGGCTGGCCCAGTGCGCATAGTCGGGCAGGCGTGCCACCAGCCGGTCTTTCAGCGTGTAGCCGTGCCTGGCCTTGTAGTGGTGCAAAAATTCCACTTTCATTTTGGCCATGTCCACACCGGTGGGACAGTCACGCTTGCAGCCCTTGCAGCCCACGCACAGGTCCAGCGCCTCGTGGACGGCGTCACTGGTGAAAGCATCCTGCGCGCTCATGCCTTCGAGCTGGCCGCTCAATGCCAGGCGCAGGGTGTTGGCCCGGCCGCGCGTCAGGTGCTTCTCGTCACGCGTCACGCGGTAGCTAGGGCACATGGTGCCGGCGTCGAATTTTCTGCAGTGGCCATTGTTGTTGCACATCTCCACGGCCTTGGCAAAACCATGGGCGGGATCGCCGCCGCTGCCCGGCGCGCTGGTCTGCTCGGTCACCGGGTCGTTCTGGACGTCCCAGGCGCGCCAGTCGAGGGCGGTTCTGATGGGGATAACCTTGTAGCCGGGCGCAAAACGCATCAGGCGTGTGTCGTCCATCTTCGGCGGGTTGATCATGCGGCCGGGGCTCAGCAGGTTGATCGGGTCCATCGCCTGCTTGATGCTGGCGAAGGCCTCGTTGATCTGTGGGCCGAACTGCCACTTGATCCACTCGCCGCGGCACAGGCCGTCGCCATGTTCGCCGCTGTAGGCGCCCTTGAACTTGCGCACCAGCTCCGAAGCTTCCTCGGCAATCGCGCGCATCTTGGGTGCGCCCTCGCGCCGCATGTCCAGGATGGGCCGCACATGCAGCGTGCCGACTGAGGCATGTGCATACCAGGTGCCCTTGCTGCCGTATTTTTGGAAGACTTCGGTCAGCGCATCGGTATATTCGGCCAGGTGGGCCAAAGGTACGGCGCAGTCTTCGATGAAACTCACCGGCTTGCCGTCGCCCTTGAGGCTCATCATGATGTTGAGCCCGGCCTTGCGCACCTCCCACAGGTTTTTCTGCGGCGCGTCTTCCGTCATTTCGACCACCGAGTCGGGCAGCAGCAGGTCGCCCATCAGTTCGCCCAGGCGCTTGAGTTTGGGCAGCAGCGCCGTTTTGCTGGCACCCGAAAATTCGACCAGCAAAATGGCGGCGGGCTGGCCGATCAGTGCGCTGCGAATGGTCGGCGCAAAGGCCGGGTTCTGCAGCGACAGGTCGATCATGGTGCGGTCTACCAGCTCGACCGCCGTCAGGCTGCTTCCGCCTATCCTGACGATGTGCTGGGCCGCATCCATGGCGCGGTAAAAGGTGGGGAAGTTCACCACGCCCAGCACCTTGGCCTGCGGCAGTTCGGTGAGCTGCAGGGTCAGCGACTTGGTCAGGGCCAGCGTGCCTTCGCTGCCTATCAGCAGGTGCGCCAGGTTGACCGAACCGTCCGCGGTGTAAGGCCGCTCGCTTTGCGGATCGAAAATATCCAGGTTGTAGCCGCCCACGCGCCGCATGACCTTGGGCCACATCCTGTTGATGGCCGGGTGCAATTCCTCGGCCAGCGAACGCACATGCTGGCCCAGTTCGCGTGCCTTGCCGCTGCTGGTGCCGTAGGGCCCGAGCTGCAGCAGCTCGCTGCCTGAGGTCCAGGCCTGCATGCCCAGCACGTTGTGCACCATGTTGCCGTAGGCAATGCTGCGGCTGCCGCAGGAGTTGTTGCCGGCCATGCCGCCCAGGGTTGCTTGGGCGCTGGTAGACACATCCACCGGGTACCACAGGCCGTGTTTTTTCAGGGCGGCATTCAGGTGGTCGAGCACGATGCCGGGTTCGACCTCGGCCCTGCCGTTTTCCACATCGACGTCGATGATCCCGCGGAGGTGTTTGGCGTAATCGATCACCAGGCCGGCACCCACGGTCTGGCCGCACTGGCTGGTGCCGCCGCCGCGCGGAACTATGGGCACACCCATGTCGCGGCAGATGTCGAGTGCTGTTTTTACATCGGGCGCGCTGCGCGGCACAAACACGCCGATGGGCATCACCTGGTAGATCGAGGCGTCGGTGGCATAACGGCCGCGGTCCGCAACCGAAAAGAGCACTTCGCCACGGGTTTCGCTGGCCAGCCTGGCGGCCAGCCGGCCGGCCACTTCGTTGCTGATCCGGGCGACGCTGTCGTAGGCGTGGGCCGCAGTGTCCTGTGTGACCTTCAGGGGAATGGCTGCGTTCACGCTTTGGCCGTGCTGCTGGCTGTCTGCTTTGCCGAGCGCAGTTGCTCGATCACCACATCCAGTTTGTTGCTCAGGTGGCTGGCCAGCACGGTGCGCATGGCGACCGGGTCGCGTGCACTGAGCGCTTCAATCATCATGTCGTGTTCCTTCACGGCGGCGCTCCATTTTTCGCCGTCCTGGTTGGAGCGAAAGCGCAGGGCCTGCAACCGTGCATTGACCTGCTTGTAGGTGGCGGTGAGCACCGGGTTTTTTGCGGCGGCGTTGATGGCGCCGTGAATGGCGGCGTTGAGCCGGTAATAAGTGGGCAGGTCGCGCCGCGTGTAGGCCGCCAGCATTTCGTAGTGCATGGCCTTGATTTCGCCCAGCTCGGCCTCGGTGATGCGCTGCGCCGCGAGTTCGCCCGACTGCGCTTCCAGCCCGGACATCACCTCGAAGGTGTTCAGCACATCGGCTTCGGACAGCTCGACCGCAATGGCGCCGCGGTTCGGCAGCAGCTCGACCAGGCCTTCGGCGGCCAGCATCTTGATGGCCTCGCGCAGGGGCGTGCGCGACACATTGAGGACTTCGCTGAGCTCGCGTTCGTTGAGCTTGGCGCCCGGCAGGATGCGGTTTTCGACCAGCATCTGGCGCAGGCGGTGGGCCACCTGCTCATGCAGGGCGGCGCGCGGGATGGGAATGATTTCAGCACTCATGGGTAAATTTTGTATGCAAAAAAATCTGCTGTCAAACCCTATATTTCGTATGGCATGGGTTGACAAATGAATTTTGTATGCAAAAAATGGAGTCTATTCATCGGAGACCTGATTTATGTTGACGCTTGATTTTCACCCCACCGGCCGCCACTTCCTGCAGATCCCCGGCCCCTCGCCGGTGCCTGACCGCATCCTGCGGGCCATGAGCCTGCCCACCATCGACCACCGCGGCCCCGAGTTCGGCGCGCTCGGGTTGAAGGTGCTGGCGGACATCAAGAAGATCTTCAAGACAAAACAACCGGTGATCATTTACCCGGCATCGGGCACCGGCGCCTGGGAAGCGGCGCTGGTCAATACCCTGAGCCCGGGTGACCACGTACTGATGTATGAAACCGGCCACTTCGCCGCCTTGTGGCAAAAGCTTGCCGCGCGCCTGGGCCTGAAGACCGAGGTGATGGCCGACCCCGGCGCCGAGGTCTGGCGCCACGGCGTGCGCGCCGACCTGATCGAGGAACGGCTCAAGGCCGATACGCAGCACAGCATCAAGGCCGTGTGCGTGGTGCACAACGAAACCTCCACCGGCGTGACCAGCAACATCGCCGCCGTGCGCAAGGCCATTGACGCAGCCAAACATCCGGCGCTGCTGCTGGTGGACACCATTTCCGGCCTGGCCTCGGCCGACTACAAACACGACGAGTGGGGCGTGGACGTCAGCATCAGCGGCTCGCAAAAAGGCCTGATGCTGCCGCCCGGCATCAGTTTCAACGCCGTGTCCGCCAAAGCACTGGAAGCGAGCAAGACGGCGAAGCTGCCCAAGGCCTTCTGGGCGTGGGACGAAATCATCGAGATGAACAGGAGTGGCTACTGGCCCTCCACGCCCAATACCAACCTGCTTTACGGCCTGAACGAAGCCTGCGACATGCTGCTCGAGCACGGCCTGGACGTGGTGTTTGCGCGCCACCTGCGCTGGGCCGAAGGCGTACGTGCCGCGGTCAAGGCCTGGGGCCTGCAGATCCAGTGCACCGATGCATCGGTGTATTCGCCCGTCCTCACAGGCGTGATGACGCCTGAAGGTGTGGACGCCGATGCGGTGCGCAAGATCATTTACGAACGGTTCGACTGCTCGCTGGGCACCGGCCTGGGAAAGGTCAAGGGCAGGATGTTCCGCATCGGCCACCTCGGCGACTGCAACGACCTGACCCTGATGGCAGCCCTGTCGGGCTGCGAGATGGGCCTCAAGCTCGCCGGCGTCAAGCTGGCCGGCTCCGGCGTGCAGGCGGCGATGGACCATTTCTCCAGCCACGCCGCTGTTGTGCCGCTGCGCAAGGCCGCCTGAGTACCGTTTTCCTTTCCTCTCTTTTCTGCTTTCCCGCGCTTCCCGCTTCTTCCTGACGACTTCGAAAACAACCCCCTGGAGACAACCATGCAACGCAGAACCCTTGTGACCGCCGGTGCCGCGGCATTGGCCTTTCCCTCACTGATCCTTGCGCAGAACCTGCCCACCGGGCCGGTGCGCATCATCGTCGGCTTCGCGCCCGGCGGTGGCACCGACATCCTGGCGCGTGTCATCGGCCAGAAGCTCGGCGACATGTGGAAGACGCAGGTCATCGTCGAGAACAAGGCGGGCGCCTCCGGCACCATCGCCGCCGACTACGTGGCCAAGCAGCCCGGTGACGGCGCCACGCTGCTGATGGCTCACATCAACAGCCAGGCCATCACGCCGGCGCTGCAGAAGGTGAACTACGACGCAGCGAAGGACTTCCAGCCGGTCGTGCTGGTCGGCGTCACGCCCAACCTGCTGATCTGCAACGAGAGCCAGCCCGCCAAAACCGTGAAGGACCTGGTCGAGCTGTGCCGCGCCAATCCGGGCAAGGTGAGCTTCGGCTCGGCCGGCACCGGCAGCGCGCAACACCTGGCGCTGGAGATGTTCATGCTGGCCGCCAAGGTCAAGGCCATCCACGTGCCATACAAGGGCTCGGGCCCGATGCTCACCGACCTGATCGGCGGGACTATCCAGTACAGCTTCGACACCATGACGGCGGCCACACCCCATGTGAAAAGCGGCAAGGCGATTGCGATTGCGCAGACGCGCCAGAACCGCGTGCCCGCCTACGCCAACGTGCCGACCATGGCCGAATCGGGCTTCCCCGGTTTCGAGGCAACCACCTGGTACGGCCTGGCCGGCCCCGCGAAGATGCCGCTGGCCATGGCCAAGCGCATGAACGAAGACATCAACAAGGTCATGCTGATGCCCGAAGTGATGGAAAAGCTGGCCGCTTCGGGCGCCCAGGACGGCGGCGGCTCGACCGAGAAGTTTGGCGACTTCATGCACGCCGAGCAGATCAAGTGGGCCAAGATCATCAAGGACGGCGGCGTCAAGGGTGAGGGTTGACTCCCCCCGAAGCGGCTTTCGCCGCCCGGCACCCCCGCCAGAGGCGGCGGCCCTTCGGAGCCGTCCAAGCCTGCGCAGGCAGGCTTGGAGCCGCGGCTCCTCGCCCCTGAGGGGGCGCCGCGGCCCGGCTAAGCCGGTTCCGCGCTGGCACTTGAATTTTGAAAGACACAGACATCAATGAAAAAACTTCCTCTCGAGGGTGTGCGTGTCCTGGACATCAGCCAGGTGATGGCCGGGCCCTATGCGTGCATGCTGCTGGCGGACATGGGCGCCGACGTGATCAAGATCGAGCCGCCTGGCAGTGGCGACCAGACACGCGGTGCGATGGGTTTCAAGATGAAGGGCCCCGATTCGCTGGGCTTCCTGAACATGAACCGCAACAAGCGCAGCGTCGCGCTCAACCTCAAGTCGGAGGCGGGCAGGGCGCTGCTGCTGAAGCTGGCCAAGGATGCCGACATCCTGCTGGAGAACTACCGCCCCGGCGCGATGAAGCGGCTGGGCCTGGGTTACGAAGTGCTCAGGGAAGTCAATCCGCGCCTGGTCTACACCAGCATTTCGGGCTTCGGCCAGACCGGCCCCTGGGCCGACCGGCCGGGTTTTGACCTGATGGCGCAGGCCATGTCCGGCGTGATGAGCGTGACCGGCTATCCCGATGGCCCGCCGGTGAAGGCCGGCGTGCCGGTGGCCGACATCGGCTGCGCGCTGTTCGCGGTGTATGCCACGCTGTCTGCCTACATCGGTGCCAAGGCCAGCGGCCAGGGCCAGCATGTGGATGCTTCGCTGTTCGACTCGGCGCTGGCTTTTTCCGTCTGGGACATCTGCGACTACTGGGGCACCGGCAAGGAGCCCGAACCGCTGGGCACCTCCAACAAGATGACCGCGCCCTACCAGGCGATGGCCTGCTCCGACGGCTACTTCGTGATGGGCGCGAACAACCAGAAGCTCTGGCTGCAGCTGTGCAAGCTGATGGGCCGCGAAGAGCTGCTCGCCGACGAACGTTTCTCCACCATCTCGCTGCGCCTGGCGAACCGGCATGCGCTGGAAGTGGAGCTGGAGAAATCCTTCCGCCTCAAGCCCAAGGATTATTGGGTCAGCACTTTTCTCGAGGCCGGCATTCCCGCCGGTCCCATCCTGACCTATCCCGAAGCCTTCGGCAGTGAGCACGCGAAGGCGCGCGAGATGCGCATGGAGATCGACCATCCGGTGGAAGGCAAAGTACCCAACATCGGCTTCGCGGTGAAGATGTCCGGCACCCCGCAGCAGGTGCGCCGCCATCCGCCGCGCCTGGGCGAACACACGGCCGAGGTGCTCGCCGAACTCGGCATCGGCGCAGCCGAGCAGGAGCAACTGGGCGCCCAGGGCGCTTTCGCGGCATGAGCGGGCCGAACGCGAAAGGAAACGTCCACCTGGACATCGGCGCAGGCGTGGCATCGGTGGTGTTCGACCGCCCTGAAGCACGCAACGCCATGACCTGGGCCATGTACGAACGCCTCAACGAAGTCTGCGAGCAGCTCAAGGCCGACAGCTCGGTGCGTGTCGTGACCTTTCGCGGCGCCGGCGGCCAGGCTTTTGTGGCCGGCACCGACATCGAGCAATTCAAGGCGTTCAGCAACGGCGAAGACGGCGTCGCCTATGAGCAGCAGATCGACCAGTGCATCGCCCGGCTCGAGTCGCTGCCCATGCCGACCGTGGCTGTCATCGAAGGCTGGGCCATAGGCGGCGGCCTGGCGATTGCCACCGCCTGCGACTTCCGCATCGCCACGCCGGGTTCGCGCTTTGGCGTGCCGATTGCCAGGACGCTGGGCAACTGCCTGTCGGTGGCCAATCTGGCGCGGCTCAGCGCCGTGTTCGGCATACCGCGTGTCAAGCGCATGCTGATGCTGGCCGAAACCCTGTCGGCCGACGAGGCGCTGGCCTCCGGCTTCCTGCTGCAGACCAGTGAAGCAGCAGACATCAACATGGTGCTGACCGCCCTGTGCGAGCGCCTGGCGGCACTGGCGCCCGTGACCCAGAGTGTGAGCAAGGAAGGCCTGCGCCGGCTCGCCAGCCGCGGCCTGCCGCCTGATGAGGACCTGATTCGCCGCTGTTACGGCAGCGGCGATTTTCGCGAAGGGGTAGCAGCGTTTGTGGAAAAAAGAGGCCCGGCCTGGAAAGGGTCCTAGAAACTGTTCTCAGGTCTGGTCGCGATAGTGCGCGCACAGCGTTTCAATCAGCGACTCGGCATAACGCGGCAGCGCATCGCGCTTGCGCACCAGGATGTAGCGCTCGCGCACGCTCCAGGGCTCGAGCAGCTCGATCAGTGTGATGCCCATGGCCGCCTGGTTGCGCCGCGCGGCCGACTCCGGAACAATGCCGACGCCCACGCCGGCGCCAATCATGCGGCACATGGCGTCAAAGCTCGAGAGCTGGATGCGCAGCTTCAGCGGCTTGCCCAGGCTTTCGACCACTTGCGCCAGAAAGGTCTGCAGCGTGCTGCCCGACTGCATGCCCACCGCGTCCTCGTCCAGTGTTTCGGCAAAGGCAATCTTCTTGCGGCGCGCGAAGCGGTGGTTTTTGGCGGTGGCCAGCACCAGCCGGTCTGTGCTGAAATGAATCGCCTCCAGCCCCAGCGTGTCCACCTTGCCGGCGACGATGCCGATGTCGGCCCGGCCGTCCAGCACGCCGCGCGCAATTTCGGCGTTGGGTTTTTCCTGCAGGTCGATGTTGATCTTCGGGTTGGCCGACAAAAAGCCCGGCAGGATTTCCGGCAGGAAGTCCGTCACTGCGGTGGTGTTGGCAAACACCCGCAAATGCCCGCGCAGCCCGCCGCCGTATTCCTGCAGGTCGGCGCGCAACTGCTCAGCCTGGCGCAACACGCCGCGGGCGTGGAATAAAAAGGCCTCGCCGGGCGGCGTCAGCCGCACGCCGCGCGCTTCGCGGTAGAGCAGGCTCAGGCCGGACTGGGCTTCGAGTGCCTTGATGCGCGCACTGGCCGCGGCCAGCGACAGGTGCTGGCGCTCCGCGGCGCGCGTCATGTTGCCTTCGTCGGCCGTTGCCACAAACAGCCGCAGGTCCGTCAGGTCGAATTGCATGCGCCATGCTAACGCAGGACCGGGCCAAGTCTTCGGTGGGGGTTAAGTCTTGGAGCTCAGGGATAACCCTTGGTTGCAGTATTCCCATTGGTGAAGTTCTCCTTCATGGAATGGAAAGACTTCCAAATTTCAGAAGGCTGGCTGCTGAATTTCCAGATTGTTGATGGGCCCGTTTGCAGCGATGATGCCTGCTCTGCCCTAACGGGCGTTTACGACAGCAGGAATCAACAATGAGCGGAAAAGGCATGCTGGAAGGCAAGGCAGTGGTCGTCACCGGTGCTGGTGGCGGTATCGGGCGGGACATCGCCCTGGCCATGGCGCGTGAAGGCGCCCGGGTTGTGGTCAACGACATAGGCGCTTCCGTGGCGGGCGAGGGCAGCGACGCCGGTCCCGCGCAGGCGGTGGTCAATGAAATACGTGCCGCCGGTGGCGAAGCCGTGGCCAATACCGACAGCGTGTCCGAGGCGCAGGCTGCGCAGCGCATCATCACCACGGCCATGGACAGCTTTGGCCGCATCGACTGCGTGGTCAACAACGCCGGCATCCTGCGCGACCGGTTTTTCCACAAGATGGGTCACGACGAATGGGATGCCGTGATCAAGGTTCACCTGTACGGCGCCTATTACGTGAGCCGCGCTGCTGCGCCGCATTTCAAGGCGCAAGCCTCCGGCAACTACATCCACATGACCTCGACCTCCGGCCTGATCGGCAATTTTGGCCAGGCCAACTACTCGGCAGCCAAGCTCGGCGTGGTTGCGCTGTCCAAGTCGATTGCGCTGGACATGCTCAAGTTCAACGTGCGTTCCAACTGCATCGCCCCGTTTGCCTGGAGCCGCATGATAGGCGCCATCCCGACCGACACGCCCGAAGAACAGGCACGCGTCGACCGCATCAAGCAGATGACACCGGCCAAGATTGCGCCGCTGGCCGTCTGCCTGGCCAGCGAGGAAAGCCGCGAGGCCAACGGCCAGATTTTTGCCGTGCGCAACAACGAGATCTTCCTCATCAGCCAGCCGCGCCCGGTGCGTTCGGTGCATCGCTCGGAAGGCTGGACCCCGGCAACGGTGGCCAGTCACGCGTTGCCCGCGCTCAAGGCCAGCTTTTTTGATCTGGACCGCTCGGGCGACGTGTTCAGCTGGGACCCGGTGTAAGGCGGACCCAGGCATGGCACAAGAACCCATCATGGCTGCCGCCAGCGGCGTCCAGGCCATCCACCAGGCGGCGCTGGACGAAGGGCGCTTCCTGATCCAGCGCTGCAGAACCTGCAGCCAGCACGTGTACTTTCCGCGCGAGAGCTGCCCGCACTGCGGCTCCGTCGCACTGGAATGGGTGGCGCCCAGCGGTCGGGGAACGGTGTACGCACTGACCACCGTGCGGCGAAAGCCCGATGCCGGCGGCGACTACAACGTCTCGCTGGTGGACCTGGACGAAGGGGTGCGCCTCATGAGCCGTGTGGACGGCGTTGCGCCCCATGACCTCAAAATCGGCCAGCGCGTGCAGGCGCGGGTGCAGCTCAGCGAGGGCCGCGGCCTGGTGCTGTTCGACCCCCTGCCGGCGCTTGCGGGAGCCGCGCCATGAGCGACCTGAAAGCCTTGCGCGGCACAGCCGCGATTGCCGGCGTGGCCACCTTCGGCTGTGGCGAAACGCCGGGTTTTACCGACATGGAGCTGTTGGCGCGTTCTGCCCGCGCGGCCGTGGCCGACGCCGGCTTGAAGATGAGCGACATTGACGGCCTGTGCACCGCCAGCGCCTCGGCCACCATGTGGGCCATGCCGGTGGTCGAGTACCTGGGCCTGCGCCCGCGCTACATCGACAGCACCATGCTGGGTGGTTCGAGCTTCCTAGCCCATTTGCTGCCGGCCATGCATGCACTGCAGTCCGGCCAGTGCAATGCGGTGCTGGTGTGTTACGGCAGTGCCCAGCGTTCGGCGCAGTTCGGCCGGCGCGAGATCGGCGCCGCGCGGCGCTGGATGGACCCGCAGCCTTATGAAGCCCCTTATGAGCCCATGCAGCCGCTGTCGGCCTATGCGCTGGCGGCGTCGCGCCACATGTTTGAATTCGGCACCACGCGGCGCCAGCTCGCCGAAGTGGCAGTGGCTGCGCGCAAGTGGGCCGGGCTCAACCCCGAAGCTTTCATGCGCGAGCCGATGGGCATCGAGGATGTGCTGGCCGCGCGCATGGTGTCCGACCCCTTGAGCGTGCGCGACTGCTGCCTGGTCACCGACGGTGGCGGGGCCTATGTGCTGGTGCGTGCCGACCGGGCCAGGGACTTGCCGAAAAAACCGGTCTATGTGCTGGGCAATGCCACGGCGGTGTGGAACCGGCAGGTCTCGTCCATGCACGACCTGACCGTCACCGCGGCCAGCCAGTCCGGCCGCGAGGCCTACGCCATGGCCGGCCTGTCGGCCAAAGACATGGACGTGGTGCAGCTGTACGACGCCTTCACCATCAACACCCTGCTGTTCCTGGAAGACCTGGGCTTCTGCAAAAAAGGCGAAGCCGGTTCCTTCGTGGAAAACGGCGGCATCGCGCCCGGTGGCCACCTGCCGGTCAATACCAACGGCGGCGGCCTGTCCTGTGTGCACCCCGGCATGTACGGCATTTTTGCGCTGATAGAAGCAGTGCGCCAGTTGCGCGGCGACGGCGGCGAGCGGCAGGTCACCGGCGCGGTGACCGCGCTCGCACACGGCAACGGCGGCACCTTGTCGAGCCAGGCGACAGCGATCCTCGGAACGGCGGCGGCCCTGTAGCGCTTCGGGTGCTCACAAAACAATAGCCGCTCGCGATCGGCCAATAAGGGCGGGACGCCAATTTGACTGCATAAAACGGATAAAACGCCCTGGTGAGGCGATAACAGGCCAAAAGGAAAAAAGATGATCCGAGACCCCGAAACCATGACCGCACTGCTGGACACCGTGAGCCGCTTTGTGCGCGAGCGCCTGGTGCCGGCAGAAAAAACCGTGGAGGAAACCGACCAGATCCCGCCGGCGATTGTCCAGGAGATGAAGGACATGGGCCTGTTCGGGCTGACCGTGCCCGAAGAATACGGCGGCTTTGCGCTGACCATGGAAGAAGAATCCCTGGTGATCCTGGAGCTGGGAAAAACATCGCCCAGCTTTCGCTCCCTGATCGGCACCTCGGTCGGCATCGGCTCCCAGGGCATCGTCCTCGACGGTACGCCCGAGCAGAAAGCCAGATACCTGCCCAGGCTGGCCACTGGCGAGATCATTGCCTCCTTTGCCCTGACCGAGCCCGATGCCGGCTCCGATGCGGCCTCGCTGCGCACCACCGCCATCCGCGACGGCGACGATTACATCGTCAACGGCACCAAGCGCTACATCACCAACGCCCCGCTGGCCGGCATCTTCACACTGATGGCCCGCACCGACCCGGCCAACAAGGGCGCTGGCGGCGTCTCCGCCTTCATCGTCGAAGCCGGCACGCCCGGGCTGAGCATAGGCAAGATCGACAAGAAGATGGGCCAGCGCGGCGCCCATATTGCCGACGTGATTTTCGAGAATTGCCGTGTGCCGGCCAGGCAGCTCATAGGCGGCAAGGAAGGGCAGGGCTTCAAGACTGCCATGAAGGTGCTCGAAAAAGGCCGCATCCATATCGCTGCGCTGTGTGTCGGGGTGGCCGAACGCATGCTCAACGATGCGCTGAACTACGCGATCGAGCGCAAGCAGTTCGGTCAGGCCATTGCCGGCTTCCAGCTGGTGCAGGCCATGCTGGCCGACAGCCGGACCGAGCTGTACGCAGCGCGTTGCATGGTGATGGACGCCGCCCGCAAGCGCGACAACGGCGACGACGTCTCGATCGAGGCCTCGTGCTGCAAGCTGTATGCGTCCGAGATGTGCGGGCGTGTGGCCGACCGGGCGGTGCAGATCTTTGGCGGTGCCGGCTACCTGGCCGAGTACAGCATTGAGCGCTTTTACCGCGACGTGCGTATCTTCCGCCTGTACGAGGGCACCAGCCAGATCCAGCAGATCGTCATTGCACGCGGCATGGTGCGCGAGGCCACCGCGTGAAGGCGTCAGAGAGAGCAAGAGTGAGTCGGTAGAAATCAATAACCAACCAACCCATGAGGAGACAAGACATGCGTAGCCAATTTTTCCATTTTCAATTCCACTTTTCCCGCCGTTGCCTGGTGGCGGGGCTGATGGCCAGCCTCGCGCTGGCGGCGACCCCTGCCGGTGCCCAGCCCGACTCCGGCCAGCCCGTGCGCTTGATCGTCGGTTACGCGGCAGGCGGACCGGTGGACGCCGCAGCCCGGCTGTTTGCCCCCGTGTTTGCCAAGGAGCTGGGCAGGCCGGTGGTGGTCGAAAACCGGCCCGGCGCCGGTGGCGTCATGGGTGGCGACACGGTGGCCAAAGGCAACCCCAACGGACTGGTGCTGTTTTTTGCGGCCAGCCCGACCATCACCATCAGTCCGCATATCCTGAAAAAAATGGCCTTCGACCCGGCCAAGGATCTGAAGCCCATCGCTCCCATCCTGAGCTACGCGAACGTGCTGGTGGTCGGCAGGGAGCAGCCCTTCAAAAACGTCAAGGAGCTGCTTGCCTATGCCAAGGCCAATCCCGGAAAACTGACCTATGGCTCGGCCGGTGTGGGCGCTTCCAACCACCTGAGCGGCGAGCTGTTTGCCAAACGAACCGGCACCGAGTTCAACCACATTCCCTACAAAGGAAATGCCCCGGCCATGACCGACGTGATAGGCGGGCAGCTCAACATGATGTTCGACATCGTCGGCAGCGCCCGCAATCACATCGCTTCCGGGCGGGTGCGCGCGCTGGCCGTGACCTCGCGGGAGCGCAATGCCTCGATGCCCGATGTGCCGACCATGCGCGAAGAAGGCATTGCCGACTACGAGGTGAACGGCTGGTATGGCCTGTACGGACCGGCGAAATTGCCCGCCGGCATCGCGGCCCGTTACAGCGAAGCCACACGCAAGGCGCTGGCACAGACGGCGTTGCGCGACAAACTGGTCGAGCAGGGTTACGACCTGTGGTTGGGTTCACCCAAAACCCTGTCGGACCGCGCAGCGAAAGAGCTGGCGATGTGGGCCACTGTGACCAAGGGCATCCAGATCGAGTGAGCCGCTTCTATCCTGCAGGACACCATGACCCATCACCGCATTCATTCGCTGTTTGACCAGCGCCTCAGCGCGTCGCCCGACAGGCCTTTTCTGTTGCTGCCCGGCGCGAGCATGAGTTACGCCGAACTGGATGCCTGGGTCACGCTGCTGGCGCAGGAACTGCTGGACGACGGCGTGCGGCCCGGGGACCGGGTCATGGTCCTGGCAGAGAACTGCGCGGAGCATGTTGCGCTGATCCTGGCCTGCAGCCGTGTCGGCGCCTGGTCCTGCGGTGTCAACGCCCGCATGTCGCCCGGCGAAATCAGGGCCTTTGTGGACAAGGCCGACCCGCGCGTGGTGTATTTCACCAGTGCCGTGTCCGAAGCGGCGCAGCAGCATGCGGTTCGCGCCGATGCGCGGCCTTCGGTCCTTCCCGCCTTGCAGCGCAGCCCGGTGCGAGCCGCCGCGCTGGCTGCGCAGGGCGAGCTGGTGGAACGCGTCGCCGCCGTGATTTTTACCTCCGGCACCACCGGCGCGCCCAAGGGCGTGTTGGTCACCCACGCCGGCCTGCTGCAGTTCGCGCGTGTGTCTGCAGCCTCCCGCGCACTGGAGCCGGAAGACCTGTCTTACGCCTATTTGCCCATGACGCATATCTTTGGCCTGGGCACCGTGCTGATGGCTTCGCTCCAGGCCGGCGCCGGCCTGGTGATGCGCAGCCGCTTCGATCCTGCCGATGTGTTTGATGCCCTGGCCCGGCTCGGCGTGTCCAACCTGCAGGGGCCGCCGGCCATGTTCACGCGCCTGCTGGCCTGGCTGGACGAGGCCGGCATCGACAAGCCGCATTGCCCCGGCTTGCGTTATGTCTACACCGGTGCCGCGCCGCTGGACATGGCGCTCAAGCAGGCGGTTCAGCACCGCTTCGGCCAGCCGCTTTACCACGGGTATGGCCTGTCGGAATACGCCGGTGCCCTGTGCCTGACCCTGCGCGGCGTGTTGCGCGAAGACACCTCGGCCGGTTATCTGGTGGACGGTGCCGAGCTGCGCATCGTTGACGGCGAGGGGCGCGACCTGCCGGCCGGTGAGCGCGGCGAGATCTGGATGCGCGGTATCGGCCTCATGCCCGGCTACCTCGGCGACGAGGCGTCCACAGCCCAGGTGATGCGCCCCGGCGGCTGGTATGCCAGTGGCGACCTGGGTTACCTTGCGCCGGACGGTGCCTTGTTTGTCGTGGGCCGGCTCAAGGAAATGATCATCCGCTCGGGATTCAATGTCTACCCCGGCGAAGTGGAGGCGGTACTCAACAGCTTTGCCGGCATCCGCTGCAGCGCCGTGATCGGACGGCGCGAGTCCGACGGCAATGAAGAAATACTTGCGTTTGTCGAGCCCGTGCCTGACGCGACGATCGACATGGCGGCGCTGCAGGCTTTTCTCAAGGAGAACCTGGCACCTTACAAACGGCCGGAGCGAGTGGTGTGCATTGCGGCCTTGCCGATGACCCACAGCGGCAAGGTACTCAAGCGCAGCCTGCTTGAGTTGCATCCACAACCGTGAGACTACCGGCATGAACACTGACATCCGTACCCTGGACGCTGCCACGTTGGTGAAGTTGCAAAGCTGGGTCGGGCAGACCGAAACCTTGCAGGACGACATCACTGCAGCGCCGCTGCGCGGCCTCTCGGCCACGCTGGACCGTGACGATTCTCCGCCTGCAGCGGGCACGTCCGTGCCGCCGCTGTGGCACTGGCTGTACTTTTTGCCGTCCCAGCGCCAGTCCGAAATCGGCCCCGACGGGCACCCAAAACGCGGCGGCTTCCTGCCGCCCGTGCCGCTGCCGCGCCGCATGTGGGCTGGCGGTCGCCTGCAGTGGCACCAGCAGGTGCTGCAGGTCGGTGATGCGGCCACACGCAGCTCCCGCATCGAATCGGTCACGCACAAGGCAGGGCGCAGCGGCGACCTGGTGTTTGTGCTGGTCAAACACGAGCTGCGCAACGACCAGGGCCTGGTACTCACGGAAGAGCATGACATCGTCTACCGGGCCAATCCGCAGGCCGGCGACCCTGTCCCGCCACCCCAGGCCGCAGAAAAAGACGCGGCCTGGTCGGACACTGTCACGCCCGACGATGTGCTGCTGTTCCGCTACTCGGCGCTGACCTTCAACAGCCACCGCATCCACTATGACCGCCGCTATGTCACCGAAGTCGAGGGCTACCCGGGCCTGGTCGTGCACGGGCCGCTGATCGCCACCTTGCTGGTGGACCTGCTGCGTCGGAACATGCCCGGTGCCCGCCTGCTGGGTTTCCAGTTTCGTGCGGTGCGGCCGGTGTTCGACATCGCGCCCTTCAAGTTACACGGCAGGCCTTCGCCCGACGGCAAGACCGTGCAGCTCTGGACCGAAGACCACGAAGGCTGGCTCACCATACAGGCCACCGCGACGCTCGCCTGAAATTTGACCGAAGAAAAGACATCCATGAAAACCCAAATCCCGACCCCCGACGCCTACCAGGACATGCGCGAAGCGCTGCGCGGAATGCTGGCCTCGTTCGACTCTGCCTACTGGCAGAAAGTCGACCATGACCGCGGCTACCCCGAGGCATTTGTCAACGCGCTGACCGAAGCCGGCTGGCTGGCTGCGCTAATTCCCGCCGACTACGGCGGCTCCGGCCTGGGCCTGGCCGAAGCCTCGGTCATCATGGAAGAGATCAACTTCGCCGGCGGCAATGCCGGTGCCTGTCACGGCCAGATGTACAACATGGGCACCTTGCTGCGCCATGGCTCGGACGCGCAGAAGAAACTCTATTTGCCGAAAATCGCGAGCGGCGAGCTGCGCCTGCAGTCCATGGCCGTGACCGAGCCGACCACCGGCACCGACACCACGCAGCTCAAGACCACGGCGGTGAAGAAGGGCGGCAAGTATGTCGTCAACGGCCAGAAGGTCTGGATTTCGCGCATCCAGCACTCCGACCTGATGATTTTGCTGGCCCGCACCACGCCGCTGGCCGAGGTGAAGAAAAAGTCCGAAGGCATGTCGATCTTCATCGTCAACCTCAAGGACGCCATCGGCCAGGGCATGGCGGTGCAGCCCATTCCCAACATGGTGAATCACGAGACCAACGAAGTCTTCTTCGACAACCTGGAAATTCCCGCAGAGAACCTGATCGGCGAGGAAGGCAAGGGCTTCAAGTACATCCTCGACGGCCTGAACGCCGAGCGCACGCTGATTGCCGCCGAATGCATCGGCGACGCCTACTGGTTCGTCGACAAGGCACGCCGCTACGCCAGCGACCGTGTGGTCTTCAACCGCCCCATCGGCCAGAACCAGGGCGTGCAGTTCCCGATGGCCGAGGCGTATATCGAAACCGAAGCCGCCAACCTGATGCGTTTCAAGGCCTGCGAGCTGTTTGATGCGGGTAAGCCCTGCGGCGCGGAAGCCAACATGGCGAAGTACCTGGCGGCGAAAGCTTCCTGGGAAGCCGCCAACATGTGCCTGCAAACGCATGGCGGGTTCGGGTTCGCGAATGAATACGACGTGGAGCGCAAGTTTCGCGAAACCCGGCTGTACCAGGTGGCGCCGATTTCCACGAATCTGATTTATTCGTATGTGGCGGAGCATTTGCTTGGTTTGCCGCGGTCGTTCTAAAGAAATGAACGAATCATTTTCATTCCGGGTTGGGTTGGTCTGCCCGCAAGCCGGGGGTAGCCCGGCGGCTACTCACTTTCTTTTGTTTCGCCAAAAGAAAGTAAGCAAAGAAAAGGCGACCCCGCTGTCTGCGTCCCTTCGCTTCGCTGCGGGCAACCTGCGGTGCTCGGTCCAGCCGGGGCCGGGCTCGAACTCGCTTCGCTCAGACAATCGCCCGTCCTTATCCGACTGGACCTCCGCTCCTCGGCGCATACAGAAGGGGTGTGGGGACAGGATCGGGAACGGATTCGGATTCGGGTACGCAATCGGGCTCCGGCGAGGATGCGCTTTGCGCGTCCTCGCCTCCCCGTACCCGAACCCGAACCCGCATTTGTTCCTCCACCCGTCGGGCTGGGCCGAGGAGCGCAGCCGAAAGCGGATCAGGGCGAGCGATTGTCTGAGCGTAGCGAGTTCGAGCTCGACCCCGCTTTCGGCGAGCACCGCAGGTTGCCCGCAGCGAAGCGAAGGGACCCGGACCATCGGGTCGCCTTTCTTTTGGGTACTTTTCTTTGGCGACGCAAAGAAAAGTGCCTCGCCCGCCGGGGCGAGACCCGGCTTGCAGCCCGACAACCATCGTTTCGTCACATCCCCAGCTCACGCAAATCTTCCCCGGGATATCCCATGACCCAACAAACACGACCCCTCGACGGCATCACCGTCGTCTCCCTCGAACACGCCATCGCCGCCCCGTTCTGCACCAGGCAACTGGCCGACCTCGGTGCGCGCGTCATCAAGGTCGAGCGCCCGGGTGTTGGCGACTTCGCGCGGGCCTATGACCAGCGGGTCGATGGCCTGGCTTCGCATTTCGTCTGGGTGAACCGGTCCAAGGAAAGTTTGACACTGGACCTGAAGCAGCCCGCGGCACTGGCTGTCCTGAAGGAGTTGCTGGCCACGGCCGATGTGCTGGTACAAAACCTGGCGCCCGGTGCGGCGGCGCGCATGGGCCTGGGTTTTGACGAGCTGAGTACGACTTTCCCGAAGCTCATCGTCTGCGACATCTCGGGTTACGGCGAAGACGGCCCCTACCGCGACAAGAAGGCCTACGACCTGCTGATCCAGAGCGAAGCCGGTTTCCTCTCGGTCACCGGAACGCCCGACGAACCCAGCAAGTCGGGCAACTCGATTGCCGACATCGCGGCCGGCATGTATGCCTACAGCAGCATCCTGGCGGCGCTGCTGCAGCGTGGCAAGACGGGCAAGGGCTCGCACATCGACGTGTCCATGCTGGAGTCGCTGGCCGAGTGGATGGGCTTTCCCATGTATTACGCCTATGCCGGCGCCGCGCCGCCGCCGCGCAGTGCGGCATCCCACGCGACCATTTATCCCTATGGCCCGTTTGCGGCCAGTGACGGCACCGTCATGCTGGGCCTGCAGAACGAACGTGAATGGCTGGTGTTCTGTGAAGTCGTGCTGGCCCAGCCCGCGCTGGCCAAAGACCCGCGCTTCGACAGCAATGCCCGGCGCAACGAGCACCGCGAGGCGCTCAAGGCCATCATCCTTGCCGCCTTTACAGGCATGAGCACCAGTGAGGTGACGCGCAAGCTCGACGAAGCGCAGATTGCCAACGCGCGCATGAACGGCATGGCCGAGCTCTGGGCGCACCCGCAGCTCAAGGCGCGCGAGCGCTGGCGCCAGGTGGGCTCTCCCGTGGGCGACATTCCCGCGCTGCTACCGCCCGGCCGCGTCAGCAGCTTTGAGTACCGCATGGACCCGGTCCCCGCCGTCGGCCAGCACACCCACGCCATCCTGCGCGAACTGGGGCAGGGTGATGACGACATCGCTGCGCTGCAGGAGACGGGCGCTATTTAATTGATAGCTGCTTACGCATATTCAGTAAGGGCTGAAGGAACTATTCACCTGTATCCGTTCGGGCTGAGCTTGTCGAAGCCCTGTGGCTGGGGGTCAACCCTTCGACCCTTCGTCAAGCTCAGGACAGGCCAAGCTCAGGGCGAACGGATAGCGATCAACCGAATTTTTAATGAACACCATGACTATCAGCAATACCCCCACCGCTCAACTCGCCGCCTTTGCCGCCGAGCTGCGCTTCGACGCCATCCCTGCACCCGTCGTGCGCAAGGCCGAAGACCTGCTGGTGGACTGGTTCGGCTCGGCGATTGCCGGCAAGGGCTCGCGCCCGGTCGAGACCATCACAAGCTTTGCGGCCAGCATGGGGCCCAACGACGGCGCTGCCGAGGTACTGATTAACCGAAGCCGCAGCAGCGCCTACTTCGCGGCCATGGCCAATGCCGCGGCCTCGCATGTGGCCGAGCAGGACGACGTGCACAACGGCTCGGTCTTTCACCCGGCCACCGTGGTGTTTCCCGCCGCACTCGCGCTGGCGCAAACCCTGGGCAGCAGCGGCAAGGCTTTGCTGACGGCGGCCGTGGCGGGTTACGAAGTCGGCATTCGTGTCGGCGAATTCCTCGGGCGCTCCCACTACAAGGTGTTTCATACCACTGGCACCGCTGGCACGCTCGCGGCCGCGGCTGCTACGGGAAGCCTTCTCGGTTTGACGCCCGCACAGATGCAGCACGCTTTTGGTTCGGCCGGCACGCAGTCGGCCGGTCTGTGGGAGTTTTTGCGCACCGCCGCCGACTCCAAGCAACTGCACACTGCCCACGCGGCTGCTGCCGGCTTGATGTCGGCCTACCTGGCGCGGGACGGTTTCACCGGCGCGGCGCAAATCCTCGAAGGCCCGCAAGGCATGGCCGCCGGCATGTCCAGCGATGCCGATCCTCTCAAATTGACTGATGGCCTGGGCAAACGCTGGGCCACCGCCGAAACTTCCTTCAAGTACCACGCCTCCTGCCGCCACACGCACCCTGCGGCCGACGCGCTGCTGCAGGTGATGCAGGCCAACAAGCTGAAGCCGTCCGACCTGGCGCGTGTGATCACGCATGTGCACCAGGGCGCGATCGACGTGTTGGGCCCAGTCGTCAACCCCGCCACCGTGCACCAGAGCAAGTTCTCCATGGGCACGGTGCTGGGCCTGGTGGCGCGTTTCGGTCACGCTGGCCTGGTCGAGTTCGACCAACATTTCCAGGACGGCCTGACCGTCGCTCTGCGCGAAAAAGTCGTGATGGAGTTCGACGCCGAGGTGGACGCTGCCTACCCGCGCCGCTGGATAGGCAAGGTCACCGTCACCACCACCGACGGCCGCGTGCTGCAGGGCAGGGTGGACGAACCCAAGGGCGACCCTGGCAACACCCTGAGCCGCGACGAGATCACCGCCAAAGCGCAGCGCCTGGCTGCTTTCAGTGGTGGTGCGACGGAAGCCGAGATGGCCCGCGCCATTGACAGCCTGTGGGCCATCGCCCAAAGCAGCAAGGTCGGACGGTTGCTGGGAAGCTCGGCATGAGCCTGATTGCGCTGGCCCGTTCCTTCCTCTTCGTGCCGGCCAACCGGCCGGAGCGTTATGCAAAAGCGCTGGCCTCGGGTGCCGGCGCCGTGATCATCGACCTGGAAGACGCTGTGGCACCCGATGCCAAGGCGGCGGCGCGCACGCAACTGGCCGTGGGCTTGGTCGCCATGCCTGCCGCCGACCGGGCTCGTGTGCTGGTGCGCATCAACGGCGGCGGCACGCCCTGGCACGAAGACGACCTGTTGCTCTTGGGTCGGCTTGCCAAAGATGGGTTGGGTGGGGTGGTACTGCCCAAGCTGGAGACGGTCGCCGAGCTCGGCCGCGTGGCGGCCGCTGCCGGCCCGGCCTGTGCGCTGCTGCCCATGCTGGAGTCGGCCGCCGGGCTGGCTGCGCTGGACGTGCTGGCCGCCGGCCCGGGCGTCACCCGCCTGGTCTTCGGAAACCTCGACTTCCAGGCCGACCTGGGCATGGCCTGCGGGCCGGACGAAACCGAGTTGCAGCCGGTGCGCCTGGCACTGGTGCTGGCCTCGCGCCGTGCCGGCCTGGCCACGCCGGTGGACGGCGTGACACCCGGCACCGGTGACCTGGCGCAGGTGCAGCGCGATGCCGAACGCAGCCGGCGCGGCGGCTTTGGCGCCAAGCTGTGCATCCACCCGGCGCAGGTCGCCGTGGTCAACACGGCGCTGGGGCCAACGGCCGCCGAACTGGACTGGGCACAGCGGGTGGTCGAAGCCAGCCGCAACGCAGGCGGTGTGACAACCCTGGACGGCCGCATGGTGGACGCCCCGGTGCTGCGGCTGGCGCAGCGCACGCTGGCGCTGCAGGCCGGGATTTCAGGCTGAAGCGGCAGGAGACTACACGCCACGACATTTTCCGAGAGCAAGGTGGCAGCGTGGACGGCTGCCGTCATTTTTAATTACAAGGAGACAAGCATGATTTCGAAACTCAAACCCCTGCTGCTGGCCTGCGCCGCAGCGCTCACGCTCGTTGCCGGCACGCAGGCGCACAGCCAGGCTTTTCCCGACAAGCCGGTATCGCTGGTGGTTCCTTTTGCGGCCGGCGGCCCGACCGACGTGGTTGCCCGCATGATCGCCATCCCCATGGGCAAAGCGCTGGGCCAGACCGTGCTGGTGGAGAACGCGGTCGGCGCCGGCGGCACCATTGCTGCCACCAAGGTAGCGCGCGCCACCCCCAACGGCTACACCATCTTCATCCACCACATGGGCATGTCCACCGCGCCCGCGCTCTACAAAAAGCTCGCCTTCGACCCGCTGAAGGACTTCGAGTACATCGGCCAGGTGGTCGATGTGCCCATGACGCTGCTGGCGCGCAAGGATTTTCCGCCCGCCAACTTTACGGAGCTGCAGGCCTACCTCAAGGCCAATGGCAGCAAGGTGTCGCTGGCCAATGCCGGGCTGGGCGCGGTGTCGCACCTGTGCGGCCTGCTGTTCATGAGCCAGGTCGGCGTCGAGCTGACCACCATTCCCTATTCAGGCACCGGCCCGGCGATGAATGCGCTGCTGGGCGGCCAGGTCGACCTGCTGTGCGACCAGACCACACAAACCGTGCCGCTGATCAAGGACGGCCGCGTCAAGGTCTACGGCGTGACCTCGCTGAACCGCCTGTCCGCGCTGCCGAACATCCCCACGCTCAACGAGCAGGGCCTCAAGGGTTTTGAGGTCAAGGTCTGGCACGGCATGTACGCGCCAAAGGGCACACCCGCGCCCGTGCTCGAGAAACTCAACGCCGCACTGAAAGCCGCCATGCAGGACCCCATGGTCAGGCAGCGCCTGGCGGAGCTGAGTTCCGACATTCCGCCCATGGACAAGATCTCCGCCGCCGGGCTGAAGACACATCTGGAAGCCGAAATCGGCAAGTGGGGTCCGGTCATCAAGAAGGCCGGCATTTATGCCGACTGATGTCCTGTCCTGATCGTTCCGGTCAAGCGGTTTGAACGCTTCTGCCATTGCTGCGAAAGGGCGGCCTGCCTAGACTGGCGCGCAGCCCTGAAAGCGTTCATGTCCCTCCCATCTTCTCCTTCTTCCCATTCTTCACCAGAACATCCTCCCGTCGCGCGCGGCGCTCCCTTGCAGGGCGTGCGCGTGCTGGACCTGACGCGCCTGCTGCCCGGCCCCATGTGCACGCTGCACCTGGGGGACCTGGGCGCGGATGTGATCAAGGTCGAAGACACCGGCGCGGGCGACTATGCGGCCGAGGCGGTGCGTACCCTGGTCAACCGCAACAAGCGCGCGATCCGCATCGATCTGAAGCAGCCGGAAGGCGTGGCCGTGCTGCTGCGCCTGTGCGAGCAGGCCGATGTGCTGGTTGAAGGGTTTCGCCCCGGCGTGATGGAGCGGCTTGGCGTCGGCTACGCGGCGGTGGCGCGGGTCAATCCGCGCATCGTCTACTGCAGCCTCAGCGGTTACGGCCAGACCGGCCCTTACCGCAACGCGCCGGGACACGATGTCAACTACAGCGCGTTTGCCGGCGTGGCCGACCAGATGGGCAGCGACGCACAGTCGCTGGCCCTGTCCAACGTGCCGGTGGCCGACCTGCTGGGTGGATCCATGACGGCAGTCATGGGCATCCTGGCCGCGCTGTTTGACGCCACGCGAACTGGCGCCGGGCGCCACGTGGACGTGGCCATTGCCGACGGGCTGCTGGCACATGCGGTGGTGCCGCTGGCCGGGTTCAATACCCATGGCCAGACGCGGCCGGCCGGCGGCGACAAGCTCACCGGTGCCTTGCCCTGTTATGCGATGTATGAAACATCCGACGCGCGTTTTGTCGCGGTGGGTGCACTGGAAGAAAAATTCTGGAAGGCCTTTTGCGAGCTGATCGAGCGGCCCGATCTCGTGCCGCACCATCATCCGATAACACCGGCACAGGCCAGCGTGGTTCGCGCGGAACTCAAGGCGGTCATCGGCGCCCGGTCGCTGGCCTGGTGGACCGACCGGCTGCGGGGCACGGACTGCTGCGTGACGCCGGTGCTGACCCTGGAGGAAACGCTGGCCAACGAGCAGTTCCAGGCACGCGGCATGGTGTTGCGCAGCACGGCAGCCGACGGCCGGCCCTTTGTCCAGCTGGCCTGCCCGGTCAAGATGACGGGTTTCGAATTTGCCGTGCGGCATGCGGCACCGCGCCGGGGGCAGCAAACCGGCGACATCTTGCGCGAGGCAGGCTACACCGAGGCTGAAGTGCAGGCCATGCGCGGACAAGGCGCGGTGGCCTGATGCCATGCCGCCGGCACTTTCGTTTGGCGCTTGCTGCGCAGGGCACTAAACTGGGCTGATGGCGGCACCGATCACTCACCACACCATTGCCATCGCGCAGGTGATTCAAATCGTGCAGGGCGCTCGCCAGCACGGGCTGGATGTGGACGCCATCCTCCAGCGTTCGGGTATTGCGCCGGCCCTGCTCGACTCGCCGCTGTCGCGCGTCACCCAGGATCAGTATGCGGCGCTGATCATTGTCTTGCGCCGCGTGATGCACGACGAGTTGTGGGGTCTGTGCCGACATCCGCTCAAGCTGGGCAGTTTCGTGCAGTCCTGCCGCCTGCTGGTGCAATGCCGCACGCTCGGCGAAGCGCTGCATACCGGCTTCCAGTTTTACCACCTGATGCTCGACGACTTCGTTCCCCGCATGTTGGTGAGCCAGGGGGTTGTGTCGGTCCGGCTGGTTTCGCGTGGCGAACGGGACATTGCGCTGGCCTATGCAGAGCGCTCATTTTGTTTTTTTTCCTATGGCCTGGCTTCCTGGCTGGTTGCGCGGCGCATTCCGCTGCTCGAAGTGACTTATCCCGAGGCCGATGCCCCTTACACCACCGATGCCGAAAGGCTGTTCCAGGCGCCGGTAAGTTACGGGCGCAGCAGGCTGGGCTTTCGTTTCGATGCGCGCTGGCTGGATCTGCCGGTGGTGCAGAACACGCAAAGCCTGCAGGAGTTTTTGCTCCAGGCGCCGGCCAGCCTGCTGGTCAAGTACCGCGACCAGTCCAGCCTGACCGAGCGCATCCGCCGTCTGCTGCGCCGCCATCTCGCAGCGGAAATGCCTTCACTGGAAGCCGTCGGCCAGGCGCTGGCCATGACGCCGCAAACCCTGCGCCGCCGCTTGCGGGACGAAGGGCAGGGCTACCAGGCGATCAAGGACGACCTGCGCCGCGACGTTGCCATCGAGTATCTGGGCCAGCCTGAGCTCACGCTGCCCGACATTGCCCTGCATCTGGGCTTTTCCGAGGCCAGCACCTTTCACCGCGCGTTCAAAGGCTGGACCGGCCTCTCGCCCGGGGTTTACCGGCAAACCCGCCTGCCGCCGCCCGACGCCTGACCCTTTTGCGCGCCTGGAGGATGGCTTGTGGCCGAGTCTCGCCGAGTCTCGTACCGCTTGATCTTTCTTGCCAATCATTTTGAATATTTCGGCGATTGCTCCGGGCCCGGCATCCGTCCACACTGCATTCATGCACCACTCGTTTTCACAGGAGATGTCATGAATTTCAGATCCCCCCATTCCTTGTCCCAGTTCACCCGGCAGGAGAGCGTATGAGCCGCATGCAAAGAGCCGTTCACGTCGTGGGTGTCGGCATGATTCCCTTCACCAAGCCTGGCGCCAGCGAGCCCTACACCGTGATGGGCGCACGCGCGGCCAAACTGGCGCTCGACGACGCCGGCGTGGACTATGCCGAGGTCCAGCAGGCCTATGTCGGTTATGTCTACGGCGACTCCACGGCCGGTCAGGCGGCCATCTACGGTGTGGGCCTGAGCGGCATTCCGGTGTTCAACCTGAACAACAACTGCTCCACCGGTTCCAGCGCGCTGTTCCTGGCACGCCAGGCCGTGGAAAGCGGTGTGGTGGAGTGCGCGATTGCACTGGGTTTCGAGCAGATGGTAGCCGGCCCCCTCAAAGGTGCGTACGACGACCGTCCTTCGCCGATGGGGCGGTTTGCAGAAGTCATGTCTGCGCACCAGGGCTATCTGGACAACGCACCGCGTGCGGCCCAGTTCTTCGGCGGCGCCGGCCGCGACTACATGAAGCAGTACGGCATCCGCGCCGACACCTTCGGCCGCATTTCGGTGAAGGCACGCCAGCATGCCGCGCGCAACCCGCTGGCCGTTTTCCGCCAGACGCTGACGCTTGACGAAGTGATGGCATCCCCCGCCGTGTTCGATCCGCTGACGCGTTACCAGTGCTGCCCGCCCACTTGCGGCGCGGCAGCGGCCATCGTCTGCTCGGCCGATTTCGCCCGCAAGCACAAGCTCGACATGCGCGTGGTCATCGCCGCCCAGGCCATGACCACCGACACGGCCAGCACCTTTGAAAGCGGCGACATGCGCAAGGTCGTCGGCTACGACATGACCGCCGCTGCCGCAAAACAGGTGTATGAGGCGGCCGGCATCGGCCCGGAAGACCTGGACGTGGTGGAACTGCACGACTGTTTCACCGCCAATGAACTCATCACCTACGAAGGCCTGGGGCTGACGCCCGAAGGCACCGCCGAAAAATTCATCATGGACGGCGACAACACCTACGGCGGGCGCATCGTCACCAACCCCTCGGGCGGCCTGCTGTCCAAGGGCCATCCGCTGGGCGCCACCGGGCTGGCGCAATGTGCCGAGCTGGTGTGGCAACTGCGCGGCCAGGCCGACCAGCGCCAGGTTGAAGGAGCACGCCTGGCGCTGCAGCACAACCTGGGGCTGGGCGGCGCCTGCGTGGTCACGCTGTACCAGGCGGTTTGAGGCGGTGCGATGATAGACCGACGCTACATCGGCCACACCATGCCGGCTTTTACTGCCAGTGTCGAGGCAGGGCGGCTGCGCTTTTTCGCCAAAGCCACTGGCCAGTCAGACCCCGTTTACATCGACGAGGCCGCTGCGCGTGCGGCAGGTTATCCGGGCCTGCCGGTGCCGCCCACCTTTTTCTTCTGCCTGGAAATGGAGTCACCCAACCCGGCCGCCGTCCGCGACCTGCTGGGCCTGGACTACCGCCGCCTGCTGCATGGTGAGCAGGGCTTTACCTACGACGCGATGGCCTTTGCCGGTGACGCGCTCACGTTCGAGCAGCGCATCGAGGACATCTACGACAAGAAGAACGGCGCGCTGGAGTTCGTGGTGCGCAAGACCCGCGTGAGCAACCAGCGCGCCGAACTGGTGGCCGAACTGCGCTGCATCACCGTGATGCGCAATGACTGAGGAATTTTTGATGACTGCCGTCAAACACATGCCCCTTTTTGATGAAGTGCAGGTCGGCGACTCCCTGCCTTCGTTTGAAACTCCACCGATTTCGCGCCTGGCGCTGGCCCTGTACTGTGGCGCGTCCGGCGACCACAACCCTATCCATGTGGACAGCGATTTCGCAAAGTCTGCTGGCCTGCCAGACGTGTTTGCCCATGGCATGTTGTCCATGGCCTGGCTGGGGCGCCTGCTGACCCACTGGGTGACCCAGCCTGCCATCCGCACGTTCAGCGTGCGTTTTTTATCGATCACCCATGTGGGTGAAAGCATCACCTGCACCGGCAAGGTGGTTGAGAAATTCGAGCAGGGCGGTGAGCGCTGCGTGCGGCTCGAGGTCAGCACCACCAGTCAGGGTGGGCAAGTCAAGCTGGCGGGTGAAGCCGTGGTCGTTTTGGCCTGAAGAGTGAATGGATTCAAGGAAGAAAGCATGAAAAAACTGGATGGCAAGGTGGCGTTGGTGTCGGGTTCGGGCCGCGGCATTGGCCGCGAAATTGCACTCAAACTTGCGGCCGAGGGCGCGCGTGTGGTGATCAATGACCTGGACGCTGAACCGGCGCAACAGACCGTTGCGGACATCGTGGCGCGCGGCGGCCAGGCCGTCGCCTGCATCGGCAGCGTGACCGATGCCGACTTTGGCACGCGTTTTGTGCAGCAGGCGCTGGACAGCTTTGGCGGCATCGACATCATCGTCAACAACGCCGGCTATACCTGGGACAACGTGGTGCAGAAGATGAGTGACGAACAGTGGGAGGCGATGCTGCAGGTGCACCTGACAGCGCCATTCCGCATTCTGCGCGCCGCCTCGGGTTTTATCCGCGAGGCGGCCAAGAAGGAAGCCGAAGCCGGCCAGATGGTGTTCCGCAAGGTGGTCAACATCTCTTCGACTTCGGGCGTCTACGGCAACGCCGGCCAGGCCAACTACGCAGCAGCCAAGGCCGGCATCAACGGCCTGACCAAGGCGCTCGCCAAGGAATGGGGCCGCTACCGGGTCAACGTCAACAGTGTGGCCTTTGGCTTGATCATGACGCGCCTGACCGAAGCGCCAGCCGATGCCGACGCCAGCATCGACATCGCCGGGCAGCAGATCAAGGTGGGCGTGAATCCACAGGTGCTTAAAAACGCCGAAGCCTTGATTCCCCTGGGCCGTGGCGGCACACCGGAAGAAGCCGCCGGTGCGGTTTACATGTTCTGCATTCCCGAGTCCAACTACGTGAGCGGGCAGGTGCTGGTCTGCGGTGGCGGCCGGCCATGAGTTCCCCGCCGGTCCATGGAACTCCCCGCGCGGCCGGCATACAGCCTGCGCCGCGCCCCTGGATGGATGCCGACCTGGAGATGCTGCGCGACACCGCGCGCAGGTTCTTCGAGCGCGAATGTGTGCCGCACGAAGCGCGCTGGACGGCACAGCACCATGCCGACCGCCAGATCTGGAACAAAGCCGGGCAGGCCGGCCTGCTGTGCGCCAGCATTCCCGAGGAGTATGGCGGCGGCGGCGGCAGTTTCCTGCATGAAGCCGTGATCTGCGAAGAGCAGGCCACCGCAATGGTGGCCGCTTTCAGCAACAACGTGCACAGCGGCATCGTGGCCCACTACATCCTGGCCTATGGCAGCGAAGCGCAAAAGCGGCGCTGGCTGCCGCGCATGGCCACCGGTGAGCTGGTGGCCGCCATCGCCATGAGCGAGCCCGGTGCAGGCACCGACCTACAGCGCATCAAAGCCAGCGCCCTGCGTGACGGCGGCGACTACCTGATCAGCGGATCCAAGACCTTCATCACCAACGGCCACCACGCCAACCTGGTCTGCGTTGCAGTCAAGACCGATGCTGCGGCCGGCGCCAAGGGTGTGTCGCTGGTGATGGTCGAAACCGACGGGCTGGAGGGTTTTCGCCGTGGCCGCCTCCTTGAAAAACTCGGCCAGAAGACGATGGATACCACCGAGCTCTTTTTTGACCAGATTCGCGTGCCCGCAGACAACCTGCTCGGCGGTGAGGAAGGCCGGGGCTTCACCCAGCTCATGCAGCAGCTGCCGCAGGAGCGGTTGCTCATCGCTGTCGGCGCCGTGGCGACCATGCACCGCGCCATTGCAGAAACCACGGACCACGTACGCCAGCGCGAAATTTTTGGCAAGCCGCTGATGGCCCTGCAGAACACCCGCTTCAAGCTGGCCGAATGCCAGACCCAGGCCACGGTGGCGCGCAGCTTCGTGGACGACTGCATCGGACGCTTGCTGCGCGGTGAACTCGATGTGCCCACCGCCGCCATGGCCAAATGGTGGACCACGCAGACCAACTGCCAGATCGTCGACGAGTGCCTGCAGCTGTTCGGCGGTTACGGCTACATGACCGAATACCCGATCAGCCGGCTGTATGCCGATGTGCGTGTCGGCAAGATCTACGGCGGCGCCAACGAGGTCATGAAGGAGATCATTGCCCGCGCCATGGATCGTTGACGGCAAAAAGTCCGATGATTCGGATACGAACAAAGAGAGACAAGAGACAAGACATGCCTGCCCCCCATCACCGCTTTTGGCCCAAGGGCGTCCCGCACGAGCTGCGTGTGCCGCGGGTTAGCCTGGTCCACTACCTGGACGTGGCGGCCCAGCGCTACCCCGACAAACCCGCCATCGTGTACTGCGGAGCGGTGCTCACCTACGCCGCACTGAAGGCCAAAGCCGATGCCATGGCGGCCTGCCTGCAGCAGCGCCTGGGCGTGCGGCGCGGTGACCGCGTCTTGCTCGTGAGCCAGAATTGCCCGCAGTTTGTGATTGCCTATTTCGCGGTGCTGCGCGCGGGTGCCGCGGTGGTGCCCGTCAATCCCATGAGCACCGTGCATGAGCTGCGTTACTACCTGGCCAACAGCGGTGCCAAAGTGGCGTTTGCCGCCCAGGAGCTGCTGCCGCAGGTGCTGGCCTGTGCGGCTCCGGCGCTGGAAGGTGGCCTCGAAGCGGTCGTGGTGCATGCCTACAGCGATGGCTTGCCGCCTTCAAGCAGCGATGAGGTCCCCGACTGGGTGCTTGCGCCGCGCTTGCCGCTGCCCGATGCGGTGTGCCACGGTTTTGAAGACGCATTGGCGCAGCCGTGGCCGCCTTGCGATGACCTGAGCGAGCACCATGGCCTGGCGGTGTTGCCCTACACCTCGGGCACCACTGGCCATCCCAAGGCCTGCATGCACACCCATGCCACCGTGCTGGCGTCCAGCCAGGCGTCGCAACGGTGGAAAGAACTCAACACCGATTCGGTATACCTCTGCGTGGCGCCGCTGTTCCACATGCTGGGCATGCAAAACGGCATGGTCGTGCCGATCACGCTGGGCGGCACCGTGGTGATGATGCCGCGCTGGAACCCGGTGGCGGCGGTGCGCCTGATCGAGCGCTACCGCGTGACGGTGTGGACTGCGCCGCCGGCCATGGTGATCGACTTTTTTGCGCAGCCGGAAGCCTTGCAACGCGACCTGTCCAGCCTGTGCCTGCTGTCCGGTGGCGGTGCGGCCATGCCCGAAGCGGTGGCGGCCATGCTGGCCGAGCGTTTCGGCCTGTCCTACAACGAAGCCTACGGCCTGTCGGAGACTGCCGGCTTCCTGCATGCCAACCCGCTGCAGCGCTGCAAGCGCCAGTGCCTGGGCATGCCCACACAAGGTGTGGATTCGCGCATCGTGGATCCCCTCACGCTGCAGCAGCTGCCCCAGGGCGAGGTGGGCGAGCTGGTCACCCGCGGTCCCCAGGTCATGACCGGTTACTGGAACAACGACGCGGCCAACCGCAGCGCGTTTGTCGAGATCGCCGGGAAGCGGTTTTTCCGCACCGGTGACCTGGCCTATGTGGACGAGGAAGGTTATTTCTTCATGCGCGACCGGCTCAAACGCATGATCAATGCCTCTGGCTTCAAGGTCTGGCCGGCCGAAGTGGAAAGCGCCATGTACGAACATCCCGCCATTCACGAGGCCTGTGTGATCGGGGTGGAGGATGCGAAACGCGGCGAAACCGTCAAGGCACTGGTGGTGCTCAAGCCCGGCCGGCGCGGCCAGGTGTCCGAGCAGGACATCATCGACTGGAGCCGCCAGCGCATGTCGGTGTACAAGGCGCCGCGCATCGTCGAGTTCATGGACAGCCTGCCCAAGTCGGGTACCGGAAAAATCCTTTGGCGAGAGCTGCAGGAGGCGCAGCGCGAGCTTGCAGCCAGACCATGAGCACCTTCTTTTTTTGACAACAGGACTTTCCATGGATATCCATGACTTCAAGGGCCGTGCCGTTTTTGTGGCCGGCGGCAGCAGCGGCATCAACCTGGGCATAGCCAAGGCCTTCGCGGCGCGCGGTGCCCATGTGGCCATTGCCAGCCGCTCGCCCGAACGGGTGGCCGGGGCGGTGGCCGAACTGCGCGGCCTGGCCGGCGCCGATGCGCGCATCGAAGGCTACAGCGCCGATGTGCGCGATGCCGAAGCGATTGCCGCAGCGCTGGCACAGGCCCATGCCGCCATCGGCGACTTCGATGTGCTGGTGTCCGGCGCGGCAGGTAACTTTGTCGCGCCCGCGCTGGGCATGTCGGCCAAGGGCTTTCGCACCGTGATCGACATCGACCTCAACGGCACCTTCCATGTGCTGCGCGGTGCGCATGCGTTTCTGCGCAAACCGGGCGCGTCGGTCATCAGCATCTCGGCGCCGCAGGCCTACAACCCGACCATGTACCAGGCCCATGTGTGCGCCGCCAAGGCCGGCGTGGACATGCTGACCCGGGTGCTGGCGATGGAGTGGGGGCCTGAGGGCATTCGTGTCAATTCGATTGTTCCCGGCCCGATTGGCGATACCGAAGGGGTGCGCCGCCTCGCGCCCACACCCGAAGCGCAGGCCCGCATGGCCGCTTCCGTGCCGCTGGGCCGCATGGGCAGCACGGCAGACATTGCCGACATGGCGCTGTTCCTGAGTTCGCGACACGCGCAGTTCGTGACCGGTGCCGTGATTCCCGTAGACGGCGGCAGCTCCCTGGCCGGTGGCCGGGACCTGGGCGCTGCGCTGGCCCACTGACAAGCTGAAACCACAAAAGAGAAACATCATGCCCAACACATTCAAGACCCTCCGCTTTGAAGTGGTCGACCAGGTGGCCACACTGACCCTGGACAACCCTAGCAAGCGCAACGCACTCGACGCGGCCATGCGCGAGGAGTTTTCCGGGGTGGTGCGCCGTGTGCGAAGCGAGCGCGACATCCGCGCCCTTATCCTCACCGGCGCCAATGGGCATTTCTGCTCGGGCGGCGATTTGCGCAACATTGCCACGGCGGGGCTGGACAACGCAGGCTGGCGCAGCCGCATGCAGGACCTGCACGCCTGGCTGGGCGACCTGCTCACGCTGGACCGGCCGGTAATCGCGGCGGTCGATGGCGCGGCCGCAGGCGCGGGTTTCAGCCTGGCGCTGGCAGCCGACTTCGTGCTCGCCACGCCGCGGGCGCGTTTCTGCATGTCCTTTCTCAAGGTGGGCCTGGTGCCCGACTGTGGCGCCTTTTACAGCCTGCCGCGTTTTGTCGGCGTGCAGCGCGCCAAGGAACTGATGCTCTCGGCCCGCGACATCGATGGCGCCGAGGCCCTGAAGCTGGGCCTGGCCATGGAGCTCCATGCGCCCGAGCAACTGCTGCCGCGGGCGCAGGCCATGGCCGCCAGCTTTGTGCATGCGTCGCCCATGGCCGTGAGCTTGGTCAAGCGTGCCTTGGCCGACTGGGGCGCCGGCTTGCCGGCCTTGCTGGACCAGGAAGCCAACGCCCAGGCCCTGGCCATGGGCAGCCCTGAACACCGCACGGCAGTCAACCGCTTTGTCAACAAGGAAGCGCCGCTGTTCCAGTGGCCAACCTTGCCATGAATGCTCTCAAAACAATAGCTGACTATGCTCGTCGTATAAGGGGATACAGCCAATGACAACCGCAATGGAAACAGAAACCGCACATGACAAGCTGGCTGAAAACCCGGCCGCCGACACCTCCACCCTGTTTGCCAAGGTGGCCTTCAACCAGCTGCTCGACCTGCGCCGCGAGTTTGCTGAAAACGGCGTGGCGCGCCTGACGCTGCAGGCACGGCCCGAGCTGACCAACAATTTCCACGTGCTGCATGGCGGCGTGATCATGACCATGCTGGACGGCGTCATGTCCAGCGCGGCACTGTCGAAGTCGGGTTTTACGCGTGCCGTTGTCACCATCGACATGTCCACCAGCTTCCTCAAGCCGGCGCGCGGCCGGCTGGTGGCGCACGGGCAGGCTGTGGGTGGTGGCCGCTCGGTGTGTTTCTGCGAAGCACGCATCGAAGACGAAGCGGGCGAGCTGGTCGCCAAGGCCATGGGCACCTTCAAGTACGTGGACCCCTGACAGGCAAGCCACCGCGAGATGGCCCGCCGCGGCGCTTAGCCTGATGCGGCTTGCGGCCCGGTGTCTGCCAGCACCAGGCGCTTGAACTTGAAGGACCCGACGGCACGGGCCAGGACCTGGCCCTGTTCGTCCATGACTTTTCCTTCGCAGAAACACACCGACCGGCCGCCGCCTGTTCTCTGGCCTTCGATGAGCAGCCTGCCGCGTCCGGGCAGCAGGAAACTCACACTCAGGTTGAGCGTGACCGCGCTGGATTCGAAGTTCACGCTCGACACCGCGGCGCTGGCCATGGCGGTGTCCAGCAGGGACATCAGCACGCCGCCATGCGCTGCTTCGAACAGGTTGGTCAGCTCGGGCTTGACCTGAAGGGCCAGACGGGCAAAGCCACCTTCCGATACTTCGCGCCTGGCGCCCAGGAGTTTCAGGAACGGGACGCGGTCAAACACATTGGACAGGGCACCGGCGGGTGGCGGGCGGGTGGCCTCGTTCATGGCTGGTGATCTGCGTGCCAGGGCTTGCGCAATTCGCTCTTGAGCACCTTGCCCGCGGCCGACAAAGGCATGGCGGTCCTGAACTCGATGCTTTTCGGGCACTTGTAGCCGCCCAGGTGGCCGCGGCAATGGTCACGCAGTTCCTGCTCGGTGGCCTGTTTGCCTTCGCGCAGCACCACCACCGCATGCACGGCCTCGCCCCACTTTTCGCTGGGGATGCCGATGACCGCACTGGTCGCCACGGCGGGGTGGGTGCCCAGCACACTCTCGACTTCAGCCGGATAGACATTTTCACCGCCGGTGATGATCATGTCCTTGATGCGGTCAATCACATAGATATAGCCGGCCTCGTCCATGGTCCCGCCGTCGCCGGTGCGCAGCCAGCCGTCGCGCAGTGCCTTCTTCGTTTCCTCGGGACGGTTCCAGTAACCCATCATCACGATGGGGCCGCGCACCAGGATTTCGCCGGGAGCACCACGCGGCACCTCCTTGCCCTGGTCGTCGGCGATTCGCACCTCGGCGGCGTAACCAGCCCGCCCGGCCGAACGGATCAGCCCGCTGCGCCGCGCTTCCACGGAGTTGCAGGCGCCGTTGACGGACACGGACGCAGAGGTTTCCGTCATGCCATAGGTGTGGATGAATTCCACCCCCGGAAACGCGTCCAGCGCCCGCTCCAGCAGGGGCAGGGCGATGGGGGCCGCGCCCCAGACAATGCGCTTGAGGCTGCTCAGCCTGAATTGCGTGAAGCAGGGATCGTCCACCATCATCTGGATCATGCTGGGCACCATGACCAGGTCGGTGATCTGCTCGTCCTGGATGGTGCGCAGCACCGACTCGACCTGGAAGGCTGGCAATGTGACGCAGGTTCCTCCCACAATGGTCTGGCCGATCAGCCGGCCCAGGCCGGCGACATGGAACAGCGGTGCGATCAGCAGGGTGATGAAATCGCTGGGGTTGGGAATCTCGGCGGTGCGGCCCACCATGGACGACCACAAATTGCGGTGCGAGAGCATCACGCCTTTGGGAAAACCCGTGGTGCCGCCGGTGTACAGGATGGCCGCCAGCGCCGACGCGTCGCAGCGTACGTCTTCCAACGGTTCGGCTTGTGCAATCAGTGTCTCGTAGTCCTGCATGCCGGCCGGCGTGGCCTGGCTGCCCATGTGTACCGTGCTGCGCAGGCAGGGTACACCGGCGTGCAGGCTGGGGGCCATCGCTGCAAAGGCGTCGTCGACCAGCAGCACGCCGACTTCACAGTCCTTGAGCGCGTAAATGATTTCGGCCGTGCTCCAGCGTGTGTTGACGGGGTTCAGCACGGCCCCGGTCCACCAGACCGCCAGCGAGGTTTCAAGATAGCGGTCGGAGTTGAGGGCCAGCACCGCCACACGGTCGCCCTGTGCCACACCCAGTTGCCTGAGCGCGCCGGCCAGGCGGGCAACCCGCTGGCTGAGTTCGAGGAAGGACTGCCTGCGGCCATGGTCCACGGTGGCAGTTTTTTGCGGGTGCCGCTGGACGGAGCGGTGCAAACCTGAGGTCAGGTACATGAGGTCTCCTTCATTTTTCTGGCGTGCCTTTTTCGAAAACAGATGCGCTGTGAAAGCGCCTTGCCTGCCGGGCCGCACACCAGTGATTGCATCATGTGGCGCTGGCCCCGGCAATGGCGATTTGGATCAAGCGTGGTGGCCAAAAGTGTCAGCGCAAGGTGCGCCGGCGCGCCTCAAATGGGCCCGGTGCGTGTGGCTCGGTGTTTACCCGCAATGAACATTTATGCAAGTCATATTCATCGTTCCTGCCATTGGGCAAGCCGCCGCTGCTTTCTACACTGAAATGCTTATTTCAATACAGGAGCAAGCCATGTTCAATTGCGTTGGCGTCAAGCCTTTGACGGAATTCACGAGGCGTACATTGATCGTCATCACCGGCGTGTGCCTGGGCGTGTTCGCTCTGCCCGCCGCCGCGGACACCTACCCCAGCAAACCGATCACCCTGGTGGTGCCCTTTCCCCCGGGTGGGTCTGCCGACCCCATGATGCGGGCCTTGGCCGCTGCGGCGTCCGCCGAGCTGGGCCAACCGATTGTCCTGCAGCACAAGGCCGGCAATGGCGGCGTGATCGGCCCCGTCAGCGTGGCGCAGACGGCCGCGCCCGACGGCTACACGCTGTCCATGATGCACAACACGGTGATTCGCCAGCCGCTGGTGCAAAAGGTCAACTGGGATCCGGTGAGCGACTTCACCTATGTGATCGGGCTGGCCAGTTACTCGACCATTGTCACCGTCAGAAACGAAGCCCCATGGAAGACGCTGCAGGAACTGCTGGCAGATGCCAAGGCGCGACCCGGCGCCATCAGCTACGGCAATGTCGGCGCCACCAGCGCCAACCGGATTGCCGGCGAGCAGCTCGCGCGGCTCGCCGGTACGAAGTTCAACATGGTGCCGTTCAAGGGCGGTTCCGAAGCCCTGGTTGCGCTGATGGGGGGTCATCTGGATGTTTACGGTGACCCCGGTGTCGGTCCGATAGCCCTCTCGGGAAAAATCCGTGTGCTGGCTTCGTTGACGGACCGCCGGATCGGGCGGTTTGGCACGGTGCCCACGGCCAAGGAACTCGGCTACAACATTTCCGTGTATTCACCCACCGGCATCGTGGGGCCCAAAGGCATGAGCCCGGAAGTGGTGGCGAAACTGCATGCCGCTTTCAGGAAGGCTTCCACGGACGCCGCCTACAACAAGGTGCTGGAGGACTATGACATGGCACCTTTGCTCATGACCTCCGAGGAATACCGCAAATACGCCACAGAGCAGTTCTCGCGGGAGAAAACGCAGCTGGAGCAACTCGGGTTCAAGCTGGAGTGAATCCGGCCACCGGCGTGCGTTCGGGGTGGCAGGGCGTGATTGGCAGCGAAGGCTCGCGCAGGGGGTGAACCCGGTTGCCTCCGGCCGCCAAAGCCCGTAGGCTGTCGCGATGAAAACCATCCGCACCCTGCGCCTTTTTGGCGTCCTTTTTATCGCCGCCACGCTTGCGGCCTGTGCGGGCGCGCCGGGAATGGCGCCCCGGCCCCGGCTGGTCGTGTTCCTCGTGGTCGACGGCTTGCCGCAACGCCAGGTCACCAGCTACCGCGACCAGCTCGCACCCGACGGCCTGGCGCGCTTCCTGGACCGTGGCGCCTGGTTCGCCGACGCGCACTACGGCCATGCCTTCACCGTCACCGCGGCCGGCCACGCCACCATGCTGACCGGCGCCTATCCGCACCGCACAGGCATCATCGGCAACGACTGGCGCGATGTGAGCACCGGCGCGCAGGTCTACAACACCGGCGACACGGGGGCAAGCTACATCGGCCACACCACCCAGGCGCTGGACGGCACCAGCCCGAAAAACCTGAAGGTGGAAACGCTGGGCGACGTGCTGCGCGGTGTCGACACGCGCAGCAAGGTGATCGGCATCTCGGGCAAGGACCGTGGCGCCATCCTGCCCGCCGGCAAGCGCGGCACGGCCTACATGTACATGGGCGCCAGCGGGCAGTTTGCTTCGACCACGTACTACATGAAAGAACATCCCGCCTGGGTCAACACCTTCAATGCCGGCAAACCGGCCGACCGCTACTTCAAGGCCGAGTGGAAGCCGCTGTTGCCGGAAGCCGCCTATGCGCGTTCCGTTCCCGACAGCCAGCCCTGGTTCGGCCCGCGCGGAGGCAAGCTGCCGATGATGATGGGTGCGGCCGCGGACGAGGCACCAAGCCCCGTGTTCTACACGGCTCTGTTGCGCAGCCCGTTTGTCGATGCGCTGTCGCTCGACTTTGCGCGGGCCGCCATTGCCGGCGAGCAGTTGGGGCGCGATGACGCGCCCGACATTTTGTCGGTCAGTTTGTCCGGCCACGACTATGTGAACCACGCCTGGAGCGCCGAGTCGCGCCTCTCGCACGACCATCTGCTGCAGCTCGACCGCCTGCTCCAGGCTTTTTTCCGCGACCTCGATAACGCGGTGGGCAAGGGCAACTATGTCGCCGTGCTGACGGCCGACCACGGTTTCATGCCGGCAGCTGAATACAGCCAGTCGCAGGGGCTCTCGGCGGGAAGGGCGTCAAGCAGCCAGCTTCTGAATCGCGTGAACGACGAGTTGCAGCGCGTGTTCGGCGTTCCCAAATTGGGCGCCTTCCTTTCTGCCTCTGCGCTGGTACTGGACCGCCAGTTGATTGCGCAGCGCAACCTGGACTTCAACGCCGTGGCGGATGCTGCAAGAACCCTGCTGGTGGCCGAGCCGGTGATTGCCGCGGCCTATACCCGGCGTGAGCTGGAAACCGGAAGCCGCACCGGCGGACCGTTTTTCGAGCAGATGCGCAAGACCTGGCACAAGGACGTGTCGGGCGATGTGCAGTATGCACTCAAGCCCCTATGGATGTTTGGTTCCCCCACCTCGGTCGCCACACACGGCTCACCGCACTCTTACGACACGCATGTACCCATCCTCATGTACGGGCCGGCCTGGGTGAAACCGGGCCGCATCGACAGCCGGGTCGAGGTGGTGGACATCGCCCCCACCCTGGCGCGCCTGCTGGGTGTGCCGGTCCCGCCGGCGGCTGAAGGCAAGCTGCTGCCGCTGCTCGCGCCCTGAGCTGGATTTCAGAGGAAAAAAGGCGATTCGCCCTTTACGGACGGGCGCAAGAAGCTATCAATAAAGTAGCGGCTAGACATTCCCTGCCATCCAGAATGCATGGCTGTCATGCCGGGCTCGATCCGGCATCCATGCCTCACAGACCACCACCGCCGGGGTTCCGGCATGGATTGCGGGTCAAGCCCGCAATGACAGCCCCTCAGTCGATTGTGATGCCGGCCTGCTTGATGATCTTGGCGTAGACCTCTGCGTCCGACTTGACGCTGCGGGCGAATTCTTCCGGCTTGTTGCCCACCACGGTCAGGCCCAAATCTGCAATCTTGGCCGAGACCTCCGGGGTGCGCAGGATCTTGCCGACCTCGTTGGAGAATTTGTTCACTACCGGTTTGGGCGTGGCCGCAGGCATGAACAGGCCGAACCAGCCATAGAGGCCGTAGGAGTGGTAACCGAGTTCGGTGAAGGTCGGAACGTCGGGGAGCGATTTCATGCGTTGTGCGCCAGTCACGGCCAGCACCCTGAACTTACCAGTCGTCAGATGCGGACGAGCAGTGGCGGCATCCACAAATGCCGAGGCCAACTGCCCGCCGATCAGGTCGTTGACCAAGGGGGCGGCGCCCTTGTAGGGGATGTGCGTGAGGTCCAGCCCCGCCTGCAGGTTCAGCAGCGAACCCTGGATGTGCGAAGAGGTGCCATTGCCGTAGGAGCCGTAGTTGTACCTGTTGGGGTTGGACTTGGCCAGGATGATGAAGTCCCGCATCGTTTTGGCCGGTGAAGCGGCAGGGACCGCAAAAAGACTGGGGGTGCGGGCGACTTCGGAAACGGCAACCAGGTCCCGGATCGGGTCGTAAGGCAACTTGCGATACAGGGCGGGTGCCTGGATCAGGGCCGTGATGCCCATCAGCACCGTGTAGCCGTCACCCGGTGCCTTGGCCACCGCGTCATTGCCGATGTTGCCGCTGGCGCCCGGCCGGTTTTCGATGATGACGGGCTGCTTCCAGGCTTCGGACAGTTTGGCCCCGACCATGCGCGCCAGGGTATCGGTGGCGCCTCCGGCCGGGTAAGGCACGATGATCTTGATGGGCTGGGAAGGATAATTGCCGGCCGTTTGCGCCATCAGCGATGTGCTGCTGGCCAGCAGGGCCGCGAGCAGCAGGCTGCGCCGGGCGATGGATTGTGGTTTCATTTGTTGTCTCCTGATGATGGTTGGTTTTTGATGCGCGCTTACTGCCTGATGCGGCCGGAACTGCTGACGATGGAAAGCTCCACGAAGCGCGAACCCGCTCGCATGCCCGGCTGGAAGGCTACCTGGTAGCCGCCCAGGTCATAGCGGTCCATGCTGTCAAGCGCGCTTGACAGGGCCTCCCGCGTGACCTTGCTCCCCAGGCGCCGCACAGCTTCAACGATGACCTTGGCCGCAATGTAGCCTTCCATCATGGCGTAGCTGACAGGCACGTCCGGGGCCGGCCCCTTCGCCAGGAGGTCGTTGAACTCCTTGGTCAGCCGGATGGAAATCTTGTAGGGGTTGGGCGTGACCTGTGCAATGGCCAGGCCCTGCATCTGTTCTTCCGACAGTCGCTTGGCGATTTGCTCGATGTCTGCGCCCGAGTGCGAAAAGAGCTGCGCGCTTCCGCCCGCGCTGCGGTACATGTCCACAAAGCCTGCCGTTGAACTGCCGCCTGCCACGAGGATGATGGCTTGCGGCTCTGCAGCTGCCAGCGTACTGACCGCCTGGGCGACCTTGGCGGTGCCCGCCGGGTAGGACGCCTTCGCGCTCAGTGTGGTGCCCGTGCGTTTCATGGCATCGTCGATGGACGAAAGCAAGAGCGCCGACCCGGAGCCTTCTTCGTAAAACAGGCCGATCCGCTTGATGCCCACAATGGCCAGATGATCGACGATCTTGTTGATCTCGTCCTGCAGACCCGCCCGCACGCTGTACACCAGCGGCGTTGCCGGGCCCACTTCCGAACTCCTGTAGCCGACCAGCGGCACTTTTTCCTTTTCCAGCAGGCCGGAGGCCAGCAGTGCCGCCATGTTGCGGTTGCCAAAATAGCCCGACAGCACCAGCGGCCGGCTTTCCGCCAGCAACTCCCGGGTGGCGGACACGGTGTCTTCCGAGCGTCCGCTGTCGTCCTTGCGGGTCAGCACAAAGGTGTTGCCGTTGACGCCGCCGGTCTTGTTGACCTGGTTCAGGTACATCTGGAGGCCGGTGGAGTAGGCCCGTGCCTGCCCGGCGTCCAGGCCGGACAGAGGCGCCACCTGGCCAATCACAAATTGCGCCGCATGGGACAAGGGCGTCGCCAGGGCGGCCAGGCAGATCAGTCCGCCCGGCAGGAAATTGCATATGCGCATTCTTTTTGTCTCCTCCACGGAGAGCTTCATGTGTCCCTCACGTGAGCGGAGAGTACGCAGGCATGGGCATGCGGGCAATGACCAAATAAGTCAAAAAGGGGTGGCATAAAGTGCCAGGCAGTACGAATGGCGTGGCGCGCGCACCGGGGGCGGGGCAATAAGGCAACCATGGATTTCATGGATGAAGTCCAGGCTGTGCCTGAAGCTTCCGCGCCGGCGCTGGTCTCAATTATTGTTGTGACGTTTTTCACCGGGCAGGCTTCGTGCTCCCGTGTTGTGCGGCAGGCCAGAGCATGGAAACAGCGTGCGGCCATGTGCGATGTTCTGTCGCCAGCGCGCTGCAAGTGCTTGTTTCATCAGCAATTTTTTTTGAATCGGGACCGGCTGGCTGGTCTGGAGGCTACTGCGCGGATTCAGCTTTCTCCGTGCGATGAAAAGGAGACGAATTCGCCTCTCCCATATTTGTGGGAAGCGCAGCGCCTGCCGGTTTCCTAAGCTCCAGTTCCATCGATCCACAAAAAGAGGGGAACCCATGAGCACTGTTTACTACGCCAAGGTGATCGTCACCCAGGGCACGTTTGAAGACTACCGACAGCAATTGCTTCAACTGGCGGGGCCAGGCGTCGATGTCGGTGTGTTGCAGGTCGGCGTTCACGAAGCACTGGTACGGCCGCACCTGCTGCGCCACATCCGCGCGAAAAATCCCGGTACGCCGCTGGACGGCTTGTTGCGCAATGCCGGCGCCAACCGCATCGACTGGATCAAGGAGGAAGACGTCTACACGCTGTACATGCAGCGTATCGCGGAAGACCTCGATCCCAAGGCCGACATCCCGGCGCCGGATGCCGCGGGCGGCAGGGCATGGCATCACAAGGCCACCAACATCCAGACAGCCTGGACCGCGTTGGGTGGGCCTGATGCCATCAACTGGCAGGGCGTGCGTGTCGGCCAGCTCGATACCGGCTACACCCGGCACAAGGCCTGGGGTCACGGGCAGCCCGGTGACACCTGGTTGCTGCAGAACCTGTGCAAAACCATCATGCACCAGCAACTTCCCGATGGCTGGGCGACGCTTGCCGTGCAAGCCGGCGACGGTGTGGACACCATGCCCATCGGCGGCCTTTTCCAGGGACATGGCACGCGCATAGGCACCACCATCTCCGGCCATGGGGAAGATGCCGGTTTCATCTTCCATGGTGCGGCGCCACGCGTGCCGCATGTGGTGGTGCGCATCACCGATTCGGTCGCCATCAACGGCCGGCAGAACGAATTTGCCGAAGGCCTGGACTACCTGGTCAATGTCGCGAAGGTGGATGTCGTCAATGTGAGCCTGGGCGTGTACCCGCCGGTGGTGGCGCCCGTCATGAGGCAGGCCCTGGCCAATGCCTATGCCAAGGGAGTGATCGTGGTGTGTGCCGCCGGCAACCATGTGGATCCGGTGGTGCCGCCGGCCAGCCTGCCCGAAACCATCGCCGTGGGGGCCGTGACCTGGCAAAGCCTGCCCTGGCACGGCAGCAGCTTTGGCCCGGAGGTAGACTTCAGCGCGCCGGGGGCCGTCATCAGCAAGGTCATGGCGGTGCGCACGGGCATAGGCAGCGTCATCAAGGGCACCGGCAACGGCACGTCTTACGCAGCGGCCATCACCACCGGCGCCGCCGCGCTGTGGCTGCGGAGCTGGGGGCCGCAGATCGCGGCGAACTACGGGCGCACCCCGAAACGGGTGGAAGCCTTCCGCCAGGCCGCCATTGCAAGCTGCCGCAAACCACCGGGCTGGCAGCCCCAGCCGTTTGGTGCCGGCATCATCGACATCGGCCGCCTGTGTACCGAGCCGGCGATTGGGCTGCCCGTTATTCCATAGATAAAACGGCTTGCAGCCCTTTGGAGCCGGGCGAAGATTGCTATTAATAGGGTAGCTGTATTGACTGCCGCCGTTCGCCATCATCGACTGTCATGCCGGACCTGATCCGGCATCTAGGCCTCACAGACCACCATCGCCGGGATGCGGACATGGATTGCGGGTCAAGCCCGCAATGACAATGAGGCTGTCATCCCGGCCTTGAGCCGGGATCCATGCAGCAAGAACTACCATGACGTATGCTCAGGCCGGCACAGGCGGTGCAGACATGGATGCCGGATGAGGTCCTGCATGACAAGCGGGCGTCATCCCGGCCTTGAGCCGGGATCGATGCAACATGAACCGCTACCGTGACAGGGCCTCAAGCCGGCACCGGCGTCTTCGGTGTGTAGTCGCAATACGGCGCCACTGCGCATTGCCAGCACATGGGCTTGCGCGCCACACACACATAACGCCCGTGCAGGATCAGCCAGTGGTGCGCGTCCACCAGGTACTCGGGCGGAATGCGTTTGAGCAGCTTCATCTCGACTTCCAGCGGCGTCTTGCCCGGTGCCAGGCCGGTGCGGTTGCCGAGGCGGAAGATGTGCGTGTCCACCGCCATCGTGGCTTCGCCGAAAGCGGAGTTGAGCACCACGTTGGCTGTCTTGCGGCCCACGCCGGGCAGGGCTTCCAGCGCCTCGCGGCTGCGCGGCACCACGCCGCCGTGTTGCTCCACCAGCATGCGGCAGGCCTCCATCAGGTGTTTGGCCTTGCTGCGGTACAGGCCGATGGTCTTGATATAGCCTTCCAGCCCTTCCTGGCCCAGCGCCAGGATTTTCTGCGGCGTGTTCGCCACCGGAAACAGCTTGCGCGTGGCCTTGTTCACACCCACATCAGTCGCCTGCGCGCTCAGCAGTACCGCGGTCAGCAGCTCGAACACGCTGGTGTATTCCAGTTCGGTCACCGGCAGCGGGTTGGCGGCTTTCAGCGTGGCAAAGAAGGGGGCGATGTCGGCAGTTTTCATGGCGCCAAGTCTAGCTGTGCTTCAAACACTCTCCGGAGTGTTGCGCCTTCAGGCTGGAAACGTGCAAAAAGGCCGGAAAGATGAAGATTGGCCAGACTGCGCCCTCAATCTTTTTTACTTTCTGCCGATAAGCAGAAAGTAGTAATCAACAAACGTGGCGTGGCGGGTTTGCCCAGGCGCAGCGCATTTATCAATCAACTGGACCCGGAGACTCAAATGAAACTCTCGAATTTGAAAATTGGCACGCGTCTGGGCGCGGGTTTTGGTTTTGTTCTGCTCCTGCTTGCCTTGATGGCTGTGATGGGCATGGCCAGCATGGGCCACCTGAACGATGGAACCACGCGGCTCGTCAAGGAAGACTGGGTCAAGGCCAAACTCGCGAACCAGACGCTCGACAATGCGCGGGGCAGCATTGCACGTGTTTTCCAGCTGGTTGCCAGCAGTGATGAAAAGGAAAACGTGAAGATCGAGGAACGTTTGCTGGCGAATGCGAATGCCATCGATGTTGCGCTGAACAAACTGGATCCGATGCTGACCCTGAAAGAAGGCCAGGCCATTCTTTCGAAAATCAGGGAATCGCGTGCCCGTTATGTCACGGCTTATGGCAAGGTGCTGGCGCTCAGGAAGGACGGCAAGTCCGAAGAAACCGCCAAGCAGGCTTATGGCGAGACCTATACCGCCCTGCACGCGTTTGCAGCCGATGTGCGCGAGATGATCGACTTCCAGGAAAAGCGGTTCGAAGCTGCCGGTATCGACAGCATCCAGACGTATGAGACCGCACGCACCGCAATCATCGGACTGGGCCTTGGCGCCATCCTCCTGGGGCTGGGTTTTGCATACTGGGTCACCCGCTCGATCACCCGTCCCATCCATGTCGCAGTGAAGGTGGCGCAAACAGTCGCCGCCGGCGACCTGACCAGCCACATCGAAGTGACCAGCAAAGACGAAACCGGCCAGCTCATGCTGGCCCTCAAAGGCATGAACGACAGCCTGTCCCGGGTCGTCGGCGAAGTCAGGCAAGGCACAGACACGATCGCCACCGCCTCCAGCCAGATTGCCGCCGGCAACCACGACCTGTCCTCCCGCACCGAG